>Ga0187784_10003992_pt1 | contig 11945 bp, 11 predicted proteins | sample 1015_SJ02_MP15_2_FD_132964 | JGI IMG/M metagenome (GOLD analysis project Ga0187784, IMG submission 132964) | Tropical peat soil microbial communities from peatlands in Department of Meta, Colombia - 1015_SJ02_MP15_20_MG | ecosystem: Environmental > Terrestrial > Soil > Wetlands > Peat | place... | reverse complement strand
TCATGAACTCAAAGACCTTCACCTGCGCGGGTGGTCATAGGGAAAACCGTTCCCCACGAGTTTTTCTCAAAGTTCTGAGGATGAGCGAACCTCAATTGATTCTAGAGTGGAAGCCGACTGAAGGCAGAAAGTATGTGGACGTTCTCAACTATGAGGCCGCGCGAATCGAAGGTATGCAGTTGGATCACTTGGGCTCAGGTCTCTACATTGACCGACGAACAAGGAAGAAGTACGATTACGAAGAGGACGCGAAAGGCAACCGACACTACTACGAAATACCAGTTTAGGAACAGACTGTCACGCCTTCATCAATTGGCTAAGGCCAACGAGGTCTAGCTTGAGAGTGGTGCATTAAGTCTCACCGCAATCTTCTGCAGAAGACCCGGCACATTCGCCCCAGTCTTCGAGCTTATCTCAACTATATCTTCTGCTGTGAATATCTTCCGGGTTTCCTCAAGAATCTTATCCAAATGCTCCCGCGATGCAACATCCACCTTATTGACGCAGATCAGAACAGGCACACCGCTTACTTCCTTCTCCATGGCATCATGAGAGGCTACGAGCTTTCTCATTGCGGCTTGGATGGCGTCGCTTCCGTCCACGAGGAGGAGAATCAAGTTCGAATTTGCGAGCTCACTTAAAGTAGTATGAAACGCGTTTAGAAGTATAGGGTTGAGGTCTTCGATAAATCCGATAGAGTCAATGAGGATGAATGAACCGGCAGACCCCCCTTTGCGAGGCGTGGAGACTTTTCGGGCAAATGTGGATAGCGTCGTAAAGGGGCCCATTCCTATTTCCTTTGACTCCGAGGCGACCCTGTTGAAGAGCGTGGTCTTCCCACTCTGAGTGTAACCTGTCAAGGCTACTGTTTGAAACCCAGCGCTTCCTCTGCGTTCGCGAAGGTGCGCCTTCTTCGATCTTAACTCGCTTAGCTCCCGTTCTATCTTGCTTATCCTCTTGCGAGACATGGCCTCGTACACCTCGTAAGGATATTGCCCAGGCCCGCCCCGGCCCATCTGCTCACTAGCAATTCCGCGCATTCGCACTGATTCTCTGCCCCAAGAGAACGTGTAGCGCAGTCTCGCTAATGATATTTGGAGCTGAGTCTCCCTTGTGGAAGCGCGCTTCTCAAACACCTCTAGGATGAGCAGGTTTCTGTCGAGAACGCGAACTGCCTCACCGATTTTCTTTTTGATTCGAAATATTTGGCCGGCAGATAGCTGTCGAGTAAAGATCAACGCTTCAATTGAATCTTCTTCGATCGTTCTCGCGATCTCGTCGAGCTTTCCTTCGCCTATGCAGTAAGCGGTATCGATGGCTTCGCGGTGTTGTGTAACGTGACCAACGACGTTGTATCCAGCAGCTTTCGCGATGTCATCCGTTTCGTCCATTCGAGGCTTACTTTGGGGGGTAAGACACTCCACGAGAAGAGTTTTCAAGTCGGACACTGGCTTCGGACAGCAGACAGGCTAGGCATCAGTCACTCAAACTTACAACTCGTTTCCTTAAGGGCTTCCCATCTGTGGCATCTTAGGGAGAGTAGAACAATCTAAGCTAAGACTTACGTTCCGATTCCTTCTGCTCTGGGTTGCCTTCACGCCGCCAATACCAGTATTTGCTATTCAAAGTGTGCTCACCGTCCCAACGGTCTCAATTCAATACTGGCGATTCAAGATGTGACCGCGCCATGTAACCCTATCGGCGGTGTTGAGCTAAGCGCCACATTTCTCCCAAGCTATGAATGGAATTCATGGTAATTGTGCGCGATTCTTTTCTTCCGGCAACATTAAGACACGGTTTGTCCCAGCGTACAATTGGAGAAACTGAAATGGGAAAAGCCAAGCAAGTAAAGAAGAAAAAGAAACCGAGATAGAGACCCCCCTCCCGAACGAACCGATCGGAAAACCGGCATGCTCGGGGTGCACTACGAACCAGTCGCATTTCATGAAAATTACCTACGACGAGTCTACGACCTCACAGGAATCAACCTCTAGCGTTCCCTCTCTTCGAGTAACCAGTAACTATGGAAAGGTTCTTCTCCACCAAGGCGCTCTCGGCTGATGGGTTGAAGGATTGGAGAGAATCATTCCCGAATGTCCGAATTGCGGTAACAAGATGGCTTACTTCTCTGCCGACATCGTGTCAGAACACTACATGTGTTCGCGGTGCAATCGATTTCTGGAGATTCCACGGCGGAAAGATTTTTTCGAGAAGAGCCCGTTCAAACCCAGGTATTCCTCCATACCCCATTGACTTGCTAGATATTCTGCCGACCACGATCATGTAAGACGGCATATTGCACTTGAGAGGACAAATCCCAGAAGTCGCGGCAACTCAGATTTGAGCCAGAGAGAGACAACTAACGGCCATCCAAAATGCAAGTTCGTAAATATCCCTCCATCCTTTGACAAGATATGTCCAAAATAACTTGTCCGATATGCAAGAAGACTGTTCACTTCCACGATCTAACTACGCATAAGCTCATTCACGAAAACGCTAAGCACAAACATCACAAATGACGCCCCACGCTCTTTGATCGTTCAGTACTCCTGCAAGTTCTGTATCTTACGCGAGGTAACGTTGACGGTTACTGTAAAGAACACTTTCTTGCCTCCGGCTTTTTTTCGATAACTTCCTGTCACACCCATATCACCCTGCGAGTCAGGTGCCATGCTACCCTCAACTATGAAGTAATCCAGAGTCAACCCAAACCTAGCTTCAAGATACTCTCTGAGTAACCGATCCAGTTCACTTGAATTCATATTCGATTCCAGCGGCATGCGCGCCGAAAATTCTAGCCAAGATTCAACTATAACGAAAAACACGTAATAAAGCATGAGAGACGAATGCTCAAGGCCGGAGGAAAGGTTCTTCTGATTGCTGGACTGAAGAGATTGCACTGATTCATAAGTTAAGGGGACCTGGGTGGAAGAAGTTATGGCAAGCAAGGTCATACTATCCGACGCGCCTTTGGGGGGATTCGCTTGCGAATAGAAAATGCCGAACACGCAAAGAGCCTGGTAAGGAAATATATTGGTGGCACTCGGTCTCGACATCGCAAGATAGCTTCAATTGTGATAGAAGAGAAGGCCACACCTCCGGATAAGGATGGGATGTGGACGATAAAGGGAACTTACACTACAGAAGAAAACGAGCAGGAACAATTCGTCGCCCGTGTCACACCGCGCGGCGAGGTCCTAATGACCAATCTTTCGCCCCGGGGCATGGGAAGAAAAACGAGGTAATATGAATTATTGGTCCGCCTGCGTGGGCAGTAATCAAGTTGGTTCATGCGGGCATTGAGAACTATCTACGTCCGCTAAGTAGTATCTGCCACATCTTGGGCATTTAACTTGTTGTAATGTTTCCGTGTCGGATCAGGGGGAGATATGAAAGTTCGAATACTTTTCCATGGTGGAAGAACATTTGCGCGTACGCCAACTGCATCGACGGGAGGGTAGTTTGTTGGCGTGAGTCCCACGCCGAGGCAAACTTTTGCTTGATCAAAAATGGTAGTAATACAATTAGTCAGACTGATCTGGTTAATTGCAGAAAACCGGCGCATAGAATCTGGCTCATGAGCTATCTCGATAAGCCTGTCACGGAGACGGGCAGAGTTGCCCTCCGATACGGCGGCGGGTTCTACAGAGACTCAAATAATGAAACTGATTACTTGGCCCTATTTGCAAGCGCATGTTTCCAATCGTCGGCAACGGCGACGGATACTCTTCATTCATCCGTCTGGACGACGCTGAAGAGGCTACTGTGCTGGCACTGGAAAATGATGTTTACAGGCCAACTCGCGGTCATGGTGGGAACGGAGGCTCGCGGGGCCTCAAACGCGAAGGCTAAGCGCGAATTCGCATGGACGCTCCGTTACCCTAGTTGGCGGCAGGCTTCATAGCTGCTTGTGGGTCTAGGGCCAAGAACCTTGCGTAAGTAGAGTCAGGATTGAAAGAATAAGTATATCCGCTAACGTATATCCGCGTATGGCAACCATAGTTAAACTTCAGAAGATTGGGAACAGTGTCCGGGCTACGATTCCAAAGGATATTCTCGATGAGCTTTCCCTGGTCCAAGGTCAAGATATGGTTGTGTCCATAGGAAGCGATGATACAATCTTGCTCAAGAGAAGGTACAGGCACAGAAGTGACACGCCGGCCCGGTTTTACGGGGTACTCAAGAACAAGACTGGGAGAGTAGAGCATTGGCCGACACCCGAAGAGATCAAGAGTATCTGGGAATAGATTCGAATGTACTCGTGGCATATCTCGTTCCAGAACATCCAGATCATGAATTAACGGGTACGTTAACAAAGAAAAAGCACGCCGTCAACCCCACAGTACTTCATGAGACGTATCACACCTGCGTCTTCAAATTGAGACGAAACCCACAGGAGACGGTTCGGGTTCTTTTACAGTACATGAATTCCTCCCTTTGTCTTCCAACGAATTCCTCCACTGTCAGCCTCGGTCTCAAACTGGCTCTAAAGCACCATCTTGGAGGAAGAGACGCATTGATAATCGCCTCCTACATCTCTTCCAAGCAAGTCAACAAATTTGTGACACTCGATCAATCACTGCTTTCGCTCAAGCATGTATTGGAAGGAGGACGGAGAGTAAAGATAGTGGCTCCTCGTCTCAGTAGAGCAAAGAGGAGTTCTTGATTACGCGGGGTTCGTTTTGGTGCGGGGAGTGGGATTCGAACCCACTGCCCCAATCCGCTTAGCTTTCCATTACCGGATTCGGGCGAGGTAGGAGCCTGTTTCTCAGTCATTGCTTCTCCCTCTTGCCGAACCGCTCCAACTCTTGCGCCCTATACATGGTAGCCCTGGTACAGAACTCAGCGACTATCTCGTAGAATTTCTTCGCCACTTCTTCGCTGTCCGTGAAGTAGCAGCTTTGAGTTGAGAGCTTCCATCTTGCGCCATAGAGTTTACGCATCTTGCGTTGAAGTTTCCGGTAGAAGTAAGTTCTTTTCGATTCGTCGGCCGTGCTCAAATCATAATCCACAACCCAAACCACATTCTCTAACCCCAAAGTCTACACCTGTAGACATCATAGTTAAGAGTTGCTATTAAGGGTTGTCTACACCTGTAGACATCGTAAAATCATGGATGAAAAATTCTCATGAGCACTGTCGAAATTAACGCTCTCAGAATAACCTACGTGCAGCAGCGTAAACGTTAAAACAGCTAGCTGAGCAATAATTGGCCCTGATGAAGTTTTGCCTAACCAAAATCAAACCTCGAATGTAGACTCTTCTATGCCCGAACCTAAGAATCAGGCTTCCGGACGTAGGAAGCTGCTCCGTAATATCGTTGCCGTAGGAGCTGCGGGTGCTATAGGAACTCTGATGTTTGGAGAACGGCTGCCGAACGCAAATGCGGGCACAGCCAATGCGGTTCTTCTGGATAACGGCTCTGGGCCCCCAAGCGGCTGCGAGCCTACGGAACAGCTTCCTACGGTCCGTGCTTGGCTGAGAGTTTACGGTTTCAGGAACAGTTCTCTTAGCAGGCTCCGTACCATTCATGAGTTCAGAGTTACCAGTCAACCTAAGTAACCAAAGAAAGATTCGGTGTTCAATCTATGTCGGTTTCCTCTCTACCGGTGACATTAAGCAGCGTTTGCATTACTCCAAATTGCTTGTAGGGCGTCAAAGATTCCGCTTTCAACATTTCCTAGAACTAACCACTATCGACTATCGTCAGCATCGACACTTCTTCCTAAACGCCGTGCCCCTCCCGCATCGCGCACACAATCGAAAACAGCTTGTAGTTCTTGTAACCGATTGGCCAATACGGTCGTCGCAAGTCGTACCGTTAGGATGGCCGTTCGAAGTGTGTGTGTGTCATTACTGGTGCGGCCGACTCCCCCTTAGAGAATGCATGCAGAGCATAGCGAGCGTTTCGCAAGCTCCCTAGCTGGCCTTCACGGTCCTCAAAGAGCCACCGACGTTTCGGAGCTGGTTAGGAGTTTCCACAACTTACCACGATGGCGTATGTCGTCGCCAGAGTTGTTCACAATTGAGGCGTTGAGTCATCTTGGGAAATATTTGGGGACCCGCGTACTCACGAAAACGCCCATCTTAGCGCTTTGCAACGCATCGTTAACTTACCCATCCAGTTGAACCCTTGAGAGACGCTGGCATGGCTGTCTGAGTTTGGTGACAGCCGGAGATGTACATTCGAGCGGTGAAGAGTCGTGGTCGAACCTTCCACTATTGGGCACGGAAGGAGAGGGATCCTATGACTGGAATGTGGGTTGAGCGGAAGATTCGCAGGTTAACCGACGATGAGGTCAGACAACTCAGGCCAAAGACAACCAGCACGGCGACAGCGAGTATGGCGACAGCACCACCTCCGGAGGCTGCGAGACAAGCAGCCGCACCGACCCCTCCGTCTAGCTTACAGTCGAACGACGGCGAGATCACATGCGCATGCCTCCGCGGTGAATGTGAACACACCCAAGCCGTCAGAAGAGCAGTTAGTTGAAGAGCTGGATGTTTACATCAGTTTACGAATTTTGTAAATTGCTGTAAACTAGAGTCATCGAAATAGGCGGGTGATGTATTTTAATTTACGTGAGTTTACATATTTTGTAAAGTGACGTAAACTGTCATACTACCCCCAACAACCCATTCCCCCCAAACTGTTCGCCGACAGAAGACAAGAATTGGCTGATCTGCGGGCCCTAATCCAGAATAGCGTAACCACGGGCAGGATTGAGAATGCGGTAGTGTGCGGAGAACGAGGGTTCGGAAAGACCTCACTGCTAATCAAACTTGTCGAGGAATGTCCAACGGGTTGCTTCAGCTCCTTTCGCGCTCTATCATCGCCGGAGACGCCTGCAGACTTTGTTGGAGCGACGATTGAGAAAATGAACTTGGAGTACAAACAGCAGCTGCCTAAGCATGAAAGCTTGCTGAGATCGTTCTTCGAGAATATTGAGGAATTTTCAGTCCTTGACGTAGGCGTAGCGATACGCCACCGAGAGCTAACACCCGAAAACGGGCTTCTGCAAACGCTTCTGAAATTTCGTGATCGCAAGTTCAAATCCGTCATCCTGTTCATAGATGAGGCAGATCATCTGAGCAGAGAAGTTTTAGCGCTACTCAAGAACGTTGTAGAGGAGGTCAGAACCCGGTACGCGTATCCGGCGGCGGTGTTTCTCGCCGGTAAAGATGACGTTACAACGAGATTGACCGGACAGTGGAGCCCAATACGCCGCTTCTACATCGGTCACATGCACAAGCTAAAGCTGTTCGATCTTGCTGGTGTGGAGGAAGCACTGATGGTAGGCGGAGCTGTACTGGGCTTCACTTGGTCTGACGAAGCGATGAAGATGGTCTTTGATGAAAGTGAAGGCCATCCGTTCGTCGTCCAAATCTTCGGAGCCAAGGCCGAAGAAAAATGCTCAAGCAAGCAAATCGACAGTGCGGATGTCGAGGCCGCTTACCCAAACGTCCTTCGAGATGTTTGGGACTGGTACAAGGAGTCGTGGGTAGCATCCCCCAGCTCTACTGAGAGCAAAGTACTGGTTAAGGTGGCACAGCTGGGTGGACGGGTGCCCTATTCCAAACTGAAAACAGCAACAAAAGTACCAAGCCTAGGTGTACACCTCCGGAGACTCGTTGGAAAGAAAATTCTTCTACAGGATGACGCCTCAGGAGAATACTACCTTCCCACGAAGACAATCATCAGAGGCATCGCCAAAGGCGAACTTGTGTTTACATGAATTTACAAAATATGTAAACTACTGTAAAGTTCCTGTACCGCGCATTCGGTTCGGCTTCCCGCGATTCTTCGTGTTTCAGTGACTCGGGTGCGCTTTGGGGGGATGCATGTTCATATCGAATGGTGAGCATCCTCCAGAGCTAGGATGACTCTCTCCAGCGCACGCTTCGAAAAATCGTTGTCGCTTGGAAAACCCAGAGCGATCGAATCATTTCCAGTCCCTTGTTCAGGTTTTGTCAAGTCTTACCTGAATCCGAGAGTTCGAGTGGTTTTGTTAATCTTTTATTGAAACCACGCATCATGATCTTAGCTCGGTTTTGTTAAGTCTTCCGCGATTATGCCCATTAGTGGCGTTTTGTTAACTTTCTGCGGAGTTCATATCGCCATTTCGGGGACCAGCTTCAAGTGAAGTTTCTTGAGTGCCCAGAATCTTCTGTGACCGGAGACTATGAGGAACTCATCTTTACTTTTGGGCGTTACGAGAAGATCGCGTTTGAGGCCGAAGCTTCTGATGCTTTCAACCAGTTGTGTTACGTCCTCAGCTTCTTCGTCTGTAACGCGATATTTGCATACGCTGAGGTGACTTAGAGGAACCGTCTGGCGAATGTCTGAGGTTTCCTGAACCGTTACTGCTTTCATCGCGTTTTTCCTCATTTCTGGTTGGTTAGGCTGGTTCCGCTTCAATTTGGGGCGCAGCATGGTTTACATGTGTAAACTCCGGCTCGACGGCATTTCTTGACCTTTGCGTTGAAACAGGCTGCTTTTGCCAAGAAAACAGTTGGCTCTCGTCAGTGCTCTTATGTGGTCGCCTTGGAATTGAGCCCTTGACGACTTTCCAGACATGAACTTTGTCGCCGTTCTTGATTGGAACCCAGTCTTCGCTTTTCCAGCGAAGTTCGGTCATTTCTTCGTTGGTTCTGTAAACTTAAGTAACTGGAACCCGATACGACGTTAGCACTCTTTGGATTCAGGTCGGAAGGCGCCCAGTGTTAGCTTTCAGCTTGTAGAAAACTCTTTGTTGGTCGGCGCGACGGCGATTGCGCTGATCCGAGCGCTTCAATTGCCTCGTCCAGCTTCTTCAGGACTACCGTTATGTCGAGTTTACTTTCAACCGAATCGCTTACGGCTCTTTTGATGTCGTCCTCCACTCGTTTGACGGAGAGGTTCGCAAGGCGGCCCCTCCATTTCTCATAAGGCTCCAACACCTTCTTGGTTGCGTCCTTTGCCTGTAGCTCCAGAAGCCCACGTATTTCCGCTAGTTTGCCTTCCACTCTCCTCGATGTAGGTGGATTTTCTTCGCTGATACTGATGGACCTTCTCAGATTCCTAATCGGCCTAATGGATTCCATTCGATACACCAGGTAATCCCAGAGCTGTTTTGGCGACTCTAGACGTGCAAGAAGTGCGTCGAGTTCGACACGTTTCTTACCGACCAGTTGCTGATCTTCCAAGGAGAGTTGAGAAAGAAAAGCAGGTCTTTCTCGCTTGTCCTCATATTCTTCCTGAAGGTCTTCAAGCTCAAAACCGAAGTACTCAACCATTTCCTTGTCAAGCCCAATCCTCACGACCTTTTCTGAGCTTGAAGCTACTTGCGCTATGTAGAGTCCTGCACTGTCAAGATCAGTTAGAATGAATACGTTCGCGCCAGATTTTTCAGCAAAATCCAGAAGTTGTTTGACGTATAGGGTCGCATTTCCGCGTGAGTTTAGGATAGCTATTCCTTTATCTTCAGCATACGGAGCCATGAGTTCGGCGACGCCTTCTTTCTCGATGAACAATACGTCTGAACCCTGCTTCTTCAACCAGTCCAAATTATCGAAGCTAACGGCTGCGGCGTCACCTTTGAAGTAGAGCACCCCACGCTCTCCAGCAATAATTCCCAACTTCTCTCTGTAGCTGAGATCCCCACCACCCATGCGTTTGCAGATCTCGTTTACCGCCGCCAAGAAAGACCTCCTTTTCATTTTGATCGCCCCGATGAGCTTGTTTCTGACAATGTACCAGAGCGTGTTTCTCGTTTGTCTTTCATCTCTCCCGAAAATATGACCCGCTTGAAATCGCTCATGGCGCTTTGCAATGAGACTCTCAAGTTCAAGCGTCGCTTCACTTTTCTCCCTCTTCGGATTCGAGCGTTTAGTCTTGTATTCGGAATAGAATGCGCAAACCTCCTTCAAGCAGTCTGCGATGGCATGAGAGTAGGGGCGCATGTCGATCCTAGTCTTGCTTTGGTTAAGTGCTCTCCACGTGGGCGTCATAATGTGGACAACTATGAGGACGGGGTCATCCGCCTTGACCTTTCCATTATCAAGAATTTGTTCCGCATCGAGAATTTCGTTTGGTAAGAGAGGCTCACGGCCAGTGGGATCCACATAGATTGGAGAGTGGTTGATTCCCCACCATATTGCTCGGCTCTGTGGCGTCTTGTCGTCGAGATACACGGCCGCTGCCACCTCTAGCACGAACGGAGCGTCATGGCCTTCAAGCTCAGAAGTTCTCACTGCTTCGGAGTAGGTGTACTCCAGATCCGCTGAGGATTTTCCCAGGACTTTGGCCATGGATTTTCGGAGGTTCTCGCGGCCTATTCTGCCAAGGTCCTTAGCGTTGATCCTCGGTGAGATCTCGCCTATTGACTTGTAAAGTGCAACTAGGTCGGAGGTACTGATTTGATTAAGAAGTGAAGCGTTCCGCTTCAGCATCTCGGACGCAATCGATTCTTGAATGCCAAAGCTCTTGAGAAAAGTGCTTAGTTTGACCTTCCCACTTCCAGTGAGCGCTTCAACGAGACTCAAGAATTCGCCTTCAGATAACCAGTGGATAGATGTGGGCTTGGTCTGCTGATAGCGCTTAACAGGGGAGGGGTTTCTGAGCTGGAGAGATCTTCTCCCCTGTTCATCTCGCCAATGGAAACTCATGTCCGGGTTGAAAAGGAGATACTGCTTGAGAAGAGTAGCTAAGCCGGTTTTCTTCCAAAGTGAAATAGCGCCATAAGTGACTGAGTAAGGTACCCTGAAGGAGATCCTACTGCCTTTTACCGGTGTGCCGAGTCGTTCTACCGTTGCGACCATGGGTTTGGGATCTCGGCCTTTTGGGTCGTCTACAGTTACGGAGACCTTGTAATCTCCGCTTGCGATCTCAAGCGGGGACGGCTGGAATTTCTCAAATTCTGGAAGCGTTGCAAGCGCGTATGGCGCTCCCAACACCACTTTGAGCGCATTACCGAGGAAGCCTCTAGATGGCCGTTTCCAGTATTCCTTGCTTCCGGCATAATAGTCGAAACTCAAGAAGACCCTGCGAATCTTCTCTTCCGAGAACACGCGCCCGTTGCCCTGAACCGAGATCCTGTACTTCGCAATGCCATTTTCGTCGGCTCGCGTGTTTAGATAATCTACCTCAATCTTATTTGCGTCCGCGTCAAGGGCGTTGTCTATCAATTCTTTGACAAGCCATAGGTAGAACGCGTATGGATCTGGAGCATAGTTGACTATGTTGAGACTGAGGTAATCCGTACTTCTAGTCCGAGTTAGGATCACGTCGTATAGGTCTGTAACAGTTGAAAACTCTCTACTCATGGCAGGGAAGCCTCGCTGTCTAGTCTAGACGCCAAGTTGCTTCGGTCGGGGAGGATTCTGCGTCCTTTTCCCTTCCCGGCCTTGAACCATTCTGTTTCAGGCGGGTCTTCTCCTTCAGGGCATTTTCGTAGCCATCTCCAGAACCGTTTGATGGCTTGTCTATGATTCTGGCGTGTGGAGTCGGTCCAGTCACGATTGTTGAATCCGGCAACTATGCGTTGAACGTCGGCTTGGGTGGTGTCGGTGAAGTTCCTGCCGGGTAGTAGGGCGGCTGCGATAGTTGTGAGCCACTGAACGTATGAGACCTGTCTTGCGAGGCTCAAACCTTCTGCCGTAATTCGTTCGAGGAAGCTTAGGATCTGCGCCTTGTTTTCTTCAGTGATTTTAGGGTGGTTCTTGAGGTGGTTGACTGCCCGTTCTAGGCGTTTGTCGTAGTGGTGTATGTTGTCGCTTCTGCCTCTCACTTTCTGCACCTTTCAGCCTGTAGTGTGGGCTTTTAAACAGCGGCGGGGAAGACAACTCGGACCAGAAGTTTGGTGCGGCCGCCGGGATTCGGACCCGGGTCGTTGGCTTGGAAGGCCACTGGACGCTTAAGCTATGTCCTAGACCAGGCTAGACTACGGCCGCTGTAACTTTTTGGT
>Ga0187784_10003991_pt1 | contig 11945 bp, 13 predicted proteins | sample 1015_SJ02_MP15_2_FD_132964 | JGI IMG/M metagenome (GOLD analysis project Ga0187784, IMG submission 132964) | Tropical peat soil microbial communities from peatlands in Department of Meta, Colombia - 1015_SJ02_MP15_20_MG | ecosystem: Environmental > Terrestrial > Soil > Wetlands > Peat | place... | reverse complement strand
CTGCATGCTTGTTGGGATTGGCATGCATAGTAGCGGCGCTTTTGGCGAACTTCATTTACAGCGCACAAACCATCCTGGCCTGGCAAGCGATGCAGTATTGGCGAATCGAGTGGCTGCTCGGGGCGATTGCGAGTTTTGCTGCGGGCTGTCTGTTGAAGAAATCCAGCTAGAGTTGTTCCTCCGAAGCAGAATTCCTTAAGACCCTCCCATTCAGTCTAGTTCGCGCACACACGCGAAAATCTCCGCCGCACAGCTTCGCTGTTCGTCTCTCGTCTCTTAATCGCGAGAATGGGGCGACTCGCGATCGGCAACGATCTGGCTGGGGCGGCGTTGTTCGTACATGCGATAGAGATGATGCAGAGGCCCGGTGCCGCGGCCGAGGGGATGGGCATGGGCGATGGCAGCGGAGACGTAGGCTTTGGAGAGCAGGACGGCTTCGGGAAGGCCCCGACCATGAGCCAAATGGCAGGCGAGGGCGGTGGAAAAAGCGCAGCCGGTGCCGTGGGTAGAGTTGGAGCGCTGGCGCTCGGATTTGAAGACTTCCTGCTCAATGCCGTGCGCGGTGGTGAAGCTGAGGAGATCGATGGCTTTGTCGAGGTGGCCGCCGGTTACGGCAACATTGGCGGCTCCGAGGGCGTGGAGGCGGCGGGCGGCTTCGCGCATGATTTCCAGGGAAGCCATCGAGGAAGCAGTCGGGTTGGACGCGGCGCCGGCAGCGGATGCAGCAGCAGTGGTCGCCAAGGCGAGTCCGGCCAAAGCGGCGGCTTCCTCGAAATTGGGGGTGATGATCTCGGCCACGGGAAAGATGCGCTCGACCATAAGACGAGCGCCAGCAGAATCGAGGAGATCGGCTGCGGAAGTCGATTTGAGGATGGGGTCGAGGACGATGTGCGGCGGGCGGGTGCGATCGAGGAAATCGGCGACGGCCAGGACACAGGCTTTGTTGGCTAACATACCGATGTGTACGGCGTGGATGGTGATGTCAGAGGCAAGTTGATCGAGGGTATGGCGGACGAGATCGGGGTCAATGGGCTGGATGGCGCTGACTCCCTGGGTAGATTGGACGGTAAGACCAGTAATACAGGAAACACCGTAGCATTCGTGGGCAGCGATGGTCTTAATGTCGGCGGTGATGCCGGCGCCGGAGGAGGGGTCGAAACCGGCGATGGTCAGAACGACGGGAGGGGCGGAGGGCATGAAACCACTGTAAAGCAAAGAAGGGCGCAGGTGAAATTCACTTTTGGTGGAGTCGGCTCAACAGCTGATGGGACGGTTAGCCGAAGGTGGATAAGGGAAACGGAAGTAATAGATCGGGGTACGAATTTACTTGACTCATCCATGCTTATTTGCTAATATCTTGTTCATGGATAACAAGATGAGACCAGAACCCAAGAGCCTTCAAGAGGCCATTATCTACTTTGCCGATCCCGACAACTGCGTTGACTACCTTGCGATTCGCCGCTGGCCGGATGGCCGCGTGCTTTGTCCTACGTGCGGATCGGATAGCGTCAAGTACAACGCGGAGCGCCGCTGGTGGCAGTGCGCCAGCCATCACTCCAAGCGCCAGTTCTCCATCAAAGTCGGAACCATCATGGAGGACTCCGCTATCCCGCTCGACAAGTGGCTCGCTGTGATGTGGATGATTACCAACTGCAAAAACGGAATCAGTAGTTACGAGATTGAGCGCGACGTGAAGGTCACTCAGAAGTCGGCATGGTTCATGCTCCACCGCATCCGGCTCGCCATGCAGGATGAAACCCTTGGCAGCAAACTTGGAGGACGCAGCGGCGAAGTAGAAGCCGACGAAACTTTCATCGGCGGAAAAGCTCGCAACATGCACCTGAATGTTAAGACTCGCCGTCGTCCGCGTCCGGGCCACAACGTCAGTGACAAGACCATCGTCATGGGGATCATGGAGCGCGGCGGAAACGTTCGCACTCAAGTGATTCCAGATCGCCAGAAAACTACCTTGCAACCCATCGTGAAAGAGCATGTCCATACTGGCTCTGCGCTGTTCACTGACGAGATGGGCGGATACAAGGGCTTGAGTGCAGAGTTCGATCACCGCATCATTGACCACGCTGTTAAGTACGTGGATGGCCGCGTACACACTAACTGCATGGAGAACTTCTGGGCGCTGCTGAAACGCGGGTTGTCGGGTACTTACGTGTCGGTGGAACCGTTTCATCTTTTCCGCTACCTTGATGAACAATCATTTCGCTTCAACAACCGTGGCAACAAAGAGAACAAGATCACTGACGCTGACCGCTTCGATATGGTCGTTCGCAAGATCGTCGGCAAGCGGCTCACCTTCGCCCAACTCACTGGCAAGACTGCCGATGCGACGTGTTTCTAATCCGATGCGCTTGAAACGCGGCCCTCGCCCGAAGCCCTCCTAGCAAGCGCGCGTTTCTTGCGCTTTGCGCGATTGCGCTTCCATGCTCGCTCGCGGCGCTTAAGTTCATCGTGCGACACCGAGAGAACCTTACGAACAGTTGCGTCGAATTTTTCAAACTCGGGATTGCTCATTCTGCCTCACAGAATAGTTGTCAATTCACGCATAAACACTTTCACGTTATCAAAGACCGCCTTAGCTTCCTCGAATGTGTAGGTCTGTTTCGGATGCATCACTTCGTTGCGCCATGCAACCTTCACATTGTAGAGATGCGATGCCACTGACGCATAGGCTTTTGCCTTCTTGTCCTTCTTTGGGTCGCGCTTGCGGATTGCGGCATTTACTTGGTCAAGGATTACCTGCCAGTTTTGTTCAGTTGCTAGCTTTACTCCTAGTTCAGAGCCGAACCGCTGTACAGCCAATTCCATGACCCGCATGAGATGAAAAACGCAGGCAGTCGGTCGGTCAAGCGCAAGACACTTTGCACCCTCCGAAATATCCTCTATCGTCTGAGAAAAGTGCTTTGTTACCGCTTCCCCAAATGGCGGCGAGGTTTGCAGATAGAGTGTGGCCTGTTCCGTTGGAACGCTCAAGAACAGCCTATCCTCAAGCTCATCGATGACTCGCGCTGAGAGTTCAAACAGATTTCGCATTATCGCTTCGTTCGTGAAGGCTGATGCATCGCTAGTCATCGTCTCCTTCATTCTCTCAAGGTGCCGCTTCGCCAAAGGGAGATTGAGTTGCTCTACTTGTCGCTGCATTTCTCCGCACGTTTCCGCTAGATACGTAAACGTTTTATTGTTTACGCGCATTGCAATGCCGGGGGGCGCTTCTGCTGCGATCTTGAACTGTGCGACAAGCTGGCCGATCATGCTCATCAGGCGACAATAAGCATCGGCCTCCAAGCGAAGCAATTCCATAATGGACACCAATTTGTAGGGCAACTGCACGATGAAATCTCCTTAAAAGCTTGAGTTTCATCGGCAATCCTTAACCGGCTCATTCTAAACAAGTGGATGAGCGTAGTCAATTATTGCCCTATATATTAAATACACCAGATCATCTAGATTCAAGGGCATAGAGTAATATATCGATTGTTTTCACGAGGCTACACGATTGGTTAATTACTCTTAAGTGAATTTCCTAGGCATCTTTTTGGATTGACATACGCGCGAGACCACCGTAGCATCTCCCAATCGTTTGAAAAAAGGAGCAGACGACCAAGAAACGACTTCAACGGAGGTATCTGAATGCGACGACGTTTCGCCGAAAGTCTGGCCGTGCTTATATTGATTGCCAGCCTGGGGGCAGGAGCCGCATCCGGGCCAAGCCTGGAAGCCGGAAAGGTCAACAAACCGCAGGCCCTTGAGGCCGGCGGAGCCCCAAGCCAGAACGCAAAGAAGCCCCGAGCGTACCAGGTAGGAACCGCATCCTGGTACGGCGAGCCGTTCCAAGGCAAGACTACAGCGAGCGGCGAACCCTATGACATGACCGATTTCACAGCGGCACATCCCAAGCTGCCGATGGGAACGCTGGTGAAGGTCACGAACCTGAAGAATGGCAAGGCGGTAGTGGTGCGAATCAATGACCGGGGCCCGGTAGTGGACGGGCGGATCATTGACGTGTCCTATCATGCCGCACGAGTACTGGGGTTCAAAGAGCGGGGCGTGCAGCGGGTCCGCCTGGACCTGTATCAGCCGGAAACCGTGGCTGAGCTGGAACCTATAGCCAAGCTCAACTAAAAAACGATACACTCGCCAGCGATGGTCAAAGCAAATGACCCGCGCGAGCGATTGATTGTGGCGCTGGATGTATCGACGGCCGCGGCCGCCCGTAAGATTGTGGCGGCCGTGGGCGATTCTGCCTTGACCTACAAGGTGGGAATGCAGCTCTACACGGCTGAAGGCCCGGCAGTAGTGCGCGACCTGGTAGGTTCGGGGCGGCGAGTGTTTCTCGATCTGAAATATCACGACATCCCCAACACGGTGGCGGGAGCGGTGCGCGAGGCGGCGCAGCTTGGAGTGAGGATGCTGACGGTACACGCGGCGGGCGGCGGGAACATGCTGCGCGCAGCGGTGGACGCGGGCCAAGCTGGGCGCGCGGGATTGATGGTGCTGGGCGTGACCGTGTTGACGAGTCTGGGCGAAGCGGACCTGGGAACGCTGGGCGTGCGGGGAAGCGTCAGCGAGCAGGTGCTGCGGTTGACGGCCCTGGCGCTGGGGAACGGATGCCGAGGAATTGTGACGTCGGCGCACGAGTGCGAGGCGGTGCGGGAGGAATTTGGGCACGAGTTCGTGATCGTGACGCCAGGAGTGCGGCCGGCGGGAAGCGGGCATGACGACCAGGCGCGGGTAGTGACCCCAGCGGAAGCGATCGCGGCCGGAGCGACGCACATCGTGGTGGGGCGGCCGATCACGGAAGCCAGCGATCCAGCAGCGGAAGCGAGAGCGATCCTGGGGCAGATCAGCGGGTGAGCGGCTAGCGCAGAATTTCACCGAACTGGACGAAGCGTTCAGAATTGTGCGGGTGCTGGATTAGCGGCGAATGGTAGCGAGGTTTGAGAGACCTTGGCTACGGCGCTGGCGCGAAAGCGCGGGGATCGAAGACGGTCTGGATCGAGATTATCTTGCCGTCCCTGACCTGATACCAGGAGCAGAAAAAGGTAGTCACCCTGGGGGTGCTGAAGTCGTAGAGCAAGCAAACATCGTTCTCATCGACAAAAACCTTTTTGATGTCATATGTTCCGCGCTGCTGCTCCATCATTTTGAGAAACTCATCGGGGCTGCGAAAGGCTTCGCCAGCGGGGCCTTTTACGCGCACGTTATCGGCTAAATAATTTCGCGCGGCAGCATAGTCCCTAGCGGCCATCGCGTGGATGTAGGACATTACGGCTTCCTTGGGACCCTGAGACATGCAGATCACCTCGCTTCAACAGTTTGCAGCTTCACGAGTAAACTGGTGCCCTTCTTGATGCTACTAACCGAGTCCTGATCTTCCGCCGCCTAGCAGAGAACTGAGGAATGTGGATGGTTGATCTCACACCACTCATGATCGATCGGCGTTCGATTGAAAGCTATAGCTTCTCGAAAAATTCGCACGCCGGGCAGGAAATGTAGATCCCGCCGGGGACGCCGCGTTCGCGGTCTTTGACCCGCTTGACGATACGGGTCTCTTTGCCGCACTTGGGGCAGGCGTGTGATTTGGAAGTATCCATGACCTTCTTACGGTCGGCTGTTTTTGCAATCTTGGCCATCTGAATTCTCCTGACAGGGATTTGCCGCGAGACTCCAGGAGCGGCGATTCTACCTGAAATTGGGGAGTATTAAGGGATGCCGCGTGCCGTCAGTCCAGCAGGATGATCTACGCAGAACTATGCCATCTACTCGCCAACAGAATTCTACACGATGGATGGGATGAGCATGGGGTTGGCGAACGAGGAACTGAAAAACCGGAGATAGAAAAACGGGGCTGCTAGCGCAGCCCCGCGAAGAGATGACAATCGCTCGCGTTTACTTGCCCGTGCCGGACAAGGCGACGGACTGCGGACTATTGGGAGCGTTGTCGGTAAAGTTCAGATCGCCGGTGAGGGTTCCGGTCTGGGTGGGCGTGAAGGTGACCTTGACCTCGCAGGAGGCGCCTGGAGTCAGGGCGGTCCCGTCGACGCAGGGAGTGACTTTTTTCGTGGCCTTGAAGGATTCGAGGGCGAAATCGCCCGTGGTGGCGATGTTGCTGAGGTTGAGAATGCTGCCGCCGGTGTTGGTGACGGTGAGGGACTTGGGAGCAGAAGTCTTGCCGACCTCAACTTTGCCAAAGGTCAACGAAGCTGGGCTGAAGCTGACGGCGGCGCTGCTGCCGCATCCGTTGAAGATGAAAGACGCGATGTAGGTGCTCCAGTTGTAGTAGCCGCTGGCCTGCTCGTATTCGTCAACATACCAAAACGTGCAATCGTCGGTAGGATCGACCTGCATGGCGGTGTAATCGCCCCAGCGATCGGCGTAGGTGCCGCCGGTCTGGGAACCGGAACCGGCCAAGATGCTGGCTTCGGTTTCCATGCTGCCCAAGGCATCGCCCGGCACACGACCGGTAAAGCTAATGGAGGGATAGACAGTGGTGCTGGAGACGCTGTAGCCGAGGCCGATGTCTGCGGCCTGGTCTTCGGCCATGCTGGCCATCCAGCGATAATTAGCGTCAGGAGCGAAGGTGCCTTGCTGATTGAGCGTAACCGAACCGGCGGGATCATAAATCTCATACCAGCGAATGGCGACCTGGCTGCCGTTCAAAACGGCGTGGTTAGCCACGGCGCGATCATGATCGGAGAAGTGACGAATAGCGAAGCGGTACATGAGGCGATCGCCGAGGGCGTCGAGATCCTGAGACGTGCCGGGCTGAGGGACGCATCCAGAACCACCGACCGCGCAGGCCACGTTGTCGTTGGCGACGTCGATGGTGGTGGGATTGGAGAGCGTGGCTTTGCCGGAGGCGAAGTTCAGGGTCAACTTGCGGAGATAGAGTTCGCCGGGATTGTTGTTCTGCCAAGTAAGGAAAAGGCCGGGCGTGCCATTGGGCGGAGTGGTAGGACCATCCATATCGGAGGGCAGATAGCTGCCTTCATCGCTGGGGGTCATCTGGCAGAGCATGGCGGCGGAGGAACTGCCGGCAAGCATGCTGGTGCGGTCGAAACCACAGAGGTCGGCACCGACAAAATCTGCGCCACCGTCGAAGATGTTGTAGGTGGCCAGGTAGGCGCTGTTGCTGGACGTGGCCCAGACGCTGAGCTTGTCATAATCGTTGAGGTTGCCGCCGAAGCTGTAGAAGTAAAGGCTGTAGGAGGCGGTGGGATCGTTGGTAGTGGAGACAGCAACACACTCGCCGTAGCTGCCGTCATAGTTGTCGCCGATGCCGGCAACGACCCAGCGATCGGCGGGACGGTCATAGAGCACAACGGGATCGACGATGTAAGTGGTGCCGCAGAGACCGCCGATGGGAGCAAACAAAGTGGGAAGATTGGTGGGACCGGCAAGCAGCGTGCCGGTCTTGTTGTAGATGGAAAGATAGGTGTTGACGATTTCGGCGATGTCGTTGGGGCCAACGGCGAGGTTGGAATCGGATGGGATCCAGCCATTGGCGCTCATACCCGCAAAACTGACACCGAGGTTGGCATCGACTTGGGGCAAGGGCTTGGTCTGCAATGCCGGGTCAAGCTGCCACGGGCCGCGGACGGCGCGCGAGCGCAGGGGGCTGGGGCGAGGCTCGGGCATCTCCATGCCACGGAAGAAAGAGAGGTCAACGGGGAGGTCAGCCAGGCGTTGGGAAACCGCGAAGGCGGAAGGATAGGTGACGGTGGTCTGGTTGCTGTTGGAGGTCTTGGCGGAAGCCAAGGCGGTGAGCGTGAGCAAGGACAGAATCAGGGTGCGAGCAAGGAATCCTGGGCGAAGCATCGAAATTTCCTCCATGTGCCACGACTACGAGTGAGCCGAACAGGGGGATATCGGTCCACGATTTTTTGCAGGGCGAAAACGGCGAACAGACACCGTCAAGATTGGAATCTACGACGGGCAGTAGTATACAACCGGCCGTTGCGCGGGCCAACGGCAGAATGAAGGCGCAAACTGATTTTGTAGCGCGGATGCGCAGGGATTTGCACTGCAGATTGCGGTGCATGATTGCGCAGCTTGATTGCGTTTCTGGCTGCGTTATTGGGTTGCGTTTTTGGGTTACAAGGTGTCGCGGTGAGCGGCTTCGGGGTGAGCCTGAAGGCCGAGATCCATGAAACCGAGGTCGCGCGCTTCTTCGCGAACGGAACTGAGGGCAGCGGTGACTTCGCGAATGTAATAGAGAGTTGCCAGCAACAAGCAAATGAGGGCGAGCACTAAAGCGATGGCGGCGGCGAAGGCGGCATCGGCGAGGTACAGACCGAGACCGAGCAGAAGGCAGGAAGCGATGGTCAAAGCCAGAGAAATGAGGGCGAGCAGAAAACTGCGGCGGACGATGCTGGCACGCTTTTCGATGGAGGAGATTTGCCGGGCGAAGGCTTCGGCCTCCTGGAGGCGGTTGGCGCGGGCGGCATCGTGCCTGGCATGAACGAAGTGGCGGAGGCGGCTAACGATGCCCATGAGGCGGACATTGATGGAGAGAATGAGGAGCGAAGTGGCAGAAATGAAAATGGCGGGGGCGACAAAGGCTCCGAAAAGGCGGAAAACTTCGTTCATAGGCAGGGGCAACGGGAAAAAGGATATTTTACGCGCGCTGGGGTGAGGCGGCGGTGGCGGAGGTGGTCAGCCTTAAGGCTAGAGCCTTTAGGGTTTTGGCTTTGCCTATGTGCCATCAGGGGCTTGCAAAATTGACAGGAGCGCGCCTAGCGCCATGGGGCTTGGTTCTGCTACTTTGAGGAGTTTTCCATTCCTTTCTGTTGAATCCCGGGGAGAGCAAAGATGCCAGCCATCAAATTCCGTGGTGTGGACTTTATCGGGTTCGATTCGCTGCTGAATGACGACGAGCGTCTGGTGCGGGACACGGCGCGCAAGTTCATCGAAGACAATCTGGTACCCATTATTGAAGAGTGCAATCGGGCTGGGCGTTTTCCTCGCGAATTGGTGAAGCCGATGGCCGCGCTGGGATTTTTTGGCGCATCGCTCGAAGGATATGGCTGCGCGGGCATGTCGAACGTGGAATACGGGCTGGTGACGCAGGAACTGGAGCGGGGCGACTCGGGTGTGCGCTCGTTTGTCAGCGTGCAATCGGCGCTGTGCATGTATCCGATTTACACCTTCGGCTCCGACGAACAGAAAAACGCGTGGCTACCGGCGATGCAAAAAGGAGAAAAGCTGGGCTGTTTTGGCTTGACCGAGCCGGGGTTCGGGTCGAATCCGGGCGGGATGAGGACGAAGGCGCGGAAGACCGGCAAAGAATACGTGCTGAGTGGCGAGAAGATGTGGATCACATCAGGCTCGATTGCGGACGTGGCGGTGATCTGGGCAAAAGTGGAAAACGAGGACGACAGGATCCGCGGTTTTCTGGTGGAGACGGACCGGCCGGGATTCAAAGCGGACGACATTCATGGGAAGTGGTCGTTGCGGGCGTCGGTGACGTCGGGGTTGTCGTTGCAGGACGTGCGCATTCCGGAATCGAACCTGCTGCCGGGATCAGGCGGGCTGAGATCGCCGCTGATGTGTTTGAACCAGGCGCGGTATGGGATCGCGTGGGGCGCGGTGGGCGCGGCGATGGCGTGCTATGACTGCGCGCTGCAATATTCACTGCTGCGCAAACAGTTCCGCGACCAGCCGATTGCTTCGCATCAACTGGTGCAGGAGAAGCTGGCCTGGATGATCAGCGAGATCACGAAAGCGCAGTTGCTGGTGCTGCAGGTGGGCAGACTGAAAGATGCGGGGAAAGCCGAGCACCAGCATATTTCGATGGCAAAAAGAAATAACGTATGGATGGCGCTGGAGTGCGCGCGCATGTCGCGCGACATGTTGGGAGCGAACGGGATCGCGGACGATTACCCAATCATGCGCCACCTGATGAACCTGGAGTCGGTGAAGACGTACGAGGGGACGCACGACATTCACACGCTGATTCTGGGGGCAAGCGTGACGGGGGTAGAGGCGTTTTAGACGCCACAAAGTCGCTAACTGTATAGCTCTCCAAGCAATTCGTAGGCACGGCGGAGGTGGGGAATGAGGATGCTGCCGCCAACGATCAAGGCGACATTCAAGGCCTCTTCGAGTTCGGGGCGGGTGACGCCCAGGCGATACGCCTGAATAACGTGGTACACGATACAGTCGTCGCATCTCAGGCAGGTCGACGCGGCCAATCCCATCAGCTCTTTGTATTTGGCGGGCAAAGCGCCTTCGAGATAGGCGTTGTGGTCAAGGTTGTAGAAGCGCTTGACGAGGAAATTGTCGGCGTGCTCGACGTGGGCGTTGAGGCGGGAGCGCGAGTCGAGGAAGCGGCGGGCGATTTCGCTTTTGTCGGCAACCTGCTTTTCGGTAAGGAGGTAGGTGGGCTCGTGGCGCTCGTGACTCATGGCAAGAGGGTAGCAGAATCGGCGGGGCGAGGGGTTTGTCTTCAAGGGAAACCGTGGCAGATACGGGTTGCCCGGCCGATGGGCGCTTTGGCGGGCTGGGCGCGGGTTCTGGCGAGACAAAATGTGCGCCATGCCCTTCCCTCGGCGGGCCGAACGGGATATATTGCCATTCGCGCTTGAAGTGGCGTTTTTCCGGGCGCAGAATTGATTTTTTGGCCGGTACGAGGAGGCAATTATGGCGACCCAAACCCATGCGAGCGAAGTGAAAAGCGAGCAGCCCCAAGCGCGGCAGGGGCGAGCCGAGCCCCACGCCAAGAGTTTCGGACAGAACATTGAGAGCGACCTGGCGCTTGAGTTTCTGCGAGTGGTGGAAAACGCGGCGATCGAATCAGCGCGCACCATGGGCCAAGGCGACCGGCACTTGAGCGACCAAGTTGCGACCGAGTCCATGCGCAAGACCATGGACACGGTGCCAATGCACGGAACGATTGTGATCGGCGAAGGCGAGCGCGACGAGGCGCCGATGCTGTTTATTGGCGAGCAGGTGGGGGGGACGTTCCCGGACGGACAGGAAGTGCCTCACGTGGACATTGCGGTCGATCCGCTGGAGGGAACGAACCTGTGCGCGACGGGATCGCCGGGAGCGATCACAGTGCTGGCGGCGGCGGAAAAAGGCGGACTGCTGCACGCGCCCGACTGCTACATGGAAAAAATCGTGGTGGGGCCGTCGTGCAAGAACGCGGTGGAACTGGACGCGCCGGTAGCGGTCAATCTGAAAAATATCGCCCGGCGATTGCATCGCGGCGTGGAAGACCTGGTGGTCATGGTGCTCGACCGTCCGCGGCATGAAAAGCTGATCAGCGACATTCGCAAGGCGGGGGCGCGCATCAAGCTGATCGGAGACGGAGACCTCTCGGCGGGCATTGCAGCGGCGGTGATTGGAACGGGAGTTCATGCGGTGATGGGTTCGGGCGGCGCGCCCGAGGGCGTGCTGACGGCGGCTGCCATCCGGTGCCTGAACGGATACATGCAGGGGCGGCTGGTGATTGACAAGCCGCAGTTGGAAGAGCGAATCGCGAAGATGGGAATTAAAGACAAGAACAGAATCTATGAAGCGGAGGACCTGGCCCCGGGAAGACAATTGATTTTCGCCGCGACGGGCGTAACCGAGGGGGCATTGCTGAAGGGTGTGAGGTTCTTTGGCGAAGGGACGCGGACGTCATCGGTGATTTTGACACTGAAGACGGGGCGGGTGCGGTTTGTGGACAGTATTCATCTGGATAAAGGGCCGGATGTGAAGGTCAGATTCTCCTAGGCCGAGCGTTGTTGTGAAACCGAGCGCTGGAGGCAACGTTAAGACGCGCTTTGGCCGGGAGTTTTGGGAGGACTCATATGACGCGATCAGAAAATAGTTCGACAGCAGGCTTTTGCAGGGGCGCGGCCATGACACGGTGCGCGGTGAATCTTTTTTTCTTACTTCTTGTTTTCCTGTTTCTGGCAGCGTCGTTTTCGATGACGGTCTCT
>Ga0187784_10003990_pt1 | contig 11950 bp, 11 predicted proteins | sample 1015_SJ02_MP15_2_FD_132964 | JGI IMG/M metagenome (GOLD analysis project Ga0187784, IMG submission 132964) | Tropical peat soil microbial communities from peatlands in Department of Meta, Colombia - 1015_SJ02_MP15_20_MG | ecosystem: Environmental > Terrestrial > Soil > Wetlands > Peat | place... | reverse complement strand
TGTGTCAGGCGTGTATGAAGCCCATTTCAGCCGCTCGGCTGGACGCCGTGCCCTGGTCGCGCTTGTGCCGGGAATGCAAGGAACAACGGCAGTCGTGAAGGCTGGGCCAGCCTTAGTGCACCTAGGCTTTGACCGCCTTGAATTTCACTTTGCCGTTTTCGACGCTCACGGAAAACTGCACTCTATCGCAGCCGAGCGATGTCTTGATTTGCCTGGTCTTGTCGCGAATGTAATTCTGGAATCTCACCGGGTCAAGGTTATCCACTTTCTGACCGACCTTACGCTGGGCTTCGAGCATGGCTTGGAAGATGCAGTCAACCTTGTCCGGCTCTGCTTCCGGGTCCGAGCAGACGACGCGGACTATCCTATCGGCAGTCAACGCTTCGAGCTCGCGCTTCTGTTGCGCGAACTGGCCGCGCCCTTCTTCCTTCTCCATCAATCTTCTTTTCCAGAGCGCGTTCTGTACGGCATATTTCTGCGCCAGGCCGTTGAGCTTATAACGCTGGCCGAAGTTGAGGTCGGCCTGATCTGCAGTATACCGCTTGATGACGCTTTCAACGCGATAGACTAAATCGCGCGGGGGGCGGTCGGTGCTCGCGTTGAAATACACCTCCCACTCAATTTTGAGGCGGCGAATGTCGTCTCCGAGTTTGTCCAATTCTTCGTCGATAGTCACAGCGGCGCCTCGAGAATGTCCTGCCAGCCAAAATTATACTCACGCTCCAGCAAGGCCAGTCAATCGGAAAGTTGACGCTCCCGCCCAACTATGCTGAAATGACGCGAGGACGTAGAAGGCGATGGCACACTCCGAAGGTGACGTTGGGGCAAGAGCAGCCGAACTGCTGCGCCAGATCCCGGCCGTGAACGGACTGCTGGATCGAACGGCGCTGAAAGATCTCCAGGCGCGCGTGGGTCGCGGCCTGGTGGTTGAGAGCACGCGTCGGGTGCTCCGGTGTCTCCGGGATCGGATCGTGAAAGGCAGTCTTGCAAGCGTTTCCCTCGAAACGCTGGAACAGGAGATTGTCATCGAGGCCGAAGCTGCCGCCCGCCTCTCTTTGAAAGCCGTCATCAATGCCTCAGGAGTGGTCCTGCACACCAATTTGGGCCGCGCTCCTCTGGCGCGCGAAGCTATCGAACATCTTGCGGAAGTTTCCACCTGCTATTCCAACCTGGAATACGACCTGGACCGCGGGGCGCGGGGCAAGCGGGACGCGCACACGGACCGGCTCTTGGGTCAGCTTCTGGGGGCGGAAAAGACACTGCTGGTGAACAACAATGCCGCCGCCGTGCTGCTGGCTCTGAACACCCTGGCCGAAGGGGCGGAGGTCGTTGTCTCGCGGGGCGAGCTCATTGAGATAGGCGATTCCTTTCGCATCCCCGACGTGTGCGCCAAGAGCGGCGCCATCCTGCGCGAGGTGGGAACCACAAACCGCACCCGCATCGAAGATTACGCCGCAGCGATTAATGAACGAACCCGCCTGCTGCTGCGCGTCCACCCGAGCAATTTCCGCATTTTGGGCTTTACGCAGCGCCCTTCTCTGGAAGAGTTCGTGGAGCTGGCGCAACGCCATAACCTGATCTCTATGGAGGATCTCGGCAGTGGATGCCTGGTTGACCTTTCACCTCATGGCATCCGGGATGAGCCCACCGCCGGCGGCAGCCTGAAGGCTGGAGTGGACGTGATCTGCTTCAGCGGGGACAAGCTGCTCGGTGGCCCGCAGGCTGGAGTCCTGGCCGGTAAGCGCGAGCCCCTGGAACGAATCCGCAAGAACCCGCTCTTCCGCGCTCTGCGCGTTGACAAGCTCACTATTGCCGCGCTGGAAGCCACCCTTTCTCTTTACTTCCAGGGGAAACCCCAGGCCATCCCGGCCCTGCGCATGATCCAGCTTTCCAGGCCGGAAATCCAGCAGCGGGCCGCCTGCCTTGCGGAAAGGATTTCGGCTCTCCCGCAATTCTCGGCTCGAGTCCAGGAGGGCGATTCGCTGATTGGCGGAGGCTCAACTCCCACGCAGGCGCTTCCCACCGCTTTGCTGGCAGTGCGGCATTCACGCCATAGTGCCCAGGAGCTGGATAGCCTCCTGCGGCAGAATTCACCTCCGGTGATCGCCCGAGTTGAACAGGACACGCTGCTTCTTGACCTGCGAACCGTATTTGAAGAGCAGGACGAAGAGCTCCTTCGCGCCTTGGAGGCGATTGAGTAATTATGGTGCGGGCGTCAGCCATGTAGGGGCGGTTCGCGAACCGCCCCTACAATGCCCGAGATTCGCTATGCGAGCCCTTGTCTTCGACGGAAAACTAGCCCTGCGCGACATCGACAAGCCTACTCTGAAATCCGGCGAGGCGCTGATTCGGGTCACGCTGGCGGGAATCTGCGGGACGGACAGGGAGATCCTGAAGGGTTACTCTGACTTCCGCGGCGTAATAGGTCACGAGTTCGTCGGGCGCGTGGTGGAATGCGCTGACTCGACACGCATCGGCGAGCGGGTGGTGGGCGAAATCAACGTCGCCTGTGGTGAATGCACGAGGTGCCTGCGCGGCCTCAGCCGCCACTGCCCTCACCGCACCGTCATGGGAATCGTGAACCGCGCCGGGTGCTTTGCCGAGTACGTGGCGCTGCCCTTGCGCAATCTCCACAGAGTTCCCGCCGCCATTCCGGATGTGGCGGCAGTCTTCGTCGAGCCGCTGGCCGCCGCGGCCGAGATCCTCGAGCAGATGCGGATCGAGCCCGGTACGAGGGTGGTGGTTCTTGGCGACGGCCGGTTGGGTCTCCTGGTAGCCCAAGTCTTGAAAAGCGCCGGAGCCCAGGTCATTCTGGTGGGGAAGCATGCTTGGAAACTCGAATTGGCGCGTCCCTGGGGCGTTAGGGTGACGACGGAGAGCAAGAGTGAGTTGCGGACGGCAAGCTTTCCCGTCGTTGTAGAAGCCACCGGCTCGCCACACGGCCTCGAAGAGGCTTTTCGCCTGGTCGAGCCGCGCGGGACGGTGGTGATGAAATCAACCTTCCATGACGCCGCGCGCTTTGATGCCACCAAACTCGTGGTGGACGAGATCACGCTCCTCGGCTCGCGCTGTGGGAGTTTCCCTGCCGCTTTGGACTTGCTCGAGCGGGGGCAAATCAGTGTGCAACCTCTGCTCTCGAAAGTGTTTCCATTGGAGGAGAGCCTTGAGGCGTTTGAATATTTGGAGAGGACCGCTTGCTTGAAGGTCTGCCTGGCCAATCAGCAGTAGGCAGTAAGCAGTCGGCAGTAGGCAGTCGGCAGTAGGCGGTCGGCAGTAGGCGGTCAGCAGTAGGCGGTCGGCAGTAGGCGGTCGGCAGTAAGCAGTAGGCAGTCGGCAGTGGGCAGTAGGCAGCAGCCAAATGGTGGGGCACTCAGCCCACGCGCAAGAAGGTGTAAGAAAGTCGAGACGGCTCGTCCGTGGCTGGCGGATTAAGGCGCAAAGGGTGGGGCCTTCTTTTTCTTTGCGTACTTCGCGCTTTTGCGTGAACCCTTCCTTCCTCCGTGGATTGTTTCACAGTTTCCATGAGGCGGATCGTAGGGAGCCCCCCATATGCCGCTTACCATCTATCCCTGCGATCGTGGATAATAGGGTTGAGGGTTTTGGCTTGAAACAGAAACGATCGAGATTTATACCAATTTCAAAGTGGACCGAGTACGCCTTGCTGCTTCTTGCCGTGACGCTCAGCTTTCCTGTGAGTGTTGTGGCTCAAAAGAAGAAGACGCTTCCTCCGCCCCCTGCGGACCTACCGGGCCACGTGAACTACTTGGCTCAGCAACTCTACGGCGTGATGCTTGATGACTCCGCGCCCGTCACGGACCAAATCCAGAAGCTGGTGCTCGATCATCTCCAGGAGTGGATGGCCGATCGCTCGCCTTCCGATGTCGAGGTGCGACGCCAAGTGGAAATGGCCTTCTCCGAACTCCATTACCCTCTCTATGGAGAGGGGGCGGCCTTCGCCCAACCGTGGAAGGACCAAGTGGTGGTGGGCGCAGGATATTCTCTGGGGTGGAGTGATTATGACCGCTTGAACGTGGTCGCTATCTTTTCCAGCCGGCAGGGCCACAGCCGACTCGTTACGGTCACGAGCTTTGTGCCGCATACCGACCTCCATTATGCGTTCCCAACGGAGCCGGAGGGAGAGGCGCTGCGGTTCTTTATTTATGGTTTCCGACCGGGCAAAAGCCAACCCCGGTTGACCGCCATCTTCTACTCGTTTGATGGTCAGAACCTGAAGTCCTTGTGGGAAGCCCACGATGTGTACGATGGCAAGATAAATTTCGAGAAGGATAAAGTGGTAATTCGCTACCTAAGAGAAGAGGAATACACTCGCGAAGAGGCCCACCGGCGAAAACCCCCACGCCACCAAACCACCTACATCGTCACGCCCGCAGGTTTGGAAGTCCAGAGCGAGCAGGAAATTCCCTTCTGAAGTGCAGGAGTCAGAAGTCAGAAGCCAGGAGTCAGAATACAGAGGCCAACGTGGAAAGCCGAAGATGGAAAATCGAAACTGGAAACTGAGGACCTCGGCACGGTGCACTATATGCACCCGCGCGCGGGTGCCGAACACTCACTGACTTGCTACCCCGTGTCCAGCCTTCCGCCAACTGCCTACTGCCCACTGCCGACCGCCTACTGCCGACTGCTTACTGCCGACCGCCCACTGCCTACTGCCTTCTGTCTTCTGTCTCCTGTCTTCTGACTCCTGTCTCCTGTCTTCTGTCTTCTGGCTCCTGCTTCACCCCAGCCATTGTGGATTGTGCCCTGTCCCGTCGAAGTCGGTGGTGGTCTTAAACGGCTCGAACTCACCCCGAGCTGCAACCGGCGCAGTCTTCGCCAGAATTGCGGCGACTTGTTCTTCTCCGAGAGGCTTGAAGGTCCGTGCCGCTTCGAGCGCCTGATCGAGGATTTTCAGGCTGTCGCAGCCCGTGATGACTACCGAGGTAGGCAGGTTCATGGCGTAATGCAGGCACTCCATCGGCGTCACCGTATTGCTCCGCAAGATGACTCCGTCGCCCATGGATTTCATTCCCAGCACCCCAATTCCATGCTGGGTCAGAACGGGAACGACCTTCTTGGTAAAACTCTTGAAGTGGGCATCCATAACGTTCAAAGGCATCTGTACGGCATCGAAAGTAAAGCCCTGCTTGAAGGCAGTATTTAACATCTTCAAATGAATATCCGGGTCCTTATGCCCTGTAAATCCGATATAGCGGAGCTTGCCGGCTTTCTTCGCTTGCAGAGCCGCTTCGAAGGAGCCGCCGGGACCGAAAATGCGGTCAGGGTCGCCGGGGCGAATGACTTCATGAAACTGGACGAGGTCGATCATATCGGTTTGCAGTCGGCGGAGTGATTCGTCAATTTGCCCTGCCGCCACATCCTTCACCTGGCCGTCAATCTTGGTCATCAGAAAGACTTTCTTCCTGTAACCATCCCGCAAGGCCTTGCCCATGCGCACTTCACTCTCGCCGCCATTATAGTCCCAACAATTATCAAGGAAGTTGATGCCATTATCGATTGCGGTTCGAATGATGCGAATGCTTTCTCCTTCGTCTTTTTGAAGGCCGATGTGGTAACCCCCCAAGCCCACCAGCGACACCTTCTCCCCACTGCGCCCCAAAGTGCGGTAGGGCACCTCACCGGCGGCAGGGGCTGGGGATGGGACTGGCGCCGCTTGCTCCAGCCGGGGAACGCCTACAGTTGTCGCGGCAATTCCCAGCGTCGCTTTGCCTAAGAACTCGCGTCGATTATGCTTTCGTGAATCCATAAGACTACCTCCAGCCTTTGCTCCTTCGAATCTAGTTTCCTGTCCCGCCTAATTCTTGACAGTCCTCCCTGACCTCTTTTTCCCTCTCCCCCTTGGGGGAGAGGGTGGACCGCCCCGGCGTTTTCTTCAGGCGGGGCGGGCCGGGTGAGGGTGTTCCTACCACGTTCCCCGTTCTGAAGAATTACGTAGGACAGGACACTAGCAAGGGCAGCCGGCCCCGACCCGTCGGGCCAAGCTCCCGACGCTTCCCAGGCTCTCTACAAGAGGCGTCGAGGGTTTCTGGGCACCTTATTCGATCTTGGCTACCAGGTCGGCCCGGTGTAGAGGCGGTTTTTCGGGCTGCGGAAAAACGCTTTTGGCCTGTCATTCCGAGGAAGTCGCCGCGGCGACCGGCGAGGAATCTGGCACTGCATTGAAAACAATCAAGGCGAGATTCCTCGCTCCGTCGAAACTCACGTCATTCCCGCGAAGCTTGTCCCCGCGAAGGCGGGGAGCGGGATCGAGTTCCTCCCGCACCTGGACCCCCGCTTTCGCGGGGGTGACGGCTTGACTTTCATCTCTACTGCTGGGCCGCTGGCCCATGAGCACTCAGAATGACAGCCTGGACAGGTTTTCCCGCAGCCTGTTTAGCCCGCCAAGGGGACAAGCCGGCCGCTACAACAACGGGTGCCATGTGGCGAGGTAAGCTCACCCCTACAACACCAAACTGCCCTACCACCAGATTTTGAAGTCCCTTGCCCCTGAACGAAGGCCAACTATTATTTTATCATGAAGTTTCCCGCGAGGTGCCCGTCCACTTCTCTGGTAAGCGACATACGAGCCGGGTGGCAGCTCGACATCTGTTGCAGACAGGGTCAAGAGGGTGTATGTTACGTTTCGCGAACGCGACGGTGCGCGGAATTCTACCGATGGCCATAAACGCAGACAAACCTCACTTATGGAAGGCTGATACTCGTGCCTCTGTTGATCAGTTCAACCGCTGGTTCATGAAGTTTGCGCCTAAGGCATACCGGGACACGCGCAAGAAGACGATAGTTACCGTCGATCACGGCTTGAAGCAGACCAATGACCTCACGATAATCACTCCTGAGATTATCAAGTCAAACCCCGCGATCTTGCCGACGTTACGAATGTCCACATGCCCACCCCTCGCACGTGACCGCTTAGTCGGGCTTGCTGGTTCGAGCAAGAACGTCGTCGAAACGCTTGAAGAGGGTCGCCTCCCCCTCCGCGCTCCGCGAGAGGCCCTTGATCAGCACTTGCGCAGGATCGCGCACACGCTCTCTCAGATGCTTGACGTGGACATCTTCCCCTGGCTGGAGGAAAAGCGGCGGCCTAACAAGGAAGAACGGTACCGCTCCAGCACGATCGTGGCGGACAGACTGTGCGGAGCGGTGGCCGATCCAATAGTGCGCAATGCACAAGAGAAGCGTCAACTCGCCCGTATCGGACGATATCTCAAAGCGCGCGGCTATAAGCTGAAAGCGCTCCCCCACGGCATCCCACTCGTGGAGATGGAACCAGGTACATCCACGTTCCGTTTCAACCTCAAAGCAAAAATCCCGGGCCCGGATGCGAAGGACGTCAAGATACCTGTGGATGCGGTCATTCAGCCGAAGGGCGCCAGGCTACCCCAACTTCCCTTGCTGGTGGAAGCGAAATCTGCGGGCGACTTCACCAACGTCAACAAGCGGCGAAAGGAGGAAGCCACCAAAATTGCGCAATTAAAGGCGACTTACGGCGAACAAGTGGTTTTTGTACTTTTCCTCTGCGGCTATTTTGACGCCGCTTATTTGGGCTATGAAGCCGCAGAAGGTATAGACTGGATATGGGAGCATCGGATCGACGACATCGACCACCTCGGAATCTGAGAAGTTCATGAATGCCGTAGCCACGCATGAAATCGAGCAACGGCGCCAGCAGGAACAGGCCCGTCTCGATGCTCTGAAAACTGCGCAAGAGCGCAACAAGCTGGGACAGTTCGCTACGCCGCCTGAGCTTGCACTGAGCATTGCGCGTTATGCGCGTTCTCTCCAAGGAGACCGCCATCTGCGTTTCCTTGACCCCGCCATCGGTACCGGGTCTTTTTATTCCGCGCTCTTGCAAGTTTTTCCGCCAGAGACTATCGAAACCGCCACCGGGATCGAACTTGACCCATCCTTCTCAAGGGCTGCCGCCGAACTGTGGGGCGGTACTGGGCTGCAAATTGTTGGTGGTGACTTCACCGAGCAACGTCCTCCCTCAAGGCGGTTCAATCTCATCCTCACCAATCCGCCCTACGTCCGGCATCATCACCTCACAGGCCCGCAAAAAGACCGCCTACGGCAACAACTGGCGCAGACGCTCAACCTTGATGTGAGCGGCCCGGCAGGGCTCTATTGCTATTTCCTGCTTCTCTGCCACGAGTGGATGGAGGAGGGAGGGCTCGCGGTTTGGCTGGTGCCTTCGGAATTCATGGACGTGAACTACGGAAAAACCCTGCGGCGCTACCTCTCCGGACGGGTTACGCTCCTGCATATACACCGCTTCTGTCCAACTGATGTGCAATTCACCGACGCGCTGGTTTCGTCCGCCGTCGTGGTTTTTCGGAGGCTGACCCCGCCGCCGGAGCATGCCGCGCGTTTCTCGCTTGGCGGCCCCATCGAGCATCCCCACAAAGAAGCCATGGTACCCATCGAGACCTTGCGATGGTCGCGCAAATGGACGCAGTTTCCTGGGCGGGATGCGGCGACCGACCGCGGCCAGTTGACGCTGGGAGACCTTTTCTCGATCAAGCGCGGCTTAGCGACGGGAGCCAACAGCTTTTTCATATTGGGCGAGACCAGCACCAAGGAGTTGCAGTTACCCGAACAGTTTCTGAAACCCATTTTGCCGGGACCCCGGTATTTGACGACCGATGTCATTGAAGCGCTTCCCAGCGGATCTCCCGACGTGTCGCCGCGGCTATACCTGCTCGATTGCAGCGAGCCGGAGGAACGCATCCGGTCGGCCTGGCCACGCCTTTATGAGTATCTTCGGGTCGGCCGCGCCCGGAACGTTCACACCACCTACCTGACCAGCCGCCGCGCGCCGTGGTACTCACAGGAGCAGCGTCCCCCGGCTCCGTTTCTGTGTACTTACATGGGCCGCGCCAACCACGGAAAGCAGCCCATCCGTTTTCTGTGGAACCGTTCCCAAGCGACCGCTCATAACGTTTACCTCATGCTCTACCCTCAGGGCCGTCTACGCGACGCACTCAACGCGCAGCCCGAACTCCAGGCCCGTGTGTTCGAGGCGCTAAAACGAATCAACCCGGCGGAAGTCATATCCGAAGGCCGCGTCTACGGCGGCGGCCTCCACAAGATCGAACCGAAAGAACTCGCCCAAATCCCTGCACGCGACGTGTTGGACAGCGTCCACACTCACGTGCGCGTTGAGAAGCAGGAAAGGCTTTTCGCGTGAAAAGGTGGCCCCGGCTGGCGCAGACGTTGCTTCTTAACGTCTGCGATCTGCCGCGGGCACCTTTCGCCGAGGGTTGTGACGAGGTGCCCAGGCTACCTCCCTGGTCCCTTCGGGAAATCGCAGACTCCAAACTACGGAGTCTGCGCCAGCCGGCCTAAGAGGCAGGTCCGTACTCTTTCCCGAAGCTATGGCGCGAGTGCGGAACTAACGTCGGTATGGATGAAATCATCGCCTTTGAACAAGAGCGGCTCGCCCCTGACTTTGGCCAAGGCGTAGGCGAAGCAATCTCCCAGGTTCAAGCGCGCCGGGTGGCCGCTGCCCTTGCCAAAATCCCGGTATGCCTCGCGGGCCGTCCGCGCTTGCGCTTCCGTCACCGGCTCGATGAGCAGTTGCGCGGCGCGAAACAGGTCGTCAAAGCGGCGGCTGGCGATAGGATCTCGGCTCCCATCAATAACCGCCGCGGCTTCGACGTAATTGACCGCCGAGATACGGCGCACGGCGGCGCTGGCAATCGCCCGCGCAAAAGCCTGAGCTTCTGGCTCCTGGCGAAGGATAGCGATCACCGCCGAGGCGTCCACAATCATCGTGGCAGACCCTTTTCGTCGTAGAGCAGCTCTCCGTGATCAACTGTGCGGAAGGGTTCCCGTAAATGTGCCGCACAGTCCTTTCCGATCTTCATCAGTTGGTCAGGCAGTCCGTGCGCTTGGGCGTTGCGCACCCGCTCCAGCCGTTCGCGAACTGCCCCGGTGACGGCTGCCGTCATGGATTCCCCGGTCAGCTTCGCCAACTCTTTTGCCAGCCTTTGGGTCTGTTCGTTCTTGATGTTCAAGCCCATGGGTACCTTTCAACCTCTCTGCTACTTTAATTCTACCATAGGGCGCGACTCGCGCACAGGGAAGCTGTGTGTATTGTGGAGCCTCGACACATCAAGACCGCAGAGTTTCGCTCTGCGCCAGCCGCGGGGCACGAGTAGTTGCAATGCGACCGAGCGGGTCGCAGACATAAAAGGCGATGTCTGGGCCACCCCGGCGGCATCGAAAGGGGCTGCGAAGTCCCAGCTCGACAGAGAAACCGTTCCGGTCAAAACCGCTTCCTCCCCCGGCATCGTCAGGTTTTCCGTGTGTAGCTCGAGCGCCGGACGGTCAGGATTTTGCATTCGCGTGTGTGCTAACATGTGAGGAGTTCTCTGGCGTGGTTGGGGAAATGAACTTCAAAGCCCAACACTCTCGCTGCGCCGCCGTCCTGACCGCTTTGCCGGTCGAATGCAGGGCAGTCCTTGCGCACCTATCCAACCTGAAAGAGGTCGTGCATCCCGAAGGTACCGTATACCGAGTCGGTGACTTCGAGGGGGCGGACGGGAACATGTGGAAAGTTGCGGTCGTCGGAATTGGAGCGGGCAACGCACCTGCCGCCTTGGAAACAGAACGCGCAATCAAGCACTTCCGCCCGAAAGTGGTTCTATTCGTCGGCGTAGCAGGTGGCCTTAAGAAAGACTTGGCAATCGGCGACGTTGTGGCGGCTAGAAAGGTCTATGGATACGAGTCCGGAAAGGTTGCGTCCACCTTTCTGCCAAGAGCTAGCGTAGGTTGCGCGACCTACCCTATGGAGCAGCGAGCGCGCGTTGAGGCATCAAGTGATGATTGGATGCGAAGGCTTCCGGACCCGGCGGTTCAACCCAGGCCACGCGTTTACGTTGAAGCCATTGCCGCGGGCGAGAAGGTGCTGACCGAGAGCAAATCAGAACTTTGCGAGTTTTTGCGCACGGCTTGCAGCGACGCATTCGCCGTGGAAATGGAAGGATGCGGCTTCTCAGAGGCCGTAAGGGCGAACCGGGTCGACGGTTTGGTCGTTAGGGGGATCTCAGACATGATCGACGGGAAGGGCGAGGCGGAGCTCGCTGGCTCGCAGGAGCTAGCCGCACGGCACGCCAGCGCCTTCGCTTTCGAAGTGCTGGCAAAGTTCCTCCCCCCCGCTACGAACGGTCAATGGATGCTTAGGCTGGACGTGCCTGTAAGCGATCTAAACGACCCGCTAGTCTCTAAAATGATTGAGCAGCTGCGCGAGCTGTCCAGCGATGCTGAGTTGGCTTTTAAGAGAATCGACCCCGGTTCCGCGATCATTGTCCTGGAGGGAACACGCGACGGGTTCGAACGAATCGAGGATCTGTTTAGCTGTGGAGAAATTGCCGATTTGCAAGGGATCAAGATTATGGGTGTACGCTGGATGGGCGATCTTGAGTCAACGACCCAACAGACGTTGGAGGTTGCCACCGGGGTGGCTCAGAAAGTCGCGAACATCTGGGAGTCGGCGCGTGCGCTATCGTTAAGCGCTGACGAGAAGTCTCTCGATGCCGATATAGACGAGGCAAAGGCATACCTCGACAGGTCTGATTACCCAACAGCGATATCCCTCCTTAACAGGCTTCGTGAACGCAAGCTTGATGTTTTGAAACCACGACAACGATTCCGGGTCTTGACGAATCTGGCAACGGGCTATCTCAGGCAGAGCAAGCCCAGGGAAGCAGCGGAACTCTTCCTTGAAGCCAAACGGTCCCAACCCGAAGACGAGAGGGCACTCGCGAACGAAGCCCTCGCCCACTTGTTGCTGCGGGCACCGGACGTTGCATTTTCGCTGGCGACCGAGGTGCGCAAGAGATTTCCGCTGTCAGGTCTTGGTGTCGCCGTTTGGTTGCGAAGCGCCCCACCCTCGCGGTCTGTGGAGGAGCTGGAGGGTGAGATCCCGGCT
>Ga0187784_10003989_pt1 | contig 11950 bp, 9 predicted proteins | sample 1015_SJ02_MP15_2_FD_132964 | JGI IMG/M metagenome (GOLD analysis project Ga0187784, IMG submission 132964) | Tropical peat soil microbial communities from peatlands in Department of Meta, Colombia - 1015_SJ02_MP15_20_MG | ecosystem: Environmental > Terrestrial > Soil > Wetlands > Peat | place... | reverse complement strand
GGGTATGAAACAGGACGAAAGCATCTATAGGGTCGACGTCGTGCCCAATGAATAAACTTGCATTACAATGATCAGGCCTTGTAGAAACCAGGGTTTGTTATGGTCTGCAATCTCACGCGTGATGGAAATCTCCTACAACAGCCGCTTGTGGCTAAGGCACGAAGAACAGAACCGGCGCAAGTGCATTATTACGCAATTTCTTGTCTTTTTACGTGTTTGGTTTGTTGAGGAGAATCGAGACAATGAATCCAAGGTCCAATGACAACAATAATCTCGAAATAATCATGGACGATTTTCTAAAATCCTACGTTACTAAGTACGACAGATGGCGACAAGAGGGATCTTTCTCTTTCTCCTCTAAAATAATACCAGTAAATGAGTCAATTTCGGCCTCGCAATGGATTCTTCCCTCTGACCAAGTATTACAAATTCTAAAAGATGCTGAGTCGTTTGCCCTAACCGACTGTATATGCAGAACCCATTATTCCCGGTGTGAGAACCCTAGAGAAGTCTGTCTCCTTCTCAACAAACGAAGCGATCAAGCCGTTGAACACAACACGGCACGCAGGATTTCACTTGCCGACGCGTCGGAAGTCCTCAAAGAGGCGGACAAACAAGCGTGGTCTTGTCCACTTAACATTATATATGCCGGGTCACTTGATCTACGCGATCTGCAGTTGCTGCCCTTGCTGCTGTCATGATTTGCAGCTGTTGGTAAACTATCATCGCATGGATCTTGTAACGAGATCCGATTATGTTGCAGCTACCGATAGAGAGCGTTGCATCGATTGTGGCATATGCGTTGATCGGTGCGTATTTGGTGCGAGATCCATGAAAGATGACAAGCTAGGTACAATTCCCGGGATTGTTTTGGATGTGGACTGTGCGTTTCAGTTTGCCCTGAGACTGCAACGGAAATACAAAAAAGATAATTATCTATCTATTTGCTGTGATCAAAATTTGGTTTTGTCGCATATTTCTTTGATGTCTCTATCGTTGGACTGCAGATAGACCGCAGTCGTCGCCATTGAACTGCGGCCGAGGACCTGCTGCAACCGTCTGCTATCCCATCCGTTCCGCACGCAGTGAATCGCAAACGAGTAGCGAAACGTGTGAGGGTGAACATCTTTGCCGACCGTCATTCCATACTGCTGACGATGTTTCGCATCTGTCGTTGTTTCAGGGCGCAAATAGGTTGATCATCTGGTGCACAGCCGCAAGCACCCGTTCCACCTGCTCCTTTTTCAGGTAGTCGGTGAGGTTCTTCACGCATTCACAAATTGCCGAAAAGGTAGTTATCGGCAACGACGGTTGTATTTTGAGCCGCTCTTGTTCAGACAGACGTGTATGATCAAATCGTCGGACAACCCGACACTTACTCGGCCGCATGCGGACAAAAAAGTAGGAAATGTCACATCTGTGACTGTGACGGTTTGCCACACCACCGCCGCTCCGTGATCAAACATCCTATCCCATTGTTGCACCTGCTTCGTAAGTTACTCCAGTGGGCGGTACTATAAAAAAAGAAGAAGAGAGGACTCACGCTCTCCGTTATTCGCCCCGTCTCTCTTTCATGTGACTGCTATAATGCGTGAGCGGGGGGGCCGCGTTAGAGACGGTCACCTCCTCCGTCGTGTCAGCACGTACGCGACGGCGAGCACTCCCGCGACAGCGTAGACGGCCTCAAAGCCGGGCAGGCCGAGGAACCCGCCACTCGAAGCGGTGCCCGCGGTGGAGCTGACGGTGCTGAAGGCATAGACGTTCCCGTCGTCGCTTCCGACGTAGACGACGCCGTTGGTGATAGCAGGATTGGCTTCCACCCACAACGCGGTCCGGTAGCTCCAGAGCTTGGCGCCCGTAGAAGCGTTCAGCGCGTAGAGGTTGTTATCGTCGCTTCCGACATAGACGACTCCGTTGACAACGGCCGGGGAGGACAACACCATCAACCCAGTCGTGTAGTTCCACACCTTTGCCCCAGTTGACGCATTGAGAGCGTAGACGTTGTGATCGTAGCTTCCGACATAGACGACGCCGTTGACAACGGCTGGAGAAGAGTACACCCAGTTTCCGGTCGTGTAGTTCCACACCTTTGCCCCGGTGGTGGCGTTCAGCGCGTAGGTGTTGTTATCAAAGCTCCCGATGTAGACGGTGCCGTTGACAACCGCTGGGGAGGAGCGCACCAAGTATCCGGTCGTGTAGTTCCACACCTTTGCCCCGGTGGTGGCGTTCAGCGCATAGACGTTGTGATCGTAGCTTCCGACGTAGACGACGCCGTTGGCGACGGCCGGTGAGGATTCCACCGCACCGCCAGTCGTGTAGTTCCACACCTTTGCCCCGGTGGTGGCGTTCAGCGCGTACACATTGTTGTCATAGCTTCCGACGTAGACCATGCCGTTGGCAAGAGCGGGCGACGAGAGGACGTAGAAGCCGGTCTTATAGTTCCAGAGCTTGGCGCCGGTGGTAGCATTGAGTGCATAGAGGTTGCCGTCACCGCTCCCGACGTAGACGACGCCGTTGGCGACGGCTGGGGAGGAGTCCACCAAGTCGCCGGTTGTGTAGTTCCAGAGCTTGGCGCCGGTGGTGGCATTCAGCGCGTACACGTTATCATCAGCGCTTCCGATGTAGACGACGCCGTTGACGATGGCAGGTGACGACCATACTGACGACGCGGTCGTGAAGCTCCACAGCAACTGGCCATTGCCCGCCGAACCTGCGACGGGGGTGTAGTTCCCTGAGTGGGCAACGTCGTAGTGGAATTGCATCGTGTCGGTCGGTGATTGCGCAGCGGCAGAGACCGTGAATAGGCCCGTAAGGGTCGTGGCGAGTACGAGCACCGCTATTAGGATGGGTAGTAGTTTTTGGGTTATCATTACGATTCCTCAAGAATAAAAATGCGGAAGAGAGCTCGGTTGGTATTTTGACGGACGATGGAGCGTTTCTTTACGTAAAGTTTTCGATTTTGACTTCCAGAGTGGCTGGCATGCCTTTTCTATCCTTTTCAAGCGGTGAGCTGAAAGCCGGCGCACGCTCGCAGCACCGAGATCCTGAGATCTTTTCTTTTGGGTTCCTGACGACGGGTGGATCAAATATGTCCTAATTGGAGCTAATGCGAGGCGCATACGCTAAATGAGCGCACGCGCCATAGAAACCCTTATGTTTTATTCAGTATGCAATCAAGCAGGCGGCGCTCTGCTTTCCTCAAGTGTACGTCCACCGTGGAAGGCGCCAGATCGAGCCGGTCGGCAAGCTGTGCAAGGCTGATCTTCTTTGGTACGTCATAGTAGCCGAGCGCATAGGCGGCGATGAGCATCCTTTGCTGTTTGTCGGTCAAATGTCGCATCGGCGAACGAGACGAGAATTCCACATCGCTAACCGAGGTTGTCGTGTAGGGGATACCTTTGTCCTCAAGGTGTCTAAGCGGGGCGTTCAGTTGTTGCACGCTTCCGAGAAATGCCATCTTAACCAGCCCGTCCCTGATCTCAAATGATTCGCAGAAACACTCTGCGAGCAAAGCGAGATCGAGCGCTCCACCGCGAGGTGGATTAAGCTTGAGGTAATAAAGGTAGACTCCTTCTTTTTCTTGTCCAAGGAGTCGCGCTTCGACCAGCCTATCACGCGCTAAAAGCACCTCCTCAATTCTGGCCGTCGGCTCGTTAAATTCGATTTTTAGCACTATAGCGCATTCCTGGTGATTTAACTTGACGTACAGGATCTCTTCCGATCTTACTTTCTGTACTTGTAGTATTGGATCCAATCTGCTGAAGTCGGTACACGGGATTTCGATAGTGAGTCGACGCATTGTGGAATGATCGGATGCATTCGCTAAATAACTAACGAACATGTTCGCCAAAATCTTGATCATTCAAAAGCCTCGGATAGAAAGCGATGAGATCCTTTGCCCACCTCCTCCCAGCGCCCGATAAAATAGACCAGACGGCGGATTACCTTACCTGAGAACAGAGGCTAGGTGAAGAGAAAGCAGGACACGAGTCAAGCGAGCGATCGCTGTGTGAGTGACTATCATGAACAAAGCCAATGATCCGATCGTTATCGAGCACCTGTCTAAAAACTACGCAGGACAGCCTGCATTGGTCGACCTTAACCTTACCGTTGCGTACGGCGACTGCGTCGGGTACCTCGGCCCGAATGGTGCTGGCAAAACTACCACTCTTAAGATTCTAACCAACCTTATAAGGGCGACGAATGGCAGAGCCTGCCTCAATGGCATAGACGTCGTTCGTGACCCCAGAGGTGCTCTTAAAGGCGTTGGGGCGGTCGTGGAAACGCTCCATTTCTATCCGCAACTCACCCCTCGTGAATGCCTTGCGTACATTGGTGAGATGCGAGGCATGAGTCGCGATAGTATTACCGAACGATCACACGTCGTATTGGAACGGGCGAATCTCATCGCCGATATTGACAAGCCCACCGGTCAGTTTTCGAAGGGAATGAAGCAGCGGCTGGCGATTGCGCAGGCGCTACTGCACGATCCGTCTATTTTGATCTTTGATGAGCCTACCTCTGGTTTAGACCCACGCGGGAGGGTCGAAGTCCGTGGCATAATCAAAGAGCTCAAGCAGACTGATGTTACGATCTTGATGAGTCCACATCTTTTGCACGAGGTTCAGGAAGTTTGTGACAAGGTTGCGATAATCGATCACGGCACCCTCCTTGCCTATGATTCGATGAGTAACCTTTCCAAGGAGCGTGAGATGACCGTTACGCTCACCGCGCTCAAGCCCATTACGCCCGCGGACCTCGAGGCAATCGGGTCGCTCAACGGGATCTTCTCAATGAAACAAATCGGAGCGAAGGTGCTCGCTATCAGCGTTAATAGCCACCCAGAAACCCAATCTACACTCTTGCGGGCGATTCTGCAAAAGGGCATCGACGTCGTTTCTTACTCGCCACACGATGTTATAGAAGACTTCTACTTGCAGCTCATACCCGAGGGGGAGCACTAGCTGTGACACCAAGCAGCGTTCATCAGGCCGGAACAGATTCGCAGTATGAGCTTATGACACCAAGCAGCGTTCATCAGGTCGGTACGGTTGCAAAGTATGAGCTATTGAAGTATCTGCGAGGAAAGCGAGTTTTGGCGATCATCGTACTGACCGTGCTCATCAGTGCTATCTTCCTCATCGTGCCTCCCGCCGTCGGTTCTGGCTATTCCAAAGACCCGAGTGTATTCGCCGCAAATATGCTTCAGGCTTCCTTCGTAAGTATTTTGAGCATCCTTGTAGTGTTAAGCGCGACGTTGTTTGGCGCCGATGCTATCGTGTCAGAATTCGAATCGAAGACAGGGTACTTCCTCTTTCCTAATCCCACCCGTAAGACCACAATCTTTATTGGAAAGTTCTTGGCGAGCGCGTTTGTTTCCGTTTGCGTTATCACGTTCTACTACGCAATCACAGTTGTATCAGTGCGTGCGATTGACGGAAGCATTCCCGCAAACACAGACTTGTCATTCGCATATGCTCTCGTGTATTTGTTTGCAATACTCGCAGTTGCGTACCTCTTTAGCGCCGTTATGCGCAGCTCGGTGTGGTCGCTCGTGCTGACGTTCTTCACGTTCTTCCTCATTCTGCCCATCATTGAGGCGGTTGGCTCTACCGCGAAGTTCAAGCCGTGGTTCTCTCTCACCTTTGCGGGCGGCATTGCCACGAACATACTCAAAAATCCATACCCGACGGACGTGGTTCCCAGTGTGTCTTCGGTTACGAACACCTCAGCGGCCGTGTCGATTGGCGTTGCGCAATACTATCCTTCGGTGAATCTGAGCCTCGCGGTAATGGCGGTGTACTTCGTCGCTGCATTCCTGCTGGCTTTTATCCTGGTGCAGCGAAGGGAGATGTAACTGCGTGTGCACAATATTGAGGGCCAAGTGATGATGCGCGTCAACAGCTGTCGATGTTACCTACTCCACCTCTGCAACGTTTCTGAAAGAAGGTACCGCACCTTTGTTCGTTCTCGGCTACAGCTCCGTGGCAACGACGGCCGTATTTCAGTTCAACGACGCATTAGCAAAGCTGTGTACGAGAAGACGCCACTTTAGATTCTTACTGCTGAAAGCGAACCATTGCCGTGGCAGATCCGATTATAAGTCTCGCGATTTTTGATGCATAGAAAACGAATTTATGATGGTGGACAAAACGACAAAACCGAAACAGGCATGATGGCGCTATACAGCGTTGCGAGACTGCTCACCCCCCGGATGAGCAAGTACACCCCGATCACAAAGAACACGACGGCCATCAGCTGCCCGCCGTGCTTATTCAAGAAGGTTATCACAGGGTTCAAGTACTGATCGAAGTGGCTAGGCGCGATGAAATACATGGCAACCGGCACCCAGATCCAGCTGACGGCGATGGCGAGCATAAAAAAGAAGGCTATCGCTTTGTCGGCGGGAGGCACGGCGGCAATGCTGATGTCCTTGCTCGCGGCAAGCACTGGCAGCAGAGAGGAAAAGTTGCTCGCGGCAAGGGCGACGCCCATCGCGGCAATAGCGCCAGTTCTCATCGTGCCAGGATCAAGCGACCGTGCAACGTTCGGACGGCGCAACGAGCGTGCGCTCACATAGATGAGGATAATGCCGAGCACGAGGTCGACACCCGCGCTCACGGCGGACGGCTTCCCCACGGCAGCGGCGATACTGCCAAACGCCAAGCTGATCGCGGCAAAGACAACGATATATGTCGTGGCAAACAGGATTACCCGGTGTGCACTCGCACTCGCGCTAAGTAGCGTCATCACTATAATGAGAGGGACAGGACTGACCATACTCGCTAAGGCAAAGGGGAGCACATCGAGGATAAGAGAGGAAAGGTCGGTCATCTATAGCCGTACGCGCGGCCGGTCGGTTGCCGTAGAGGTCGTTTTTGCGCACTGGTGGCCCGACGAGTGAGTGGGTACAGCGCGTGTCGCTCGTAAAGAGGCGTACTTACGCACATCGACGCCGTTTGGATGAGGGTGACCGCACGCATGCCGTTATAGTTGTATAGCACTTCATAAGCTCATCGATTGTGCGAGCGATACCACTTCGTTGATGGTGGTAGACAACGCGGCAAAAAGCGGTTCGAAGAGCATGCACCCCTCAATACCGGATCCAGCCCGGCAGCTGCGATGAATTGTCAAGCGCATCCAGGGCGGAAGCATGGATATCGTGAGTACGGCTACCATTAGAACAGCCGTGATCGCTGGACAAGTTCAAGACCTTACCCTTCCACAAATTGCAAGAAAATGCGAGAGAATGGCAAACGCGAGCGAATTCTGATCGTCTTACAAAATGTACGGGATGAGTCGCTTCGTTCTCCGAGAATAGTCCACGTACTCGTTGCCGAGAGCCCCGGTTAACACGCGCTCTTCGACTCGTATCCGATAACTAATTGCCGAGCCACAGAGCACAAGCGCCACGAAAAGCGCGCCCCACGACTGGTACGCGAGCGCAAAGCCTGCAACGGTCAACAGCATGCCCGTGTACGTCGGATGCCGCACCAGCCGGTACGGGCCCCAGTCAACCACGTGCTGCCCTGCCTGCACACTCACCTTCGGCGTAAAATACCGTCCGAGCACGGCAATTGACCATTGCCGGAGCACAATGCCGATGAGCATGAGCGCGATGCCAAGATAAAATGTCCAGTCGGGCAGCCTGGTTATCCCGGCACTGCCGACAGCGGCGCTTGTGATAAGCGACACGACTAGGCACGTCCATACGAGCAGGCGGGAGCGTCTATCTTCTACTCTTACCTTCTCTCCTTGTGCCTGAGCCTCCCTAAGACGCTCGGCACTGGCTCTATGGGCGCGTATCTCTAATATTAACCATGCCAGCAGCACAAGTTCGAGCACGGCGCCGGCGGCCTTCGAGCTGACCACGAGCATAGGACGGAAGTGTGCCAGTATCTGCGATAAAGATGTCGGCCAGGATCGCGTCGTACGTTTCATCCATACGACCCCCTTGACGCAAAAAAAAGTCAGCAGCCGGCGATAGATAGGCTGGTTAAACAAAAAAATTTGACGCTGAGTAAGGCAAAAGGAGAACTGATAAACGTTTCGGTTTTCTGCTGGCTCCGTTTCGTTGTTTATGCTACATATCCTGAAGCTTTGCACTGCTGAGCATGCTTTCGCGCTGTACTTGGCAAACGGTTAGCCACGTTCGCTCATCATTTCACTCTGATGCACAATGATCTCATAGAGGTCGATGAACTCATACTCGAGATCGCGGACTACAAAAGTGGCTGTGCCGATATAGCTGCCGAAAAACTTTTGAGGAAGTGCTCGACCAGTTGGGGGGCTTCGTGGTACCTGCAAGACCGCGTGCACGATGCCGGGCCACCAGACAGGGCACGTCAGCAGTTGCGACGAATTATCAAAAGGATTCAAGCGCAGATGCATGAGAGTCGCGAATACGGGTGGGCGTGTGAGCAGCCGTGATGCTAGCTGCGCGACTAAATAACAACACTTACGCTGCTACGCCGCCGCTTTGCTCTTTTTAGAATATCTCTTTTTTCAGGCGACGACCTTCAAGGAAAGGGAAGTCACCAATGCGCATACGTAAGCACCCGAAACGCGATTGCTCCAGCGAGGAGGGCCAAAATGATGGTAAAGATTGAAATTCCCACGGCCCAACGAGTGTCGAGCTCGCGCGTTATGACGGCAAACGTCGCAACGCACGGAACATAGAGGGTGACGACAAGGCAGAACACGAATATTTGCACAGGTGTCATCACCGTGCTAAATATGAACGTCCCCGACGCGATGGCAAGCATCTCCACCGCCATCTCCTTTCTCAGCACCCCGTAAATGAGGCAAATGGCCGTAAAGGCGGGAAGTCCTAAGAGGCCGACCGTAATTGGCGCCATCGGCGCCTCGATGAGTTGGCTAAGGCCTGTGACGTCCAGCCACCCGAAAATGATGCTCCCTACGACGAGCAGGGGCACTGCGACGTAAAAAAACTCCTTCATTCGCAGCCACGTCTTTTTGAGGATCGGGACGAGCGCAGGTCTCCGTATGAGCGGAATTTCGAGTACAAGCCCCGCCGTCCTTCCCGGCACAGTTGATCTGAGCAGCCTCCCTGAGGCGATTATGAGCACGAGGGAAATGATGTAGATGGCAATCGCGTACTGGACTCCCGCGTAGGTCGCCGCGACCCCAAGGATTATCGCTGTGCGCGCTGAGCACGGAATCATCGTGATCAGCGCAATGGTGATGATTCGCTCTTTTTTCGTCGGAAGGGCCCGAGTCGCCATGATCGCGGGCACGCTGCACCCATAGCCAAAGAGGAGGGGAATGATCGACCTGCCGCGCAGGCCTATGACGTGTGCGTGCCGGTCGAGCAATACGGCTACCCGTGGAAGGTACCCCACATCTTCGAGAATTGCAAGGAAAATGAAGAAGACCAGGATGTAGGGAACGGCGATGGCGAGTGCCGCCGCTAAGGCGAGCAGCGTGGAGTGGACGGCGGACGTGATGAACACGTTCGACACGTACGCATCAATGAGCCCAAAGACGGGAGGGAATAAGATGCCCTCAAAGAGCGATGAGATGAGATCGCTTAAGAAGCCGCCCACGTAAAAGATGAGCGCCAGCATACCTCCGATGAGCACAACCAACAACGGGTATCCCGTCCGCGGGCGCGTCGCCATGTCGCCGAACCGCTCTGCTAACGTGAGTTTGTGGATCTTCCGCACCAGCACCGCGCTCGCGATGATGTCGGCGGTCGAATAGCGCCCTCGGGCGATGGTTATGGCGACGTTCTCTCCGTGGGCCCGCTCCACCTCATCCCTGAGCTCTTTGACGCGCGCGAGTGTGTGCTCGTCCACGCGTGCCTCAAAGGCTTCGTCTCCCTCGAGAAGGCGTGCCGCAAATCCCCGTTTCGGGACTGGCGTTTCGGGGATCAGGGGGATGAGCGCCGCGATGGCGCGTTCGATGTGGTCATCATAATTCACCTGACGGGGCGCCCATTTTGGCGGCCGTTCGGCATAGCCGTAGGCGGCTTCGAGTGCCTCGTGCACCCCTTCCCCTTGCGTGGCGATGGTCGGCACCACACGCGTCCCGAGCTCTTTTTCGAGGTCAGCGACGTCGATGTCAAGGTCGAGCGTCCTCAACAGGTCGACCTGATTAAGGCACACTACGACCGGCAGGCCGAGTTCAAGCATTTGGAGCGTCAGATAGAGGTTTCGCTCGAGTCTCGTGGCGTCGACGATGTCGATGACGGCATCCAGGGGAGTGCTGAGCAGAAATTCTTTTGTGGCCGCCTCATCTTCCGTCACGGCCGTTATGGAGTAAACTCCCGGCAGATCGTAGATGAGGAGCCGGTGACCGTCAATTTGCGACGTGCCCTTTTGGACCATTACCGTGGTCTGAGGGATGTTGGAAACGATGACGGTCACGCCGGTCATCTGGCTAAACATCGCGCTCTTCCCTGCAGACGGATTGCCCATCAGCGCGATCTGCCGCGGAATGGCGTCTTGCCTCTCTGAAAGTGAAGGCGCCTCAGGCACGGCTGGGCATAACGCATCCGGCCTTTTTTCGGTCGGCGTCTCTCTTGGAGCGGTCAGCCAGTTTTTCAAAAAAGAGGGAATCTTCGGCATACGTGTTTAACAGCTCCGCTCCTTTCGTAATGAATCTGCATCTCTCGCTTTACAGGGCGCTACGCTTGGCCCACCTTCGCCGCAGGGGACGCACCTCTCTGTCTTCGCCTTTGTTGCCCTTTCACTGCCTTCTTTTCCGGACTTACAAGAAGAGAATCCGCGACGTCCCTGCCAAGCGCGATTTGCGTGTCTTTCATCTCGATGACGATGGGGCCGTGGGCGATCTTGCGCAACACCTTTACAGAGAGCCCCGGGATAAGACCGAGTGAGCACAGTCGGCTGATCGTCTCGGGCTCAGGAGACGTCAAGAAGCGTATCACATACGTCCCAGCATCCGTCTCAGACAGCTTCGAGATGTTCGCTTCGTCGCCTCTCTCTCCTTCCGGTATAACACTTCCACCAGGGCACGTCGCAGGGTGTCCAAGCTGCGTAGAGAGGGTATCGACCGCCGTATCTGAAATGACGTGCTCCATTTCACACGCCTGTTTGTGTGATTCGCGCTTGTTAACCCCACAGATGTCGACGAGGAAGCGCTCAAGCAGCCGGTGCTTTCGCTTCACTTTCGTGGCGACCTTAAGTCCTGCCTCGGTGAGCGTTGCGCCGTGGTAGCGCGTGTAGTATATAAACCCCTTTTCGCTCAGTTTCTTGAGCATCTCGGTCACACTGGCGTCCTTCACGCCGAGACATTCCGCTAGATCTCGCGTCGTGGCGGCTGGGGCATTCGCTTCCTGTCTCGTATAAATGGCTTCAAGATACTCCTCCTCTGAAGCGCTCAATTTATATTCCTGCGGCATAATTCTCTAAATCAATTTAGGCGTGCCTAATATAAATAGTTTAGCGGTGGCTAATTTTAAAGATGGAAGATCATGGATCCGAGGCTGAAGCGCTTCGGACTCCTCGCACTTCGGAGCTGCCGATAGCTCGCAACTGAGCGCGCATTTTCTTGGTTCAATTTTTGCCGAAATGATACTATACCCAAAACCCCGCTCGGTCATTTCTTAGAAAAAGGGGGTGAAACTTGAGACAAGGCCGGCGGTTTTATTTGTGGCTACGTGCGCGCTCGAGTCAGGAATACAGCACCGACCAACACGATAATCACCGCGCCAAAGGCGGCAACCCTCGAAGTCGGCGGAGTGATACCACAACCTCGGTTTTGATGCTCGCAGAATCTTTCAGCCAGTTATCGGTCGTTCTCTCTCGACTGGAGGGTCTGAGTGCTCGTCGAAGGGGCTTGGGGGTAAACGACGCGTTACTAAATTCGATCGAGATCGTATCCAGTCGCACGCCATCCAGAGTTCCTGAATTCTGGTTGAAATCATGGAACTCGGTGCTATATTCCGGGAATCCCAGTGACTCACACG
>Ga0187784_10003988_pt1 | contig 11951 bp, 14 predicted proteins | sample 1015_SJ02_MP15_2_FD_132964 | JGI IMG/M metagenome (GOLD analysis project Ga0187784, IMG submission 132964) | Tropical peat soil microbial communities from peatlands in Department of Meta, Colombia - 1015_SJ02_MP15_20_MG | ecosystem: Environmental > Terrestrial > Soil > Wetlands > Peat | place... | reverse complement strand
TTGCAGCCTCAAGGCCGACAAATCCGGACTACCGCCTGTAGTTAGGCTTATATAAATTCGCTTACAGCACTCGCGTCATGGAGTGACATCGATGCCAACCGCGCCAACCGTTATTCCGCTTATAGTTGCAGGGCTAATGCTGGGTTCGATGCTCGTAACTCAGAAGACTAAAGTGACGAAGAAGAAACTTCTCGGAGCCTCCCTACTTGCGGGTCTACTGAACGCCGTAAACGCATATGCCGTCTACCTACTATTTCCCGCTACCACTTCCCGTTTCGGCGGGGGGAATTTTGGTGGCGGAAACTTCGGGGGAGGCACGGGATCAGGAGCATCCTCGTTCTGCTCTGCAAACCCAGGGGTTTGTACAGGTGGTCGAGGCGCGCTCGGAGCCACTTCAGTTGGCTCCTTCCTCCTACTATCCTTCATAACCGGCCTACTGATCGTGATCGTAGTCGTTGGCGTCGCCCTGCTATATGTTCGGTATAAGACGCCTAAGACAGAGGAAGAAGAGAAAGAACCGGAAATCGGCGAGGAAGGACAGCAGGAAGAATTAGAAGAGCCCAAACAGGAAGACCAAGAAGAGATCTAACGACGTCAGGCCTCCCAAATGCCGAGACAACTTCATCTCAGCTGTATCAGATACTCGGCTATAGTATTGCTCCTCGTTTCCTTGATTCTCACGCAGGCAGTCGCAGACACTGTACCTGCCATCACTCCCATAACTCCTAACACGTCGCCCGTCGCCGTGTCACCTGGCAGATCCGATTTACTGTTAGGGAATGACTTTCCCGCGCTTAACTCAGTAAAACTGAGCTACCCTGACAGCACCATTCTGACAGACACAGTCGGCGATTTACTCTTCAGCGTCAGATTAAACCCCCTCATGCTCAACCCAACATCGGCCCAAATATACACTCCAGGCTATGATCCAAGTCCTCAAGTGCAAGTCTATGGGTCGGGATTCTCAGAAAGCGACACAAGCTGTACGCTCTCAGGTTTACCAGTAAGCACCCTCTCCTCCTGTTCAATCACGCCAAACCCTACATATGGCGGCGTTGTGACTGCCAGTTTCAATGTCGCCAACGTCCCGGCTGGCTCCTACACGATCACCGTCACCGGTTCTCCGACAAATGATTTCTCCTCCGCGTCATTCACCGTCCTGCCCCCCTCACTTGTACTTGAAGGGTCATCGGGCCCGATCAGCTCAAGCGGTGAGGCATTCGGGATAGGGTTCTTCTCAACAGATACTTCTTGCAGTTTGACGACTACAGTGAATGGCGCGGAACAGATCTGGTCAACGTCAACGTCATGCTCTTTCTCCAGCGGCGTGCCCTTTACCGTTCCCGCGGCAGCGTCGCCGGGAACCTACGTCTTGACGGTCAATACCAATGGCGGAGATAGCGGGGAAGCAACCGCATTATTCACGGTAACGCAAAGTACCGCGACTACTTCTCTGAGCCCATCTATTGCAACGGCTGGCTCGACGATTTCGACCACGGGATCAGGATTCGCCACAATCGACACGAGTTGTACTATTTCAGGTTCAGCGGTGCTCGTAAACCCTCCCGTTTCCCCCACCTGTTCAATCGCTGTTCCCGGCTCCGGTGCGCCAAGCGGGAGCTTCACAGTCGCCAACGTTCCCCCCGGAACGTACACCATCACCCTCACGGGCGCACCCGAAAACGATTTTGCGACAGCCGGACTCCTAGTGTATTCCACAGCGGCTCCGGCGCCACCAATCTCTACAACAGTTTCTCTCGCAATCTACATCCCCCCAGAGTTCACCGGGTTAACTATAGCCAACGTTTGGACCAGTTTCACGAATAACTATAACCCAAACAGCATTCGCCTATCCAAGCAATCGTCCGCGGACGAGACAGCGCCGAACTGGTGGGAAATCAACGTCCAGAACATCCTCGTTACAAATACGCCCAGCCACTATCTCTCCTTCGGTCCCCTGGTCAGCGAACGAGTCTTCACCGTAAACCAAACCCAGTACGTTAGGCTGTTCCAAGTGACGTCACCAACGACCGCTGGCAGGTATTTCTTCAAAGCGTTCATAAACGGCGTCTCAATCGGCGCAGAAAACTTTCCAACGCTAGTCGTTAAGGGAAGTCGAGATCCGGCAACCATCTCTGGAACCTTGAGGGACCTCGGAAACCGTAACCCATTCCGGGCCGGCAAGCCCATCTATCTGACGCCGGGGCAAGGAGCTCAGATAATCGCGAACGGTTACAATGCTCTGGGGGAAAGCGTTTCAGCTCAAACGTTCATCAACTCCACCGCCGATGGAGAGTATACTCTTTTCGGTGTCGCACCGGGAACCTATAACATAACTGTGTACGCGGCAGGGTACGTGCCAATAACGATAACGCAGTTCCCCTTCCCCTACCCATTCCTTCCTTCAGTCTTCACCCCAACTCCCATCAGCGTAGCTCCGGCCCAATCTCTAGAGGGAATTGACATCTTCCTTTCCGAAGGCCCCAACGTCACCGGAACCGTACTTTCACAGACAGCTCAAGGTGCTCCCATCCAATGGGGAACGGTCGCGGGCTTTAACGGCGCCTTGGCCAACAGGTCCATCACGGTGGAATTGATCAATATCGTCGATGGCAGAACGGTGATAGCGACAAATCAGCAGCCATTTACTTTGCCGAGTGCGTTCGTTTGCAATACGGTAATCAACTGCGCTACGAACCCCAATGCCATAGACTATCACTTCGTTATCCAAAATCAGTTATCGAGTTGGAGTGGGGAAATTCCCCAGGATTACGCAAACTTCACTTCCGGACTCCCGACGGGTGTAGACTACTTTGTACGTGCATACGTGAACTCGTACGTTCAACTAGCAGAGATCCGGGCGCATGTAGCAAACGCCACCATAGAAACGGAAGTGCCTGTGCCCCTCATCCGTACCGGCTTCATCAGCGTCACGGTGCACTTCCATGACTCCAACTTCACCGGATCCGACTTCGAGGACAACCCGATAACTGTACCAAGCGCCTCCTTAACTGTGACGGCGTATAACCTGGAAGGAATAGAAAGCGCGCAGACCTCAGCGACGGTTCTTCAGAGTGCGCGTGAAGCAACCGTAGACTTAACGGGTTTCAGTTCCGCCGGTCAGCGAGGAATTTTCTCCCAATTCTCACAGAGCTATGGCATTCTACCTGGATGTTACTATATTGTTGCGCGATTGACGTCGGCCCCACTCGTTATTGGCAACGCGGCCACCACCACTAATGCTCCCATAGCCGGAACGCAAGTGGTAGGCGACCTGTACGAGCAGTATTCAAATGTTCAAGCGTGTATCGGTTTGGGAGAGGGGGATACTCAAGTCAGCCTTCACGTATTTCGATCTCCTGGGCTGAACCTTACCATATATTGCGTCGATTCGGAACTACCTCCATTGTTTCGAACCTGTCCTTTGCAGAAGTTCTTCACCGCTACTAATCCCACCTATGTTTACAGCGCAAACGTCACGTCAATCGGATCTCAGGCCGTCTCCTATTCCTCGTCAGTCGTTATTGTCGGGTTTTATCCGGGATGCTATGACTTTTTTGTCTATATGTTAGGGTTTACCCAGCAACTTCCTCTACACTTCTGCGTGCGGCTTGGCACTAACTCTGACGCTTCGGTTTGGATGGTCAAAAACCCGTTCATCCAGTTGGCGGTTACGTTCAGGCATGAGCGGTTGCTGACTCAGGTAAACTCCACCGACCCGTATGCTCAACCAATAAACAACATAGACGCGACCCCCGTTCGACTGGAGGCGTTCGACTACCTCGGCAATTTTGTTGCGGCGAACGAAACCTACATTCCCAACGGCGCTCAAATTGCCAATTTCACCTTGGAGGGGATGAGCACTTACTACGGCGACCCGCGGTACATTTGGTCGGGGTTCTATGATACCACCGATCAGGTGACTCAACAAACTGGCGGCTTGCTTCTGTATCCTTGGGAGTTCGCGCAGCCTTACCACGAGTTTACAGTCAGAGTTTGGGTGGACGGTTACTATCAGCAATATGCCGTCCGAGTGATCGTTCCTACTGTGGGTAACGTTTCCCTCACGATATTTCTCGACCGCGCGTCCAGGGTAAGCGGTACTGTAGCAGGTCCCGACTTTTTCGGATTTGCTCGTCCGCAATCTTGGGCTGTAGTAGATCTTGAACCCTACAACTACACCTTGTCAAGCATTATTGACGTCGAGCCTGGTAACTATACGACCACTAGTCTTGATGGGTTCTTCCAAGTCTGGGTGCCTGAGGGTGTGTACGGTATGGGTGTCTTGTTGGGAGGGTATCAATCATACCAAGCGGAACTCGCGGTGCCTCCCGGCTCAGACATTGCCCTATGGGTTTGGTTGGAGAATTACCAACTGTCAAATCAAGCCGCAAACGGCGTCATATCGGCCGCGGTACCAATGGTGGTTAAACCGTATTCGCGGCTCTTTCTCGAAGTGGCTGATGGTCGGGGTATTTAGTAGATCGCGAGGAGCCGGGGCGTGGACTGGAAAAGTACAAGGGTTAGTCAGTTTAGCCAAATAGTATAGGGGAAGCGCTGACCCTGCCCAAGCACAGAGTTTGTGCGTCTTGCGGCACCGAGATTCCTCCGTTTTCAAGGAATTACTGTGGAAATTGCGGAATCGCCCTTCCACACTCCCACAAAAGGAACTTTACAAAGCTATTCACCGTCGTCGTCATCGTCATTATCGCCTTTGCATCCGTCGCAGCTACCGGCTACCTTCATACTTTCAATACCCACTCTGTGCAAGTCAGTATGTCATCAAGCACGATCCACACGGCATCGACTACGGTCGCTGCCCTAGTCACGGCATCAAGCACTACCGCGACGCAAAGCAGTGCGGTGATAACTAGCGCCCCCGTTCTAACAGGAACTGTGGGGATGCCGATGACAATCTCCGCCGAGGTGGCCATACCTGTGAAAAACGTAACTTTAGTCTACGGCGAACCCGGAACTCGGGTTCTGATGACCTCCGTTGCAAACGGAATGTACAACTACAACATCCCAGGCAACCAAGTGACCGGCAACATGACCTACTACCTCAAAGCTTACGCCACTACCGGAGGAGAATTCAACACAACCCTTTACAACGTCCCAGTAGGAAACTTCGCCTTGCAACCCCAAAGCAGCACCCTCATCGTCTACAGAACCCTATCCGCCACCTCTCAGCTGCTTCTGCGGTCCATCAACAATTTCAATGCGCAGGTTCAGCTGTCGGCGGCCGGAAACCCAAGCGGTCTCTCCCTGAGTTTCTCAGCAAACCCAGCTAAGGCTGGGACGGCGGTGAACCTGAACGCTTCCGCGAACGCGACCGTCCCGGTCGGTATGTACCCTGTAACGCTAACCGCCACCTACATCTCGGCACCAACTTCCGAAGTGGTCAGGCGAAGCCTCATCACTGTGACCGTAACTGACTTCCAGCTGTCCGTTGCACCCCTGAGTTACGCGGGGTACGGCGGTTCGACGGTCGCATTCACGGTCACCCTCACCCTCTACGCGGGCTTCACGCATCCCGTCAACATAACAAACATTTCCGGACTGCCTAACGGCGCAAGCTACACTCTCACGGCAACCAACTCGACCGTCCTATCCGGTAGCCCGGGCACCACCGACCTAGCGCTCCAGATTAAACTACCAACTAAGACAAGAAACGGAGCCTATCCGATTGAAATCTTATTTTCTGGCGGCGGAATCACTCACTCGCTCAAAATCCAAATCACACTGCTATGACCTAAGCGAAACGCAGTTGGGATCTAGATTCAATCTACATTCAACGACAGATTCTCTTCTCAGCTGTTGTCCGCTTTAGAAGTGGGCCTATCTATCTCGATTTTTCCTTTGTTTCGCAAACGTGTAAACGATTCGATCAACCGCTCGCGGTCGATACCCAAATCTTGGGACGCGCGCGGGATTGATATTTCACCGCCTTTGGTCGCTGCAAGATATCGAAGAACTCGTTCGTCAATAGCGGCCTCTAGTGGCTCGGTTACCGGGAGTCGCTTACCGCAGTTGTGACAGAATTTTTGTTCAGCAAGGTTCTTCGTCCCGCAAACTGCACATGAAGTCAGTGCTTTCTTGCATTTTGCGCACACCGTCTGCTCCGCTGACGTCTTCGTTCCGCATTGGGGGCAGATGAGCAAGCTAGGGGAGTTCAGCATTGTTTGCTTCGTCCGTTTTGTCGTTTAAGGAGCGACGTCGACTTGGAACAATTGTGAGTAATGCCCAATTGTGTATCCACTGTTCCGGTCTATGACATACGCTTGAATCATCAGAGCCCAGCTACCGGGGGCGTTACGGGCAGTGGCATTGTTCGACACAGACGCCACATAGCTACCGGAATAGGAGTAGGGCAGAATAAGAATGCTGGTAGAGAGTATCTGGTAGGAATTTGCATCCACAATATCAACCCTGACCAGAGGTAGAAAACCCCAGCACGCGACGGTCAGGCTCGAGTCGACAGTGAACGAACGGCCAGCTTCAATCGGTACCGGGAAAATCATGTTGAGGTTGACGATCCGGCAGGGCGAAAAACCGGCTTGGCCGAGAGACGACGGCAGGCTAACGGCTAGGAGAACAACCGCGGCCAGCAGGAAAGACGGTACCGACCCCTTCAAACCCACACCCTAACCCATTTCCCAACGTCGCTGATTAACTTACCCGACTCCGACCTACAACGTTACGGTCGAGACCGGGGCAAACGCTTAATCCCTGCGGGTTGCGAGAAGGTGCGGCTCTCGGGAATGTGGTTTAAGCGACCTCTGGCCGATTTATTCCTGATCCTGGCGGTACTGGGCGTCCTAACGGGACGCGCGACCGCGGCCCAATCGTCGTTCTCGTTCTCGCTGCAGGGAAGTTCGTTGTTGCAATGCTGGTCTTACGCTGTAGGGTTCACCGCGTCTGAGGGTGAGCAGTTCATTATTCTATGGAACGAGACTAACTTCCCGCCGGTTTCAATTAACTTCTATATCGTCCCGCGGGCCTGGTTGAATGTACCGTGGAATTGCTTGGACGGGCCCCAGACGCTTTACTTTAACGACGGCGCGATCGGAACCGCTACGTGGGCCGCTCCGGTTGCTGGAAATTACGCAGTAGTACTAGCAAACTACAGCACGTCCCAAGTGTCGGGCGCCGTCTCTTTAGCCGCTGTGAACGCTACCGTGTCCGCAAATCCAATCGGATACGGAACCGTTCTACCATATCGATGCAGGTCCCCTGATCCCATCATATGCATTGGACCACCCTCTTGAGATACCATTTTGCTAGCCTGACCCGCCAACCATATCTTACCGTTCAAGAGAAGATTGCTTAGCGAGAGTAAGTGATTTGCTCAATACACGCAAATGGGACGAGGTTCGCAGTGAACAGATAACGCCACTCCTAACACGCCGAGTTATTTGGGGCCAGAATCAAAACCTCGCACTCTTCACTTTCAAGAAAGGTTGCCATGTATCGGCACATCAGCATGCCGGTGAGCAGGTGAATCAGGTCCTGAAGGGAAGCCTGCGCCTGATTGTGTCGGGAGAGTCAATTCTCCGGGTTCTCCGGGCTGGGCAGGTTCTAGTTATCCCGCCCCACGCGCCTCACGAGGCTTTCGCGGATGAGGACGCTGAGGTCCTTGATGCTTTCAGCCCTAGGCGCGACGATTGGGTCAGGAATGAAATCGACTACATGAAGAAGTAGACCTGTCCGTTACTGAAGATCAGAACACAACCATAAACTGTACTCAATCATTTTGCTCTTCGGGCGGTGTAGCCTTGAGTCGGAAGGACAGGATCAGGTTCACCTTACTGGCTGCAGTATACGCGTCCCTTGTATTGAGTGGGATTAGCTTGAAACCCGCGGAAGCTACGATTACGAGCATAAACCCTCCGTCACCAACCGCTTATCAATCATTCACTATATCCGGAATTAGCAATGGGAATCCTTTGGTTGTGTTTTCGGGTTCGGGGTGTCGTGGCAGTCCGATCTTCTCCACCCCTCCTTTGCCAAACGGCTCTCCTTACTCTTTCACCATCTCAGGCCAACCTGTCGGCCGGTACAGCGCCACCGACTTTACTGGAGCTGGCTGTGTGAATTTCACCATCATCCCGAACTGAAATCATTATGCGGCTAGCAATCTGGCAACCCGGACTTTGCCGGCGGCTTCCACAGTCATAGCTATTGCGATGATATGGGCGATCAGTCCGTCAACATACTTCAACTTAGGAGGAAAGACGTAAAGAACGCGCAGCTTGAAGCCGTGAAGATAACGCGGCCGTTATCGGTTTGATGTTTGCTTGGGTCGGTTGCACTTCTGAAAACATCTCCTCACTAGTCTCTTATGATCAGTTGGCGGAAGGGATTGTGGATTGTTGTGGAGCGGCCGGGTTCAGGAACACCCGGAGAGCAAACTTGTCAGGCGATGTAGTCTTCGAGGAAGTGCACCGGGACATCGAACTTTTTCTTTTCAATCTCCTTCTCCAGCTCTCTTTCTTTCTTTGCAAAGAGGGCAGAGGCTTTTTCGAGTTTCGCCAAACCGAGCACGTAACAGTCTGCCAGTGAGATTGCTCGCTCACATTTGAAGGCGCCAGCAGCCATATCCAACTCGTCAGAGGCTATCACTGACGCGTATCGTGCTCTGAGAAATGCTTTAGTGGATTCACTTGCGAACGCCTCTCCTCTTCGCCTGCAGAGCACATAGAAGAGTTCTGACAGGCATAATCGGTTGCAGAGAATTGTTCTACCCTTTGGCAGAAGAACCTGTGACTTGACGAGTTCGCCTAATCTTTCACCGAGGAAATACGCGAGGACGACTCCCGAGTCGATAGAGAGCTTAACCGGCAGAATTCGCGAGCCGCTCAATCCGCCTAGCCTCTCTAACCCTCAAGGATTCAAGTTCCTGCCAAGCGTCACGGTCTCCTCGAAGACTTCCAAACAGGGCTTCAAAATCATTCCTCGCGGCAGAGACATCCCGCCTCTCCTGAATCAGCGTCATTATTGCCTCGTCAAAACTTACTCTGCGCCCTAACTTGGACTGGAGACTTGCTACCACTTTGAACAGTTCATCTCTCGTCTTTTCGTTTAGTTGGATCGTCGTCGCCAAAGGTCAATGCCTTATAGCGACTATAGGATCTATGGCTAATATATGTATCTCCTATGGTCAGGGATAACCGACGGATGAAGAGCGCAGCAATGGTTGAAGTGAAGATGGCTGTCGATCGGTTCCAGATCAAGACAAGAGCTGAGGAAAACAAACGGATGCGTATTGGGAAGATTATTTCAATTGATTACGATGAAGAAACCAACGTTCTGTATGCCACGTTTGCGCCAGTAAAAATTGATTCCGAATCTCTAGATGGTGAGGGTATGGTGCCGTTTGGTAGGTATTGAGGGGTTTACCCCTAGACTTGAACAGTTTACCCTTTCACCAAAGCAGCCGCGTCAGGGGTCGCATGTCGCATGACTGCTACAACCCAGATTCGCACCCAATGCGCAGACTCTCGCGTTTGAGAATGTCAAGCGATATGTGGGCGTAGGCTTCAACCCGATCCGACTGTAGCGGGTCGATTCGAAGTGTCCGGACTGAATTCGAGCCTCGGCCGGAAGCTAAATGGGGCATTACGTATTACGCTTGTCACACACTTATCCTAGTTCCTGTGTGTCACTTGTCACACACTTATTCGTGGTTTTCGTGCTTGCGTTTAGCAGCTTCGATCCGTGCGCGTTGCAGATCAAGCGGGTTGAGGTGGGTCACCGGTGAGCTACGCGGTTAATCAGCATTTGAGCCTAGTAAGCCGGCCGTGAAGAGCTGCGAGAATTGTGTACACACTCATAAGATATCGTGCGAGGAAACGTTAGGGCACATAAACTGAGATACAAACCAAAGCATGAACTTGACTGAACGTCAGGTCGCTGTTGAGGAGCTGGATCTCATAAAAGGCCACCGACTGTGAAGATTCTGGAAACCTCGATCGTTTCTGATGTTCAGAGACTTTATAACAACGACTTCAGTTGCCGCGTAGTCTAAAACCACTGCTGGGGAAGTCACGAATTGTTCTGTTCGAAATGCGGGGCTCAGCTACCGGATGATGCGGCGTTCTGTATGAAGTGTGGCGCAAGTTTGAAGTCGGGTGACTCTAAGCCGGCTCCGGCGTCTGGGCCGGGCCGCCCGATCCTGGCGTCGGCGGGGGCTACGTCCTTGAAGTGCCCCAGTTGTGGGGCGCCTATCTCGCCGAAGTTTGGCGAGATGGTCATCACTTGCGAGTACTGCGGTACCGCTGTAACCTTGGGAAGTGATGGCTGGAGTAGCATAGAGAAACAAACTATGCTTCCCCTAACTGTTAGCGAGAAAGATGCGGCGCTAGGAAAGATTCACAATCTGCTGGATAGAGGATTCTTGCATAGGCATCTGCAGGAGGACTCGACTCTTGAGGAGATGAACCTGACGGTTGTGCCCTACTGGGTTATTCCGGTCTCCGCGAGGACGTCCGTTATCGCGACCGATGCCGCTGCCGAAGCGGGATCACTAGCCACAACCGCCGCGCTCATCGGTGTCATGGGAGCTTCGATGGGAGGCGGGAGGCGCGGTGGCTTTGGGGGTGGCTTTGGAGGTGCCGCCCCGCTCCTTGGGGGCGCAATGATAGGCTCCACTATGGCGGGAAGGGGGAACCGAACAAAGACTTACCAGCTTGATAACAACTACAACTTTCCAATCGTTGCTCTGAAAGCCTTGACGGAGTATCAGCCGCGTAGTTACCAGTTCCAGTTGGGTAGCAGGGCTATCTTCGACGTTACGAAAATCCCCAAGGGTATCAAGATACTCAACGGGGACGTCGGAGAGGACGCGGCCAAGTATCAAGCCAAGACACTCGTTGACCAGCTACAGTCCGACAAAGCACACTCCCAGTACCACATGATTCAACGCATAAACACGGCGAGCGATGTTGCCGAGGGCGAACTACTCTATGCACCCATATGGTTCGCCAGATACGATCACAAAGGAAACAAAATGGTTCTGATACTCGACGGAAACTCCGGGGAACCAATCAATATCATGGGCGTCTAAAAAGAGATCTGCATCCTAAACGCTGGTCATCTGCAGGCAAGAGCGTCGCAGAAGAAGCAAGGACGCCAAAGATAGAGCGGTACAGACCGCGACTAGCGGCTCTGCAAACTCGGATACGGCCGAGGAGTTTGCGATCGTGAAGTTCTTGCAGATACCAGGCGTACCATTGGCGGAAGCTTCGGTGTCTGTGACACTAACACTGTACGGGCCGACGGGTAGGCCGTTCTGGTAGGATTGGCTGGTGACAGCCCAACCGCCGGAATAGCCTTGGCTCGGCGTCACCGGCGCGGGAAAAGACAAGGTGGTGTTGAAAGTTCCGGTGTAAGGGCCGTTGAGGTTTACGGAGGTGCTAGCGAACGCGATCACGTTCGCCGGCGTGTATGAACACCCATAGCCCGGGTATATGCGCATCATGACAACGTTTTGCGGATTGTTGGGAGAGATCGTCTCGATATCTACTCCCGAAAACGTGATTGGTTGGCCTACAGCCAAGACCAAGGGTGAAACGGCTACAGTTTGCACGGTTGCGCAAACCGGCGAAGCTACTAGGCCAAGGATAATGATTAGAAACGTGATTAATTCGAAGGTAACGGTTCTTGGCATAGCTTGCCCCCGGCGGCCTTACTTCGAGTCTTTTTCGATTTGCGAATATAAGGTTCCGTAGAGTGGAGCCTCCCGAAAACTTGTCTTTATCCCCCGGATCGGCAAGCGTTCACTCGAATGGCGGATGCAGAAGCACTCATTAAAAAGCGGAGACCGATACGACTGGAATTGGTGGTTGTTGATGCTTGAGAACTATTCCTGGAAGAGTGCGAGGGCGCTTTTCAAGAGTACAAACGTGGCGTTGGTTCCTGTCGGTTCGACGGAGCAACATGGCCCTCAGCTT
>Ga0187784_10003985_pt1 | contig 11952 bp, 9 predicted proteins | sample 1015_SJ02_MP15_2_FD_132964 | JGI IMG/M metagenome (GOLD analysis project Ga0187784, IMG submission 132964) | Tropical peat soil microbial communities from peatlands in Department of Meta, Colombia - 1015_SJ02_MP15_20_MG | ecosystem: Environmental > Terrestrial > Soil > Wetlands > Peat | place... | reverse complement strand
GTCAATCTCGATTGTTGGGTAGCTGGAGGGACGTTAATCAAGGTTCCACCTCCACGGTGGCCGCCGAATGGGTGCCGATGGCAACGGTGTGTTTGCCCGGTTCCGCGAATTGAACTGCGTTCCAGACCAGACGCTTGCTTTCACCGGGCGCCAGGGCGATCCGCTGATAGTCCGAGCGGTCACCGTCCATGTAAAGGAACTGCCGGTCTTGCAGGATGCTTTTGCCAGAGTTTGCCGCATTTTTCACTGTCACACTTACTGGGAATTGACGGTTGACCTCAGCCTTGCTTGGAGCTATGAAATCGACGTATTCGATCTGTGGAGTCACCACCCGATTCGGCGCGGCGAGCGTCACTTCTTTGGGCCTCACGTTCCAGCCGTCAATCAGCAGGTACGGTTCCTTCCCCCCGAGCGGCTTTGCGTCATAGATTCCGGTGATCTCGGCCGTCTCACCGGGCAGGAGGCAGATATAGTTCGAACTCCAGTAGACGGGCAATACCTCTTGTCCGTGCATTCCAACGAGCAACGCGGCATGAGTCAAGAAAGCGAGCGAGCCTGTCGGGTTGCGGAGGCGGACCCGGGCGATCGAATTGGCGCCATTGTTGGCGGATTCCGAACTGACGCTAATCTCCACCGAGGGCAACCGCCTCAGGTCGGCGAAATGCGCGTTCTTGTCGCCTCCCGCTGAAAGCCAGTAAAAATTCGAACTGATGAGGTGTCCTTCCTTGTCCTGCAAGTCGAGCTTGAGGAAGTAGGTTCTTGAGATGCCCTCAATTGCCGGAAGCGCCAGAACCTTCCCGCTCTCATCCGCGCCGATGCTAGCGCTTGCCGTTCTGACATCCCGCAACTTCATCTCGAAATCCCATACCTCGGCACGAACCTTCAGGTCTTCGAATTTCTGGTCATAACCGTTGATGATGTAAACGGCGTTCTCATCGTACGCATACTGCACGTGCAGTGGCTCGCAGGCTTTCTCTGCCCCGTAGAAAGCCCCGTTGGGTCGCAAATAGTAGTCAAAATACTGGAAATCGAGAGCAGGCCAGCCCGTGTTGAACCGGTACTTGAGTATCCCGCTCGTCAGATACTTATGCCCGCCCACTGCTTCCAGCGCGGCACGGTTGCTCTCCAATTGCCACGCCTGGGAGGCGACGCAGTATTCCTCCACGCTCTTGGGCTCTCCGTATCTCTCCCAGAAGGCTGCCTTCCCACCTTCATAATCTGTCGTCCCGCCGTAACGGAGGCGGATGTACCACGAATCACTGATGGGCCAGAGGTCAGAGGCCGGCATCATCTGGCGCATGCTCTCGATAGGTGAGATCTGTTCGTCTCCCACGCCGCCGGATTCCCAGTTGAAACCTTCTGCCGTATACCAAAGGGACGGGATTACGTTCCGGTGAGGCCCCTCCTTCGCAGGCAGTTTCTCGTATCCCGTATAACCGAATATCTTGCTGGTAGCGTTTCCCCTGTCGGGGAGGTACGGTCGTGTTCCATCCATGGTTTCGATCACACTGATGTATCGCCTCTCAATGTCTTCCGGCGGGTATCGATCGCTTCCAAAAAGCCACTGCACTACGCTCGGATGATTCCTTTTCTTCACCACCTGATCTTGCAGGCTGGCGACAGCGATCGACGCCGTATGATCGGTCCACTTAGGCCACCTCTCCCACATCGAGCAGCAGTTCGTTCCGTCAAAAAGCATGATCCCGTAACGGTCACACAGTTCCCGGAAGTACTCAGTCCCCCAGAATCCCTCCAGTCGCAGCGTATTGAGATTCATGGTCTTGGCGTAGCGCGCCGCCGCCGCGTCCTGCTCCGGGATGGACCGCATCAGCATCTCTTGGGTATAGTCGGCCCCGCGAATCAGGATCCTTCGGCCGTTGATCTGGTACACCCGGACGCGTTTGTCACCAAAGGTCTCCAGGGAGGCCGTAACTTTGCGGATGCCGAAACGAACCGTAGTACGGTCGGATACCTTACTCCCCCGCAGGGCAACCAGACGCAACTCATACAAGTTCTGCGGTCCCGCCAGGTTCGGCCACCAGAGGTGTGGTTCGGTCAGATCCACCTCCTGTTGCACGAGCTTAGTCACGCCCGAAGCGAGCGAAACTAATTGCGAAAACCGGTGAATTCCAGGGCTTCCTTTGGAGGTCCCCCCCTCGGAGGTATTGTCGATGTGTGCGATCTCCCCTTCCAACGTCGCCTCCATCGGAGTCTCCTCGACGTTGGTCACGTTTACGGAGACAGTGATACGTGCAAGGTGGGCAGAGGGAAGATCAACGTCGGTTTTGACGAACGGATCAGCCATGCGCACCGGGCCGCTCGAAGTGATTCCCACGTCATACCAGATCCCTGTGTCCCGGTCGGGCGGAGTCCGGGTGCCTTGCATCCACCGGATCGTTAAATCGACACCGGTGGGGGGAGCGATTTCCAGTGCCAGGCAGTTGCTTTCTCCCGGTCGCGCGTACCTCGTTATGTCCAGATCGAAATGCCGATAGGGACCCTCCACGTGCGAATTGTCCGCTATTAGGCGGCCGTTCATCCAGACATCCGCCTTGTAGTTGATACCGTCAAGGTGAAGCCTCATATTCGTCCCTTGGTAGGCGAGCGGTAGCACAAATTGGGTGCGATACCACCAATGCACATTGAAAGGGCTGTCTTTCGGCATGTCCTGCCGAATCCATTCACCGGGGTTGTAGCCGGGGAGGGTGGCCAAATTCGTACCGAAGTACGGGTCGGGGTAGACACCATGCTTCACCAGCACCGCCAGCACGGTCGCGGGTGCGCTGGTGGAGTACCAACCCGAGGGAGAATACGTCACCGAAGAGATCTGCTCCCCGGCGGCCTTCACCTCCTTGGCAGAACGGATTGCCCACCCGTCGCGAAGAGTAATTTGGCCTTGCAGGGGACAACTTAGAAGTACCAGATCCAGAACTGGGGCAAGCAGCCACGGGTTCAAGAAACGTCGACTCTTAACGTGCCTTTCCTTCTCGCCATAGGTCAACCCCTCAATAAACATGAAATTGCACCCCCTTCCTGTGTGGACCCAACAAACGGCGCTCGGCGGCCAACCCCAAAATCAGTAATAAAGCTTAAGGGCGAATTGAATGCCGAGTTGGGTCTTTGCTTCTGCGCGATGCCGCCAGCGTTATAATCAGCTTTATCGAGCTTCTGCGGTTCAGACCGGCCTCCAAGACGTTGTGCATGTGATTCGCCCCGTTTCTGATGTTGTTTCAAAGATCAGAATTTTTCAGGAAAGTAAAAGGCCGCTCTGAAGGTGCGTCTTCGGAAATAGTTCGAACCCTCCTCGCTTCATCGGCTTAAAGGTGACCCTTATTGGTTCATCCAAATAACGCTGGAGTCTAGGGCCGATGGTTTCGGTTGTCAAGGCAGTTTTCTGACAGGCAATTTTCTGACGTTTTCTGAGGTATTTTGCTGAAATTTTTTCCCCATTACACTTGGTATGGCAATTCCCCTTTGCCCTGCGCCGGGGGCCGAACTTCCGGGGCAGCAGAGGGGAAGCAACCTGTGGAACCAATCCTTGACGGCCAAGGCCTGAAACAATATAGTACTGTTACGCTTAATAAGAGGAAAGTAAATGAGATCACCCAAGGACGGTAAGCGGTACGATCAATTAATTATGGGCGATATCACCGTTGAGCTGATCTCCAGAATTAAAGGCCTGATGTCCAAAGGGGTGCTCGTCCCACATTGCAAACTCCCTCCGGAGCGCGAGCTTGCCCGGCGGTTCGGCGTGAACCGATCCCCTTTGCGGCAGGCGCTGAAACTGCTTCAGCTCATGGGGGTTTTGTACCAGCGGGTCCGGGATGGCACTTACCTCCAAAGCAACGCGTCGTACATACTGCATGGGCCCATGGAGTCTTGATCCTCATGGGGGCATCTCCCATGAAGAACTGTTCGAAGCGCGGCCGATTGTGGAGTCCGACCTGGCGAACCGCGCGGCAGAACGAGCGCCAACCGAAGATCTTGCCGCCCTTCGCCGCGCCATCGCGGACAGGGAAAACAGCCGGTCAGTGGAAGCCGGTATCGATGCAGATGTTGCCTTTCATGAAGCGATCTTCCGCGTATCGGGCAATCGAGTGCGTCAACTTATCTTCACGGTGACACACCGGGCCATGTTGATGAGCACGGGGCGGATTTCCCGCCGGGTTGACATCAAAAACCCGATTGTCTGCGACAAGGCCATCTATTCCGCCATCGACCGACGAAAACCGAAGGAGGCGCGTCGCCTGATGGCTGAACATCTCATCGATTCGAAGTCAGCGTTGCCCCCTCAAGAGACGGAACAAATCGACGCGTTTGCTATAGAGCAAATCGAGGTCTCACCTAGAGTTGAGTCGGAAATAACAGGCTCTCGACGAAGAGTTAATCGCTTGTAGACACTTGAATCTCGCTACGCTGTTGATTCTGCACACAGTGTAATCTATCTTCGACAAACCAGAAGGATTATTGCGACAGGAGAATTTCTCAGAAGATTTTCTCTTGAGAAGTTTGCAGACCTTATGACAGAAGCCGCCACGTAACGTAATGGTTGAGCCAATCTTGTGCCACTGCGGACGCTAACGCTCGGATGTTTCAAAACAATCGCGCCTGGGTAATCGGAAAGAATATAGCGGGTATGCCCACCGGCGTTATCATGCGCGGTGTGGACCTGCTGGTCAACCGGCCTGACGTGGATATGGCTCACGTGCGCGCCCAGGCGCGTGAGGTTCGGGGTGCGTGGTTGCTGATGGACGCCGCCACGGATCCGCGGATTGGCGAGACCGTGCTCGACCGGACCTTGCGGGCCGCGCTGGAGGTTCCCATCACCCACGATTTGAGCGATGCGGTCATTCCCGGTTTCGCCCTCCATTGGGATTTGAGCGTTCTGGTGAAGGCTATTGCGCCGCGCTCAGTGGTCTGGACCAACCCCACCGATTGGAGGGGGATCGTGGTGCCGCACCTGGAGGGTTTCCGCCACCGCCGCTTTTCCCGAAGCCAGCCTGCATTCTTGGAAATAACTGACGGAGTGGGGGGCGCTCCAAGACCGCGGAACTCTGTCACCAAAGAAGTGTTTTCGCATCCTCAGGAGGTGGAATCATGCGTCCAATTCAAGGGTTCATCGTCGCCGCCTTGGTAAGCGCGCCTTTTGCGCAAGCCCAGACTTATCCTCAATCAGTCGCGCAAGTGCTGGGGGTTTCAATTCAGCCCGTCCCGGTTACGGCGTACCAGGTGCAGCGCTATATGATGGAACGAATTTCCAAACCTCCGGTGGCCGGAAGCCCCGAGCAGTGGACCCGGGAGGCGGACAAGTTGCGCCAGCACATTCTCAATGACATCGCCTTTCACGGTTGGCCTCACGATTGGGTGGAATCTCCACCGCGGTTCGAAAAGGTGGGCTCGGATGAAAATGGCAAAGGCTACCGGTGGCAGAAACTGCGTTTTGAAGTCGTTCCCGGCTTCTGGTCAACGGCGATCCTTTACGAGCCGGAAAATTCCCGCGGAAAGACTCCCGCCATCTTGTACGTCGAAGGGCACGGGCGCAACGGAAAAGTATCGGACGCTGCGCAGAAGATGTGTATCAATTTCGCGCGGCGTGGAATAGTGGCGCTGAGCCTCGAGTGGATCGGGTTCGGTGAGCTTTATCAAGACAACCCCAAGCCGCACGATTTCGGCGCCCACTTGGACCTAGTGGGCTCGAACGCACTGGGGCTCTTTTATTTGGAGATGCGTCGCGGGCTCGACTATCTCTCCACGCTGCCACAAGTCGATACGAGCCGCCTGGGGGTTACGGGCCTCTCCGGCGGCGGGTGGCAAACCATTATGCTCAGCGCTCTTGACCCGCGCGTGGCAGTTATGGTGGAAGTGGCCGGGTTTGGCTCCCTCGAGTCGAACCTCACTCGCCCGGGTGATACCAACGAAATCGAGGAAACACCGACCGATTTCCTTAAAGGGGAGGACTATACCGACTTGGTTGCCATGCGCGCTCCCCGGCCAACGCTTTTGATTCACAACGCCGAAGACGATTGTTGCTTCCGCGCCATGCTGGTGAAGCCCTACATTTTCGAGGATCTCAAGCCCTTCTTCCGAATCTACGGGAAGGAAGAGAGCCTGGCCTTCTATGAAAACCGCGATCCGGGAACCCACAACTACCAACTTGACAATCGTCTTCAGGCTTACAGGTTCTTCACCGAACATTTTCACCTGCCCGTGGTCACGGACGAGATTCCCAGCGGGCAAGAGTTGAAGACTGTCGACGAGCTCAATGTGGGCTTGCCGGCTGATAACCTGAATGTCTTAGCCTTGGCGAAGAAATTGGCCGAGGGGATTACTCGCCCTGCCGTCCCCGCAGACTCCGCCACTCGCGAAGCCTGGGCGGCATCACAGAGGTCAAAGCTCAAGTCCGTCATTTGTTACAAGCCGGTAACGGTAGCCAACGCTTGGCGGTTGGCGAACACCAAAGACAGGGGCTTGGAAACGCTTTCCTACCGGTTCGATTTCTCCAATGCTCTGAGTGCCACCGGCATGTGGCTGAAAGCCATATCGACGGCAATGAACGCGCCGGCAACCCTGATTCTTAACGACAAAGGCCGCAAGGCTGCGGGCAGGACCGTGTCCGACCGTGTGAACCGGGACGAACAGGTACTCGCTCTGGACGTTGTCTTCAATGGGGATACGGTGCCTCAGAGCCCCGACCCCACGGACTATGAATTATTGGTGGCAAGTTTGGGAGATCGCCCTTTGGGCCTCGAAGTCGGCCAATTGATCGGAGCCGCAAAATGGCTTGTGCAAAGCTCCGGCCAAGCCCACGTTCGGCTAGAGGCCGCAGGGATCAGCAGCCAGGTGGTTGCACTTGCGGCCGCTGCGCTCGAGCCCAAGTTGTTTTCAGAGGTCGTCATCACCAACGGTATGCAGAGTCTCGGATTCCTCCTGGACGCCCCAGTGCCATTCCGTTCGGCACCTGAGCTGTTTTGCCTGGATTTGTATAAAGACTTTGACCTTGACCATTTCAGAGCCATGGCCTCCCCGACCATCGTTAGAGAAGAGGATTTCGTTAAGGCAGTGGCCATAACGCCCACCACTTCAAGTGCCGATAGGTGAGATCCATGAAATGGTGAACAGGTGGAAACAGTTGAGGCGGGGCTGATGCCCTCAGCTTCACCAGACCCTTTCGGTGGTGAAATGTTCCCTGCTTGATGCGCTTTTATGCTCAACCTCGAGAGAGAATGAAACCGGCTGATGTGGTGTTCTCGATCGAAAGATGCGTTTTTTGTGCCCAATTTGCCGAAGGTCAGCGCCGGACTGAGGTCTGAGATGCCGGCCGAGCAGGATGAAGTGCTTATGCCGCTCGCCGCTCGTTGCAGCGGCGCACGAAGTCTCCGACCTATAGAATCAGATTCCGCGGAGCATTTGGCTGGCGCCCCGAATTCGTATTAGCAGGCAACCCCATCCCGGCAGTGAACGTTATCTCCACGACTGGGGTATGTGTTCCCACCGCTGGCCCGACTAATGTTGCAAGCTGGTTGCCAGACAAACAAATCCCGCTTATGGTCCAGTTTGCTGATCACTGAATTGAGCGGAATCCTCGTGTGTGCGTTCAGGTTTGGGCACGTAACGTGGCATATAATTGGCACACGAATACGCTGGGAAATCGGCATTTACGCGGATTTTGAAGGGGTGCTACTGATCCGGAAGTCAGAGAGAGCCTCGCAAATCCCAGGCCACTACGTGTCCAGGAGCCTCGTGGCGTGCAACAGACTATCCAGTTCCGCTGCAGGGGACGTGAGAGGATTGCACACCCCGAAGGTGGTGGTCGCTTGAGGTTGTGAATCGGTGCGTATTGATTAATTACGGACCTCAGACGACTACGATTGTGCAGTCAACATCACACCAGAATATGAGTCACAGTTTGGGTCACAGATAAGCGCAACAACAACCATTTTTCGCCTACTTGTCGGGCTCGGCGGTCCTTTAAATTCAATAGCGTGAAGGTCGTTCAAACGTCCTAAACGGTTTAGGAAACACTCGCACCACCGTTCACCCTGTTCGGACCCACGACTTTTCCGTCGGATACAGTGGCTCTGATTCGGACCAGACCCTACAATTCGGGCACGAATATGCACCCCATTATGCACCCCGCCCCAAACCCCCAGAAACGACGACCAACGGTTTTTCGTCTGTCGCTGACTGCCTGCGCTTCAATGCACCTCGCGTTAGCATCTCGAAACGCCGGCTTAAACAACTGGATACGATCGAACTGGTTCGGCAACAGCGTGAGAATCATCAACAGCAACTCGCCTTTCACACCCGACCCTTCGTGTTGTGCGGACTACCTCTCCGCCGGCCACCCAATTCACAGTTGGTCCATGCGCGCCACAGAGGCAAGTTCTTCTTGCACGTCACCGCTCACCCGGACTTCGGCCTGCCCTTTGGTCAGGACCGATTGATCCCCATCTGGGTCGCAACCCTCGCGCTACAACAAAAGAACCGAACAATTCAGTTTGCCGCCGCGGCTCAGCTGCTCGATTTCTTTCACCTGCCCAAGGATGGCCCTCACTATCGCCGCCTCGTAGGAGGCTTTCAGCGGATCTTCGCGGCCACCATCTTTTTCGGAACAGACGAAAGGCCAAATGGCGCCAGAGTCGTGGACTTCTCCCGTTTTCACTTCTTCGATCATATGCGACTCTGGTTCGATCCAAACTCGACTGCACCTGATGTAAGTCCAGTAATACAGGAAAACGTAATTACTCTCAGCGAGACGTTTCACCAAGAGATCGAACAGCGCAGGATTCCGGTGGAGCGGGAAGAGATCTCCTGTTTTGCTCACGCGCCGGGAACCTTGGACTTCTATCTCTGGCTGGTATGGAGAAGCAGGGCCTTGAATGGAACTCGAGCACAAATCCCTCTCTTCGGCCCGGACGGCCTTGCGAGGATCAAGCTTCTCTGGCCTCAGTGTCCCGCCGAGCCTTCCCAAGATGGGAAATTCCTAATAGTGAGCTCGTCGAGTCAGGCTTCGGCAATTTGCCGAGTGCCCGCTTAGTTAGTCGGCAATGCAAATGTCTTGGAATCTTTAGCGCTGGGCGCAAATTGGGCAGCCCGCAAACCGGAACCTTCATGAGGGGAGGTAGTTTGTGGGATCGGCCAAGGGTGGAGAGACCACCAAAACTCCTCCCCACTAGCATGCCCCGGGAGACTGGGGATGGCGCCTACGATGCGCGTGCGTTCGGTTGTTGGCGGGCTCGATGCTGACGAATACTTATGCTGCGTGCCATTGCCGGCCTGATCGAGGCTGTACCCCGCTGGATGATTCTCTCCAGGGTCAGAATATTCAACATCAGTTGGCGGACAGGATGAAAATTGTCCTGCCGGCCGACGTGAGGCTGAAACGTCATACGGCGGTCGGCAAAAAGCATGGCCCCTGCGGGGTAACCACGCGCACTTTGCCAGAACTTTTCATTCGCAATGCGATACGCCAGTCTGAAGAAGTCGGCTGCCCATTCCGCACCGGTCCGCTCCCATACCTTTAGCGTTGCAATCAGGGCTTCATTGTGGCACCACAAGCACTTCAGGTATTCATACTCGCCGACGAAATGGAACTCGAGATGGGTCCCTGGCGGTGTCTCGACCGGCCACCGATAAGTAGGGTGGTCCACATTCACCCACTGCGAAAGTCCTCCATAGATGTAATCCCATCCCGCATTAAGATGATGACGGATGCGCTCGGCGCAGGTATTCCACAGCGTCTCATTCCCTCGGCGGTTTGCCTCCTCCATGACCATCCACAGGGCTTCCACGCAGTGGCCCAAGCGCGATTTCTGCGCCTCTTCCTTCGGCCTGCTGAAGTCGAAATACAGCATCTCGGTATTCAGACCGATGTCCGGGTTGTAGTGTCGATTCATAATCGCGTCCACGGAGTGGTCGGCGATTATGGTCACTTCCTTATCGTTCTCCTGCTCAAGCATCTGGGTGGCGAGGGTGAGATTCAGAAACCATAACCCCTGCGGTCGCACGGCGTGCGGGCTGCCCCAGAGGTAGGGGAAATCCGCTCCCCGATACCGGAAATCAGGGCTGTTGAATTGCCGGAAGAGCTTTTTCAGGAGCGCAAAGGACGCGTCATGGGACTGCTCGTCTCCGCTGGCTAGGGCGTATTCGTGGAGGCCTTCAGCCAAGTGATACATGCCTTCGGTGTCGCCACTGTAGGGTCTAAGCACTTTCCCTTCCCGTGACAACTCTTCCGCCCACCAGCCGTCTTGCTGAAGTGCGTATTTGAAGACAAATTCCTTTGTCCTCTTCGCCACCGCAAGGAACTCAGGATCTTTTCCGAAGTGGTTGTACAAAAAACTGTAAACCCAAATGGCGCGTCCCAAAAACCAAAGGTTCTTGCCGGTATCGGCGAGCGTACCGTCGTAATCGAGACTGCACATGATTCCGCCATACTCATGGTCGATTCCGTGCTTGTCCCAAAAGGGCAAAACCGCCTGGAAGAGCCGATCATGAAGCTGTTGCCGCAATTCCGTAAGGCTCATGCCGGCCAAACGCAATTCTGATACCGCCTCCCGGCACGGTCCGTTTACAACTTGGCCAGCGCCAGGCCTTGCGCCCCCACGGCGCAAGGCGGCGGCTCCGGCCAACGCCAGAAATGCACGTCGTTCCACGGTTTGAAACTCCTCTCCGTTTTCCTACGGGCCAATATGCACTGCCGCGGCGTGGTCCGGGGGAAGAGTCAAGCTAAAGACCACTTGATCCCCCTTGTGCTCGACCGCGACCGCGCGGCCCGACACCATGTCCTTCCCCTGTAGCTGTGCCTGTCCGGACCAGGGGAGTTTCGCCGTGACACTCGCCGCCCGGTGTCCCCAGTTCAGCACATAAACCAGCCGCTCATCCTGGCGACCTCGGGAATGCACTACCGCTTCGATGGGCCCCGCGCCCGCGGAAACCGCGACCTGAACGGAAGGGTTCACTCCTGCCGATTGCCAGACAGCCCGTAGCAGCGCGGCCGCTCCAGGGTCATTATTCTCCAGCAGAGGGATTCCCAGCGAGAACCCCAGCAGAATGGTCTGGCCTTTCCCCGTCCGCCGCACCACCACGGCCGGCGTTCCGGTCTTTTCGAACACTCCGGCCACGCTGCCTTCGCTGCCCTTCTCGAGCTGCAACTCCTCCCGGAAAACGCGACCGATCAGATGACTGGGCAGGTGCGCCCCCTTCAGCAACGCCGCCGGCTGGGTAATACGAATATCCCAGGGCGTGTAAGCGGCCACCAAATCGTGACGCCGCACCCCGAACAGCTTCGCCATACCCAAGCCGGGATTCACCCGATAACCCCGATCGAGTTCGTCGATGATGCCAAAGCGAGCGTCGGCAAGCACCGTGCCGCCCTCGGTGACGTAGGCCTCGACCGCTTCGGCCACGTTCTTCCTGAGGCAGAGGTAAAAGGGAAAGATGACCAGCTTGTACGGTTTGAGACTATCCGCCGTCACTTGGCGGCCATCGAGGACCTTCACGGGCACCTGGTCGTTCCACAGCGCGTGATAGATCCCGATCAGATTACGAGCAGTGAACGAACCCCAGTCGCGCCCTTGCGCATTGGCCTTCAACTCCCCCGCCACATCGTAGACTACTGCTACCTGTGGAGCCACGGGTTTGCTGTCCAGGAAAAGGCCGGGGTCGGAATTCAGCACGCGGGCGGCGTCCCCTGCGGCGATGGCGCGGCGTGTGAGGCTGCCGTCTGAGGCTGCGAGACCGCGCCCGAAGGCCTGCCACTCGTCCATGTGGGGCCTCCACTTCCAGAAATAGATCGCCTTCGTATCGTGAGCCGCCATTTGCCAGACCAGCATATGAATCCGGTTATAGTCGAAGATCGCACCCGGCTCGTCGCCATAGCGCGTGAATCCTGTCTGGGGACCCGTCTGCACTTCCGGCATGACGAAAGGCTTGCCGGCTGCCGCAGCCGCGTCG
>Ga0187784_10003984_pt1 | contig 11956 bp, 7 predicted proteins | sample 1015_SJ02_MP15_2_FD_132964 | JGI IMG/M metagenome (GOLD analysis project Ga0187784, IMG submission 132964) | Tropical peat soil microbial communities from peatlands in Department of Meta, Colombia - 1015_SJ02_MP15_20_MG | ecosystem: Environmental > Terrestrial > Soil > Wetlands > Peat | place... | reverse complement strand
CTCGTAACAGGAGCACGCCGCCGTTCAGATTGGCGATTTCGTCCCACTGAATCGCTATGTGCGCGATGCCCAACATCTGGTAGACGCCGAAAACCAAGAAAAAACCGTAAACTATGGCGAATGCTAAAAACGCCAAGCGCCACTTGTTAAAGCCACCTTTGAACCAACCAATTAGCGAATTCGGACCTGTATCCTTCACGGTGGACTGGAGCCCTCTTTTGTGTCATTTTGAAGCTATAGTATAAGAAACTACATATAAAATCATCTAAAATTAACGCACCCGAACTGTGCGTCTTGATTAAAACAGAAGACAGCACAGGACCAACTGGAACGTTATAGTTTAATCTTTCTTGGCAGAGCGGCTACAACAAACGCAGAGAGCGCCGAATGTGGCCAACGGAATTCTGAACACAGTTTTAAAAATGAAAAGCCTCAATTAAGGGGCGACCTCCCAAGCATGCATCAGATTGAAAAATAGAACTTGCTACTCGCTTAACTTCATTAAGTTAGGTCTATGAGGAAAAGAATGGTGTTTTTATTGTTTTTTGAGAGCTTTGGGGTCTTCTTGAAGCAGCTTTGGTGTGTAGTTACAGGCTGGATCTGACTCGAACAGGTCGCCCGTGTAGTATTCAGCGCGTGTTCGGCATCCGCCGCAGATTTCTCGGTACTCACAAACTCCGCATCTGCCTTTAATGTTGCTCTTGTCACGCAACTTCAGGTGCAGTTCACTGTGTTGCAGGTCATCCCAAACCTTAGTCAGTTTCTTGTCTTTGACGTTGCCTAAGCGGTAGCCTTCATGGAAACCGCAGCTACGGTAGTCTCCGTTTTCAGTTATGCCAACGTAATTGCCACCGATGGTGCATCTGCCGAGATAGCCCTCATGGTACCAGTCCCAGAAGTCAACCGGGTTTTTCTGACGTACGATTCGTGCGTAGAAAGGAGAGTAAACATTGACTTTAACTTTGCCCATAAGTTTTCTTTGGATGTCGTATATTTCGTTAAAAGCTTCCTCATATTGTTCAGGCGTCGGTGCCAAGTCAGGCATATTGCTTCCTGCTCTGCCAACTGGAACTAGATTATGATAGACAAGCATACGGGCTTTGTATTCATCTGCAAGTGCTGCAGGATGCGCCATGTGCTTGATGTTATACTTGGTCATGGTTGTGACTAAGCAGTCTAGTAATCCAACCTCGGAGAGTTTCTTCATAGCGTATACTGCTTTATTATAGCTGCCTTTGCGTCGAATGATTTCGTTTGATTCCTTGTTTCCATCAATGCTGATTGCTGTGTGAACATTATATTTTCTAAGCTTATCAAACCGTTCCTCATCAAACGCAAACCCGCTTGTGATAAGACTAACTTTCATGTCATATTTTTCTTCAGCATAAGCGATAACTTCAAAGATGTCCTTTCGAATCAAGGGCTCTCCGCCACTAATGCCAAACCATTGCGAACCGAAGTCATGGATTTCGTCGACCATCTTTTTGGCACCTTTGGTGTCCAGTTCGGTGTCTGCGGCATAATCTTTGGTATAGCTGCAGTACATGCAATTGCCAACGCAGTTCCTTGTACACCGCCAGACCACCATGTACAATGGTGACTTATTTGGAGCCATATAATGTCACGTTTGAAAATAAGACTAGCTAATGCGATATAAAACTTGCTCCTATAAACAGGGTTTCTGCTTCTCTGCAGAGGTTGCAGAAACAATCAAGTTAGACAATTTTTACTCTTCAAGGGAATCTGGCTTTTCGCTTTCCTATTTTTTTCTTCTTAGATATAGAACACATGCATGGGTTTGGGAAAGTCTTATAAAACTAACCAGCCCTAAATTGAAAGTAGAAATCAAGGAGATCAAGAAAAAATGTCTAAACCAATAGAATATTCATCAATGACTAAAGATAAACTAATGACCTACACATTCGGCGCACTTCTCATAATAACCGTCATAACAGCAGTTCTCTGGTCCGCTGAGAAAACCCCAAATGGCTGGAATCTAGGGGTTACATTAGCTCTCAACGCAATAATCGCTGTCGGTATCGCTGTGGGACTTGATGCTCTACTGCACCTAGTAACAGCTGACAGCCCGCTTAACCTCATGTCCGCCGCCGTTTTTGGCTTAATCGTTACTGACATCTACGTACTCGGCATCCCCAGTATGGCCACAGTAGAACTGTTTCCTCTGGAGGCACCTCAGTGTTTCGCCTTTGTTGCACTACTGTCTGTCATAGGCTTGGTCGTTTTCAAAAAAATCGTCGGTCTGTCAGGCAGAAAATACGTGAATCCTGCCGCAGCTGCAAAACTAGTCGTTATGATACCCTTCATCAACACGCTGCTGTTAGCAATTGATCACATGAAAAGCTCTTTGCTTAAGGTACCTTCTTTGGCAGGTCCATTAGGCTTAAAAAGCGTCATCAACGGAAATGGTTATAGCGGAGCAGCCGGCAAAAGTGCTGGATTTGGTTCCTACATGATTAGCTGCTTCGAAAACGCCAATTTGAAAAAGCCCTTAACAGTGAACACTAACAACTTGCTTTCAGTGATGCTTCTAGATAAATTCCACGGTTGGCCTGGCGGCGCCTCAAGTATCGCGGTAATCATTGTCGGCATAGCTTTCTTTGTAATTGCACGCAAATACATTAAGTGGAGGATCACTGTGAGCTACTTCGTAGCAGTTGCAATAATGTCACTTATCTTGTCTGCTGGTTATCATGACCAGGCCTACGCGGGCTACCTGGTGCGATTCCTGTTTCTGATGTTCATCGGAAGCTCAGTATTCTTGGCGTTCTTCATGGTAACAGATCCTGCGACGACGCCCTTAACCTACATGGGACAGGTAATATTCGGAGTTGGCGTGGCAATATTGACCGTGCTCATGATAACCTACATGCAGTTCTTCGGTGCCTCATTTGTAGCGCTAGTTATCATGAACCTGACCACCCCGCTGCTAGATAAAGTTGGAGTATTGAAGCCGATGGCCTCAGAGAAAGAGCCCAAACTCCCCAAAGGCAAACCATTCACTAAGGTTAAAACGACTGCTTGCATAAGATGCGGTGCGTGCATGCGAATATGCTGCAATAGACTAAGCCCAATATTAATCAAGCAAGCCTTTGATAAGCAAGATGCAGTAGAATTGATGAAGCTTGATGCGGACTATTGTGCAGGTTGTGGAAGCTGCAACTTTATTTGTCCAGCTAGAATCAATTTGAAAGGCACTATGCTTACCTACCCGATGGGAGAAGAAGACGGCACAGCAATTGAACAAAACTACTTGAAAGGAACGAAAGATGAAAACATCGGTGTATATTCAGATCTGTTCTCAGCTAAAAGCTCAATAGCGGGACAGGATGGCGGAGTAGTAACTGCGTTGCTGATTTCGGGAATGCAAAAGGGCTTATTCGATGCTGCCTTGGTTTGCAAACGAACAGATGGTTATTATTCAGAAGCAGTCATCGCAGAGAATGTCGACGAAGTTATGGCGGCTAAAGGAACAAAATACATGCGAGTCCACAATATGTCAAAGTTAGCAGAGTTAGTGAAAAAAGGCAAACGAAAAATCGCAATCGTAGGAACACCTTGTCAAATGAGATCTGCCAGAAGAATTCAACAGAGCATTCTAACCGAATACCCCGACTTAGAACTAACCCTCATAGGACTATTTTGTTTCGAGGAATTCAACTACTATAAGCTCAAAGAAGAAACTAAGAAGCTGATGAATGTCGATTTAGATCTTGCAGAAAAGACTCAGATTAAGAAAGGCCAATTCACCGTGACCATTGGCGGAAAGGAAAGCTCAATAAAAGTGAGAGATTTGAACGAAGCTGTAGAACACTTGTGCACCTGCTGCCCTGATTTCACAGCAATGTACTCTGACATCTCTGTTGGTTCAGTAGGCAGTGCTGATGGATACTCAACAGTGATAGTGCGATCAGATATTGGCGAAAAACTTCTGGAAAATCTCGACGTTACTAAGGCTGGAGTAGAAAAACCCGAAATCGACAATTTGTCTCTTCTTAAGATGAAACGAGCAAACCAACACGCCGGGGAATGCCCCACAAAATAGCATCTTTCTTTTTCCTTTTTTTTGCTTAAAGCTAACTTATGTCATAAGCAGGTTGCCGCGTAACTGACTTAGAAAAAAACCTCTGCAGTTTCGACCCTCTTTTAGTAATACTGAACTTAGCTTTAATAGCATTTGATAAAGTAGAAAAATGTCCTAATACGAAAACAAGAGAGCTAAACTTTTCAAAGCCGAATAATTCACAACTAACTGAGGTCTACATATTGCTGCTTGTTGCCATAAACTGCGACCGATTTTGATCGAAAAAGCATTGGATAAAAATCGCTGAAGAAAAACTGGTTAAACTTAATGTTAAATGCCAACGGGCTGCGGACACTACAGTACCGTTTGCTTTCTCAAGAATCAACTTGAAAGGAGTTACTCAAGCAAAAGCAATGCTTGGGTAGCGATAAAAATAAAACGCCTTCATTTCTTTAATCTTTTCCTTAATTTTACCATAACTAAAAATTTCTTTCTAATCTACACGCTTTCCAAAACTGATTTTGACTCTAATAGTTATTCACGCTGTAAATTTAGTTCCTAAGCCACTTTCATACCAAGCTTTCAAGCATTAAGCTTATAAATATGCCACCACGTAAATAAGTTAAGTCAAGGGATGAAAATTGGAAACACCAAAATTTAAACTGGCTGACATATTCTACGCCATAATTATACCGCTCATTCTGGTATTCTTGGTCTTCTTCCTCGCGATCTACATAAATCCAGGTGGGTCTTACCATTGGATCGGCGGCACCGATGTTATTGCCATTATTTTCACACAGGGCTTTGCGCAGATGATCGTTCTCGGCGTTCCACTTGTGCTAGGCTTGCTATGGAATAAATGGGCAGGCGGCGCGGCTGGTTTCATTACAGGAGGTGCGTATTACTTAGCTGAAGCAGGCTATTCTAACGGATCTTTTGCAGCCTATAACACTTTCAAATACAACTTCTTTGGCGACATGAGTTTGCTAAGCTGGCTCGTATTGGGTGTCGTCATTGGTTACATGGCTGGGGCTTTAACTAACGGATCAACGAATTTCAAACGGATGCTTGGCGCAGGCTTAACATCTGCCGTAATTGTTGCGACAATCCAAGCCTATTTTAACTACACTTATGCGCTCGCGCCGGGAAGGGCGATGAACCACAACATGTGGGCATCTACACAATATCTGATTCCTGGGCTCTATGGCTTCGTGTTGCAATTCGTTCCGAACATTGCTTTAGGCGTAGTAATACCTATTATTGCTAAAGTAATGACGTGGTATGGGCTTCAGCCGATGAGGCACTAAATAAAATCCCAACTCTTTTCTTTTTTAATTTCCAAAATTCTCAGAAACCCCGTTTTCTGGCGCCATTTTGTGGTTGGTTTTTGCCACAAATAGAGGGTAGGTCTAACGGTGTGTAGCTCGGGGAGGGCTTGTTTTGGGTTGCTTTTTTGCTTTGGGGCTTAAGCCAGCTTGACCAAAATCGCGGTGCGCGACGAAAGGTTGGGAGAAATTATGTCTGGTTGGGAGCGAATTCCCAAGCGATGTTGCCTTTCCAGATTTCGCCCAGCTTTGTTATCCTTATTTCTTTGTTGTCGATTTCGATTAATCCCTTGTCTTTGAGTTTTTGAAGCTGCTTCGGGAAGACTTTTTCGGGTGTGGTTCCGAATTTCTGCATGAACTCCATTTTGCTGACTGGCAGCCGCAGATATAGTCTTGTCATTGTTCGCCTCATCATGTCTTCATTAGTGGATTCTGAAAGTCTGCTTATCGGCAGTTTTCCCGCTTTTACTGTTGCCATGTAGTCGTTTATGTTTTCAATGTTCGAGTAAGAAAACCGTTGGAGGTACCCCATGAAGCAGCCCGCGCCCGTTGTCAGTATACCTCCCCACGGCCAACCGTTGAGGCAGTTCTCTCGCATGTGCCATTCCACTCTACTAAAGCGGTCATGACCCACCGGCTTATAGCCTGCTTCAGTCAGCATTTTGTATGCAGTAAGGTACATTTGTTTTTCATACTCTGCATCGCCAGTGGGCGGAGAAGCTCCTGTCTTAATCATTTTTTCAAGTACAGTTCCTGGATCCACATGTAAGGAGTAAGTATCAACTTCTACATCAAGTTCAATCGTCTTCTTTATCGTATTAATCCAGCTTTCCATGGTCTGCCCTGGAAGATTATACATTATGTCCACGCACACGCACAAGTTCAGTTCTCGTGCATGCCGAACCGCTTTTTCAACCTCAGCTGCACTATCGGGCAAACAAAGCATTTTTCGTAGTTTGTCGTCAAATGTTTGTGCACCCATGTCCACTTGGTACACGCCATACTCGGCAAGTTTATCAATTTTTTGAAGCGCAAGTGTTTTTGAGGAACCTGTTATTTTGATGAAGTATTCCTTGTTAATGTTGAACCTTGCCTTACAAAAATCTATGAGGTCAATCATCTGTTCAGCAGTCAAGACACTCGGTGTTCCACCTCCCAAAACTATTTCGTCGAACACGCTTGTCTTCACATACTTGGTTTTAGCGTACATTTCGAGCTCTTTCTTGAGCAGATCAAGATACGGCTCTATCTTCACTTTACTTGCAGCGGTGGTTGGAAAATAGCAAAAAGCGCATCTTGAGTCGCAAACAGAAATCCAAGGTTGCAGCTCCATCAATCTGCCTGACTTATTCTCGGTATTAAGGAACTCCGTGAAGGTGTGATACGTTTCAGGTTTAATGTACGGGTAATCCCTGTATGTGTAGGGAGGCCAGTTTTCCCGTGAATCGTAAACTTCTGACCCACCTTCTTCAAGCTCAGAGCTCTTTTTCATGAATTTCTCCTCAATTTATCGTTTTAAAACCGTTCGATAACATAATAAAAGTTTCTGTTAAAAGCTCTCATTCGCCAAATCTTTACCAACAACCTGTTGCGTTATTTTAAAGTAAAGTTAGACGCGAGTTTTTGCTCGCCAAAGTGCCCAAGGCGATTTCAAGGGTGAGTAGCAACAAGGGTGAGCAGCAACATAAGTAAAATCAATCTCGCCTTCTCCATGTTCAATGATTCACGTTGCCTCTTCCCTACTTCACCAGACCGGATGCCTTCGTCATAATTGCCCTTCGAGCATGCGCCAAAATAAGACGCGTCGCCCCTAACCCCCACATCTTCCCCTTCCTAAACATCCCCAACGCGCTCACAAAATAAGCCGGACTAAGATAGAAACTTTGAAACGCCCGCTCCCGAATCATCGACAACTCCTCCATACTCAAACCCGCAACCTCAAAAATAGGCGTAGCCGTATCATACCTGTCAAAATCAGTCACCCTCAAAGAACCATTCCCTCTCACCTCATCATAAAGAGGCGTCCCAGGATAAGGCGTAGCAATGTAAAACCCAACATCATTCGGATTAAGCTCCTTCACAAACCGAATCGTCTCCCAAACACTCTCCCTTGTTTCAACGGGAAAACCCAAAATCACACCCGCAACAGTCATCAACCCCGCCTCCTTCGCCCACCTAAAAGCCCGCCTAGTCTGAGAAGGCGAAAACCCCTTACCCATACTGTCCAACACCTCCCTCCTGCCCGACTCAACACCAAACCAAACAGCAACACACCCAGCCGCCCTCATCTTCGCAAGAAGCTCCCTACTCACCATGTCCACCCGCGTCTCACAATCCCACTTAATCCTCAACCCTCTCCGCTGAATCTCCCCACAAATCTCCGCCGTACGAGCCTGATCCACCGTGAACGCGTCATCATAAAACGTGAACTGACTCGCATAATAATTCCTGTGAAGAAACTCCAACTCGTCAACCACGTTTCTCGCACTACGCATACGGTATCTCCTACCGAACATCCTAACAGCAGTGCAAAAGTTACACCAGTACACGCAGCCCCGACTAGTCATCACCGGATAAGGAATCGTCCCGTACCTCCGCAGATTCTCCGTGTGCCGCCAAAGATGAAGAGCCGGATAAGGCAAACTGTCAAGGTCCTCCAGGAAAGGCCTATCAGGATTCCTGGCTATTTCAGTGCCCCTCCTGCAAGTAGCGCCCACAAGATCATGGATGGCTTGACCCTTCTCCACTCTCTGCGCAAGCTCCAGCATGGTGTTTTCGCCCTCCCTCCTGACGACAACGTCCAACGACGATTCTTCCTGCAGGGCCTTGTCATCCCAGAAGGTAACGTGTGGACCTCCGATTGCAGTCACACAGTTCGGCCAAACTTCCTTGCACACTTTTACTATTCGAAGAGCACTCTTGTACGTGAGAGTGGTGGAGGTGACTCCTACTATGTCAGGTTGAACCCTGCCGATTTCTTCTCTGAACTGTTCATGACTGATTTTTTGCGCTTGGCAATCAATCACGTTAACTTCAAAATGATTCTTGTACAACACCGCGCCCAAGTACCCGAGGCCCAGCGGCATGAAGGGCGGATGCTGATGGGAACCAACGGGGTAGGGCGGATTCACAAGGGTTACTCGAGTTTTCATGTTCTTCCTTTCTTCTCCTGAAACAACAGTTTTGTACTCTTAAACGCGTTTAGGTTCATTTACTTTATGCAAAAATAAGATTTCTTCAGGTTCCTTCATTACAACAACTATGAGAATGCCGCCGTTTGTGAGGTGTTTGGCGAAGTTTAGGCAATACATTCTTTGGGAATCTTTGGAGCGTTGACTGGGACAAGATGGGGGTGCTTTGAGGATTAGGGATGTAACGATTGTTTTGGGGGCACATGTGTCGGCGTCATTGTTAGTGTACGGTTGTTCTTTTTGCCGTTTTAGTGCAAAGTTTTAATCGCAGCCTTATGGTATTTCTGGTTTAGAAGTGCACAGTTCATATGCGTGTTTGCTTGATTAATCCGCCGCGAATTCAGCCTAAAGCTTGGGGAAAACCAAACGTTTTTCCACCCATAGTCTTAGCGTCAGTCGCCGCTGTTTTGGAAAAAAAGCATGCTGTCTGTGTTATTGATGCTCCAACGGAAGGCTGGAAGAACATTGTGGAAATGGATGAAACTAAGTACCGTGTTGGTTTAAGTGCTCAAGCCATTGCTGCACGCGTGGGGCAATGGAATCCTGATGTTGTTGTTGTTGAAATTCCCTTTTCGGGTTGGTCAAAAACCGCGTTTGAAGTGGTCTACGCAATAAAGGCTGTTAACAAGAAAGTTGCTGTTGTGTTGATGGGTTTGCATCCTTCAGCTAGACCCGAAGCTTGTCTTTCTGATTCTGATGTGGATTTTGTTGTTATCGGTGAACCTGAGAACACGATTTTTGAGTTGATTGATGCGCTTGAATCAGGAAAGCAAGATTTCACCATCATAGATGGTTTAGCCTTTAAGAAAAGTGGGAAACCTGTTCTCACGGGTACGCGCGCCATAATTGAAAATATGGATTCTTTGCCGTTTCCCGCTAGACATTTGCTTCCAATGAAAGTTTACTACGAAGCGGTTAAGGAGAACCCGTTGCGCGGCGAGATAAGTAAGCCGTGGACTATCATGACGACAAGCAGAGGCTGCCCATACAACTGTGTTTTCTGTTCGAACTGTATCGTTTGGGGTAGAACATGGCGCGCAAGAAGCCCCAAAAACGTGGTTGACGAACTGGAGTACGTAGTGAGAACTTATGGGATTAAGCAGGTCGATTTTTATGACGAGAACATGACGCTAGATAAAAAACGCATGGCTGATATTTGCGACTTAATTGTTGAGAAAGGCTTGCGGATTGAGTGGTTTACGCCTAATGGCGTTAGGGCAGATACGCTTGATGAACCGCTGCTGCAAAAGATGAAGATGGCTGGTTGCAAAAAGATTCGTGTCGCTCCTGAATCTGGAGTACAACGCGTTGTAAACGATATTATATGTAAAAATTTAGATTTGAAGACCGTCGAGCAGGCTGTGGTTACGTGCAAAAAAGTCGGCATAAAAGTTGGTTGTTTCTTTGTTATTGGATTGATTGGCGAAACCAAAGCAGATATAGAAGAGACCATAAAGTTTGCGTATAAGCTTAGACAATTAGGCGCCGACAACTCCATATTCAGCATTGCTATGCCACTTTACGGAACAGCATTCTACGAACAAGCAAAACAAGGTGATTTTTTGAGAGAAGGCTTTTGCGATTACGCATTAGCAGCAACGGAGCCCTTAATTGAGACATCAGAGTTTTCAGCGGATGATTTGCGTGAATTATGTGCAAGAGCTAATTTGGTTAATCCAACTTTTACAAGAGGCAAAATTTTAAGGGCAATTCGGCATCCTCAAAAAACGGTTAATATACTGCTGAAAAGGAAGTAGGGCAATAAAAACAGCATGATTTACCTTGTTGCTCGGAAGAGTGCATTAACTGCAATGAGCAAAAATACTTGTAAGATACATCGACAAACCAGTCTATAACTGCTTCAAAAAGCTTATAGTCGGCCATAAAACCAACCAAGAATGGGTACAGTCCAACTCTAAACAAACAACTAGCACCATTTATATGTTCATCAGGCACTACGAGAGGAGGAAGTAACGCTTGCCTTTCAAGATAGAACTGCAATCTGGTAAATGTTGTTAGTGCAAAGTTGTATGCAAACCGAATAAGAAAATTACGGCGAGAAGCCAGTTCAGAGCATTGAAAACATTACTGGTCTAGCCTTCGACGATAACATGGCGAATAGAACAAGCAGACATGTGGTCTTTGGCGGTAACCTCTTTTTTCTCATCGAGATGCTTTTTGTACGCCATCTTTCATACGTTGGAAGATAAATGCAAGGAGAGAACATGACAAGTAGTCATGACTTGCAACCTAAACATAATTCTAAGAGTCAGCAGTGGAAACAGAACCATTATATTTGATATAGATAAGTAATTATTACTTGCTGAGGCTAGAAAACGGCAGCATATTACAGCATAAAAGGTCTTCCGGAACAAAAGGAAGCAGCATATGTCCTCTTCTTGAAAAGCAAAAATGCGGTGTAGACGTGAAGACGGCGACAATCAAAAACATAATGTTCTATGTAACAGTAACGGCAATAGTTGCGGTCTGTTTGTACTTTCTCAGCCTAAAAGGCTTTGGTTGGTATAATTGGATCTTTGTGCTTGTTAACGTTGGTTTTTTCAGCATATTTTTATTATTTATACCGTTTAGGAAGAAAGTGGCACGCAAGTCGTCTAGCGTTTACATGGCGTTTTTAGTTGCCCTGTACGGTGAAATGTACGGCATCCCCTTGACAATGTACTTTTTCATGGGGGCATTTGGACAAAACAATGTGTTTTCGTTGGAATTCCTTCTAACAAAATTAATGGGAACAAGCGCATTTTACGATATTTTTATGTTTTTTATATTTCCCGCCTCGAAAGTTATTATTGGAATAGGGATACTTTTGGTCATAATTGGCTGGAGACAAATTTTCAAGGCTATCAAGGCTAATAAGCTTGTAACAACGGGTCTTTATTCAGCTATTCGCCATCCACAATACTTAGGATTTATGTTAATCACTCTCGGCATGCTTGTTCAGTGGCCTTCGATTTTCACGGTTATATTGTGGCCGGTTCTGGTGTTCATGTATTATAGGCTTGCCAAAATAGAGGATCGTGAAGCAGGGGTTCAGTTCGGGGAAGAGTTCCAAAAGTATGAACTCAGGGTTCCCGGTTTCTTACCACGCTTACGAATGAAAAGTTCTGCTCCATAATCGATTATTGGTTTATTAAATTCTATTCCAAACCCTCAGACACTTGCGGCGGAATGAGAATAGCTGTTAAGAGAATGGTATTAAGAACTCGGCGCAAAACTTCAGCAATAGATTATCGTTAATCTTTTACTATCTTTTTAAAAACACTCTATTGCCACTTGAAAAGTTAGAGGAAACCAAAAGAGCGGTCTATGACAGCTTCTTTACCCCAACATACTTCCTTCAGAAGAAACTCAGGGGGGACTTCCATAGCCAAATTATG
>Ga0187784_10003982_pt1 | contig 11956 bp, 10 predicted proteins | sample 1015_SJ02_MP15_2_FD_132964 | JGI IMG/M metagenome (GOLD analysis project Ga0187784, IMG submission 132964) | Tropical peat soil microbial communities from peatlands in Department of Meta, Colombia - 1015_SJ02_MP15_20_MG | ecosystem: Environmental > Terrestrial > Soil > Wetlands > Peat | place... | reverse complement strand
CAGGTCGGCTGCACGCTCTCGTGCACCTTCTGCCACACCGGAACCCAGCGCCTCGTGCGCAACCTGACCGCCGGCGAAATCGTCGGCCAGGTGATGCTGGCACGCGACCGGCTCGGCGACTGGCCGGGCGCAACGCCGCCTTCCGGCAGCGCCAACCCGCGCGCGGACGGCGGCCGCTTCATCTCCAACGTGGTGATGATGGGCATGGGCGAGCCGCTCTATAATTTCGAAGCGGTGCGCGACGCGTTGCTGGTGGTGGCGGACGGCGACGGCATCGGCATTTCCAAGCGCCGCATCACGCTCTCGACCTCCGGCGTCGTTCCCAACATCGCGCGCTGCGGCGAAGAGATCGGGGTGATGCTGGCGGTCTCGCTGCACGCGGTCGACGATGCGCGCCGCAACGTGCTCGTGCCGCTCAACCGCAAATATCCGATCCGCGATCTGTTGGACGCGTGCCGCAATTATCCGGGGCTCTCCAATGCGCGCCGCATCACCTTCGAATACGTGATGCTCAAGGGCATCAACGATTCGATCGCCGACGCCAAGGCGCTGGTGCGGCTGCTCGCCGGCATTCCGGCGAAAATCAACCTGATCCCGTTCAACCCGTGGCCCGGCACGGTCTACGCGTGCTCGGAGTGGGACCAGATCGAGCGGTTCTCCGAGGTCGTGTTCAACGCCGGCTATGCCTCGCCGGTGCGCACGCCGCGCGGCCGCGACATCCTCGCCGCCTGCGGCCAGCTCAAGAGCGCGAGCGAGAAGCTCTCGGCGCGCGAGCGCTTGGCGCTGCGCGCCATGGCGATGACCGACTGAGCACGCTGGTGGCTCTCGTCGCACGTATTCTCGTCGTGATCTTTGCCTTCGTCGCTGCCTGCGTCGCCGGCGCCATGGTGATGACCTTCGCGTTGGTGGTGCCGGGGTGGAACACGTTGCTCGATCGGCCGCCCGACCAACAAAGCATCGCCGTCCTGGTCGGTTTGTCGGCGGCGTTCTTCTCGCTCTACGCGATGCTGCCGGCAATGGTGATCATCGCGCTGGCGGAAGGATTCCGCCTGCGCTCGGTGCTCTTCTACGCGCTCGCCGGCGCGGCGCTCGCGCTGTGCTTGGCCTACGGATGGGACCTGCGGCTCCTGCGCGGCTCCGAAGACGCGCTTGGCGGGCGCGGCGCGGAAATCATGGCGGCGGTCGGGATCGCCGGCGGGTTCGTGTATTGGGCGCTCGCCGGGCGCAGCGCCGGCGCCTGGCGCCAGCCGCTGCCCGGCACCGAAGCCGCGCGTCCGGTCCCCGCGCCGGAATGACCGGCCCCGCCAGAGCGGCTTTCCACCCCGCGCGCGCTCGGCTACACCGGCTCGCATGAACCGCACCGGGCTTCTCGTCGTGCTCGCGCTCGCCGCCGCGCTCGGCGCCCTCTTTGCGGCGTTCCCCGATCTCGACCTCGCGATCACGCGGCTGTTCGTCGAGCCACGCTCGCACTGGTTCCTGCTGACGTATTACATGTTCGTCGACGGCCACATGTGGCTCTTGAGCCTGCGCGATGCAACCATGTGGGTCGTCGCCGCGCTGGCGCTCGCGCCCGTGGCGGCGCTCATCCTCAAGCTGCTGCGGCCGGCAAAGCCGATGCTGATGTCGCCGCGTTCGATCGTGTTTCTGCTCGGCACCCTGGCGCTCGCGCCCGGCGTGCTCGCGAACGGCGTGCTCAAGGAGCATTGGGGCCGGCCGCGGCCGGTCGAGGTGCGCGAGTTCGGCGGCAGCGAGAAATTCGTCCCGTGGTGGGATCCGCGCGGCCCGTGCGACCAGAATTGTTCGTTCATCTCGGGCGAGGGTGCGGGCGCGTTCTGGACCTTGGCGCCGGCGGCGTTGGCGCCGCCGCCGCTGCGCCCGCTGGCCTATGCGGCGGCGCTTGCCTTTGCTGCCGCGGTCGGCGGCATGCGGATTGCGGTCGGCGGCCATTTCTTCACCGACATTGCATTCTCGGGCGTATTCACCTTCCTGATCATCTGGGTCGCCTACGCGCTGCTGTTTCGCTGGCCCCTGCCGCTGCCGTCCGACGCGGCGATCGAGCGCGCGATCGAACGCCTCGTCCTGCCGATTCATGCCGCCATCGGCGGCGCGTTCGCCCGTAGGGGCTCGGGCCGCCGCCGCGCGCAACGCAGCGGACCGTGAGCGCCGGCGAGAGCAACGCCGCTCCTTTTTTCAACATAGGCTCCGCATTTTTCAACATCGCAGCGCCTCATCAACGGCTTGACAGGCCCGCGAAGCGATGATCTGTTAGTACAACTACCAATAGTGTTAGCGGCGCGTCCCGACCTCTGGTGCGATACCGATCCCCCAGAATGCCGATCGGAAGACTTTCCGGTCATCGACGGAAATGCGCGTCTTGCGTACTGAAGACGGTCGCGAGACGTTACAATGTCACGGCGGTGTCATGACGATCGACTGTTTACTTGTGGGATACAACGATTCGATCTTTAAGGATTCGCTGCAGATTGTACGCGCAATGGGCAAGAAGTCGGGTGCCTACAGGGACATAAACCTCGCCTTTGTCGAGATGGGAGGAACGCCCTATCGGTGCATGGATTTGCTGAATTATTTCATTAGCGGGGCAAGCTCGCCCGCCTGCAAGCAATATGATAATTCGGACTTCATCTCCTCGACAATTATGTATCTCAGCTCCTATCTCCATCGGAGAGGCTTCAACGTCGACCACGTCAACCTTGTCCATCGAGAGAAGGAGCGTTTCGCTGCCAAGCTCGAATCAGAACCGCCGCGGGCCATCGCTATTACAACGACATTCTATGTATCCCCCTATCCGGTCCGCGAGATCGTGCAGTTCATCCGATTGAGAGGCTTTGCGGGCCCGATCATTGTCGGGGGACCATACGTCGCAAATCAGGCCAAGATCTACGATCGGAGCCATTTGGCTACGCTGTTCGAATATGTCGGCGGCGACATCTACATTATCAGCTCTGAAGGTGAAGCAACGCTGGCGAAGGTGTTGGGCGCTTTGCAAAATCGCGCCGAGCTGACGACAGTCCCGAATCTCGCTGTTCGCCGGCCGGCCGGATTTGATTTTACACCAGTTTTGGCCGAGCAGAATGAACTAGCAGATGATCCGGTGAACTATGCTCTGTTCGGATCTCAAGCAGTCGGACAGTTTGTATCGCTTCGTACCGCCAAGTCCTGCCCGTTTGCCTGTGCTTTTTGCGGTTTTCCGCAGCGGGCAGGCAAATATACATACGTCGACGTAAAGGAGGTTGGTCGCCACCTCGACTCGATTGCCGAACTTGGCTCGGTGACAACGCTTACTTTCATCGACGACACCTTCAATGTGCCGAAGGGTCGGTTTCGCGATATCTTGCGGTTGATGATTGAACGAGATTACGGATTTCGCTGGAATTGTTTTTATCGCGCTGATTGCGGAGACGATGCGACGATCGAACTGATGGCCAAAGCCGGTTGCGAGGGGGTATTTCTGGGAGTGGAGTCGGGCAGCGATGCGATGCTCAAGAAGATGAACAAGACGGCGCGGCGCGCCGACTACGTTGATGCGATAAAGAAATTCCGGTCGGTTTCGATCTCTACCTATGTGTCGCTGTTGGTCGGGTTTCCGGGTGAAACGCTCGACACGATCCAGCAGACTGTTGATCTTTTGGAGACGACCGCCCCCAATTACTATCGAGCCAATCTTCTGTACCTGGATCCGGTTACTTCCGCGTGGAAGAACCGAGAAAAGTTGGGGCTCAGCGGCGAAGGGTTCTCCTGGGCGCATGCGACCATGGACAGCGGTTTGGCAAGCGCCATCATCGATTGGATGTTCGCCTCGATCCGGAACTCGGTATGGCTTCCCCAACATGGATTCGAGCAGTGGGCTCTCTTTTACCTCCAGCGCCACGGGTTCAGCGAGCGTCGCGTCCATTCCTTCATCCGAGGCTTTAATGCGGCAATTAAGGAAAAGCTCATTTTCGACAGAGCCGAATTGAGCATTGAGTTGGCTTCGACGCTTCAGAAGATAGCGACGGGCGTTGCGATGGAGAAGGTCGACTTGTCGCCGGTAACTTCGATCGAGGCCATCACGACATTGAACCTAAGGGACAAATTTGACGTCCACAGGCTAGCCGTAGCGTGATCGGCATCCGGGTAAGAGAGCGGAACCAGCGGCTATCCGGGAGGACACACCAATGGTCGATGGCGAGAGATCTCAATTCGCCCCGGCGCAAGCAGCCGTACCCAGCGACTATGTACCGGCCCGGACGGAGCTCGAGGAAATCCTCAGTCGAATATGGGCCGACATACTGGTCGTCGACCGGATCGGCGTCCACGATGATTTCTTTGCCCTCGGCGGACATTCTCAATTGCTCGTTCGTATGCAGCTCAAGATCAACGAAGCCTTGAAAATGGATATCCCGGTCACGACGCTATTTGAGTTCAAAACTATAGATGCACTCGCACGGCATCTCGAGGCCGCGGGTTAGTATTTTCGGAGTTAACATCACGCAAGAAGCCCTTATTCCATGCGGCTTGCAAGGCCGAACCCGTCATCGAAATACCGACTGCTTAGTAAAGCGTTCGACGACAGAAGTCGCTCGACGTCAAGATGTCCACCGGGGTCGAATCGGTACTGCACATTCAGTTCGACAGCAATCGAGTCCTCGCCGCAATCGGCGGCAAGAAGATCACTCTCTTTCACTTTGTACCGACGATGTACACGGTACTTGCCGGCCATTCAAAGACGAGGGAGCTTGACCTTTCCTCGATGAGATTCTGCACTTCGGGCGGGGCGCCGTTGCCGATCGAGGTCATTCGTCGTTTCAAAGAGCTCACCGGCGTTGCGCCACGGGAAGGCTATGCACTCACCGAGACAACCGGAGTCGGAACCATGCAGGCACGCGAACTTGAACCAGTTCCCGGCAATGTCGGACCGCCGCTCCCAGGCATCATCGTCGAGATTGTTGACGTGGAGAACGGATCGCAGCTCTTGCCGTCCGGCAAACTCGGCGAAATATGCTTCAAGGGGCCGCAAATCATGAAAGGATACTGGAATAAACCGGAGGCGACGCGAGAGGCTTTCCGCGGTGGCCGGTTTCACACTGGGGACATCGGTTTCATTGATGCGCAAGGCTGCGTGACCGTTGTCGACCGCAAGAAAGATATGATTATCTCCGGTGGATATAACGTCTTCCCGCGCATCGTCGAGGAGGCGATATATCATCATCCAGCGGTGGCAGAGGTGATGGTGATCGGGATTCCCGATCCCACTTTCGGTCAGTTGGCCAAGGCGTTTGTTGTTCTCAAGCAGGGCCAGGCGCCCTTCGGCTACAACGAGATGAAGGCCTTTCTTACCGATCGGCTCGCGTCGTACGAAATGCCGACGGCGCTGGAATTTCGATCATCACTGCCTAAGACCTCGGCGGGAAAGCTGTCGAAAAAGGAGCTCGCCGCCCGAGAGGCGGTGCGACTTCGTGAATGAATTGAGATGGCTTTTTGGACTGCCCGAGCCGCAGCGCGGGGTCATGTCAAGGCTGCGGTGATTTTCAGCGCGAAAGAGAGCCTCTACAGACGCTTTGACGCGGCAGCGATTAGACTTCCAGTATGCCGGCTTGACGGCGGCGACAGATGGTCTGAAGTGCTAGGGCAACAATAGCCGCGATCAGTCTACAAAGGTCAAGTCGCCGGTTGGAGGCGCGACGAAATAGCGAGCAACCTTCGCTTCGTCAACGGATTCGAGCACCGGTGGATCCCATCTCGGGCCGCGGTCCTTGTCGATCAGCAAGGCGCGAACGCCTTCGTAGAAATCAGAATGCAACAGGATCGATTGGATGAGGCGATATTCCATGACCATGCAATCATCAAAAGAAAGGCGGCGACCTCGCCGGTTCGCTGCTAAGGTGAGTTTCAGGCTTGTCGGCGACATTGTACGGATCATTGCGGCCGCTTCCGCGGTGACGGCGCATCCGGCGCCGTCGAGCGCCTCCAGTATGGCGGCAATGTCGTCATGCGCGAAGCAATGCTCGATGACCCGGCTGTGGGCGGCAAGATAGGGGACGCCCGAGTCGACCGCGTACAAGCCGATAATCTCGTCGACGATACCGTGTGCATCGCCGCTCCAATCCGCCCGAACCAGATCGTCAAGGAGATCGTTCAACCGAACGCTCGGTACGCAATGCGTTGCAATACCAAGGGCGACAACGTCGGCGGTGTTGATGCGCGCTCCGGTAAGGCCGAGATAAGAACCGCTCTCGCCCGGGAGTCGCGGCAGCACATACGACGCGCCAACATCAGGAATCAAGCCGATCGCGGCCTCCGGCACAGCAAACAGCGTTCGCTCGGTGGCAATCCGATGGGATCCGTGAACCGAGACACCAAGGCCGCCGCCCAGGGTCACGCCGTCGATGAAGGCCACATAGGGTTTGGGATAGATCTTGATGTGACGGTTCATTCTGTATTCGTCCCGTATGAACTCCCGGGCCACCCTGCCCTCCGGGAGGCCCCGCTTCAGCGCTATTCCACAGTCATACAGGGAGCGCACGTCGCCACCGGCGCAGAAGGCCCGATCGTCTCCGCTGCGTATCACTACGACGGCGATATCCGCGTGCTTGGCCCATTCCGCGAGCTGGTCATCGATTGCAATGCACATGGCGTGGGTGAGCGCGTTGAGTGCCTTCCTTCGGTCCAGCGTGACGAGGCCGACCGCACCGCGGGATTCGAAACGAACCTCCGCAAGTAAACCGTTTGATCGGCTGGAGCTTTCCATGATGACCGACTGGCTCTCACGCAACCGTGAAATTTTTCAAATCGTGTCACGGACCAGGCCGGCGAAAGTCGCAGCGCGGGAATGCTGGGGTATCGACGGGGCCGGCGGCCGATCATCCATGAACCATTGCAAGGCGAAGGCGCTCAGCCCGATCACGACCATCGAGAACCATGCCGTGCTGTAGGAGCCGGTGAGATCGAACGTCACGCCGCCCAGCCAGGAGCCGGTGAAGGCGCCGATTTGGTGGCTCAGGAACGCGATGCCGAACAGCGCGTTGAAGTGCCGCAACCCGAACAGGTGAACGATCAATCCGCTGACCAGCGGAGCAACGCTGAGCCAGAGGACCCCCATCGCGGCCGCGAAGATGAGCGCGGATGCCGGCGACACCGGCAACGCGATGAAACAAATAATAGCCGCCGTTCGGAGAAGATAAATCAGCGCCAACAGGCGCTTTTGACTGTAGCGCGCGCCCAAAATTCCGGCGGCGTACGAGCCAAAGGCGTTGCCGAGACCGATCGCGCCGAGCGCGCTCGCGCTCACCGCGGCGGGAAGCCCGCAGATCGCGAGATACGCCGGCAGGTGGGTCGTAATGTACATCAGCTGGAACCCGCAGGCGAAGAACGCAATCACCATGGCAAGGAAGCCGGAGTGGCTGGCCGCCAGCGATACGGCCTGTCGGGCGCTGAGCGCGGGCTCTGGCGCTTGCCCGGCGCCTGGCGTCGCTTTCTCCGCACCGACGCCGGCGGCTAGGACAGCCGTTGCCAGGGCAATGCCCGCAAAGGCGATCAGCGCCGCGCGCCAGCCGTAGGTCGAGATCACCAGCTGGCCGAGCGGAGCAAGAAAGAGGGTGGCAAGCGAACCCGCCGCCGAAACGAGCCCGAGCGTTTGGACGCGTTTTTCCGCGGGCACGGCGCGCGCGACCGCGCCGAGCAGCACCCCGAATCCGGTCCCGGCAACGCCCAAACCCAGCAGCAGCCCGCCGCCGATGTTGAGGCCGACGAGCGGTCCGGCCAAAGCCATCAGCATAAGTCCCATGGCGTAAATGACGGCGCATCCGATGACGACCGGCCGCGCCCCGTAGCGGTCGCCGAGCATGCCGATAAACGGCTGGCTCAAACCCCAGACAAGATTTGCCAACGCCATCGCAAAGCCGAACTCGGACGCCGAGACGCCGAGATCCGCGTTCATGGGCCTTAGAAACAGCCCAAGGCTTTGCCGCAAGCCGATCCCGACCGACAGGATTGCGGATGCGGCGCCGATCAGGAGCGCGAGACGCCAGGAAAACGGCGCTTTCACAGAGGACGTGCCGGACAACATGGCGAACCTCTCATGGCGGAACCGCCCGGGGACGTTTTTCTGCCGCGCTTGCGTCTAAATCTAAGATAACGAAAAGATTATTACTAAATTTGGGTTGCACTCGAATCCTACACCTTGTAAGATACCTTCGTCAATGTTTCGCGACAGTCTCCGATCGGATGCTGCATCGGCAAGATCGGATTGCCGCGTTAGGCCCTGCGCCCGATCCCGGTAAGCTCGTCGGCAATGCCGGCGGATTGAGAGATGTCCCGGACCGCCCATTGTCGTGTGAGCAGGAGGGTCTGCATGGAAATCGAGTCCGGCCTGCAGGCACCCGCATCGGCGCGATGGGAATTCAATCCGTTCGATCCCGCGTTCCGCGCCGACCCCCACCCGACCTACGATCGTCTGCGGGTGGAAACGCCGTACCTTCGCACGCTCGGCGCCGTCGTACTGACGCAATACGACTCCGTCATGGAGGTGCTCAAGAGCCGAAGCTTCAGCGTCGCGGTGATCCCGGCGACCATCAGCGAGCACGCCGCAAAGCAGGGGTTCCGCGGCATCGAGCTCGTCGAGCGGCTCGTTCGCAAATTAATTGTTTTTACCGATAATCCCGATCATGCCCGCCTGAGGCGTTTGGTCAATCAGGCCTATACGCCGGCGATGATCGAGGAACTGTCCGGTCGCATTGAACGGGAGGTGGCGCACCTGATCGACCGCGTCGCCGCCGCGGGAACGATGGATCTCGTCCGTGATCTTGCCGCGCCGCTGCCGCTCAACGTCCTGTGCGATTGGATGGGAGTGCCGTCGCCGGAGCGAAGCTACATCGGGCCGCGCGTGCACGTCGCCCGCATGCTGCTCGATCCGGGATTGATGACGCGCGGCAAATTCCGCAGCGTGCTCGCCGCCGTGCACGAGCTGTCGGAGTATTTTTCCGGCCGCGTTGCGGCCGCTGCCAGATCGGGAGAAGACACGCTCGTCGCGCGGCTGTCGCAGGCGCGCAGCGATGACGACCGCTTGACCGACGAGGAAGTCGCGTTCGCCTGCATAATGTCCTTCGTGGCCGGCAACGAGACGACGCAGTCGCTGATCGGGAACACGGTCAATACCTTGCTGAAGTTTCCCGATCAGCTGCGTCGGGTCCAACGCGACCGCTCGTTGCTCACAGCCGCAGTCGAGGAGACCCTGCGCTTCGAACCCCCGGTGCAAATGACGAAACGCGAGGCGATCACCACCGTCGACATCGGGGATTGCGTGTTGCGCGAAGGCGATCAGGTCCTGCTTTGTCTCGCCGCGGCAAATCGCGATCCGCGCCGATTCAGCAACCCACACCGTTACGATCTTTCACGCGGAGGACCTGCGCACGTCGGCTTCGGCTACGGCATGCACGCTTGCCTCGGCGGCCTGCTCGCCCGCCGGCAGGCCGAAATCGTTCTCGACGCACTGGTGACCCGCTTCGCGACCATCGAGCGCGCCGACGGTGTTGAAGCTTGGCAGACTCACAGCCTGATCCTGCGCGGCCTGGACACGCTGCCGATCCGCTTTTCGCTTCAGTGAAGGTGGCAGCGCGACGGCCGCATGATCGCGGGGCATGAAAGCCGGCCCAACTCGCGCGCGGTTGCGGCTGTGATTGGGAGGAGAGAATGGCTGTGATCGAGGTCAAGCCGGGCGAGGGCGGGTTTGCGCGCGAGGTGTTGGAAACGGTCATTCGCAAGACGCCCTTCGCCCTTCTGGTCGGCGCCAAAGTTGCGCACTACGAGCCCGGTCGCGTCGAACTTACGGTTCCGATCAGCGACAGCGTGAAGCAACATCACGGCTTTGCGCACGGCGCAGTGATCGGCTTCGTTGCGGACAGCGCTTGTGCGTGGGCGGCGGCCTCGGTTGCCGGCGATGTGGTCACCTCGGAATACAAACTGAACCTGTTGGCTCCGGCGGTTGGCGAGATGATTCTCGGTCGAGGTTATGTCGTCAAAGACTCGCCGAGGCAGGTGGTCTGTCGTGCCGATGTATTTGCCATCAAACGCGGCACCGAGCGCCTGGTCGGAACGGCGCTGGCGACGATCGCGAAGGTGAAAGCCTGGTCCGGCTGAGCACCTGTGAGGCCCCTGGGGAGCGGTTCCTCCTGCCTGCCGAGTCGGAGGGCAACTTAAAAATGTGTCACGAAAATATAGGCGATGCCTACCTCAACGACGCGCCCTTGCGCGGCAGGGCCTTCCCCCTATAGTCCGCGCGCTTTCGCGCCGGCATTCGGCCTTCCATCGCGGACAGACGACGAAAATGGACGACGTAAAAAAGGTGGTGCTTGCCTATTCGGGCGGGCTCGACACCTCGATCATCCTCAAGTGGCTGCAAACGACCTATCGCTGCGAGGTCGTCACCTTCACCGCCGACCTCGGCCAGGGCGAGGAGCTCGAGCCGGCGCGGGCGAAGGCGCGCCTCCTCGGCATCAAGCCGGACAACATCTTCATCGAGGATTTGCGCGAGGAGTTCGTGCGCGACTACGTGTTCCCGATGTTTCGCGCCAACACGCTCTACGAGGGGCAATATCTGCTCGGCACCTCGATCGCGCGGCCGCTCATCGCCAAGAAACAGATCGAGATCGCCGAGAAGGTCGGGGCCGACGCCGTCGCCCACGGTGCGACCGGCAAGGGCAACGACCAGGTGCGCTTCGAGCTGACCTACTATGCGCTCAAGCCTGACGTGAAGGTGATTGCGCCGTGGCGGGAGTGGGATCTTACGTCGCGCAGCAAGCTGATCTCGTTTGCCGAGCAGCATCAGATCCCGATCGCCAAGGACAAGCGCGGGGAGGCGCCGTTCTCGGTCGACGCCAACCTGTTGCACACGTCCTCCGAGGGCAAGGTGCTGGAAGACCCGGCCGCCGAGGTGCCCGATTACGTCTATTCGCGCACCGACGATCCCGCGCGGGCGCCCGACCAGCCGGCCGTGATCACCGTCGATTTCGCCGGCGGCGACGCGGTCGCGATCGACGGGCGCAAGCTCTCGCCGGCGCAGTTGCTCGCCCGCCTTAACGAGCTTGGCCGCGCCCACGCCATCGGCCGGCTCGACCTCGTCGAGAACCGCTTCGTCGGCATGAAGTCGCGCGGCATGTACGAGACGCCGGGCGGCGCGATCCTGCTCGCCGCGCACCGCGGCATCGAACAGATCACGCTCGACCGCGGGGCCGCGCATCTCAAGGACGAGCTGATGCCGCGCTACGCCGAGCTGATCTACAACGGCTTCTGGTTCTCGCCCGAGCGCGAGATGCTGCAGGCGGCGATCGACCGCTCGCAGGAACTGGTCACCGGCCGGGTACGGCTCAAGCTTTACAAGGGCAGCGTCGCGGTCATCGGGCGCGAGAGCAAATATTCGCTCTACGACCAGGACCTCGTCACGTTCGAGGAGGGCGCCGCCTACGACCAGCACGACGCCGAAGGCTTCATCAAGCTCAATGCCCTGCGCCTGCGCACGCTCGCGCAACGGAAGAGGAAGCTTGGATTGTAGGGTGGGTTAGCGGCGCACTTGCGCCGCGTAACCCGCCGCCTTCGTTCATAACGATCGTCGGTTGTTTGTTTGATGGAACGCGGCGGGTTACGCGCCCTTCGGGCGCTGACCCACCCTACATTTTATTCACGCCGCGATGTGGGCGAGGAACTCGTCGACTTGGCGTTTGAGCGAGGCCGCCTGCTCGGAGAGGCCGGAGGCGGAGGCGACCACCTCCTGCGACGAGGTGCTGGTCTCGTTCGCCGCCTCGAGCAGCCGCACCAGGCTCGCGGCAAGCATCTCGGTCTGCTCGGCGGCGTGGCGGCCGGCGCGGGAGATTTCCGACGTCGCGGCGCCCTGCTCCTCGACCGCGGCGGCGATGCGCGAGCCGGTCTCGCTGATGCGGGCGATGGTCTTGTCGACGTTGTCGAT
>Ga0187784_10003980_pt1 | contig 11958 bp, 9 predicted proteins | sample 1015_SJ02_MP15_2_FD_132964 | JGI IMG/M metagenome (GOLD analysis project Ga0187784, IMG submission 132964) | Tropical peat soil microbial communities from peatlands in Department of Meta, Colombia - 1015_SJ02_MP15_20_MG | ecosystem: Environmental > Terrestrial > Soil > Wetlands > Peat | place... | reverse complement strand
GTATGTCGTTTGTTGAAACGCCTGATCGTGATCGATGCGGAACACGCTGGTATCTACCGGCGAATTGAAAATCAATCCGCCCGTTTCCGGCGGAAAATAGCGCGCGCGGGTGTGGCCGAAGGACGTGAACGCCGTCACGCCGTGTGTGGGAGTCAGCTCCATGCGGCCCGAAACACCGTCATTTTTCGATTTGTCCCATGAGATGGGAAATACCAGCGGCGTATTCAGCAACGTGTCGAAATCGAAAGCGCCGAAAGTGTATTTCCAGAAATAATCCGCAGAAAAAACGATCCTCTTTCCGATCGCCTGCTCGAATCCCGCGTTGTATTGGTCACGCCGCCCGGGCTTGAGCGGCGCAGCTCCGTACGCTCCGAACGCGTTTTCGGCCAATCCGCCGACGCCGGTCGAGCTCGATAGAATCAGGTTCTCGTTATACGGCGTTTCGAGCGTATGCGAATACCCGGCGCGCAGCACGGTTCCGCTCCGTTTGATGCGATAGGCGATCCCCGCGCGCGGCTCGAACGCGTTGGCGCTCGAAAGTCCGCGGTACACGTCGACCCGCACCCCTCCGTTCAACGTCAGATTGCCGACCGTGATCGAGTCTTGCGCGTACCAGGCGAATTCATCGATGTTTGCCGAACCCACAAACGCCAGATAATGTCCGCCTTCGGTGAGATCGTAGGGGACCAGTCCCGGCGTTTCGGAAGGATCGACGAAGCCGGCCTGCGTAATGGCGAATCGGAAATTTTCGTGGATCGCGGTGCGCTCAATCTGGATTCCAGATTTGAAATTGCTCTTCGATTTGACCCACGACAGATCGCCGCGCGTGCCGAAATTCTTGAGCCAGCGCTTTTCTCCGATGGTGGCCGGCAGGTCGGCGTAGGGATTGTCGCTCGGATAATAATTGATGAAATCCTCGCGCACAAACGGATTCCACGTCATGACGAACGCCGAATTAAACGTATGCACCCAGTTCGGCGCGACGCTGAAGGTGCGCGACTCCTGGCGCTGATCCTGCCCCGCGGCCTGTTGATCGTACGTGTTCGGGATCTGAAACCAGTTGCGCGCGAGAAAAAAATTCACGTGCACCGAATCGTTCTGCCCCGGTTGATAATCCAGACGATTGAAAAATGTCTCCGTGTTGCCCTGATCGTGCAGCGGGTCGAACTCCGGCGTATCCAGAAATCGGCTGGTGTCGGACGAATTGGCCGCCATGAAAAATCCGAATTTGGGCGTGCCGAAGCCGTAGTTGAAGTCCTCACCGTAGGAACCGAAATTGCCGCCGTGCAAATCGAGCTCGCCGAAAGGATGATCCGTTCCCATCCCCGATCGGGTCACTGCCGTCGCCACCAGGCTGGTCTTGTCTCCGAACTCCGCGCTCGGCGTCGAGGTGGTCAGTTCCATCGATTGGATCGCGTTCATCGGGATCTGCGTCGAAAACTGTTTCGATTGCTGGTCGGTAATCGGCTGACCATCCACATATAACGAGCTTTGCGCATGATCGCCCAGGGGATGATAGAAGCCGTTGGAATCGGCGACCACGCCCGGACTCGCCAGCGTGATCAGATCCGCCATTCCCGATCCCGCCGACAACGGCATTTTCGAGTACAAAGACTGATCCGTATCGGTGTGCGCCGAAGGAACCGTCTCCACCAGGTCCTGTGAACTTGCTTCCACCTGTACCGAAGTGGTCGAGCCCGCCACATCCAGCATCAGCTTCACATTCACCGGCACCGTGCTTCGCACTTCCACGTCCTGCGATTTGTTGGCGAATCCGTTTGCGGTGACGGCCAAGTGATAGGGATTCGGCGGCACGTTCCGGAACACGAACGCGCCATCTTCTCCGGTTGTGCCGTCTCGCTGGTAGCCGGAAACCGGATTGTGGATGGTGACCGTCGCACCGGGAATCGAGGCCCCGGTCGGATCAGTGACCACACCTTGAATGGTGCCGGCTCCGGTGGAAACCTGCGGGAAGACCGGAGAACAGAAGGAAAAAACGAACAGAAAAAGGACGGAAAAACGCAAGATCATCAAACTACTATTATGAGCCCGATCAGCGCTACTTTCTAATTATTCGAATGAGCGGACCTATTCGAGGAATGAGCGGTCCGAAGACATGGGCGAACGGATTACCATTTAGCCTGCTCGCGCATCGATTTCGCGAGCCGCTTGCTCACGATGGCTTCAAAGCCGCTCGACATTTTGACCATCCAGCGTTTGCTGGACATTGGAGAGATGCGCCGGATGTGGTCGGCATTGATGATCGTCCGCCGGTGGATGCGACGGAATCGCGCGGAGTCCAGTTTCTCCTCCAGCACTTTGAGCGAATAATCGCTCAGATAACGCTCGGTGGCGGTGATCACGTGCACCAGTTCGCCTTCGGCCTGAAACGCGATGATCTCGGCGGGATCGAGCAAATACAGGTCGGAGCCGCGGCGGCCGACGATTTTTCGTGGCGCCTCGGGGCTGGACGGCATGTTCCGGAGTTGCCGTTCCGCCTTGGCGATGGCCCTCTCGAGACGCTCCCGGCGAACCGGCTTCAACAGGTAATCGATGGCGTCGACATCGAATGCCTCGGCCGCATGGCGCTCGTATGCCGTGACGAAAATGATGAGCGGTTTTCGTTCCTTCCGCAGCGACCGCACGACGGCGAGCCCGTCCAGTTCCGGCATTTGCAGATCCAGCAGCACGACGTCCGGTTTCAGCTCGAGAATGCGCGCCAGCGCTTCCGCGCCGGTCGACGCTTCGCCGGCGATTTCGAGCCGTGGCATCGCCTCCACGTGCTCGCGCAAAATCGCACGCGCGATCGGCTCGTCATCCGCGATCAATACCCTCAACCGGAAACCTCCAGGGCGCGTGCGGAGGCGCCGGCCGTTGACGCGGGAATGGAGAAGGACACTTCCGATCCGTTCGCGTCCGATTGAATCGCGATCTTCGCTTCCGAGCCGTAGCACAGCTGTAGCCGGCGCATCACGTTCTCCAGACCTACGCCCGCCTTGGGTCCGTTGGCGGAAGGAAATCCTCCGCCCGTATCGCTGACGGCCACGTGCAGCGTCCCGCCTTCGAAATGCACCGACAGCTTCACCAATCCTCCGCCGGCGTTGGGCGCGATGCCGTGCTTCACCGCGTTTTCCACCAGCGGCTGGATCGACAGAATTGGGATCGGAGCCATCAGCGTCTCGGGATCGACGGCAATTTCGGTGCGCAGCTTCTTGCCCAGCCGCAGGCGTTCCACGTCCAGATACGCTTTGATGATGTGCAGCTCCTCTTCGAGCGGCCGAAAGGACCGTTCGGTCTCAAGGAAGTAGCGGAAAATATCGGCCAGGTTCAGAACCGTTTCGCGCGCGCCCCTGGCCTGGCGCGGAATGATGCCGTAGAGCGTGTTGAGCGCGTTGAATAGAAAATGCGGGTGGATCTGCGATTGGAGCGCGCGCAATTCGGCCTGGGCGACCAGGCGTCGCGTTTCCGATTCGCGGTACTGTTCCACTTGTTCGGCGATCTGCGCGGCCGCGCGGCCCAGCACTTGCAGATCTTCGCTCAGATAGCGCCGGCCGCCCGACCGGCGGCCGAGCAGCACGTGAGTCGACGCACCCGGAATCCGCAGAGGCACGATCGCCTCCACGCCGTTCTGTTCCAGACCACCGCGCGCGGCCGGCAACTCGGAAGTGGGCGCCGGACGCGAAAGATCGAGCGTGCTGTCTTCCAATAAGCTGGCCTCCGCGCCCATGAATCGTCCGATTTCGCGCGCGGCCCTGAGCAGATAATCGCGTTCGTCGCGAATCGGCGCTTTCAATCGCTCCAGCAGCTTGTTCCGGTCGGGCCGGCGAAATACCAGACGCGTCAACGCAATTTGCAGTCGCGAGCGCAGCAGCGCGAACAGGATCAGCAACAGGCACGCGCCCGCCAGCAGCAAGGCTTCGAGAAAAGGAGTGGACGGACGGGGAATCAGGCCCTGACGCCACGCTTCAAACGCGCCGAAGGTAACGATCGCCGCTAACAATACGTTCGCCAGGAATCGCAAAACGGCATCCACCAGCACGAAGCGATAATCCTGAAGCAGCACCAGCATCGCCAGCGGAATGCCCGCGTGATGAAACGCCAGTTCGTGCGACCAGATCTGCGTGCTGTGCGCGCTGCGCAAATGGACGAACGACATGGCCAGCAGAAACAGCGCCATGGTCCCGACCAGCCGCGATGTGGTGGCCCGGCGGTCGCCTTCGCGCGAGGCGATCACGCCCGCCGCGGCCATGCAGGTCAGTGCGCCGAATCCGACGGTGATCAGAGCCAGGCTGCGGCGATGATAGTCGCCGCCGTCGTAAAACAGTTCCCCCACGTGGAGCGCAATCGCGACCGCGCTCAATCCGTAGCCCAGCCTCACCAGCACACGATAACGATCGGGCAGGGCAAGATCGAACAGCACCGCCGGCAACAGACTGAGCACGGAAAATCCGACGGTGACGGTGATGTTCAGGAACAGGTTTCCGGGCGCACTCCAGCCCAGCACGACCAACGAAGCCAGATTCCACAACACCGCCAAAGCCGCCGCCAGCATCGACTTTGCTGCGCCGGGCAGGCGCCGGGCGGCCCGATCCTCAATCAATAGATAAAGGAAGATGCCGAAGATCAGCACTCCCGCCGAATGGCCCAGCGTGTTGACGAGCAAAGACTCGTTCACGCACCAATCATATAATGATCGAGCGTTTGGGGGCACTATTGATGGTGGATTGAGCGTTCCGGAGCCTCATTAATTTTCTCTGTCATAATACTTGACATGAATCAGCTCATATTTTATTATTGATATGGAAGAAGATTAACTAAAGGAGGATAAAATGTCTCTGATCAAGTATTCGCCCTTCGCTGATTTTGAAACCTTTCCGACCGGTCTTCGCCTCTTCCAGGACAGTGTGAACCGCCTGCTTGAGCCGAGTGGCCGTCCATGGGTTCCTCCGGTGGACATCCTCGAGACCGAAAATGCCTTAATTTTCAAGGCCGACGTCCCAGACGTGGAGATGAGGGACATCGACGTGCGCATGGAGAATGGTACGTTAACCATCCGCGGCGAGCGGAAGTTCGAATCGAAAAACGGCGGCGGATGGCATCGCGTGGAGCGGTCTTATGGTACTTTCGAGCGCGTGTTCACGCTGCCGGACACTGTGGATGCCGAGGCGGTGAAGGCCGACTATAAGAACGGCACGCTGACGGTCACCCTGCCGAAGAAAGAAATCGCGAAACCGCGCCAGATCAAGGTGCAGGTCAGCTAACTAAACAGTTCGATGTTCGAGGGGGACGAGGTGCCATCTAGGGCCTCGTCCCTTTTTGTTGTGGGAAGATGAAGTGAGCACGGGTTATGAATGGAGTAAAGACGGCGCTGTTGCTGGGACTGCTGAGCGGACTTCTTCTGCTCGGCGGGGAATGGATCGGCGGACGCACAGGGTTGGAGTATGCCGTGGCGATCGCGGTCTTCATGAATTTTTTCAGCTATTTCTTTTCGGACAAGCTGGCGCTGGCGATGTATCGCGCGCAAGCGGTGACGCCGCAGGATAATCCGGAAATTTATGGGCGCGTCTATCCGATCGTGAACGGCTTGGCGCAAAGGATGAGCATCCCAATGCCTAAACTCTGGTTGATTCCCGAATATTCGCCCAACGCGTTCGCCACCGGACGCGATCCCAATCACGCCTCGGTCGCGTTCACGCAGGGGATTTTGCAGTTGATGAATGATCGCGAAATCGAGGGCGTGGTGGCGCACGAGCTGGGGCACGTGCTGCATCGCGATATTCTGATCAGCTCGGTTGCGGCGACCATCGCCACGGCCATTACGTTCATCGCGCGGATGGCGTTCTGGTTCGGCCCGCGCGGGCGCGACGACGACGAGCGCGGCAGCGCGGTCGGCGGCCTGCTGATGCTGATTGTCGCGCCGATCGCGGCGATGCTGATCCAGATGGCGATTTCGCGAACGCGCGAATACAGCGCCGATGCGGCTTCGGTGAAATACACCGGCTCGCCCGACGGATTGATCAGCGCGCTGCGCAAGCTGGAAAACGGCGTGGCGCGCGTGCCGATGACGGACGCGTCGCCATCCACCGCGCACCTGTTCATCCTGAATCCGTTCGGCCGCGGCGGAATGATGAAATTATTCTCCACCCACCCTTCGACCGAGGATCGGATCGCGCGCCTCGAACAGATGCGCTACGCTCCGATTCGGTAATCTCCTGGACCATTTGCACACCGTCAAAGTGAATCGCAAAGCAGCCGATCGGGTCGCCGGGGGGCATCTGTGGATTTTCTCAAGCGATGTCACGGACCGGGGCCTTGCCGAGCCCGGCGATGCGGTCACAGTGGCCGATCTGCGGGGGCGATGTTTGGGAGTCGCGCATTACAGCTCCACTTCGCAAATCACCTTGCGCCTGCTCTCGGCGAGACCGGAGCCGATCGACAAGCCGTTTTTTCAGCGCCGACTGACCGCGGCGATCGCGCATCGCGAGCGGGTGGTCGAAAATTCGAATGCGTGCCGGCTGGTATCGTCGGAAGGCGATCTTCTGCCCGGGCTGATTGTCGATCGCTACGGTCCCTATCTGGTGATGCAGACCCTCGATCAGGGGATGGATCGCGCGCGCGATCTGATTGCGCATTGCTTGATCGGGTTGCTCGCTCCCGCCGGAATTTTGGCGCGTAATGACGCGAGCGTTCGCAAGCTGGAAGGCTTGGCGCTCGAAAATGTGATCGTCGCCGGAGAGATTCCGGATCGCGTTTCGATCGAGATGAACGGCTTGAAGCTCGACGCCGATCTGCTGCATGGCCAGAAAACCGGCGTCTATCTGGATCAGCGCGAAAATTACGCGTCTGCGTCGCGCTACGCGCGGGGCCGGGTGCTCGATTGTTTTACCTCCACCGGCGGCTTCGCGCTGCACGCGGCGGGGAGGGCGGAGAACGTCGAAGGAATCGACTCGTCGGCTCCCGCGCTGGCGATGGCCGAGTCGAACGCCCGGACCAACGGCATCGCGAACGTTCAGTTCCGGCAAGCCGACGTGTTCGAATTTCTGGCGGGCATCGCGCGGCGTTATTCCATGGTGATTCTGGATCCGCCGCCTTTCGCGAAGTCGCGCAAGTCGCTCGATGACGCCGCGCGCGGGTACAAGGAGATTAATTTGCGCGCGCTGAAGCTGCTCGATGAAGGCGGAGTACTGGTCACCTGCTCCTGCTCGCATCACGTGAGCGAGGCGATGCTGTTCCAGATCGTCGCCGAAGCCGCGCTCGACGCGGGCAAAACGCTGCGTATTCTGGAACGCCGGACCCAGGCCGCCGATCATCCGATTCTGCTAACGGTTCCCGAGACGCTGTACCTGAAATGCCTGATGCTTGAAGTGCTGTAGCCCGCGCGACTCCCGCGCGTCTCGCAAGGGGTAGGTTTCGGGACTACCGGGATCCCTCAGTTCGTTTGCCGCTACTCCTAAGGCAGCTGTTGCAAAGAGAGGCGGCTACGTGGATGCCGACCGTAATTGCCGTTTTCAGGCGTTGAACGTCACCTCGTACCACTGAAGCGCCAGCGCGGCGGGCCAGCGTGCGCAGATAATAAAGATGTCGCGTGGCCATGTCACGAAAAGGCAGGAAGTCCCGGAACTGATCGAGAATGACCAGAGCCTCCTTCACATCCCGGTGTTCTCGAAAGCTTTTAGACGACACGCCCTGCGCAGTTTGCCGATAAACGGACAAGCAGAGGGGGATATACTCGATTGTCAAACCAGCGCGGAGTACCCTTAACACAAATTCCCAATCCCCGAGTTGCGGCATATTGGGCATGAACTTGCCCACATCGCGGAACGCCGACACTCGAATGGCGCAGGAAGAAATCTTAAACCAGCAGCCCCGCTTTAAGGTGTCCCGGATACTTAGCGGCGTTCCTTCGATAAGGACTTTCCGTGCCTCACCGAGATTTTCGCCCTGTTCAACGCGCCCATCGGGGAAAAGAACATCATAGCTGGCCGTAAAGCTTGCGGTGCGCGGTGGTGCATGATCGATGCCCCTCAGGATCACCTCAAGCCAGTTCGGCTTGGCTATATCGTCGGCGTGCAAGATGAAGAACCAGTCGACATTCTCGGGCAAGGCGTCGACAGCTGCGTTGACGGTAGCCCGCTCTCCCTTGTTTTCGGAATTGCGCGATACGACCAGCGGCACGTTGGATTTCCAGCATGAGTGAGCTACGGTGGCGGTATCGTCTATTGAGTGATCGTCCGCAACAACAATGCAAGACACCCGATCGAGGCCGCTCTGTTGCAGTTGGATGGACTCCAGGGTCTCCCGGATGGTGCTGCTCGCGTTGTAGGCGGGGACGATAATCGCCTTATCCTTGTCTAGAGCCACGCTCATCTCTCCCCACGACCGTTCGCATACATTTCCAGGACCGTGGTAGGACTTGTTCGAAGGATCTTCTCACGTTCAAGCCCAGAAGCGGCGAGCGAACGGCGGCACGCGTCTATGTCACAATGCAAGGGATGGAACTCGATCACCAATAGTCGAGTGCGCGCGAGGACCTGTGGGTAAGTTCGAAGAAAGACAGACTCAGAGCCTTCGATATCGCATTTGAGTAAATCAATTTGAACATCGGGCGGTAGAACACTTTCGAGATCGAGATAAGTGCTCCGAACCGCATGCGCGCCGCGGAACGGTAGGATCGAGATCTTTCCATCAGCGGAAACTACTGCATTTACGCCCGCATAAGGGCTGTCGTAGATGTGTGAACTTCCACTTTTTTCACCGATCAATCCTAGGTATAAAGATAGCGAGACGGTGCTTCTCTGTGCAGCCAAGTTACGCGTTAGGGTTCGAAATACTCGCGGCACTCCTTCGACGGCGATGATTTCAAGAGGCTGGCCCGGAGCGTTGCGATTCCTGAGTTCCACGCACCGGAGGGAAAAAAGGCCAACATTGGCTCCAAGATCGATAATACGAATTGGCTCAGTTGCCGAGGCTGTATTCAATGCGCTCAGGATGGGTTCGTCGTATTCACCAGAAACCCAAATTTCGGCGAAGACGTCCCAGTCTGACAGACTTGAGAGGGTAAGCGGCAAGCCCGTTCGTGAGATCGTGGTTGGACGCAGACGTGTCCATAGGAAATCGCTCCATGCCCCGAGCGCGATTTTTGAAACGCGTCGAAACAAGTCCATACGTTTGATGATATCCTTGCTGCGCCTGGTGCCGGCCACATTCTTCGAGGAGAACGTATCGTCGGGCCGCAAGGCGCAAATCGCCCTTTCCCTGCCTTTGCCTCCGGGACGCTTCGTTCTGGTGTACGCTTATCGTGTGGAAGCATGACCGGCTGCGCCGCCATCTCCACGACCCGATAGCCGTTTCGCCAAGGCAGTCCTCCGCTGTCGAGCCAGATACAACCGCTGTCTGGCGATGGTCAATTTCTCTGAGAGCTGGTGGCGTTCTTCTTCCGTATGGCCCGGGCGGTTAAGGTCCAGCATGATTGCGCCAACCACTTCATTCAGCCTAACAATCAGCCTAACAATCTCGGTGTCAGCCTCAACTTCCGTCATATCAAGAGCTTATCAAATTCCGCTTTGACCGGGCGGAAAAAATCCCTGCCCTGCCCCCGTCAGTGTCCACTCTTGGCACAATGAAACTCTTTTGTAAGGCCGTCCCCAGACACCAGCTCGTGTTTCACACTCGTGTTTCACAAAGGGTAAGTTCGGGACAAGACCCCGACGGGGATTTTAGTGGTGGCTGGTTACAGTAGCCTACTTGTGGTCGGGCGTGATGAGAGACTTCCGCATCCCTTGGATCAGGCCATTGAGCGAAAAAAGCTAAACCAATCCGGCGCCGGATACGTCCCTCATTACGCTCTGGTATCGCGAGGGGGATTTTACGCTGCGCCGGTTTTGCGCCATACTTGTCTCTTGCATGATGGCATAAGGGCTTCAAAGGGTCGCCCAACGGCACATGTATTTATTTGCAACACGGACGAGGCTTGATGATCAGTTGGACGCGCATATTTACTGTTCTTTCCCTGCTGCCGGCGATCTGTGCAGCGCAGAACGTGGTGACCACCATTGCCGGCAACGGCATCAGCGGATTTTCCGGCGACGGCGGCGCGGCGACTAGCGCGGAGCTTTCGGTTCCCTCCGGCGTCGCGGTAGATTCGCTCGGCAACGTCTACATCGCCGATTCCCGCAACAACCGGATTCGCAAGGTATCGCCGAGCGGAATCATTACTACGGTGGCCGGCAACGGCGCCCCCGGATATTCGGGCGATGGAGGGCCCGCGACCGCCGCGGAGCTGAACAACCCGACCAGCGTCGCGGTGGATCCGGCGGGAAATCTGTACATCGCCGATTCAAATAACAACCGCATTCGCGCCATCGAGAACGGCGTCATCTTCACCGCCGTCGGCAATGGAACCGCCGGGTACTCGGGCGACGGCGCGGGAGCGGGAGCCGCGGAGCTTTTCTATCCCTACGGAGTTGCGCTGGATTCCTCGGGTAATTTGTACATCGCCGACACGGTGAACGCGCGGATCCGGATGGTCGCGCCGCAGTATGCCGGCGGGCTCGCTGTCGGGACCATTACCACCATCGCGGGAACCGGCGTGGCCGGATATACGGGAGATGGAGCGGCAGCCACCAGCGCGCAGATCTGGCATCCGAACGGCGTCGCCGTCGACGGGAAAGGCAACCTATACATCGCCGACACCTTGAACAGCCGCGTTCGCATCGTCACCACCGACGGAAACATCGCGACCTTCGCCGGCAACGGAGACTACGGCGCCACCGGCGACGGCGGAATGGCGACGAGTGCGACGCTGTCCTATCCCTACAGCGTGGCCATCGATCCGGCCGGCAATGTATACATCGCCGACTCGAGCAATGAAAAAGTCCGCGTGGTGTCGAACGGGGTCATCACCACGTACGCGGGCACGGGAACGTCAGGATACTCGGGAGACGGCGGGCCGCCCGAGAGCGCCGGATTCACCAATCCTACCGGGGTCGCGGTGAACGCGGCGGGAAATGTCGTCATCGCCGACAACGGGGATTCGCGCGTCCGGCTGAGCGCTCCCGCGGCGCCGCCGGCCGGGCCGTCGATTACGTCAATGAACAGCGCCAGCGCATTTGGCGATTTCTCCTTTATCGCGCCCGGCTCGTGGATCGAAATTTACGGATCGAACCTGGCGGTCGATTCGCGTCCCTGGAACGCTTCGGACTTCGTTGGATTGAACGCGCCGACGTCGCTCGATGGCACCTCGGTCACTATCGGCGGTCACAGTGCGTACCTCAGCTACATCAGTCCGGGGCAACTGAACGCGCTGGCGCCGCCGACTCTGAATGCCGGCTCGCTGCCGGTCATCGTGACCACCCCGAACGGCTTCAGCGCATCTCAGACCGTTACGGTGAGATCCACCGCTCCGGGATTGCTTGCTCCAGCGTCCTTCAACATCGGCGGAAAGCAGTACGCCGCCGCAGCGATCACGGGAACCGGCGCTTACGCGCTTCCCCCCAATGCTGTCGCCGGCGTTTCTTCGCAGCCGGTGCAGCCGGGCGCAACCATCACGCTGTATGGCGTCGGATTCGGACCGGTGACAGGAAGCACCGGGGCGGGCCAGATCGTCCAAGTGGCCAACAGCCTGACGCTGCCCCTTCAGGTTCAGATTGGAGGAGCGCCGGCTGCGGTATCCTATGCGGGATCGGAGCCGGCGTCACTCGGACTGTATCAATTCGACGTAATCGTGCCGAACGTTGCAGCAGGCAGTGCGGTTCCGCTTGCATTCACGTTGGGCGGATTGGCGGGCACGCAGACTTTGTACATCGCCGTTCAGTAGCTGTGACGTGAAACGGGCCCCGGTCAAGCTCGCTTTGACGGGTCGGGGCTTTGCACGCCGGCAAGCCCCGCCGCTGACGGCGAGGTTCCATACCGCGCTAGAACAGCTCACGATAAACTTGCCAGGTTTTTTCGAAGGCCGCT
>Ga0187784_10003978_pt1 | contig 11960 bp, 8 predicted proteins | sample 1015_SJ02_MP15_2_FD_132964 | JGI IMG/M metagenome (GOLD analysis project Ga0187784, IMG submission 132964) | Tropical peat soil microbial communities from peatlands in Department of Meta, Colombia - 1015_SJ02_MP15_20_MG | ecosystem: Environmental > Terrestrial > Soil > Wetlands > Peat | place... | reverse complement strand
CTGCACAATGACTTCCTCGGCGACAACTTCAAGCTCACTCTCTGGCTCCTTCTCACCGCCGTGGGATTCGTGCTTCTCATCGCCTGCGTCAACGTCGCGAATCTGCTGCTCGCCAAGGGAACCACGCGGCAAAAAGAGATCGCCATCCGCACTGCCGTCGGCGCCACGCGCGGCGCTGTCTTCACTCAGTTCGTCACGGAAAGCCTGACGCTCGCGGCCCTCGGCGGCGCCCTCGGCGTCGGCGTAGGTTACGCGACCCTGCGCGGCATCCTTGCCGCCATGCCGCGAAACTCGTTGCCCAGTGAGGCCGACGTCACCCTCAGCCTGCCGGTGCTGCTCGTGACATTTGCCGCCACCACCCTTGCTGGCCTTCTCTTCGGCTGCGCCCCCGCCTGGTATGCGGCGCGCGTCGATCCCGCCGAATCGCTCAAAGAAGGTGACCGCTCCGGCACCAGCCGCCTGCGCAACCGTTTGCGTCAACTGCTCGTGGTCGGCGAATTCACCTTGGCCCTCGCCCTTCTCGCCGGCGCAGGTCTCGCCATCCACAGCTTCTGGAACCTCAACCACGTCGACCTGGGCATCCAGACCGAGCACGTCCTCACCTTCGGCCTGCCCATGAACAAGGGCATGGACTACACACCCGAACAGATGACTGCCCACTACCAGCAGATTATTCGCAGCATCGAGGCTGCGCCGGGCGTGATCAGCGCATCGGCCTCCACCGGCCTGCCGCTCGAGGGCGCCTTTTTCGGCATGCCGTTCACCATCGCCGGCCAGCCCGAGTCTGCCGATCCTTCGCAGCGCCCAAACTCCGGTTTCGGAATGGTCACTCCGGACTACTTCAAAACCTTCGGTATCCGTCTCGTGAAAGGCCGTTTCTTTGCCGACGGAGACAATGCCTCCAGCCTCCACGTTGCCGTCGTCAATGAGCAGCTCGTCCGCCATTACCTGCCCGGCAAGGACCCCATCGGTCAGATACTCAAGGTAGAACAGATCATCCCCGGCGAACAAAAGCTGGGCCCGCCGCAGCCCTGGGTCATTGTCGGCGTCTACCACGATGTGCGGGGCGGGAACTTTGAGCGCCAGCGCGAAGAGATCGACATTCCCTTTTCGCAAAGCCCTTGGCCCTTTGTCGCTGTTGGCGTGCGCACCGCAGGCGATCCCGCCGCCATGATCAAAACCGTCGCCGCGGCGGTCCACTCCGTCGATCCCACGTTGGCGCTGGACGAGATCGAGACCCTCGACCAGGTGCGCGACGAAGACCTCTCCGGCGACCGCTTCAATCTGCTGCTCTACATCTGCTTCGCGGCGCTGGCGCTGGCCCTGGCCGCCGTCGGCATCTATGGCGTCATCGCTTTCTCGGTCAGCCAGCGCGCGCATGAGATCGGAATTCGCATCGCCCTCGGCGCCGGGCGCGAGCGCGTGATCCGCATGATCCTCCGCGAAGGCGTCATCCTGGCCGGCGTGGGATTGCTTCTTGGCTTCGCCGGCGCTTACTTCGTCGGCCGCGCCATGCAAAGCACTCTATTCGGCGTGGGCGCCGTCGACCTGGGCGCCGTCGCTGCCGTAGGCGCTGTTTTACTGATTGCGGCCCTGCTGGCCAGCTACCTGCCAGCCCGCCGCGCTGCATCCATCGACCCCATGCGCACCTTGCGCACCGAGTAACCAGGCCACTAGGAAGAACGGAGTTACTTCGAGTCATGATCGAACTCAAAAACGTCGAACGAAGTTACAAGACCGGGTTCACTGAGACCTGGGTTCTGCGCCGCATCGGACTCGCCATCCGCGAAGGCGAGTTTGTCACCATCATGGGCCCGTCGGGCGCGGGAAAATCGTCGCTGCTCAACATACTCGCCCTGCTCGACGACGGCTGGAAGGGCGAGTACTGGTTCGGCGAGACGGCCGTGCACGCGCTCAACCGCAAGCAGCGCGCCGACCTCGCCCGCCAGCGCATCGGCATGGTCTTTCAGAGTTATCATCTGCTCGACGATCTCACCGTCGCCGAGAACATCGACCTGCCGCTCTCCTACAAGAACCTGCCCTCCAAAGACCGCGCCGGCATGGTGGCCGACATTCTCGACCGATTCCAGATCGTGGCCAAGAAAGACCTTTTTCCGAACCAGCTTTCCGGCGGCCAGCAACAACTCGTCGGCATTGCCCGCGCCGTGGTGCACGCGCCCGATCTGCTGCTGGCCGATGAACCCACCGGCAATCTGCACTCCACCCAGGCGCGCGAAATCATGCAGCTTTTCTGCGAACTCAACCGCCAGGGCACGACCATCGTGCAGGTCACGCATTCCGAAGAGAACGCACGCTACAGCAGGCGGATCGTGGAGTTGCGCGACGGTTGGATGACGCGCGACCAAACCTTGCAACCAGCCGCAGCGGAGGCCAAGTGAACGACCATCCTACGCAATTCCCTCGGACACGTAAACATTCTCGCTTTGCTAAGCCGGTCGTTTTACTTCTTCAAGCGATTGCCGCGATTCTGCTCATGACAGTGAATCTGGCCTTCGCTGCCGAGGCTCCGCCATCGCAAACCGCGCCGGCAAACTCACAGGCGGCGCAATCCGCGCCCGAGGCCCCGGCGCCCGCGACAAACGATGCCGCCGCACCGCCTCCTACGCTGACGCAGCAGATGCAGCAGGCGCAGCGGCAAGCGGTCGCCCCACAACGGCCATTTCACGTGGATTTGCCGCACTCGCATAATCCGCTGTCGCCTTACAGACCCAGCTCGGCGCCGCCTCTCGATCTCACCAACTCGCCGCGCCTCGACAACCTGATTCGCGACGGCAAGCTATACATCTCGCTGCACGACGCCATCGCTCTCGCGATCGAGAACAACCTCGATCTCGCCTACTTCCGCTATAACTTCCCCATTGCGCAAACCGATATCCAGCGCACCAAAGCAGGCAGTCCCGCCAACGGCGTCAACACCGCCATCGTCCAATCCACTCAAGGCGGATTTGCGGCTTCCACCGGCGGCGGAGGCGGCTCGTCCGGATCCGGCTTCTCTGCCGGCAATGGCGGCATCGTTACTTCGACCCTCGGCGCCGGAACCAGCGTCCCTTCCTTCGATCCCTTCCTTACCTTCCAGGGCTACGTCGATCACACTGTCACGCAGGAAGCCAACACCTCCCTGGTCGGCACGCCGATTCTCAAGACCAACACGATCGAGGTGCTGTCGAACTTCTCCCAGTCGTTTCCCATCGGAACCAACGTCTCGGTCAACTACATCGGCGAGCGTGCCGCCAGCAACTCGCCATACAACGCCATCAATCCCGAGCTTTATGGCAGGTTTGCGGTGATCGTCACCCAACCCTTTCTCTACGGCTTCGGGCTCGCCACCAATGAGCGCTACATCCGCATCGCCAAGCGCAACTCGCAGATCACCGACCTTGCCTTCAAAGCTCAGGTCATCGCTACCGTAACCCAAGTCGAGAATATCTACTGGGACCTGGTCGACGCCTACGAGGACGAGCAGATCAATGAGCGTTCTCTCGGCTTCGCTAATCAGACTCTCTCCGACGATCAGAAGCAGCTCGAACTCAACGCGATCCCCGCCATGCAGGTCATGACGGATCAGTCCGCAGTGGCTACAGCCGAGGGCAACCTCACGGTGGCGCGCGCCAGCCTTCGCCTGAACGAGCTCCTGATGAAAAACGCCCTCACCAAGGTGGATGATCCCTCAATCGGCGAGATGCCCGTCATTCCCCTCGACCTGCAGGGAGAGACCGATCCGAATGCCGACAAGTCCATCGACGGCCTCATTGCCGAGGCCGAAAAGAAGCGGCCCGAAGTTGCCATCTACCAGATGCAGGCCGAGGTGCAGAAGCAGGCCCTCAAGGACATCGACAGCGAGCTTTTGCCGACGCTCAATATGTATGGCTACTACGTCGGCGCGGGCACCGCCGGACCCAAAAATCCCATCTGCGACCCGCAAGCAGTCGTCTGCTCCACAGACCTGCCCGCGGACTTCGCCAGCATGTTCGAGAACACCTTCAATTACTCGTCGCCGGAGTATCAGGTTGGCATGACGCTCTCCATCAACTTGCGCAACCGGCAGGCCAAGGCCGATCAGTTCCGCGCCGTGCTGCAGTACCGGCAGAGCCAGATCTCCTCCGAGCAGCAGCAGAAGGGCATTCGCTTCGACGTGCGCAACTCGAAGTTTGCTCTGGAACAGGCGCAGGCCCGCGTGCTGGCAGCCCAGAAAGCGCGCGACCTTGCCCAGAAGACTTTCGACATCACCAAACAGGAGCAACAACTGGGCGCGAAATCCAGCGTCGATGCACTGAACGCGGAAAGCGCACTCGCCCAGGCCGAGGCCGCCCTCGATGATGCGCAAACCGCCCTGGAAAGGGCCAAGGTCGACATCGACCGCGCCACCGGAGATACGCTGGAGCGAACCGGCGTTTCGATCGACGACGCAAAAACGGGAGTCGTATCGCATGCGCCGTAGCAGACTGGATATTATTCAAACGGGGCGAAAACCGGGAACCGCACCGCACCGGCAGGCGCTTTCGGTCCGGCTTGGTTCTCCGCCGGCGGCCGCGCAAACTGCGCGCGCGGGGACCCACAGAAAGCTGAGGCGCGCCACCGGCGTCATCCTGCAGACTTACGGCATCTCGGTCGCCGGCGCCCTCGCCGGCCACGTGGAGGCGGACCATCAGTAAAAGCAAGAAAGAGAGCCGGGGAAACATCAGGGTGCTCGCCGCCGACGATCAACCCTCTATCCTTGAGGCCGTCGAGCTGCTGCTCGAGCCGCAGGGCATCGTAGTGGATTGCGCGCGCTCGCCGCAACTCGCGTTGGAGGCCCTCGGCCAGTGCGACTACGACGTCGTGCTCATCGACCTGAATTACACGCGCGACACCACCTCGGGCAGGGAAGGCCTCGATCTCCTGGCGCAGATTCGCGAGTTCGACTCGCGGCTGCCGGTGATCGTGATGACGGCTTGGGGCGGCATCAATCTCGCCGTCGAATGCATCAAGCGCGGCGCCAGCGACTTTATCCAGAAGCCCTGGGAGAACGAACGGCTGCTCTCGCTGGTTCGTGTGCACGCCGAGCTGCACCAGGCGCTGCGCCGGGCCCGCCAGCTCGAGCTCGAAAATCGCCTGCTCCGCTCCGACGGCATGCCGGAGTTCATCGCGTCGTCTGCAGCCATGCAGCCCGTGCTCGAGTTGATCGCTCAGGTCGGGCCCTCCGATGCCAACGTGCTCATCACCGGAGAACACGGCACGGGCAAGGAGATTGTGGCCCGGCTGCTCCATGCCGCCTCGCCGCGCTCGCGCATGCCCCTGGTGGCCGTAAATGCCGGCGGACTGCCCGAAGGCACCTTCGAAAGCGAAATCTTCGGCCACGTCAAGGGCGCATTTACCGACGCGCGCACCGACCGCATCGGCCGCTTCGAGCTGGCCAACGGCGGCACCCTCTTTCTCGACGAGATCGCCAATGTTCCCTTGCGCCAGCAGGCCAAGCTGCTGCGCGTTCTCGAGACCGGCGAATTGGAGCGCGTGGGCTCGTCGCAAACCCGCCGCGTCGATGTGCGCATTCTCTCCGCCACCAACGCGCAGCTCCGCGAAGAAGCCGCCGCCGGCAATTTCCGCGAAGACCTGCTCTTTCGCATCAACACGGTGGAGATTCATTTGCCGGCGTTGCGCGACCGCGGAGACGACATCCCCGTGCTTGCCCAGCACTTTCTCGCTCGCAACCGCGCGCGCTACCGCAAGCAACTGAATGGATTTTCCGCCGCTGCCATGCAGCAGATGATGCAGTATCCTTGGCCGGGCAACGTGCGCGAGCTCGAGCACACCGTGGAGCGGGCGGTGCTGCTCTGCCGCGGCGACGAGATCGAGCCGGCTAACCTCACCATCGCTTCCGCTCGCGCCTCGGTTCCTTCCTTCGATAACATGAGCATCGACGAGATGGAGGCGCTGCTCATCCGCAAAGTTCTGCGCCGCTGCGACGGCAACATCTCGCAGGCCGCGGAATCGCTCGGCCTTAGCCGCGCCGCGCTTTATCGTCGCATGGAAAAGTATGGCCTATGAAACGCATCCGCGCCGCCGCCCGCGCAGCGTGATTCGCCGGACATGGCTCTTTTCCATGCTGCTCTCCCTGCCCGGGGTGGTCTTTCTGTGCGTGTTTTTCTATCAACAAAGAATCGAGCTCGTGCCGGCCCTCCTGCTCGCTCTTTGCCTGCTGGTTTATCTCGCGCTCTGCGCCTCCGCTTTCATCGACGGTTTGATCCGCCCCCTGCAAACCCTTTCCAACGTCGTTGCCTCGCTTCGCGAGGGCGATTACTCCTTCCGCGCGCGCGGCGCCTCCTCCCGCGACGCGCTGGGAGAGCTGGCCGCCGAGATCAACGCGCTTGCCGATCTGTTGCAAAAGCAGCGCGTGCGTTCGCTCGAAGCCACCGCACTGCTCGCCCGCATTCTGGAGGTGATGCATGCCCCGCTCTTCGCCTTCGATCGCGAAAACCGGTTGCAGCTTGTCAACAGCTCGGGGCTCAAATTGCTCGATCGTTCTTCGGCGCGATGCCTTGGCCATTCCGCGCAGGAGCTGGCCCTCGACGGCCTGCTCGCCGCGCCCGATCAGTCGATTCGTTCCTTCGGCGCCTCGCCGGCGCGATGGTTGCTGCGCAGGGCCGCTTTCCGTCAGGAGGGTGTGCCCCACATATTGTTGGTCCTGGCCGACGTCAGCGTGCCCCTCCAGGAAGAGGAACAGGCCGCCTGGAAGCGCCTCGTCCGCGTCCTGGGCCATGAGCTGTCGAACTCGCTGGCGCCGATCAAGTCCATCGCCGGAAGCCTATTGGCGCGAGTCGACAGCCTGAATGGCGGCGAAGGCGCACGCAACGACTTTCGCCGCGGCCTGGGCGTGGTCGAGAGCCGCGCCGACGCTCTGCATCGCTTCGTCCAGTCCTACCGGCAACTGGCCCAGTTGCCGCCACCCCGCTTCCGGCCCGTTTTGCTTGGGCCTTTGATCGAACGAGTCGCGCTGTTGGAGCAGCGCCTTTCTGTTCAATTCGCGCCGGGAGCCGCCGTCACCCTCGACGCCGATCCCGACCAGTTGGAGCAGATGCTGATCAATCTCTTAGCCAACGCCGTCGATGCTTCGCTCGCCAACAGCAGCCAATGGGTGCGCGTGACGTGGGCGGTTGCCGATGCCAGCGTGCAAGTCGCGATTGAAGACCACGGGCAGGGCATCGCCAACCCGGAGAATCTTTTCGTCCCGTTCTACACAACGAAGCCGGCGGGCAGCGGCATTGGTCTCGCCCTGGCTCAACAGATTGCCCGCGCCCATCGTGGCGAGATCTCGCTGGTGAATCGCGAGGACGGGGGCGCTTGCGCCGTCATTCGCTTGCCCGTGGCCTTAGAAACCGGTAAAATGAACCCGCTCAAGGGATCATGAACGGCCGTTTTTCCTGGAGCGGTCCCAGTGAGATGCTGTACCCAGGCCACGCACCAGATCCGTTGCGACAAGAACAGCAAGTTCGCGTGCGCCTGCGCGCACGTTGGCGAGGTGGCAAGTTGGCGCGTCCTGGGTACACCTTCATTGGAATTGCTATAGGCTATCGATAGCATTGGAGCGGGAGACCGGGTTCGAACCGGCGACCTTCAGCATAGGAAGCTGATTTAGAAAAGGGCAAAACTGTTAAGTAACCTATTGTTCAATAGATTATGGCGAGACTGCCAAGGCTTGGCAACCGTTTGGCTGCGTTTGGCAGTGCATTGGAGCGGGAGACGGGAATCGAACCCGCAACCAACGGCTTGGGAAGCCGCTACTCTACCATTGAGCTACTCCCGCTGAGCAACTCCCGCTGTTGCACTTCCAGTCTAGCAGACTAACGACCGGACATTTCGTCTGGATGCGATCCCCGCTGTGGATTCTGTCTATTCACGATAATGGGTGAAGTACCCGTCGGCGGGTATTAACCTCCATATCTCGCCAGCTCTGCCAACCGATTCGCGATGCGTTCCGCTGCTCCCGGATGCGCCATCGTTCGCGCCGCCGTCGCCATCGCCACCAGGCGGTCCGGATCGGCAAGCAATTGCCTAAGCGTGTCGAGCAGCTTTCCGGGAACCTCCAGTTCCTTCTCAAGCAGCATGACGGCTGCGCCGGCCGCCTGCATGGCTTCGGCGTTGCGGCGCTGATGCTCATCGGTGGCGGCGGCAAAGGGCACCAGCAGCGCCGGCTTGCCCGCGGCAGCCAGCTCGGCCACTGTGGAGGCGCCGCTCCGCGACAGCACCAGGTGCGCGCGCCCCACCTGAGCCGCCATGTCGCTCAAAAACGGCCGCACCTGCCAGCGCGCGGGGTCGGCTCCGCTCGCCTTGTAGGCGGATTCGGTCGCCTCCAGGTGGCGCGGCCCGCTTTGGTGCAGCACGGTCAGCCGCGGCACCGCGTCGAGCAGCGGCTGGATCGCGCGCGGCATGTGCTCATTCAGGATCCGCGCACCCTGCGATCCGCCGAATACCAGCAAGTGCGGCGGCAGGCTCGGCGGGTCGAGCGAGAAAAACTCCGGGCGCACGGGAATGCCGGTGACTTCTGCATTGCGGAACCATCTGGCCGCTGCGGGAAAGTTGATGGCCGCGGCCTGAACCCGCTTGCCCACCAACCGGTTCGCGAAGCCCGGCATGGCATTCGGCTCGAAGGCCATGGCCGGAACCTTTAGCCACAGCGCCGCCGCCATCGCCGGACCCGAGGCGTACCCGCCAACACCCAACACCGCGCCGGGACGAAACTCGCGGATCAAGCGCTTGCATGCGAAGATGCTGCCCGGCAGCCGGGCCAGGGTTCGAAGGCGAGTCAGCAGCGACACGCTCTTCAGCGGGCCCACGTCGATGAGCTTGAGCCCGAACCCCGCCTCCGGAACGAGCCGCGATTCCAATCCACGCGCCGTGCCCACAAACAGAACCTCGGCGCCGTGGCACTGCTTGAGCTCGCGCGCCACGGCCAGCGCGGGAAAGATGTGCCCGCCTGTTCCGCCGCCGGCGATGAGGATTCTCAGTTCAGAGTTCACAGTTCACAGTTCGCAGTTCGAAGGTGCTGGGTGCTGGGTGTCAGGTGTCAGGTTTCATGGGTCAGTTCTCGCCACCCAAGAACGTTTATGATCTCTGATCTCTGATCTCTGCACTCTGATCTCTGATCCCTAATCCCTGTTCCCGGTCTCTTCAATCTGCTTGCCGCGAGATATTCAGCAGCACCCCAATGCTGGCCAGCGTGCAGAAAAGCGACGTGCCCCCGTGCGAGATCAGCGGCAGCGGAATGCCTTTGTTGGGAACCAGCGACAGCACCACGCTGATGTTGAAGAAGGCCTGCAGCAGAATCGTCGTGGTGATGCCGAAGGCGGCCAGCCGGCTGAACGAGTCGGTGGCCCGGAACGCGGCGCGCAGCCCGCGCACGCCGAAAAAGGCGAACAACAGCACGATGAACATCGCGCCCATAAATCCGAGCTCTTCCGCGATATTGGCGAAGATAAAATCGGTCGACGCCTCCGGCAGAAAAAACAGCTTTTGCATCCCCTCCATGTAACCGCGACCGGTGAAGCCGCCGGTTCCCACCGCGATGAGCGACTGGTAAATATGGTAGCCCGCGCCAAATCGGTCGGATTCAGGATTCAGGAAGACCAGCAATCGCTGGAACCGCCACGGCACCATGAGCAGGGCGGCGAGCGGCGGCAGCGCCGCGCAAAACGCGGCCAGCAGGACCTTCCACTCCATCCCCGCCAGCACCAGCACGATGGCCGCGACGCCGGCCAGAACCAGCGCGGTGCCCAGATCGGGCTGCACAACCACGAGAACGACAAAGAGCAGCGGAACGACCCCGGCAGGCACCAGCGTGTGGCGCCAGTCGCGCATGGCATCGAGCCGATTGTGCAGGAACCACGCCAAGAAAAGAACCAGCACCGGCTTGGCGATCTCCGAAGGCTGAAAGCTGAAAAAGTCCCCGAAGCGAATCCAGCGATGTGTGTGATGCGATCCGGGCATGAGAAACACCAGCACCAAGAGCAGCGTGGTAATGGCCAACGCTGGGAATACGAATCGCGGCGAGTTGTAATGGCTCACGTCGACTTGCATGAGGACGAGCAGCGCCAGCACTCCCATCAGCGCCCAAACCGCCTGCGTGGCGACAAAGGTGTAAGCCGAGTGATACCGCTCCTGATCGACCACCGCCGACGCGGAGAAGACCATCGCCAAGCCGGTGACCACCAGCACCAGCGTGGTGAAGAAGAGCCACTTATCGACGCCTACGAGTTTTGCCATACCTTCCAGTCCCGGCGTTGGCCGACAAGCTGCTTAAAAACGCGGCCGCGCTCCTCGTAGTTCTCGAACTGGTCGAAGCTGGAGCAGGCCGGCGCCAGCAGCACCACTTCGCCGGGCCGGGCGGCCGATGCTGCCGCATTCACTGCGTTGGCCAGAGTCTGGCAGGAATGAATCGAAACCACCCCTCGCAACTGCGACTCGATCTTGGCCGCCGCCGAGCCGATGGTGTAGACGGCGCGCACCCGCTCCCGCAACAGCGCCGAAAGCGTCGTATAGTCCGAGCCCTTGTCCTTGCCGCCCAGAATCAGGTGAATGCCGCCGGGAAACGCCGCCACGGCCTTCGCGGTCGCGTCCACATTCGTCGCCTTCGAGTCGTTGTAATACTCGGCGCCGTTGACAGTCGCCACATACTCCAGCCGATGCTCCACTGCCTGAAACTTCTCGACTGCACGCGCAATCACTTCGCTCCCGGCGCCGGCCAGCCGCGCCGCGCAAACCGCGGCCAGCACATTCTCCACATTGTGCTCACCCTTTAGAGGGATCTTGGCCAGCGGCATGATCTGCTCCACTGCGCCCTCGCGCGACGGGCGGTAGACAACCCAGCCGTTCTCGATCCAGGCGCCCGGCAGCACCGGATGCTCGATCGAGAACCAATAAACAGGAGCGCGCGAGCGCATTGCAGCCTGCGCCGCACGAGGATTGTCCGCATTCAGCACCAGGTAGTCATTTGCATTCTGCGCGGCGAAGATTCGCTCCTTGGCGAGCGCATAGTTCTCGAAGGTGCCGTGCCGGTCAAGATGGTCGGGCGTGATATTGAGAATCACGGCAATGGCAGGATGGAACTCCCCCGTGCTTTCCAGTTGAAAGCTCGACACCTCGAGAACCGACCAGGTCTCGTCCGAGCTCTCTTCGACCAGTCCGACCACCGCCACGCCAATGTTGCCGGCGACCAGCGTCGGGCGCCCCGTCTCTTTCAGAATCTCGCCCGCCAGCGCCGTGGTTGTGGTCTTGCCGTTGCTGCCGGTAATCGCCAAAATCTTTCCCTTGAGGAAACGCGCCGCCAACTCCAGCTCGCCAATAATGGGCAGCCCGAGATTTCTCACTTGCACCAGTTCCGGCGTGTCCAGCGGCACGCCCGGGCTCACAACAATGAGGTCCTGGCGGCGGAAGGTGAGCAGGCCATGCCCTCCCGCCTCCACCATGATTCCCTCTTCCAGCAGCGCGGGAATCTCCTTGGCCAGCGATTCCGCCGAGCGCACGTCGGAAACGGTCACCTGCGCGCCTTTGTGGCGCAAAAACAGCGCGGCAGCAAGCCCGGATTTTCCCAGACCCACCACCAGCACCTTTTTGCCCTTGAGTTCCATCATTTGGGTTCGATCCTGCAACAGACTTTATTGTGCACCGCGGAGGGCGCGGCGCGAGCCTCGCCTACCGCAATTTCAGCGTGGTGAGTGCAAACAATGCAAACACCAGGGCGCCGATCCAGAAGCGCGCGATCACCTTCGATTCGCTCCAGCCCAACTGCTCGAAATGATGGTGCAGCGGCGCCATCTTGAAAATGCGCTTTTTGCGCAGCTTGTAGCTGCCCACCTGCAGCATCACCGAGACCGCTTCCAGGATAAAGATGCCGCCGATAAACGGCAGCAACAGCTCCTGCCGGATGACGATGGCCACAATGCCGATGGCTCCGCCCAGCGCCAGCG
>Ga0187784_10003977_pt1 | contig 11961 bp, 7 predicted proteins | sample 1015_SJ02_MP15_2_FD_132964 | JGI IMG/M metagenome (GOLD analysis project Ga0187784, IMG submission 132964) | Tropical peat soil microbial communities from peatlands in Department of Meta, Colombia - 1015_SJ02_MP15_20_MG | ecosystem: Environmental > Terrestrial > Soil > Wetlands > Peat | place... | reverse complement strand
TATAGCGGTGCTCGCATGAGCTCGAATAAGGTCATGTGCGGCTCTCGCTGCTTTTCGTTGCTCGTGGCGAAGCTTCAAGATGTCTTTCCAGACGTACCGTCGACTACGATAGACGCTGGCGTCTCACGCCCCTTCTGGCCACTCGAAACGGGCGCTCGCAGGATCCAGCCATTGGCGTCGTAGACAATGATCTGCTGGCTGCGCAGCACAACGATAGCCATGATCGGCTCGCCGGCAGCACGCAACACCACGGACGCTACGGATTGGTCATTCCGGTCGCTTGCGCCGCCCGCAAGATCGCCCGCCGCTATCGTCGTTGCCGGGCTCGCGATTTCAAAATACGCCGATTGCGACCAAATCCGCTTGGGTTTCGGGTTGCCGAACTAAGAAGTCATGTGTATCCCATCCGATCTAGGCTGCAATGGTCATGCCGAGAAAACTCATAACGGCATTTGGGGTTAAGCCGAACGCACGTCCCAGTGGTTCCCCCGCCAGCCATGGCGCAGAGTCAAGCCAGGTCCACAGCGAAGCGTTTGAGATTGGCGAGCGAGCAATAGGCCAAAGCGCCCTCATGAGTGGCGCGTAAAGCCACGCGGGGCGCCTGGCTCGCCAATTTCATGCCGGTCCGTCATTAAGCTGATATTAGCCTTGGTATCTCAGAATATTTCAGTACCACGCCGAGAGAGATATCGGCGTGACGTGTGAGTAGTGTGTGGAGGTTCCAGCGCGGCGTTGCCGTGCGTGACGTCCGAGATTGGAGGATAAGCAGACATGCCGCAAAGGGCCGCCCACTTCGCTGTTTGACCCTGAGCCGACATCCCAAGGAATATCGTCGGCCAACAAACCTGCAAGCGATGATCCATCCGGGGACGGCAAGGCCCGATTGAATGCACCGTGGTGGAGCACGGCACTTCTATCGGTGTCAGACGCTGGTGCCGTTCCAATCAGTTTTATCTTCACGTTTGCCGCGGTACTAAGGTTCACCGCCAATGCACTGTCCTGTCGCGAGAGCCAGGCAAAATTGAACAGCGGGTCTTGAGCTTCGCGGCAGTTTTTTGACAGTCACAAAAGTGGTCTCCGGCCTCGCGTTGCTGGGTCATTTTGTGTTGCGTTTTGCTATAAAAGAACGAGCGGCGCCGTAAGTGCGTTGGCTCTTCGCAGCAACTCACGAGATGGATTCAACCTGCCCATGCGCGAAATTCTGTTCTTCGTAGTTTCCAGCTTTTGGGCCGGGGCGGCTCATGCAGCGACACCCGGTCACGGGAAGACGATTGCCGCGGCCTATATCGTTGGCGCACGGGGCAAACCGATTGACGCGGTTATTCTCGGTGTATTCGTAACGCTCTCGCACATCAGTGGTATTGTCCTTGTGGGGATATTGGCCTCGCTCGGTTTCGGCTGGCTGCGACCGCAGCGCATTGAAGCCTATCTGGGGTTAGGCGTCGGAACTTTGGTAATCCTTCTCGGACTGTGGATGCTGTGGGCTCAGCGCGATCTACTGGCGCTTGCCATGGGCGCACCAGGCGCCTCGACAAAGAACGATCATGATCACGGCCACGGTTCTCCAGTCGGTCACCAGCACGCACATGCGCACAACGAGATTCATCGTGAGAACGTTGTTTGGCACAGCCACGGCTGGGGCACCGTTCATGCCCATCGCCTGGATCTCGTGACAGCCAACCGTCCAAAGCTGCCGGTGTTGCTGGCGCTCGGCATTGCCGGTGGATTGCTGCCCGATCCGGCGGCGCTCGCGCTGCTACTTGCGGCGCTATCGAGCGGAAGGGTCTTGCTTGGATTGACGACCGTCCTGGTGTTCAGCCTCGGGTTTGCGGCGACGCTGGTCACGGTTGGCATCGTTGCCGCAAAGGTCGGTCAGCGGATTCTAGAATGGCTCAACAACATCTGGATGGTGCGCGTGCAGCTCATGATGACGCTGCTCATCATCGGGATGGGAGTCATCCTCACGATCAGAGCAGCTTACCAAGTGGCGGTGCTGCTATCCTAGGGCTCCGGTCGCTCTTCACTGAACCGTCGGAACTGGGTCAGTCAGGGACCCTATTACGCCTCTCTCCCCTAGAGGCAGGGCCACATTTTGTGACGGTCGTGCGACATGTCGTTCTCTCGAACCGCGGGCGGCCTACCTGATTTCCAGCCTTCAGCGCCTAGGAACCACGGGCATATCGAGCCGGCAGCATGCCGACATATCCGCTGATGTCAGCATACCAGATATTGCCGTCGGGATCGACAGCAAGACTGTAAGGTCGGGCGTTGTCGCGCGGAAGCCGAAATATTTCGACCCTGCCATCGCGCAAACGACCGAGGCTTGAATAGCGTACCATTCCGAACCAAATGGCTCCGTCATCAGCAACCGCAAGGCCGCTGAGACCGGCGTTCTGCTCAGCGACCTTGAAATCGGAAAACTCACCGTTCCGTAGTCGACCGATGCGATTTGCGCGGAATTGTAAGAACCACACCGAGCCGTCGACACCAACCGCTATGTCGGTCGGAACCACACTGGGCCGCGATAAGTCGATAGTCGCCATAGCGCCATCCGGCTCGATACGGACGAGCTTACCGCCACCTTGCAGGGTCGCCCACACGATCCCGTCGGAAGTCACTGCAACGCCATAAGGTCCGCTGGCCGCTGACCCGATCTCGTGGTGCCTAAACTTTCCATCTTTAAGTTGGGTGATGCCAGCTCCCGTGGCGTCGGCGAACCACACGGAGCCGTCGGGGGCGATGGCCACCCGGCCCAGCCGCACGATCGCGTTGTCCAGCACAAATTGGGTCACCTCGCCGGATGGGCTGACACGCATAACCGCGCCGGCATTGATGTCGGTGTACCAGGCGCTTCCGTCCACGGCGACCGCCAATCCCAGCGGCTCGTAGTTTCGTCCCGGGGTCGGCAGCAGCTCGATGCGACCGTCGCGAAGGCGGCCGATGGCATTGGCCTGATCGATCGTGAACCAGACAGTGCCGTCGGCGCCGGCTGCAATCGCCGTTGGTCCATGGTGCGGATCGGGCATGGGGTATTCGATGAAACGCGCCGCTGGCGCGGCGTCCCGCATCAACAACACGCCGGCACCGCTCAGTACCGCAAGTGCGAGCGCGGCACTGATCGCCAGCAGGCGTCGGACCGTTCTTGCGGTTGGCGTCATCATAAGCGGCCGGATCCTGCGAGGCGCGAGCGCGCCAAAAGCCGTGCGAACAACGTGCCACCGATCAGGATGAGCAGAATGAAGCTGACCCCGCCGGCAAGGCTAATAGGGTCGAGCCGTCGGAGCAGATTGCCGCCCTCGATGGCGGCGCGCCAAACCTCTGAATACGGCATGAGCGAGTATACGGCATAGAGCACGCTTGCATCGCTCGGGTCTCGTGCGAGCGGCCCCGCCTCAAGATGGATTGGAAGGTTGTCCTCCTTAAGTACCCAGCTCTCACCACTATTTTCGCTGCGATAGAGGCCACGGTTCGTGGTGACAACGAGAATCGTTGCCTCGTCGTTCGCTGCAATTCCACGTATTGTAGTGGCGGGGTCGGGGAGGGCGCGACCGACCGTACGCCACGACGAGCCGAGATCATCGCTGGAATAGATCCGACCAGCATGTGCCGCCCACACCCTCTTGGGGACGTGAGTGTCGGCCACAAGGTTGTCGACTGGCTGGCCCCTGCCCAACGCGCGCAGGCGCCAATTCCGGCCGCCATCCTCGCTGGTCATGACTTGGCCGTCGATAACCGCAACGACGAGCTCAGGCTCCGATCGGACGATTGCGAGCCCGGTGATCGTGCTCGTTTCCGAAGGCCCTGCCACCTCAACGAAGGTCTGCCCGCTATCGCTGCTCGTGAACAGTCGGTCTCGGCCGAGCAGATAGATGCGATCATCGGAGACACCGGTTACGAGCATCTTAGCCGGTATGGCCGCTTCTGGGGCAAGCGCCGCCTTCCACTGGCCTGCTTCGAAACGGAATATGCCGCTTTGGGCGGCGCAGATCGCTCGCTTGCCGTCGCGCAAAAATGTCACAGCGAATACCGCGCCAAAAATGCGATCGGGTGCTTCAGGAGCCCAGCTTAGTCCGCCATTGTGGGAGCCGAGCAGGCCGAGATCGGTACCGGCGAGTAAATGCGAAGGGTTTTGTGGATCGATTGCTACGACCAGGGCTGCATTAAGGAAAAGCCCAACATCGGCGTTCAGCCAAGTGCCGCCAAGATTGCGGGAACGGAATACGCCGCCATAAGAACTCGCATCATGCGCCCTCGCGCTGCTAACCGCCAGTACCACTATTAAGAGCAGGAGAACGAAGCGATACACGTGCGCAAAATGGCTCCAGGAACGGCCCGCATCAGGCAGGCCGCTGCGAGGGGCCGAAACCCCTCGCAACTGTTAGGTCCCAAACGCCTCCCCGGCTCAGGGCTTGCGCGACTTTTCGCCGGGCGCCAAAGCGATTTCGGCCATCCGGCCGCCGTTCAAGGCCACCCAGGAATTTTTCGTGACCGGGTATTTGTCAGTATAGCTCAACGGCTCGTGAGCGGCGATGCAGTGCTCGTAGCCGCCGGTGATCTTGTAACACTGCTCGTAAGCTAGGAACTGCTGGACTGAATCAGTCTGCTGAATGTTCGCCACCATCCAGTCGCGGATGCCCTCGTAGGATGAAAAGGCGTCCGAACCGAATACGAGCTTGCCGATGCTAGTCGGCACTTCGAGGAGCTGCGACCCGGCCGTATGGGCCCGAAAGGCTGGATGGATGATGACGCCCGGCAGGATCTCCATCTCGCCGTCGACAATCACAGCTTTGCCCTTGAGTATCTTGCCATAAACCTCCTGCATGGTCAGTGGCGTGTAGCCGCAAGCTGGCGTGCGGTTGCAACCGCCCGGATCCGTGTTGATCGCTCTAATGTGCTTCTCGGGATAGTTCAATGCCCACTCGATCGCGGCAAGCTCGGCTTTCTGCACATAGAGCACCGCGTTTGGAAGGTCCGACAACTGCCCGGCGTGATCCCAGTGGGCGTGGCCGATCACCGCTTTGGTAACGTCGGCAGCATCGAAGCCCAGAACCTTGAGCTGGTCGCCGATCGGGGCCCAATGATCCGATCCAGTCATCTTGAGGTAATCCTGCTGTTTCCAACCGGTATCAAAGAGGATCAGTTCGGTGCCGCACTTGATAACGCCAATATTGACCGGTAGATCGACGGTCGGAATATTGTTGGTGGGCTTATCGCTCCCCGGCACAAAGGCGCGGTCCGGCATGAAGGATCCGAATGGCACTTTCATAAAGCGGCTGCTCTCGATCAGCCACACGGAACAGACTGGCGCTTGCGCCAATGCTGCCGTCCCACTCACGACCGCCAGCACCGCCGAAACAGTGACGATCCACGCCAATAGTGGAATTTTTAGTCCGAGCTTGGTCATTGCCTTCCCTCCCTTGATGTCTAGAACTTTCTCAGTCTTCCAATTGTGGAACTCAAAAAACTTGTTTCTGTAGGATGTTGATCGGCTAGTGTGGCTTGTACTGCCCGGGCCATAGCACCTCACCGACGCGCAGGAGATCTTCCGACGCAGCGAAGCCCATGCCCTGGGCATCGATGAGATGCTGACGTCCGCCGTCCCTAGTGAATTCGAGCATCTCGTCGCAGGCTTTGCGGTAAAGAACCATTGCCTCGATATATTGCCCGTGCACCTTCGACAACGATTGTGGAACCGCCAAGCCGCGTACTCGCCGCTCGGCGTCGCCGAAGAACTTTGCGATCGGTTCGATCTTCTGCTGGAGCTGGCTTGCATCGTGGGCTTCGGTCTCATAGGCGATGCCTGCGAAGCTCATCGCCACCGCCGAAAGCGTAGCCTCCCGATGAACCTCCCACAGCAAGGCCGCGTAGCTTTCCTCTTCCGGGGTGAGCGCGCGTGGCTCAGGCCTTGGCGACATTTCCAGGGCAGTTTGCGCGGTGGGGCGCGGTCGCATTTCGTGTTGCCACGCAAACACCAAAGTCCCTCCGAGAACCACTACGGCGCTCGTCAGCAGAATTGACCGCAAATCAGGGACGCCGATCGTTCGGATGGTGTCGCCTCCCGGAGAACGATGTATCGGCTTTTGATAATCTTATCTCTCAAGTTTTGGACAGGTCAATACACTCCAAACTGCTGAAACCATAGAACGCAGCCAGCCGGCTCGCGCGATGATAACCAAGTGGACCGCGGCCGAACTGCCTTTCCGATCAGTGTGGTTGCCAATTCGGATTGTCGGTAAATAGGCCGCCATTGGCGAAACCGATGTCGTAGACAAGGAACAACCCGAAGGCAAAACTGATCAGGCCCGATGCGACAGCGAGTTGCCAGTTGAACCTTGGCAGACTAACCGAGGTCAAAACGAAAGGAGCTGTTAACAGCAGCGTGATCAAGATCATCCCGCTGATCGTCCCAAACCCGAAAAGAAGCAGATAGGCCACGGCCAGAATTGGGTCACGGATAATCGTCAACACGAGGAGCGCGATTGCAGCCGATCCGGCGAGACCGTGCACCAGACCGACCGCAAAGGGCCGCAGCCATTGATACAGTGGCAGGCCGCCGAGCCAACTCCGGTCGAGCAGCGCCAATGGCGTTCTGTCAGCAGCGTGACCGTGGTCGTGCGCGCTATGACCATGCGGATGGCGATGCACGTAGTCGCCATGGCTGTGCACGTGACCATGCGGGTGCGCTGCCTCGCGCACGCCGACGCTGCGGCCCACCCCGGTCAGAGTAAGCACGCCAAGCAGGACTAGCATCAGTCCGACGGCGAATTCCATCGACAGGCCGAGCCAGGGCGGGATGACGACACCGAACAAGATGATCGCGGTGCCGACCGCCGTGACAGTAATGGTGTGACCGATGCCCCAAGCCGCGCCAATTTGCATTGAGCCCCGCATAGTCCGTTGGCGGCTGACGATTGTGGTGATAGCCACGATGTGGTCGGCATCGGTCGCATGCCGCATTCCTAGCAAGAAACCCAACATCAGCAGAGAAACGAAATTTCCGGTCGTGTTGATCATGGGGACATTGTAGGAGGCTTCGTTCCAAGTGCCAAACGTTTGAAGCCTAGTGCCTCCCAATCGCCGCTGCCTCTTCTGCGCAAATGTCGAATGAGTTGCTCGAGATCCGCGGCTGATTCAAATGTGCCCGGCCGTCCCCGTCTTAATTGCTGTCCGAGCACTTGACCGCAGCAGATTGCTACCGTCCGCTTGGCGACCCGGCCGTGACCCGCCATCAAACGTGGTGCTAAAATGGGAAAAACCCGGTAACGGACGAACTGGAGAGGACGCGATGCTTATGACGCGGCGAAGAGCACTCATTGGTGCCACTACAGGTGGGCTCGTTTTGGTGCTTACCGGGCATCAAGCTCCGGCCATGTTGTTTGATGGGGTCCCGCTCGGTCAGGCGCCCGGTGACGAGGGCTACAAGCACGACCTATATCATGACCAATACCAGAAAGTGTTCGGCGAACACTGCGGCTGTAATCGTGGCGAGTGCCGAGTGACCGATTGGCGTAAGACCCAGCTAGACAGTCCGGTTGGCTACGATGTCGTAGCATATCGAGAGTGGGTGCCCCTCCGAAATGAGGTCTGGATGCCGGACCCTAAACAAGTGCCGTCGGAGCTACGACACGAGTGGGCTCATATCTGCGCATACCCCCCGCACACGGACCACCACATGGGAGATATCAGAGTTACTGTTCCGTGCGCCATTATCAACATAAAGGACATCTGAATTTTTTTGAGGCGTCTGACCTAACAACCACCCCTGTATTTGCGTTTCCAGTCATGCTGGCCTTGCTAAGGCGACGATGACAGTGCTGCCGCTACGCCTGTATGATTGACCTAGCCTCATCCGCTTGGAACCTCCCAGTTGGGTGGATTTGAGGTTAGAGCCGGCGAGTGATCAGCAACATTCGCCGGCTCGCTGTTCGTGAGCGGTCCTATTGCGGTCCTATTATCGTATGGACGCGCATCGGGCGCCGGTCAGAAGTTCGTTATGCTGCCGATGCTATGGAGTTTGGAGGTCGGCACAGTTACTCAAGCGCGCCTGATACCGAGGCGATCGATCTCACTTCAAGAGTACCAAGGTCGGCATGGCTTGTATTCTGAACCGGCACGTGAATTTCCGGAGGCGCAGTCTGTCAGTTGAATGTCTGCAAATGGCACCGAACGGAAGTCGCGCGATGTCTGCTATGAGTCCGTTATCTGGGGAGAAGCGGACCTGAGTCCAACCTGGGCTGAAGACCGCCTTTGACCCGAACCGGTCATCCCCGTGGCAATTTTGCTGTAACGCACAAAAGCACCCCCATTCAACGATGTGGTAGGGTACACCCCTCGATCTAGGGGCAGAGCACGAGGCGTCGCGATTTCATCACGCCGCTCAGCAGCGCGGCGGCAGCGTGGCTCAGTTTAGTTGCTGCGCAGTCTCGCGGCAGACGAGCGCTGGTTGCTGTACTCGTATCCGGTACAACGGATGGGTATTCCGCTCGCATGCAGGCATTCAGGCGTGGTCTACTAAAGCACCGGGGTTCAGGCTAAGCCTGGATGGAGACGACCGAAGGAGTTTTCGATGGTCGATCTGCGCACCTTTCTGACGGGACTCGGCCTGCAGCAGTACGTCGAGACCTTCATTGATAACGACATAGACGGCGTTGCACTGCTTGACCTTGAAGAGCAGCATCTCAAAGAGCTCGGGGTCTCGCTTGGTCACCGCATAAAGCTTCTGAAGGCAATCGCCGTGCTGCGAAACGCCGGCGACGCTGCGCAGGAGATTCCGGTATCGAAAGAGACGACGGCTGCAGAGCCCAAAGTAGCCGTGGGTGAAAGTGATGGTAGACAGGCCAGGGCGGCGGCGGAAGGCGAACGGCGGCAGCTTACTCTGATGTTCGTTGATCTCGTTGGCTCGACTGAGCTTGCTGCCCACACCGATCCTGAGGACGTCCGTGAAGTCATGCGCTCCTATCAGGACGCCTGCGCCGGCGTGATTGCCCGTTACGACGGCTATCTCGCCAAATTCTTGGGCGACGGCGTGCTCGCTTACTTCGGCTATCCGCACGCGCATGAAGACGCTGCCGAACGCGCTGTGTATGCAGGTCGGGGAATTGTCGAGGCTGTCGGCCGACTGACGCCGCGTTCTGGTCACCGCTTAGCGGTTCGCGTCGGCATCGCGACAGGAATTGTCGTAATTGCAGCGAATGCGGCCCCCGGCGGCGCGTCGGAGCTTTCCGTGAGTGGCGATACGCCCAATCTGGCAGCCCGGCTGCAGTCACTGGCAGAGCCCAACGCCGTCATCATCGCCGATAGGACCCGTGCCCTTACGCGCGGCGCTTTTCGCTACACCGACCTCGGATCTCATCGGCTTAAAGGCATTCCCGATCCGGTTCGAGTATGGGAGGTCGTCGGCGAGAGCGCTGCCAGCCGATTCGAGGCAGCTCACGTCACAGGCTTGAGCCGATTCGTCGGACGCGAGCAAGAAGTGGCGCTCCTGCACAACCGGTGGGAGCAGGCGGTCAGCGGCGAGGGCCAGGTCGCGCTTTTATGCGGCGAAGCCGGCATCGGTAAATCGCGTATCGCCGAGCAGCTGCGGCAGCGCCTGCAGGACAGCGACCACGTCTGCATTCGCTACCAGTGCTCGCCGTTTCATGTCAGCAGCGCCTTGCAGCCTGTCATCGCGCAGCTCGAACACGCGGCCGGACTCAACACGGACGACGACGATACGAGTCGACTGAACAAGCTTGAGGGATTGCTGACTCCAACAACCCGCAACATGGCCGAGGTGGTCCCGCTGTTGTCTGGATTGCTCGGCATCCCGCTCGCGGACCGCTATGCGATGCCACAACTCACCTCCGACATGCTCAAGCGGCGCACCCTCCAAGTGCTTGCCGGTCAGATGGTCGAGCTTGCCCGCACCAAGCTGGTTTTTTGGCTGATCGAGGATGCCCATTGGATCGATCCGACCACGCGCGAACTCATCGACCTGTGTTTGGATCGCATTCGCGAGCTGCCCGTATTCGTGCTCATCACGTTCCGGCCGGAGTTCGTGCCGACGTGGGGCCACTTGCCCCACGTGACGGTGCTGACGCTTAACCGCCTGGGGCGCCGGCAATGCGTGGAGCTGGTTGAAAGCCTGTGCGGCGGCAAAGCGCTGCCACCGGAAGTGCTTAACCAGATCGTCGACAAGACCGATGGCATACCGCTGTTCATCGACGAATTGACCAAGACCGTGCTCGAATCCGGACTGCTGGCCGAACGCGACCAACGTTACGTGCTGACCGAACCACTGCCGCCGATGGCGATCCCCGCCACTTTGCAGGACTCATTGATTGCTCGTCTCGACCGGTTATCGCCCGTGAAGGAGGTGGCGCAGGTCGGTTCGGTGATCGGACGCGAATTCCCGCACGAGCTGCTAGCCGCCGTAGCCAAGATCGGTGGAAACGAGCTCAACGAGGCGCTGGCTCAGCTCGCCAATTCTGAGCTGGTTTTCGTCCGCGGCACTCCTCCCGACGCGACTTATGTGTTCAAGCACGCCTTGGTGCAGGACGCAGCTTACGCGAGTCTGCTGCGCTCGCGACGGCAGCAGCTCCACGCCCAAATCGCGCAGACTCTAGAGGAGAAATACCCGGACGTTAGCGCGAGACGGCCCGAGATCCTGGCCCATCATTATGCTTCGGCGGGGCTCGAGGAACAGGCCAAGCACTACTGGAGCCGGGCCGGTCGGCTGGCGCTAGCGAACGCGAACTATGCGGAAGCGAACAATCATCTTGCGAAGGCTTTGGAATGGGCAGCCAAGGCACCTCCTTCCGAGACTCGCATACGCGAAGAATCGGCGCTCCTCGTGGACAGATGCGTGGTGCTCACTACTCTTAAGGGACGCACCTCCACTCGTCAGGTGGCCGCAGACGCAGTCAGGGTCAGCGCGGCCCTTGGCGACGATCCGCTGCATTTTCGCGCGTGCTGGGCCGACTGGATGTTTCATTCCGTCGGTGGAGACCTGCCAGGTGGATCCGAGCGGGCGGATGCCTTGGTCGCGATGGCAAATCGCATCGGCGCCGATGACCTTAAGTTGCAAGCGCACCATGCGCGCTGGACCACAGGCTTTTTGCTGGGCGAAGTCGCGCGCACCCGTGAGGACATTGAGCAAGGGCTGGTGCTCTACGATCCCGAACGGCACCGAGACCATTGGTCCATGTACGGCGCCCACGATCCAGGTGTCTGCGCTCGGGCCACGGGCGGGTGTGTAATCTGGCAGTCGGGTCTGGCCGACCGTGCCGGCGAGGTTGCCAAGGACGCGATCCGCATCAGCAACGAACTTGGGCATCCATTCAGCCGTGCGCTCGCGCAGTTTTATGCAGGCTTCCTCGCAATGATGATCGGAGACATCGCGGCGGCGGACGGTTGCGCGCAAGCCACCGCGGCCATTGCCGCGGAAAGCAACATGGCATGGCCCGCCAGCCTCGCTCGGTTCATGGCTGCCTGGGTCTTGACGCAGCGGAGCGAAATTGGTCGCGGCTCTGAGCAAATGGAAGTTGTGTTCCGCCATTTGCAGCAGACCAGGCAACACGCCTACTCGACGTTTCTCGGCAGCCTGATTGCAAGCGCCAAGCTTGCCATGGGCCGCATCGAGGATACCCTCAATTTTCTCGATGAGCTGCAACAGCTGTCGGTGGAAACCCACCAATTCATCTTTGCCTCCGAGCTTCATCGCCTGCGCGCCGAGGCCTTGCGTCGGCTTGATCCTCGAAGCGAACGGATCGAGGGGGAATACCGGACTGCTTTGCAGGTCGCGCGGCGACAAGGAACGCCAGCGCTCGAGCTGCGTGCCGCCCGCGGATTAGCGGACCAGCTTGCGGAGATCGGCCATGCCAAAGAAGGGTGGAAGCTTCTGTGCCCCGTGTTCGAGCAATTTCACGAGGGCCTCGCAACTCCTGATCTCAGCGCGGCAAGAGTACTTCTCAATAGCCTCGC
>Ga0187784_10003976_pt1 | contig 11962 bp, 16 predicted proteins | sample 1015_SJ02_MP15_2_FD_132964 | JGI IMG/M metagenome (GOLD analysis project Ga0187784, IMG submission 132964) | Tropical peat soil microbial communities from peatlands in Department of Meta, Colombia - 1015_SJ02_MP15_20_MG | ecosystem: Environmental > Terrestrial > Soil > Wetlands > Peat | place... | reverse complement strand
GGAGACGAGTGGCTTGCTCTTATAAAAGAAGCATCCGAGGTCACCAACTTGACGGAAACAACACTGCGCCAATACGCACGGGTTGTCCGCAACGGGGTCAAGATGGACGGCTTGCCGTTCGCTCACCATATAGAAGCTCAACGTGCCCATTACTTTGATGAGAAGGGCAAGCGCCACTTCGACGCGAACGGGGCTTGGTGCAGACTTCAAGAGGCCAAGGAGCAGGGCTGGTCAGTGGCAAGGATGCGGACGGAGATGCAAAGCAAGTACCCAATTAAGAAGGACACAGCAAGCACGGTCTCTCGAATGGTTTGGCAAGTCAAAAAGACTCTCGCAAAGTTGCCGGTGCCCGAACGATTTGAAGCCCTTGATGCCCTCGCCGAAGAGTTGCAGCGCGTCCGCTCTAATATACAGAAAGAGGTGACGGTCACAACGGAAGAACTCGACCGCTGCACCGTGCAGCCAGAGTTGGGTTTTGAAGAGATGCTTCTTTACTAGGCGCTAGTCAACTAGCGCGAATCGCCTTTCCTTTTCCACTTCCCTCGGCACATTTCCAAATTTCATTCTGACAAAAAGTGTCACGTTGCTCAGGGCGAAAAGTTTTGCTGGGCCGTGCGAGTGTGTCGGATCGGGCCGCCGATGAAAGTTGTACAGGGCGGAAAAATGCGGCCCATTGCAAAAACGGCCCTAAGTGCTTTATGCACCTTGCGGTTAAGAGAAAAGAGAGGTCGTCACACTTGTCGGTAGTAACAGATAGAAACCTATATCTATGACCGACAAGTCAAAAACATACAGCACGCAATGGGCGCTTGAAGAATCGGTGACGCATTGCACGCATCCGGACCTTGACGCCACTGACGCATTTTTGCTCTGGAAAATCGCGCACCATTGCAAGCACGCAACAGGGCGCGGCGCACGCGCTGGCAACCGCGACATGGTTGCTGTGCTGCGTGTCTGTGAGCGCACGATTCAGCGCCGCATCAAAAAAATAGCCCGCTTAGGTTTGCTTGAATGCACCGCACGCGGTGACGGACGCGGCAAGGCTTCGGAGTATCGTATCTGTCTGGAAAGTGACTTCTACCCGCCTGAGAAACCCCGACACAATAGTGACGCGGTTTCGGAAGAAAACCCCGACACCCAAGGCGCTAAACCCCGACAGTCGGAACCCGAAACCCCGACACCTGTGACCGAAAAGGGTGACACAGCTATGTCACACCAACAAGAGCCAACACAATCCAACAAGAACACAACACACACATGCGGCGCGTTGTGTTCTTTTTCCGAAGCAACTAGGTACTTACCACCAGAAATGCTGACAGGTTGGAAGAAGGATGAGAGAGCAGCACTCGAAACGTTGGCTAGTAAGCATGGTTGGGAAAAGATCGTGCTTGCAGTCCGGTGCTTTTGGGAAAGGCAGCCCGATAGTGCTGAGCGCACGATTTTCAAATAGGGTGGATTCCTTGAAGCGTCGCCGTTGTGGTTGAGCAAGATCACCGACGATGGGCTTGCTGACTTCGCCGCAGAGCGATTCAGGACTGAGCACCCCGAAGAATACAAGCGCCGCGAAGCTGAATGGCTAAAGCGGGTAGAGGGTTCAGCCGCCGCTACCTTTCCGTTGCCGCCGTCCGAGCCGTCGCAGGAAGAAATTGACCGCATGTTTTTGACGTGAGCATTACTTGTACACACAAGTATTGTCACACTTATCGGTAGCAATGGGGGTATATCTTATGCGAGCAACAATGATTCATTTGACGGACAAACAACGAGAAGCGCTCTATCAGCGCAAGGCTGACACTGGTGTGCCTGTTGCCGAAATCGTGCGCCGGATGATTGACACCGCGATAGCAACATGGCAGGCCGAGAAAGCGAAGTAAGCATGACGGACTACAAGCAAGCCGCGCTGAGCCGCTGGCCGAACGCCCGACTATTCGGCAATGGCGATTCTCAGTTCGCCGCCGTCCGCCTTGTGAACGGCGAAGCGACCGACGTGTATTTGTGCGCGACTGAGCAGCAAGCGAAAAACATCCTGCTCGGGTTCGACAAAGGCAGAGTGTTCAATCTGGAACCGACGCCAATACCGCGCAACTGCCGAGAAATCGGATGGGAATGATCCATGCTTCGTAACTTCAACACGCGGAAGCCCGATAACTGGAAAGTCCGCGAATGGGGATGTCGCCAATATGTTGAACCGCGAAGGTATGAATACGTGCCGCCGTGCCAGACTCTTTACTTCGATGAACAAGGCCGAAAGATCAGCGCGGAGCAGTTCGCCGCATCGCTGAACCATCAAAGCCCGGTGGCTGCGTTCTTCTATCGGCTGTTTGAGAACCGCGAGGTGATCGCATGAGGCTTTGTCATTTTGTGACAAGAGCACACAAGCACCCCGAGGTGTGCCAGAAAACGAACCGCCTGAGTAACCCGCCCGCGCAAGAAAAACAAACGGCAGAGAAGAGCGAAGCCCAAAGGGAAGAGAGTCAGTCAGTAGGAAACCTACAGGCTACGACGCCGCTTACTAGCGCTCGCGCCTGCTCACGCACACATGGCCGCCGCCTCAGAGTACCCCAAAATATGCACAGTGAGCCTATAACGCAAATAAACGCAAAATGGCCCGCTTTGAGTGCGAAACAGGCCGCCTTGAGCGGGATTCAGCGCGAAACTGAGCAGGCTGTGAGAACAGGGAACCTAAGCGCCTTGGGTGCTCTGTGCTTACTATTTTGTAAGTGCTTATCTGTCAATACTATACAGGCATACCCTGTCAATGCCCGCTTCATCCTACATAAGTTATTGAAAACAAAAGACATACGTAGGGGGGGGGTCACTTTTGAAACCTACAACATCCACGCAGCATGGCGCACCCATTTACACACAAAAGTGATTCATCCGTTTTGTTTTCTTACACTTACACGCCGACTTTCATGCCGCTTTAAGCCGAGCCATTTTGTTTTCTCAAGACTGCGGGCAGAGATTATGCCCGCTTTGGGGGTGATTTATGCCACGTGAACGCAAGCCACTTTATGAGCACCAGCTTCAGAACACGAAACCGAGTTACGATCTTGGGGCCGAAATCCCAGCGGGCCGCCCGTCCTATCCCAAGGGCGTTTCCCGAGAGGCAAAACGAGCCTTTAAGAGCCTGTGCCGTCAGCTTGAGCGCCGCCGCGTGCTCACCGAGGGCGATGGTCAACTCATTCGGCTCTATGCAATCACATACGACAGGCACCAGCGGGCGCTTGACCATCTGGCCGCTGAAGGTGAGGTGTGCTTGTATTCGCGCCTGAACAATCATGGCGAAGAGGTGAAGGTTGAAAAGCCTAACCTATGGTTGAAAGTCGCGCAAGATTCCGAGCGCGTGATGATCGCGTGTCTTGATCGTTTGGGCTTGAGTCCAATCAATCGCGGAAAAGTTAGGCCAGCGAAAGACCCGAAGGCCGCGCCGCCCGAGCCTGATTTTCCCACGCGGGAAGAAGCGATGCGACTGGCCGCAGAGCAAGAGCCGGACCTGAGCGCAATCAATGAAAACACAATCATTAACTGAGGTGCCACATGAACGAGAAAAAAATCAACAAGTTGATTCGCAGTATCGAAGCAGTGATGAACGATGCCAGAGCGTGCGGTTTAGATTTTACGAACTACGGCAACGCGATGGCTATGGAACTTTCCAACGCGATGACTGATGAAGTAGAGGGGATGCGCGACGCGCTGCGCCGTCTGGCCGCAAAGCCGATTACCGAGCAGGTTCAGTGAGGTGAACTATGACTGTACGTGATGCAATCGAACTGACGTTGAATCTTCTGGCCGACTGCGGTGTCGGCGATTGGAACGTCGCTGTGGTTGACGAATCCGCTCATGCAAAAGCACAACAAGGTCTACAGCCGAGGCACCAATCATCCACTCGTGCCTGTTCAATTTTGCAAGTAAATCGCTTTGCGAATAACCCATAAGATTCAAACGGCTTTCGCCTAACCAGTTCAAGTATTTTCTGGCCCATCGCCGACGAACAGGGCGAGCAAAGTTGGCTTGCCATCTACAGAGCGACTCCCGTCGAACATGTATTCCTACTTCCTCGTAGCTGGCGAGACCTCCAGTGAAGTGAGTCTCTGCAAAACAAGTCACCATCTTGTCTTGAAACGAAATGCCCAAATATTGGCATATTGTTTCAAGGATTCGCTGGGGCGAGCTTACAAGATCTTCGTATCGGATACTGACCGATCTGCCTTCTGACATCAAACTCGCATCAAGCAGGTGAGGTAGTTCTGTGTACAGCTCGTAAGCAAAGCGTTCGATTCTCCAGCGCCCGTTTTCCGAGGCTCTCAACCACGAGTCGGCAATCGCCAAGGGGTTGCGCCAGAGGAAAATGAATTTGCCATCCGGAAAAGTCTGAATGAGGTCAGATGCAAGCCCGGCATAGCCGGGACACTTGTCGAGAAAATACAATTTGTTAGGGGACGACACGAGCCTATAGACTCTCTCCGCGAAATGACGAATGCATTCTCTATATGCTGGCAAGCCCCCTGAGCAATCCTTAGCAAGTTGCAAATTCCCTCGGACGGCGGCATCGTGGTGGTATCTGGCGACAGCCAGCCCGGAACGAAGCGCGTAGAGAGTTGGAACAAGCAGTCAGGTTTCGCCGTGGGATGAAATTTGGCTGTGAGTGGCAAGCATCTTTTGTAACAGGGAGGAACCGCTCCGCTGTACAGAGAGCAGGAATATCGGCTTTTGTGCTTCCTGATTCATGACGGCATCACTCCTGAGGTTGATTGGTATCGTTTCCTAGTCCTGTTTTCGCGGCGGACGGAATTCTCCACTGCGATGTCTTTAAGGGATGTTTCGATAGCACGAAACGCTAAGCGCAGGTGATCCTCATCTATAACAAACGGTGGTGCGATTGGGATGACTCCAATTGCTGGGTCAATCTCGGCCAGCAACCCGTGCTCGTATAGTAGGCTTCTAATCCTAAGCATAGTTGCCACCCGCAAACCTCGATCATCACCTGCGAGTGATTGGGAGAGCTGCAACGCTAAGAGCAAACCAGCGCCCCGAACTTCGGTAATGATATCGGGCATGCGTTTGGCAAGTTGATATGCGAGATCCCATGCAACAGGCGCAAGTCCAAGAAGCCGCCTCTGGATTGTAGGCCCGGACAGTTCAGCTAGAACACACAACGCTGCAGCACACGCGATGGGATGAGCAAAATTGGTCGTCCCCCAAGTGAGGGGGTTCTTGGCAAGTCTTATCCGCCACTTGTCACTCAAAAGTACGCCAGACAGCGGAATATAGCCAGACGTGACCGCCTTCCCAAAGCACACTGCATCAGGAATGCAATCGAGCCCCTGAAAAGCGAAACACTTCCCCGTTCTCCAGAAGCCCGTCAGCACTTCATCGAAGATGAGCACGGCATCCATGGCTGAAGCGAATTTGCGAAGCACCTGTAGAAACTCACGAGGGAGAACGTAAAAGCCGTTTACCCCAACAATCGGTTCTACGATGATAGCTGCCGGGGCTTCCGGCAAATGTGACAGGCGCTCTCGAATGGTCTTCACTGTCGGCTTAACATCACATGATGACCGCGCCAGAGCGCATTGCATAATACGGTGTCGCTTGCGAGCAATCTGACGTAGAGCATCAACTGGCTCATCAAATTCAGCACCGAGCAAGCCGCTCAATGAACCACATCCGTGATAACACCCTCGAAACGAAATGACCCACGATCTCCCGGTACAACGTCGCGCAATAGCAATTGCAAGCTCTACAGCTTCACCGCCTCCAGACGCAAGCACGACCCCGGTGAATGGGCGCTCGCTTAACGTCACGAGCCTATCTGCAACGGCAATGCGGGCTTCGACCTCTACGTCAGGACTAGCGTAAGAAAGTTGCGTCGCTTGACGCGACATGGCCGCAATTATTTTGGGGATGCGAATATCCTAGACAAACATTGAAGCAGCCACTTGTCACGTCTATCAGTGATCGTCCTCTTGCATCAGTGACTTCAACGCCCGCGCCGTGAGATAAAAAGCCGCCCGCTTTCGCTTGAGTCCACGGTCGGACAAGCGAGTGCTGACGCCTCATGCCTGTTCACGCTCCACAACACACTCGTGCCAATCCGGTGCGCGAACTGCGCTTCGACGAATTCTCTCGTGTTTAACGACCTTACCGATAGCAATACGTTTCTTGATGTCAGGACGACTTAAAGCAACATTCAACACGCGCACTATCGCAGGATTAGTCAGCAGTTGATAGCATAGGTCACAGTAGCCGAATAGGGCGGATCGGATATTGACAGTTAACTCGGGAGCTTCGTCCCGAACCAAATCGAATAAAAACGCGGGGCCCCATAGGTATAGCGCATCTAGGATGGAATTGGATCTATGTTGCTCCAGAAGAGTTCCGAGAGGCTGTTGGCGTGTGTGTCCTAAGACGAGGGGACTATTACAGGAGGCAGTGAAGTCCGAGGCGCAACATGCGAATAGTCGTCCGTCCGGGGCAACGGTCGGGCTTAGAACAGAAATGCAGCCGATCTTCCTGACACGGTCAATATCGTACTGCTAAAGTTTTTCTTTGGATAATTGCTGAGATCGACCACTGAACGGCATGACTGGTTGTTCCACAATTTCGATGCCGTGCGACACCAATTCACGCTTGTAGGACTCCGTTTCTGCATCGTCCCGAATGCGGGCTAACATCACTATGGGCTTCATCCCGTTCTGGCTCACGGCATGGACGGCTCGCAGTACGTTAGCAAAAGGGATAAATCTTGCATGGAACATGTCCGCGCTGATCTGAACTTCTATTGTGCCCCTTCTGCCAAGGTCGCCAGCTACGCGTTGGGCGACTACTTGATCTCTGCCCCAGTGTGCGTTGGTCACCACGATATTCTTGAGGCCAAGAGATTGACCGTGTTCCAAGGCAACCAAGAGATCTACATAATGGAGCGTGACTTCTCCACCAGTAAATGCGATGAACTTTATTCCTTGCTGTGCCGCAGCATCGATAAGTTGGATAATATGATCTAATGGCAGTCGTTGCTTGGAGCCGGGGCTGGCATCGACGCAGCAGTGCTCACAGCGTGCATTACACAACTTCGTAAGCGACAGACTAATCTCGTAATAATCCGGCATCTCGTCTTGATCATTTGACGTTTAGGTGCACGGCAGGCGCTTTGTCACTCCGGATGCTTTTCTCACAGGGTGCTTCTAGCTGAGCCTGAACTGCCTCGTAAAGTGGTTCGAGGTCACGACTGTATCTCGACCGATGGATGTGAATCGACACACTCATGCGGGGACAAATCGAGGTTGGCGATCCGTTGGCAGCAAGGTAATAGACATGAAAATGAAGATGCGGCAGCGTCATCAACCCAGAGATCCCCGTTTGTCCGATCTGTTGTCCTTGATAGACAACATCTCCAACTCGCAGAGTATTACATCGAGCCTGAAGATGCCCGTAGATTGAGAATTCACCGTGATCGTGCCTCAGAATGATATAGTTGAGCCACTTTTCACTGTGATATCGTGCTTCGGAACCGCCAAATCGTGAATTGAGGAACAGATCCTCAACGACACCGTTGGCGGCAGCTAAAATCTTGGTACCAAGGGGGAGCACAAAATCAATAGCCCATTGAAACGGGGCCCTGTGCAGTTTAGGGTCACTCATGGCGAGGCACCGCACACCCGCAAAGGGCAGCTTAAACTGCGTCTTCGAATAAACAGGTTGTTCTCTATCCGGCAGATGGGCTAGTCGCGTCACTAGTCGAATCATAAACTTCCCCACCGCGGACTCTAGATATCTCTGCCGACTTTCAAGCACCGCATTTTCCAGTGCGCCATGAGGCCCCCAAAAGAGACGCATGGTCAAGCAGCTTCTTGAGAGTACCTAGACCGGCCTTTTGCCAACTGCTTCCATACCTCTCGTTCAACCTGCCTCAGATTTTTCGTTTTGCGCCAAACATCTCGCACTAATTTGGCATCAGCCGAATCTGTTCGGCAACAAGAACCGAGCACTGGCAGGTATTTCGGCAGTTCTTCGTTCAGGATCGCAATGAACGATTCCAGAAGCTCCGAACATGCCGCGTCACGAAGAGTCCTGATTTGTCTCTTATTGATCGTCCAAAAGTGAATATGAAACAGTTCATGGGCGCACGTATAGACGGCTTCTAGCGGAGACGCCCAAATGCTCACCATGAATGAAGGAGCGGTTGGATCATACGGGCAACGGGTGCACGAGGTAAGGTAAACATCGACAACTTCCGGCGGCAAAGTTTCACCGAATATTTTCTGTAAGCAGAGGAGGACTGGCTTTCGGAAGATTGCCCAGTAGTTGATCAATGAGGCAATCACTTCCCGAATGAGAACGTCGTGTTCTCTCTCGAATGCAGATGTTGCTCGGACGAGCTGTTGCCACGTCGTCGCCTCGGGGCGGATGCTCCCGCCGCACCCCACGAGGTAACAAAGGGATTGATCAAGCGAAAGTCGTGAGGATTCTAGGATGTTGCGTGCGTCTCGCAGTGGATTGTAATCGAAACGCAGTTTAACGTGATTCTGTTTGCTAGAACGCATAGGCAATGAACTCATAATTTCTGCCTACAAACGCATTGGAAAACAACCACGGTGAAGATCGCACGAATGAACTCTCATGCATTATTGCAGGCACATCACAGCGATCGAATAAATTCGAACTTCTCAAGCTGTGACAGAAAATCGCGCACATCTCGAAGTAATTCGAGATGGGGCGGGACATGCGAGCATTCTGCTTCCAATTTGAGACACAAGCGAGCAACGGACATTGGCTTGGCGCACGCTTGCAACACTTTGAACCCGATCTCGTTCAGTTCGAGGATGGTTCCGTTGGTCGCGTCGTAGGCCACGAAGATCCCATCAGAGGACTGGACAACGAGCTCATTCTTGGCCCGATATCGTTTCACAAATGCAGGCCCCGGCGTGCAGGCACGTAAGTCTTGTAGACACTAGTCGCACCTACGAATGGAAGTTCCTTATCCACGAACTGATCGTCCTTCGTCTTGGAAATCACGCGAGGTTTTTCGTATTTCACGCTTGCACGACGAGCTTTTGGAACAGGCTTGGCTTTCAAAGATTTGCGAGCTTTCATTTCTTCGCCTCCTGCGAACAAAGGTTTTTGCTTCTGAGAGTTTGTGATGGTGTCGAGTTTTCCGAAAATCTCTACATTTCGCAAGGCAACAAACGTCGGTGAATTTCGGTAAGGCTGCCCGGCGGAACAACACATCGAACTTTTTCTCAAGTTAGTGTGGACAGTTGCCTACTCTGACTCTGTGATTGCGATCACACGACGTTGTGATGTTGACTGGTCGTTGAGGCATATTCTGTGGAAAAGTCGGGGTGATTTCGGTCTAGACTAGCGCGGCCAAGGCAAAGCTGAGGCTGTGGTTTCGCTTCTGGTAGCGGTATGGAGTTTGTTGCCGATCCGTGTCCGCCGAACTTCGGCTCGGCTGCTGGACCGACGCGGGTTGCGCGACGTGCTTCAACTAACCCGGCTGATGCCAATGTCTATTCCGTTCTGATCCAGAAGTGGTTCGTGCCCGGCAGCATTTCCCACTTACGGACTCCCGCTGGCTCCATTTTGGCCAGTTTTTTGCGAAAACTGCCGAGGTTCTCCTCCGTCGGCGCATCTTTCTTCCACCTTTTTCCACAAGTTGCCGCTGATAAGAACCTCCCGCAGGCGTGCCTTAGAATGTGCCGTGCAGAATGTTGGCCGGCGATGTGCATTAACAAGAAATAGTAGAGGCTAGATGGCGACATCTTTCGGCAGCCGTCCCTCATCGCTTCAAAGAGTCAGGCATAGCTTCCGAGACGTATCAGGTTACGACACACCGAGAGAGCTTTCTTCCCCAAGCGTTTCAACGCGGTGGAAAAAGGTGGGAAAAGGTTGCGTGAAACCAAATGAAAACTCCCCTGCCTAGAGGGGAAACCTCGCTGAAAACGTTTCGGCTATAGGCTTGAGTGGGAAATGTCCTCGACACCGCCATCACGGATCGGGCTGCGGTGCAACCGTGCGGCAGAAGCGGCGATGCGGTGGGAAAGGTGGAAAAGGATGCGTCAATTGTCGGGAATTCTCACTTCGAGGCGATGCCTGTGTGACGCTTGAGCCTTGGGTTGGAGACTTGTTCTCACTCTCGGCTGCAATTCTTACAGGCGGATTAAGAAGCATTGATGACCGTTGTGAGAAAGGCTACTAGAATTCACTACTATGCTGAGTGCTCCGCCATCCCGCGCTTACGTCGACTCGGTAAAATCCCGAGTGCGGTTCCGGCATACGCCGGAAAACAATATTTGGGCAGCTCCCGGACGGGACGGGCAGAGTGGCATTGGTCGAACGAATGGCAAAAGGCACGTCGCCCCGGTTCCTGAAAGACGAGACCAGAATCAGCGTCAACACTTTCTGACGGTAATTGACGTAGGCAGCGCCAAGACTTGTGTGCTAGTAGCCGAGGTCACGGACAGCGGTTTGCTTTATCGCGGGCACGGGGCTACGGAATCACGAGGCTCGCGGTGGGGCGTCATCGTCGATCTCGACAAGGCAGCCGCTTCGATTCGGAACGCAGTGGGGCAAGCCGAGGATGTGTCCGGTGTGTCTATCCAGCATGCGTTATTGGGAGTTTCCGGAGCGGACGTTTGCGGAGTGAATTCCGAAGGTGGGCTGGGCTTGGGCTGGCGATCTCGGGAAATTACCCTTGAGGACATTCGCTTGGCGGCCTATACAGCAAAAGCTATTCCGCTCCCTGCCGATCGCGAAATCCTGCACGTGCTGCCTCAAGAGTTCATCATCGACGATCAGGGGGGCTTGCACGATCCACTGGGAATGATGGGAATGCGCTTGCAAGTACGCGTCCATGTAGTGACGGCGGGTTCGAGTGAAACACGGAACGTGGTCACTGCAGTGACCCGCGCTGGTGTGCATGTTGGCGATACCGTCTTTGGACCGCTGGCGTGCGCGGATGCAGTTCTGGAGGCCGACGAGCGCGAACTGGGAGTGTGCTTAGTGGATCTGGGTGCTGGCTCCACCAGACTTATCGTCTTCCACGAAGGCACAGTACTGCACATCGCTACCCTCCCGATTGGCGGCGATCACTTCACGAGCGATTTGTCGGTCGAGCTATGCATCCCGCCGGTAGAGGCGGAAAAGATCAAGAAGCTCTATGGCAATGCTACAGCGACTTTAATCCCCGAAGCCAATGAAGTGAAAGTTCCTTCGGTGGGCGACCGAGCATCACATTTGATTCGGCAACGCATGATTGGCGATATTCTAGAGCCGCGCGTCCGCGAGCTGCTTGAGATGGTTCGCGACAATTTGCGGCATAGCGGCATGCTCGACGTTTGCTTCGGCGGGATCGTGATGAGCGGTGGAACCTCGCGTATGGCAGGTATTCTGGCTGTTGCCAACTTCGTGCTGGGATGCACGGTGCGGCGCTCTTGGCCGAAGCCGCTAGAGAAAATGCCTTCGACGCTGGTCGAGCCAGAATATGCGACGATGATTGGCATGGTTTTGTACGGGCATCGGGCGGCCGTTTCAAAGCGCTTCCATGGATAGTGACGACCTGCTTATGCCCGCTTCTAAAGCACCCGTGCCTGCGAGACTGGCTGCCTGAGCGCATCGTCCGTCGAGAATCCGGTCAGGCATGACGAGGATTTGAAAAGCACCTTTGATGTGACCGAAGTCGCTTTCAGCTGCTCCAGCTGTGGTTTTCAGCTAAACATCCTTCAGTTGCTCCTCGGTCATTCCAAAATAGTGCCCCAATTCATGTATGAGAGTCTGGCGAATTTGATGACGGACTTCAGCCTCGCTTGAGCAGACCGCCTCAATATTCTTCTGATAAAGCACGATGTGATCCGGTCCAGTAGAGAGGTTGAAGACGCTCCTCTTCGTTGCAGGCACGCCGTGAAAGATGCCTAGAAGCAATCGCCTTTGCTGTCCCGGTTTGGTGCGAGACTGGTTCGGC
>Ga0187784_10003975_pt1 | contig 11963 bp, 10 predicted proteins | sample 1015_SJ02_MP15_2_FD_132964 | JGI IMG/M metagenome (GOLD analysis project Ga0187784, IMG submission 132964) | Tropical peat soil microbial communities from peatlands in Department of Meta, Colombia - 1015_SJ02_MP15_20_MG | ecosystem: Environmental > Terrestrial > Soil > Wetlands > Peat | place... | reverse complement strand
TTCTTCATGTATGCGCCACAATTCGCTCCCACCGGTCGACTTACGGGGCGCATACATAAAAAGCAATGTATGCGCCACCCATCAACTCCGAAAAAAGTCACAAACTCTGAGCAAAGCGAAGAATCTCGGCAGTTGCAAGATCAAGCGACTGGAGGGATCCTTCGTCGTCCCGCTCAGAGCGGGACTCCTCAGCATGACAGCCTCAAGGGTTCTTCCTCAGCCTGCCAGGGCGCAGTCGGGTCGCTAATCTTCCCGCTTGCCGTTGGTATCGTAGACTTCGACAGACCCATACTTTTCCAGTACCTGGCGGATGGTCTGCTTCTGGTCGTTCCCAGGCTGTTTTGGATCACCCACGCACACGATTTGGAGATGAGGGAGGTCCACGTACTTCTGGGCTACCGTTTGAACCGCCTCCGGCGACGTCTCGGCCACCTGCACCGGATAACGGTCCCAATAGTCCATGGGCAAGCCTTCGTCCTGCACAATCATCCAGTCGAATAGGACGGTCACCGGCTGCTCGAGCGAGAGCGCAAACCGCGCCACAATCGCGTGGCGCGCCTCGTTGAGCTCGCTCTCCGGCACCTTCTGGTCCCGAATGCGCTTAAACTCCGCCATCAACTGCTCCATCGAGCCGTCGGTGACGGCGTTACGCACCTCGGTATTGGCCTGCCAAGCTTCGCGGTAGTTGTCGTCGCCCACGTGGCTGTAAGCTCCGTAGGTATAGCCGTGTTCCTCGCGCAGATTGAGGAACAGGCGCGCCTGAGGTCCGCCGCCCAGCACCTGGTTCATCACCACCAGCGCCGGATACTCTCGGTCGATACGCCGCGCGCCATAGTTGCCGGCCAGGATGTTGGTCTGCACCGAGTCAGGCCGGTCGACGAGATAAATCTTCGTAGGAGCAGGCGGCGGGAGATGGCTCCAATCATTTTTGGGAACGGGTTGGCCCTTCCAGTCACCGAAGGACTTGCGGATGAGCGCCATGATTTCGTCCTGCTTCACGTCGCCCGCCACCCCCAGAATGGCATCGCTCGGCACGTAGTAGCGATCGTGAAAATCCTTCAGGCGCTCCGGTGTGGCGGCTTTGATGGACTCCGGCGTGGGGAGCGTCACGGAGGCTGGGAAACCCTGATAGACCGCTCTGCGGAATTGCTCTTCACCCAGCGTGTAGGGCTGGGAACGCTCCTGCTCGAGGTCTGAAAGCTGCCGTTTCTTGTACTTCTCCAGCTCGTCGCTGGGAAACGACGGATTCAGCACCACGTCGCTCATCAACTCCAGAATCTGGCTCGCGTTAGGAGCCAGACCCGAGGCCATCACACTGGAAACGGTTGAGCCGAAGGCCGCAAAGGCGTTTAGTGTGGCGCCGATGTTGTCCACATCTGCCGCCACCTGCGCGCTCGTCCGATGCGCGGTTCCTTCACGCAGCATCTCAGCCGTAAACCCGGCGAGACCCGGCATGTCCTTCGGGTCCGACATGGCTCCCGTCTCGATCCAGAGTATGAAGTTCACAATGGGCAGCTTGTGCCGCTCCAGCACCAGCACGGTAAGTCCGTTGGAAAGCTTCGTCACCACCGGCCGGGGCAGATGTACCTTGAGGATTTCATTACTAACAGGGGCACGATTCAGGCGCACTACTTTCGAGAGCTCGGATGTATGTTGCTCCTGTCCACCCTGGGCCACAGCGGTGGCTGCCGCAAGTAGAATGGCCAAAAACGGTAGTGCAAGGAAGGTCATAAACTCACGCTTAGTTGTCATGTCATCTCCCTCCTTGATTCGCCTGCGCTGCTTTGCCTTGTTGCGCCGCCGGCAGGTCTGTAACTACCACGCGGTCGTTCGCCACTAAGTACTTCTGAGCCGCTGCCTTCACTTGGTCCATGGCCACGGCGTCGTACTTGTCCATGGCGGTGTTGATCAGGTTCGGGTCGTCAAAGTAGACGGCATAATTGCAAATCCGTATAGCCTCGGAGAGGTCGCTTTGCCTGGCTTGGATCTCACCGCGCAAAATCTGAGTGCGCGCCTTTTCGAACTCCTGGGCAGTGATGCCGTCCTTTTGCACGGCCTCGACATCGCCAAGAATCGCCCTTCGGCAATCGTCTGGCTTCACACCCGGCCGCAGGTAAGCATAGACGTAGAGCATGCCTGGGCCTCGGCGCGCGTCCGCTTGCACGAACACTTGAGTTGCCAATTGCTTGTCTTTCACCAGGTGCTGGTAAAGCCTGGAACTGTGTCCCTGGCCCAGCACGTTGGCGAGCAAGCGCAAGGCGTAATTGTCCGGCGTGTTCCCGGGCGGAATGTGGTAGGCCATGATCACCAGGGGCGAGCGCGCGAGAGGATCCATGATGGTCTCCGAGCGTTCGCCGTAATGTTCCGGCTCCGTCATATCCACAGGGGGCGGTGGCGGTTGCGAGGGAATGCTGCCAAAATACTTCTTGACCTTCTCCAGAGTATCCGCCGGGTCCAGATCGCCCACGAGCGTGACCACGGCGTTGTTGGGCGCGTAGTAGATGCGGAAAAAGTCCCTCACGTCGTCTACCGAAGCCGCATCCAAATCCCGCATCGAGCCGATGGTGGAGTGCTTGTAAGCGAAGTTGTCGTAGGCGAGGTTGTCCACGTCTTCGAAGGCGTGCCCGTAAGGCTGGTTATCTTCGCCTACCCGTCTCTCTTCCTGCACTGCATTGCGCTGGTTATCGAGGTTCGATTGGTTCACGGCCAGCGCCCGCATGCGATCGGCTTCTAGAAACAGGGCCAAATCCAACTGGTTCTTGGGAAGGATCTCGAAATAGGTGGTGCGATCCTCGTTGGTGGTGCCGTTCATGTTCCCACCGTTGTTCAGCACCAGTATGAAGTGCTCGCCCTTGCCGACGTTTTCCGAGCCTTCGAACATCATGTGCTCGAATAGGTGAGCAAAACCCGTGCGGCCGGGCCGTTCGTTTCGCGATCCCACGTTATAGGTGACGTCGATTCCGAAAACGGGCGCAGTGCGGTCCACGGCGATAATCACGCGCAAGCCGTTCTCCAGCTTCTGGTCCGTGAATTCGACCTTAGGAAGCTTGGGCTGGTCCGCCCTGAAAGCTCCCGCGACCAGGCACAGGACCCAGGGCAGCACCGCCCCAAGTTGATATCTTTTCATAGTCGGCCCCCACAGGCTCTTATGATTCCGCCCTGAGCCTGCTCTTCATTGGCAATCAAGTTGGTAAGACAAGTTAAAATCGGAGTTTCCCCTATGCAAACCGGCCCGACCGAAAAGATACACCTTACCGCCCCCGAATGCAACCGTTAGCTCGACTCTGTGCGTAGCGCGGACCCCCGGTTTTGGGGTCCGCGGCTTTTCCTTGGCCCTGGACTTCGCACCGTCGCGGAAGATATCGCGGCGACGGACCTGGACGGCGATGAAGAGAAATCTGAGGTGCCATTGGACCTCCCTTGACTGGCGCTAGCTTATGGTTCAAGATGGACGAGTAGGTTGACAGTTTTCGAGGGATGGCGAATAGGTGAAAACGACGAGAAAGCCCCAGAAGGTCTCACGAAGGGCGTCCCGGCTCGTAAAGATAGCGCTCGGAAAGATAGCGACTGGGACTGGGACTGCGAGGCACGAATTCGCGACGCCAGCTCCGCGGGGACCCGAGAGTAGCACGCGGTCCATGATCGCGACTCCGTCTAAAGTGGTCAAGGCCTTTAGCAATCCGCCTGCGCGCCGCAACCCCCTAGCCGTCGAGATTTCGATTAAGCCAGCGGTTAAGTACCGGCGTCCCTCTGCCACGTCTGATGAGGTGTTCGCCAACTTGGCGGAGGCGTTCTCCAGTCTATAGAATCCCCGCACATGACCGAGCAACAGTGGGCGTTCTTCAAGGATTTCCTCGGCGGCTTCTGGGAGGTCCAGTTCGTCCAGAATCAGATAACCTCCGCGGCACAGGATCGTTTCCGTCTTTGGCTGGAGGAGCCGGAGGCAAAGGAGTGTGCCGAGCGCCTCTTTGCTCGGCGGGTGGTCGTTGTTCCGAAGCACAAAGTGAGGTTGCGCCTTAAGTCTCTTCGCGAGGCAGACGGGGGTAGCTTCAATCACATCGAGGTAGTCTTCCTGGGTAAGAAGAGACGGCGCCGGCGAAGATGTTTTGTCGGGCACAGGTTCTTGCCTAACGTCGAGCGAACGTTACGGTGGAACCTGCGGCAGATCCTGGAGCCTTACAATGTCGAGCTGGATTGGTCGGGAGGTGATATTCGGAGCGTCCAGATTCTGGATGACATCGTAAAACGGATTCGGGCCGCGGATTTTTGCATTTTTGACACACGGGAGACAGAGGGCAAGCCCAATGTTTACATCGAAGCAGGAATTTGTTACGCAATCCGCAAGCCGTTTATCTTGTTCGGACACCGGCTTTCGTCGGGTGCAATCCCATCAGACCTCGGATTCGCGCTCGCCCTCGAATATGATAGCTACAGTCAGTTGTTCCGGGAATTCTATTATCGCCTCCCACTCTTTTTCAGGAACAACGTCTGTTGAGTCGACGTCTCGAGTGTCCTGTGGGCGAGCAGCACATACCGGAGCCCGGGAGTGCCAAATCTCGTAATATATGAGCAGCATGAATTCGAACGAAATCAGAAACCGCTTTTTGGGATTTTTTGAAAGGCGCGGCCACCGCGTGCTGCCCTCGTCGTCGCTCGTCCCGGCGCACGACCCCACGTTGCTCTTCTCGAACGCGGGCATGAACCAGTTCAAGGATGTTTTCCTGGGGCGGGAAAAACGCGACTACACCCGCGCCGCCACTTCCCAAAAATGCGTCCGCGCGGGCGGCAAGCATAACGATCTCGAGCAGGTCGGCCGCACCACGCGTCATCATACGTTCTTCGAAATGCTGGGGAATTTCTCCTTCGGCGATTACTTCAAGAAGGAAGCTATCCCCTGGGCATGGGAGCTTATCACCAAAGGCTACGACATACCGGCGGAGAAGCTCTACGTCACCGTCTTTCGCGAAGACGATGAGGCGGAGGAAATCTGGGCCAAGGACGTGGGCGTGCCGCGCCAGCGCATCTTCCGCTTGGATGAGCATGACAATTTTTGGGCCATGGGTGATACCGGCCCCTGCGGGCCTTGCTCCGAGATTCATTACGATCTGGGTCCCGCAGCAAGTGATTTTGGCCATGCGGAGTGCAAGTTCCCTTGCGATTGCGGCCGCTTCACGGAGCTGTGGAACCTCGTCTTCATGCAGTTCAACCGCGACGAGCAGGGCAACATGACTCCCCTGCCCCGCCCCAGCATTGACACGGGCGCAGGCCTCGAACGTCTTGCTTCAGTGCTGCAAGAGAAACCCTCGGATTATGATACCGACTTATTCCGACCCTTGATCGAGGAAGCAGCAGGGCTGGCCAATGTGGAGTACGGCTCGAACCACGACACGGATGTTTCCCTGCGCATCATCGCCGACCACGCTCGCGCCGCCACGTTCTTGATTTCCGACGGCGTGCTGCCCTCGAATGAGGGCCGCGGCTACGTCCTGCGCCGCATCATGCGCCGTGCGATTATGCACGGCCGCAAGCTGGGATTGACAACACCGTTCTTGTACGCGATGTCGGCCCACGTAGCACAGATGATGAAGGATGCCTACCCGGATCTGACAGAGAGGGAGAGTCAGATCGCGAAAGCGATCAAATCCGAAGAAATCGGGTTCTCACGCACTCTTGAGTTCGGGTTGCGCAGGCTCGAGGAGCGATTTGGCGACGTCGCAAAGTCGTTCACGGCTAGCTCTATCGCGGAATTCGCAGACGAGATGGCAGCACAAGGGAAGGCGGTTTTGCGCCAGAAGCTCGACGCGCTTTGCGAACAAAGGTCGTTAGCGAGCAAATCGGAAGCCGAACTCTTGCACGGAGCCGAAGAAGCCGTAGGGCCCGAATACGCACCCCAGTTGGTGGAGTGGGTTCAGAGGCAGAAGCTGAGCCGTAATCCGAGCCTGCCAGGCCGAACGATATTTGAGCTTTACGACACTTATGGTCTACCGCTGGACTCCATTGAGGACATCGCTCGGGACCGCGGAATCGGGATCGATAGGGCAGGCTACGAAGGCGAAATGCAACGCCAGCGCGAGCGGGCCCGGGCCAGTTGGAAAGCAGTGGAGAAGAAGGCCGCATTGCCCGTATTTACCAAGCTGGCGGAAGAACGTAAGACGGTCTTTGATGGCTATGCGCAGACGACTTCATCTGATTGTCGTATCGTGGCGCTGGTCGCCAGTTCTAAGACTGTGGGGGCGCATGGCCATGCGCCCCTACCACTGGACGCCGAAACCTCGTCTTCTTCCGCGCCGACGCTGATTGGCGTCGAGGCAGTCGGGCCAGGCGAGCAGGTTGAAATCGTTCTCGACCACACGCCTTTTTATGCCGAGGCGGGCGGGCAGGTGGGCGACGCCGGCAAGCTCCTCGCGCCGGATGGTGACCGCGAGGTGGCGCATGTCACCGACACCTACTACCCCGTCAGCGGGCTCATCGTCCACAAAGCAACGGCACGCGACACGTTGCGCGTTGGCGACCTTGTGACGGCCAAAGTGGATGTCGAGCGCCGCGATGCCACGCGCCGCAATCACACAGCCACGCACTTGTTACACGCGGCGTTGCGAAAGACGTTGGGCACGCATGTGAAGCAGGCTGGATCGCTGGTGGCGCCGGATCGGTTGCGGTTTGACTTCGCGCACTACGCGCCGCTCGACGAGCAAGATTTGCTCGACATCGAAGACTTGGTGAACGAGCGCATCCTCAAGAATGAGGAAGTGGTGACCACCGTCATGGACCTCGACGGGGCGGTGACCTCAGGGGCCATGGCGCTGTTTGGCGAAAAATACGCCGACCAGGTGCGGGTGCTGACCATTGATGACTTCTCGAAAGAGCTTTGCGGCGGCACGCATGTGCGGCGCACGGGCGACATCGGCCTTTTCAAGATCATTTCCGAAGGCAGCGTGGCCGCAGGAACGCGACGAATCGAAGCCGTGACGGGTGAAGGCGTCTTGAAGCAACTGCGGCAAGCCCGCGAGACACTGGCGCTACTTGCCGAGTCAGTGCACGCCAAGCCCGAGGAGTTGCTCCCGGCTGTGGAAAAGCTTGCAGGCTCCGAGAAGAAGCTCCGCAAAGAACTCGAGGCGCAGCAGATGAAGCGCGCCGCCTCGCAGGCGAGTGACCTTGCAAGAGAGGCGCGTGAAGTGAAAGGCGTGCGCGTGGTGTCGGCGCGCGTCGAGGTCACGGACCGCTCCGCCATGCGGCAGATGGTCGACGATCTGAGAGCCAAGCTGCAATCCGGCGTGATCGTGCTGGGCAGTGTTTCAGACGGCAAGGTCAGCCTTGTGGCCGCAGTAACCCGAGACCTTACGGACAAGCTCGACGCCGGAAAAATCGTGAAGCAGGCGGCGGCTTACGTTGAGGGCAGCGGCGGCGGGCGCAAGGACCTGGCCGAAGCCGGCGGCAAGAATCCCGCCAAACTCGATGAATCCCTCCAGGCTGTCCCCTCCATCGACGAAGGGATGCTGTAGAGAGGTGGATCAGCGGCTAGCCATAAGGGTCAACCCCTTCATTGTCGGGCGATGCGGAGGAGTGGCTTAAGAGCCTGCGCGAAAGCTCGCGCGCGCTGAGGCTGCCCCGATCCAGGTTGGGACCCCCTCACCCGTCCCGCGCCGGCTGGTGAAAACGCCGGCGCGGGCCACGCTCTCCCCCAAGAGGGAGAGGGCGATTTTTCACACATATTCTCTGGCCCCGCCCTGTCGAGGGAGAAATCAAAGCCTAGGGTGAAGCCCACCCCGCATGGTATGCTCGCTAGTAGGGAGGAAAGGGCCATGACCTTCGAAGAGATCGACAACACGCTGAAGCGGGTTGCCGACAGCCAAGTCGCGCACGTGGAGCGAATGAACGACGTTGATCGCAAGCTCCAGCAGGTTGCCGACAGCCAAGCGGCACACGCCGAGCGCATGGACGCTATTGATCGCAAGTTGCAGCAGGTTGTCGACAACCAAGTTGTGCAAGGGGAGCTTCTGGCCCGCCTCGACCGAAAGGTCGACCTACTGGTGGATGTGTCCCAGGACCATCACCAAGCCCTGGAACTGCTAGCCAAGGTCTCGGAGAGCAATACCCAGCAGCTACGCGAGCTGAGGGAGGTGAGTCAAAACCACGAGCGGCGGCTGGTGGGGGTGGAGGACCAGATGGCTCTTATGGTCAGCACTCTAAACGGCCTCCTTGAACGCATGGATGCGTTCATCCAAGGGCTGCAAAAGGGTGACGGACACTCCGCTGGAGCAAGTTAGGCCGCTCTTAGGGAATGACCGTTCCATGCCTGGTCGAGCGTCCCCCTTCAGGTTCTTACCTCACGTCATGCGTTTCGCCAGCCCCACGGAATTGTAAAGCCGAATCAAGGTATTCATATCTCGCTGGCTGGGTTGCTTGACCAGCGAGCGCCAGAAAAGCGGGAAGGGGTCGTTGGGCAGGTAAATCGGCCGCACTTTATCCTGTATCTGCCAGTACATGATGTCTTTCTTGCTATCGCTGTGCCCCTTGATGCCCAGGGCGTGCCCCAATTCGTGCAATAAGATGGCGCGCATCTCATCTCTCGTCCAGTCTCGAGTACTCAGGTCAACGGAAATGGTGCATAATCTGGTCCCTTTCATTTCCCCGCTCACTTCTTCCCATGTGGGACGTTCCCATTCTTCACCGACTGCGCCATTTATGTCGGGTTGCGTAATCCAGCTCACCCGGATGTTTGCCTCCTCGGTGTGAATGACAAGTTGGAGGGGAAACATAGCTTTCCAAATATTGAACGCGTCGCGTGCTCCTTGAATCCATTTGACCTGCGGCGCGCTCCCCAAGTCCACCTTCACTGGGAACGTCGTCCACAGGTTCTCCTCCGCTTCCGAGGCGACCTCCCAGTAGTAATCCCCCGCTTCCGGAACGTAGTGCGAGGGCTGCATAGCCTCGGGAAGAGCCGGCAAGTTGTGCGCCATTTGCAGGCAGGCCTGGGCGCGGGCCACGTCGAACCGCAGGTCGGGGTCTTTTTCCGCCACTTCGATGAAGCGCTGCCACTCGTTGATAGATTTTTGGCGGTCCACCATCTCATCGGTGAGGGCAAGGTTGTGATAGGCTGGGGCAAATTGTGGATCGAGCTTGATGGCGCGTTCGTAGGCCGCCGCTGCCTCCGCAAAGCGGCATTCATCGTACATGGTATTACCGGAACGATACACAGCCTGCGCGGCTTCGTGGTCGACCCCTTGTGCGCGCGCCATTGAGCCGCAGAAGAACGGAATCCCGAATAGAAGTAAGAGACCGAATCGAATGCAATGCCCGTGTCGGAACATAGTGTTCTGTCCTCCTCGGGGTGCTGGAAGGCTGTTACACTCCAGCGCATATCATGACGCCCGGCGTATTTGATTTCAAGTGGAAGCTGTCAACTCCGCAGAATCGCACCCAAGTCGAGGGGAAGCGGCTCTGCCGTCCCGCGTACGCGAGACGGCAGAGCCGCTCTGAGATGTTACCTTTCGGGAACTTTGACGCGACCCTGTGCGCGCTTGCTCGCCTGACGTCGGCAGGGTATCATGTGAGCAGCAAGTCTTTGGCAGGAGAAAGCTATGGGTTCGGCAAAAGACGAAGTCCGGAGGATTCTCGAGCGGATTCCCGACAGCGCATCCTTTGAGGATATTCAGTACCACATCTATGTGAGGGAGAAGATCGACCGCGGTCTCGAAGACGTCGAGCAAGGCCGCGTGATCAGCCAGGAAGAAGTCGAACGCCGGATGCGGAAATGGACCGGAGAGTAATCTGGACTGAAACGGCCTGGAGCGATCTCGAGCAGGTCGTTACCCACATTGCGAAGGACTCCTCGCGTTACGCTGCCGCATTCGCGCGGGAAGTCAGAGATGCTTCACGCTCCCTCTCGCAATTCTCAAATCGCGGACGAGTAGTTCCTGAGTTCAGCGATCCCACCGTGCGGGAGATTTTCGTCCGAAGTTATCGCCTCCTCTATACCGTGAGCAAAGATGCTGTCAACATCCTTGGTTTCATCCACGGCGCGCGTGACCTTAAGGCGCTGTGGGAGCGTCAGGGAGGTCGACGCGCTTAGACTGGCGAACTCGTCCAATCCGTTATAATGTGCGTTTCGACAAGGTTTAGCCAAGATCTCTGATGATGGAGGAAAGGCATTCATGTACAAGCTCGTTTTACTAAGGCACGGAGAGAGTACCTGGAACAAAGAAAACTTATTTACGGGTTGGACGGACGTTGGGTTGAGTGAGAAAGGCGTGCAAGAGGCGATAGACGGGGGCCGCGAAATGAACAAAGCGGGCTATGTTTTCGACGTGGCTTTCACTTCGGTTTTGAAGCGCGCCATCAAGACGCTCTGGCTGGCGCTGGAGGAGATGGACCAGATGTGGATTCCGGTCTATAACTCCTGGCGGCTCAACGAGCGCCATTACGGTGCGCTACAGGGCTTGAACAAGGCCCAGACCGCAGCGAAGTACGGCGAGCAGCAAGTCAAAATCTGGCGGCGCAGCTACGATATCCGGCCCCCCGCGCTAACGCCGGAGGACGACCGCTATCCTGGCAAAGACCCGCGCTACGCCAGCCTGAAGCCCGAGGAAGTCCCCTTGACCGAGTGCCTCAAGGATACCGTGGCACGGACACTCCCTTACTGGCACGAGACCATCGCCCCTACAGTGCGGTCCGGCAAGCGCGTGATTGTCGCCGCGCACGGCAACAGCCTGCGGGGGCTGGTGAAGTACCTCGACGACGTTTCGGACCAGGACATCGTGGCCCTCAACATCCCGACTGGGATTCCGCTGGTTTATGAGCTTGATGATCGGCTCAAGCCGCTCCAGCATTACTACCTCGGCGATCCCGAAGCCGTGGCCAAGGCCGCTCAGGCGGTGGCCGACCAAGCGAAACGCAAGGCCTGAGCAGGATTCAGGATTCGGGATTCAGGACAGAAACGCGACCCCGTGTTGCACAGCGCGGCCGAGCCGGAACTAAACACGTAGGGCCGAACGGCGTTCGGCCCAGGGGCGAGCGCCGCTCGCCCCTACGTGACATGCAAAATCTTCGCGGCGCGCGAAGAAGATCGCAACCAGTAGCACAGCGGGGAGGACCCAGGGAAAACCCATGAGCGCACTCCCCCGAATCCTGAATCCCGGATCCTGAATCCTGCTCTTTGGTACTTTGGTTCAATTGGCATTTGCACGTTTGGGTGGGAGTGTTATAATCAAGGCGACGCTGCGGCGGTGAAGTGTGCCGCGGCGCCGGGGGTGCACGAGGGGCTTAGGAGTCGGATGCATAATCGGTCCCAGTCCTGGTGGATGTACTTGGCCTGCATGGTGGTGTGGGGGTTATCGCTATCTCGCCCGGCCTGGGCGGACGAGATTGTCAGTATCACAGACGAGCACGGGCGCAAGATCTTCATCAACACGGGCGCAACTCGCACCCCAATCGACCCGGCGATGCGCGCCATACGGCCAGTTAAGGGCGACAACGCTTCCCTTCCCACGCCGGAGATCAATGACGTGGTCGAGCAAACCGCCAGCCGCCTGCAAATTGACCCACAACTTGTACACGCCATTATTAAAGTCGAATCGGAATACGATCCGAAGGCCATCTCGCCCAAAGGAGCGATGGGGCTAATGCAACTCATTCCGAAGACCGCGCAGCGATTCGGGGTCGAAAACCCATTCGATATCAAAGAGAACGTCGAAGGTGGAGTCAGCTACTTGAAGCACCTTTTAGACCTTTTTGGTGGCGACCTTCCCTTATCGCTGGCGGCCTATAACGCCGGAGAAAGTGCTGTGCAGCGATACGGCGGAATCCCTTCTTTTACCGAGACGCGGAACTATGTGCGGAAAGTGACCGACATTTACCAATCGGCTTCGCCGCCTTCGGGTACGAATGCTGCCGGGAACAAAACGCAAGTCTCGCCCATCATTCGCTATGTGGATGAACGAGGCGTAGTACACTATACCAATGTG
>Ga0187784_10003974_pt1 | contig 11964 bp, 11 predicted proteins | sample 1015_SJ02_MP15_2_FD_132964 | JGI IMG/M metagenome (GOLD analysis project Ga0187784, IMG submission 132964) | Tropical peat soil microbial communities from peatlands in Department of Meta, Colombia - 1015_SJ02_MP15_20_MG | ecosystem: Environmental > Terrestrial > Soil > Wetlands > Peat | place... | reverse complement strand
GCGCGGGCTTAACAGCTTTTCGAACTCGTCGAGCAGAAAATTGCCCTCGTCATCGACCGGCGCCCATTTGATTACGGCACCGTGGCGCTCACGCAGGAAATGCCACGGCACAAGGTTGGAATGGTGCTCCATGATCGAGAGTACGATCTCGTCGCCGGCCTTGATGCGTTCGTGCCCGAACGTATAAGCAACAAGGTTGATGGCCTCGGTGGCGTTGCGGGTAAAGATGATCTCTTCATTGCGCTTGGCATTGAGAAAGCGCGCAACTTTCTCGCGGGCGAGTTCGTAGGCTTCGGTCGCCTCGTTGGCGAGATAATGCAGCCCGCGGTGCACGTTGGCGTATTGCGTGGTGTAGACCTCGTTCAGGCGATCGAGCACGGCCAGCGGCTTCTGCGCCGAAGCGGCGTTGTCGAAATAAACGAGCGGCTTGCCGTAGACCTTGGTCGCAAGGATCGGGAAATCCCCGCGGATGCGGTCGACATCATAGGTTTCGATCGTCACTGTGTCGTTCATGGTTCTATTTTCGCGCCTTCAGCCACGCCGCCACCGAATCCATCAGCGCCTCGCGCAAACCGGCGTGTTCGATGCCTTCGATCGCCTCGCCCAGAAAGGCTTGGATCAACAGCGCCTCGGCCTCCGCCGCCGGAATGCCGCGCGCCATGAGATAGAATTTCAGTTCGTCGTCGAGCGCACCCGCAGTGGCGCCGTGGCCGCACTGCACGTCGTCAGCATAAATCTCCAGTTCCGGCTTGTTGTCGGCTTCGGCGCGTTCGGAGAGGAGCAGCGCCTGCGTCATCATCTTGGCGTCGGTCTTCTGCGCACCGCGGCGCACAACGATCCGGCCCTGGAACACGCCATGGGCTTCACCGCCGAGCACTGATTTGAACACTTCGCGGCTTTGGCAGGCGCGGGCGATATGATTGACCAGCAGCGTGGTGTCGGCGTGCTGGCGCCCGCCAAGGAGCGTGGCGCCGCGGATGCCCGCGACCGTGTCTTCGCCGTCAAAATTCAGGAACATCTGATTGCGCACCACGGCGCCGCCAGTGGTGAAGGTAAATGTGTTGAAACGCGCCTGGGCAGCAATGGCCGCCGCCAAGGTCGAGACGTGCAGCGCTTCCGCTCCCTCGCCGATGATTTTGACGTGATCGATGTGCGCACGCTGGCCGACGAACAACTCAAGAGCTGCGTTGACCTGGTAATCGCTGCGCGAAGGGCCCTCGTGGCTTTCGATCAGCATGGCGCGGGTGCCGGGTGCCGCGACCACTAGGGAGCGCACAAATGTCGCCGCCGGTTTTTCCGACGCGACGAAGCAAAGATGCAGCGGCCGTTCGATCGTCGCCCCGTCGGCGATGCGGATTACGGCCCCGTCACCCATCAGCGCGGTGTTGAGCGCCACTGCAACATCGCCTGCAGGCGCGATCTTGCCGAGATGGCCGAGCACCGCCGGATCGCCCTCGGCAAGAGCGTCGGCGAGCGATCCGATCGAAAGTCCGCCTTCCAAACCCCTGAGATCGGAAAGGTCGGGCACGAATGCGCCATCGACGAAGGTGAGGCGGCGCGCTTCGACGTCGCCGAGCATGGCGCCAGCAGCCTTGGCGCGCGCCTTCGTGGCCGCATCCGGCGGGCTGGCAAGTGGCTTCGCCTCGCGCATCAGCGCCCGCAGGTCAGTGTATTTCCAGTCTTCGATGCGGCGGTGCGGCAGGCCTTGTTTGGCGAACACATCGAACGCAGCGGCGCGCTGCGCCGAGACAGCCTTGTCGCCGGGCAGGCGGTTGCGCACCTCGGCAAACGTAGTCGCCAGCGCGCTCTCGGCAGCAGTCTTGATCGTGGTGAGTTCGGCGTTCACGCCACCGCCTCTTCCTGATACTCGCCGTAGCCGTGCGCTTCCAATTCGAGCGCCAACTCCTTGCCACCCGTTTTGACGATCCGGCCCTTCGACAGGACGTGGACCACGTCAGGCACGATGTAGTTGAGCAGCCGCTGATAGTGCGTGATGACGACAAAGGCGCGCTCACGCGAGCGCAGCCGGTTGACGCCGTCGGCCACGATCTTCAGCGCGTCGATGTCGAGCCCGGAATCGGTCTCATCGAGCACCGCCAAGCGCGGTTCAAGCAGTGCCATCTGCAGCACTTCGTTGCGCTTCTTTTCGCCGCCCGAAAAGCCGACATTGACGGCGCGGCGCAGCATGTCGCGATCGATGCCAAGCTGGCTCGCGGCAGCGTTGAGACGTTTTTGAAACTCGGGAACCGACAGCTCAGCGTCGCCGCGCTTTTTGCGCTGTGCATTAAGCGCGGTCCGTAAAAACGTAATGGTCGCGACGCCCGGGATTTCCAGCGGATATTGAAACGCCAGGAACATGCCGGCGGCGGCACGCTCATCCGGCTCCATGTCAAACAGGTTTTTACCGTTGAAAAGGACTTCGCCCGAGGTCGGCTCATAGCCGTCCTTCCCGGCGAGCACATAGGCGAGCGTCGACTTGCCGGAGCCGTTCGGGCCCATGATAGCGTGCACTTCGCCGGCATTCACCGTGAGATCGAGGCCGCGCAAAATCTCCTTGCCCTCGATCCCGGCGTGCAAATTTCTTACTTCCAACAAAGCCATCAATAGCTCCAACCTGTCCTTTGTGAGGCTAGCGATCGCCCCAGCGCCAGCGCAATCCGCCTTCGGTCTTACGGCAACAGACGATGACGAGAAACGCCAGGGCGAGCAAATCGAAGGTGATCAGCGCCGCCAAGGCCCAATAGCGTGGCTCGCTCAATCGCAGAGACAACGATACGGCCACCATGGCAGCCACTGTCCCGAGCGTGACCGCCCAACCCTGCCAAGTCACGGGGGTGGCGCCGTAGCCGTAGCGTTTCGGCCTGAACCAATATTGGGTCATCGCACTTATCCGCGCTCAGCCCACCGAGCCTTCCAGCGAGACGGAAATCAATTTCTGCGCCTCGACGGCGAACTCCATCGGCAATTGCTGCAGCACGTCCTTGACGAAACCGTTGACGACAAGCGCGGTTGCCTCCTCCCCGGAAAGGCCGCGCTGCATGCAGTAGAAGAGCATGTCCTCGGAAATCTTCGAGGTCGTCGCCTCGTGCTCAAACACGGTCTTCGAGTTCTTTGCCTCGATATATGGCACCGTGTGGGCGCCGCACTGATCGCCGATTAGGAGCGAATCGCAATTGGTGAAATTGCGCGCGCCGGTGGCGCGACGGTGCGCTGTGACGAGACCCCGGTAGGTGTTGTTGGAGTGGCCGGCCGCGATGCCCTTTGAGATGATCCTGCTGGTCGTGTTTTTGCCGAGGTGCAGCATCTTGGTGCCGGAATCGACCTGCTGGTAACCGTTGGAAATGGCAATCGAATAGAACTCACCGCGCGAATTATCGCCGCGCAGGATGCAACTCGGATATTTCCAGGTAATGGCGGAGCCGGTTTCGAGCTGGGTCCAGGAGATTTTAGCGCTGTTGCCGCGGCAATCCCCGCGCTTGGTAACGAAATTATAGACGCCGCCTTTGCCCTGCGCGTCGCCCGGATACCAATTCTGGATGGTCGAGTATTTGATCTCGGCGTCGTCCAGCGCGATCAGTTCGACCACCGCGGCATGCAGCTGGTTCTCGTCGCGCACCGGCGCGGTGCAGCCTTCGAGGTAGCTCACATACGAGCCCCTGTCAGCGATGATCAGCGTACGCTCGAATTGGCCCGTGTTGCGCTCGTTAATGCGGAAATAGGTCGATAGCTCCATCGGGCAGCGCACGCCCGGCGGTACATAGACAAACGAGCCGTCGGAAAACACCGCGGAATTGAGCGTGGCGAAGAAATTGTCGCTGATCGGCACCACCGTGCCGAGGTATTTCTTCACCAGGTCCGGGTGCTTCTGCAGTGCCTCTGAGATCGGCATGAACAGCACGCCGGCTTTAGCCAGTTCAGCCTTGAAGGTGGTGGCCACCGAAACAGAATCGAACACGGCGTCGACCGCCACGCGGCCGTAGCCGTTGCCGGCATTTTCAGTCTCTTGTTCAGTCTGTTGGCCTTCCGCGCTGTCGTCGGCCGGCTTCTGGATGCCGAGCAGCGCCTCGCGCTCACGCAGCGGAATGCCGAGTCTCTCGTAGGTGCGCAGAATCTCCGGATCGATCTCGTCGAGCGACTGTGGCGCCTTCTTGGGCGCCGCATAGTAGTAGATATTCTGATAGTCGATCGGACCGTATTCGACCTTGGCCCATTTCGGTTCACGCATCGTGAGCCAGCGGCGATAGGCGTCAAGCCGCCACGCCAGCATCCACTCGGGCTCGTTCTTCTTGGCTGAAATGAAGCGGATGACGTCTTCGGACAGGCCCTTCGGGGCCTTTTCCGATTCGATCAGCGTCTCGAACCCATACTTATACTGATCAACGTCGATACGGCGGACCTGTTCGACGGTCTCTTGTACTGCCGGCATTCGTCCCTCCGCTCACGGTTTCAAGGACCGCGGGTTGGATTTAGTCGGTTATGGTCGGTGCGTTGACGGCCGTTTCACCCCACGAGGACCGCTTGAACCGTTCCAAAAGCCGCGGAAACGGCCGTTGCTACAGCCGGTTAAGCGGCAATGCTGCGTCCTTTAGATAATGCACTTGCGAGCTTTCTCCAAGCGGCAAGAAATCGCTCGATATCTGCCTCATCGGTGGTCCAGCCGAGGCTGACACGCACGGCGCCGCGGAGCAGCGCCGGCGAAATCCCCATGGCCGCAAGTACATGCGACGGCTGCACTTTTCCGGATGAACAGGCCGCGCCCGAGGACACCGCAATACCCTCCAGGTCGAAGGCGATGACCGTGGTCTCAGCCTTCATGCCCTCGACCGCGAACAAAGTCGTATTCGGCAACCGTTCGGCAGTTTCGCCAAAAATCACGGCCGATGGCGTGATCGCCGTAAGACCGGACTCCAGGCGGTCCCGCAGCGCCCTCATGCGTGCTGCCTCGGCGGCACAGGCGCCGTGCGCCACCGCGGCAGCCGCTCCGAAAGCGGCAATCCCGGCCACATTCTCGGTCCCGGCGCGCAACCCACGCTCCTGGCCACCGCCGCGGAGCAGCGGTTCCGGGAAGTGAATATCGTCGCCACGCCGGACCAATGCGCCAACTCCCTTCGGCCCACCGATCTTATGCGCAGATAGCGTCACAAGATCGGCGTCCATCTCATGGATATCACAGTGAATTCGCCCAACGGCCTGGACCGCGTCGACATGCAGGAGGCCGTGGGCTGCGTGGACGATCGACGCCGCCTCGGCCACCGGCTGGACCACCCCGCTCTCGTTGTTCGCGAGCATGAGGGAGACGAGAGGCCGAGCGCTTCGCGCGACCGCCCTGGCCAAGCCGGCGAGATCGATCCGCCCATCTGACGTGACCGCCACATCCTCGATCACCTCGCGCGGGAATCGACCGCCCGCCCGCACCGAGGAGTGCTCGATCGCCGAGATGAGCAGCCGGTCGCGCGGCCCCTTCTCGCCCGCCGTCTCAATTGCGGGCGTCAGCGCCAGCATGTTGGCCTCGGTGCCGCCCGAGGTGAAGACCACGTTGGCCGGCTGGGCGCCGACAAGCGCGGCGACCCGTTCGCGCGCGCGCTCGATCAGGCCCCGGGCCGCACGGCCCTCGGCATGCACCGAAGACGGGTTGCCGGACGCCGCCAGCGCCCCCAGCAAGGCCTCGCTTGCCTGGGGACGCAGCGGCGCCGTGGCGTTCCAGTCGAAATAGCTGCGCTCGGCCATGCTCGTTGTGCTTGCTTTTTGTCCCCCGGCTTGTGCTAGAAGGCGGCCACTCTGTTTGCATAGGCCGCCAGTCGCGTCGCCGGTTGCAAAAATCACAAGTGGTTATAAATGCTTAGGCGTGGCTATGCACGCCGTCAAGCAACGCTCCCGAAAACGCACGCATCGAGGTTTAATTTAAGCCATGCCCGAGGTCATTTTCACCGGACCCGGAGGCCGCATCGAAGGCCGCTACCACCCTGCGCGCCAGAAGAACGCGCCGATCGGCATTGTGCTGCATCCCCATCCGCAATTCGGCGGCACGATGAACCACCAGATCGTGTACCAGCTCTATTACGCGTTCGTGCACCGGAACTTTTCCGCGCTGCGGTTTAACTTCCGTGGCGTCGGCAGAAGCCAGGGCGGCTTCGATCACGGTGTCGGCGAACTCTCCGACGCGGCAGCCGCGCTCGATTGGGCGCAGTCGGTCAATCCGGAAGCTCGCAGCTGCTGGATTGCGGGCTTCTCGTTTGGCGCCTGGATCGGTATGCAGCTCTTGATGCGGCGGCCGGAAATCGAGGGCTTCATCTCCATCGCGCCGCCCGCCAACCTCTACGACTTTTCGTTCCTGGCGCCCTGCCCTTCCTCCGGCCTGATCATTCACGGCGACAAGGACGCCGTGGTGCCGCCCCGCGATGTCACGACGCTCGTGGAGAAGCTCAAGACGCAGAAGGGCATCGTCATCGAGCAAAAGATCGTCCCAGGCGCCAACCATTTCTTTGACGGCAAGATCGAGCCGCTGATGAGTTCGATCAGCGCCTATCTCGACAAGCGATTGGGCACCAAGGGCGGGCGGACCACGACGGCGGCGTAATCAACGCGACCGGAAAGCCGCTAGGCGAACTTCTTCACCGCCAGCACGGCGTTAAGACCGCCGAACGCGAACGAGTTCGACATCGCCGCGTCGATCACGACCGCACGGGCCGCGTTGGGCACATAATCGAGATCGCAGGCCGGATCGGGCCCGAGATAGCCGATGGTTGGCGGCACAATACCGTCGCGCACCGCAAGCAGCGTCGCCACCAATTCAAGCGCGCCTGCCGCACCGAGCGCGTGACCAACCATGGATTTGGTTGACGAGATCGCGAGCTTTTCCGCATGCGGCCCGAACGCCTCATGCAGCGCCTTGGTTTCGGTTTCGTCGTTGGCGGCGGTACCGGTGCCGTGCGCGTTGACGTATTGGATGTCAGTGGGTGTGAGCTGGGCGTCCGCGAGCGCATCGCGCATCGCTCGCACCATACCGCCCTGATCGGGCGCGGTCAGATCGGCGGCATCCGCGCTCATGCCGAAGCCGACGATCTCGCCAAGGATTTGAGCGCCGCGGGCATGCGCACGCGCAAGCGGCTCCAGCACCATCATAGCGGCACCCTCGCCGAGAATAAGGCCCATGCGGTCTTTCGAGAACGGCCGACAGACATCGGGCGACATCACCCGCATCGCCTCCCAGCCGCGCACCGTGCCGAAGGTGATGCAGGCTTCCGCGCCGCCGGTAACCGCGCAGTCGACCTGCCCGGCTCGCACCATGTGAAACGCGAGGCCGATGGCGTGCGTCGCCGAGGCGCAGGCGCTCGCTACTGCAAACGCCGGCCCGCGCAGGCCGCACGCCATAGAGACCTGGCTCGCCGGCGCATTGACCATGAGTTTAGGGATCGTCAGCGGAAAAACACGCGTGCGCTTTTCCACATAGACGCGGCGAAAGCTGTCATCGTGCGTGGTCTGGCCACCGACGCCAGTGCCAACGATAGCGGCGGTGCGCACCGAAAGCGGCATGTCGAAGATCAAGCCAGATTGAGCGATTGCCTCGCGTGCCGCCACTACGGCAAACTGCGAGACGCGGTCGAGCGTCGACAATTGCCGCTCGGCAAAGTGCGCCAGCGGGTCGAAATTCTTGACCTCGGCGGCGACCTTTTGGGTCAACTCGTCGTTTGCCGGCGTCAGCGTTATGGGGCCGAGGCCGCTGACGCCCGCCTTCAGATTGTCCCAGTAGGCCGAAGCGGTGTGGCCGACCGGCGTAAGCGCTCCCAGGCCGGTAACGACGACACGGTGCACTGCAGTCACGATTTCTTTTGCGCAACCAGCGCGTCAACGGCCTTGACGACGTCGCCAACGGTCTCGAATTCGGTGCGCGGATTGTTGGTATTGGCGTTGTAAGGAATCTGGATATCGAATTTTTCTTCCAGGTCGAAAATCATCTCGACGGCATCGAGCGATTCCAGACCCAAATCCTCAAGCCGGTCAGTGATCTCGACCGTTGGTTTCTCGACCCGCTTCTTCTTGGCGATGATCGCAATGACGTCGCTCGCTACGTCGCTCATGATGCCGAAGTCCCCATCACTTCTTCACGGCCTGTTCCAGAGCGTCGAGGCGCGACGCCATCGTCTCCACCTTATCATGGAGCCGCCTCGCCCGGCGCACATAAAGGTGCTGCTCGACCGAGCGCTGGTGCGGCTGCGCCGGATAGCCAGAGAAAAAGGCATTGGCGGGAACGTCAGTGGCGACGCCGGAACCGGCGGCAATCACCGCCTGATCGCCAATGCGCACATGATCGCCGACCCCGACGCCGCCGCCGAGCCGGACCCGGTCGCCGAGGACGACGCTGCCGGAAATTCCCACCATGCCGCAGAGAATGCAGCTTTCGCCGATGGTGACATTGTGGCCGATATGGACATGGTCGTCGATCTTGCTGCCGCGGCCGATGCGCGTGCTTTCCAGCGTGGCGCGGTCGATCGTGGTGCAGGCGCCGATCTCGACATCATCGCCGATCTCGACATTGCCGAGCGAATGTACCCGCGTGACCGTCACTCCGGCGGTGAAAGCTGTCGCCGACATCAGGTCGGGCGCGTAGCTGAATCCGTCCGCCCCGATCACGGCGTTGGCATGTACGATCACCCGGTCGCCGATGCGGCAACCATGGCCGATGCGCACGCCGGGGTGCAATAAACACTGTGCGCCGACGGTCGCGTCGGCGCCGATCGTCACGTGCGGCAGGATCGTGGTGCGACGGCCGATGCGGCTGCGCGGGCCGATCACCGCGAACGGCCCGATGCTTGCGCCCTCGCCGATCTCCGCGTCGGCGGCCACGATTGCGGAGGGGTGAATGCCGGGATCGTGCGGCGGTCCTGGATCAAACATGGCGGTCAGCTTGGCAAGCGCCATCCGCGGTTCGCCAACCGCAATCACCGCGGCGAACGCCCCGGATGGAACCGCCTGCGCCGCCGAAACGACGACCGCACGCGCTTTGCTGCGTGGCAGCGCCGCCGCCGCCTCAGCGCTCATGGCAATAGCAAGGTCGGACGGGCGCTCCGCCCGCTCCGGATGCACCAGGCGGACGATAGCGATGGTCCCATCCCCATCAAGCCGGCCGGACAGGGCCTGTGCGATGTCCCGCGTAAGCATCAATTTGCGTGAGATTCCCAATAGATGCGGAATTATCTTCGTGTAGCGAAGCGGTCGCGCGACTGAAAATTGCGCTAGATCGCGCGGCGGGTCAACCACGCGCCGTTCGACACGCTTTACGGCGCAGCAAAGTGCGCAGCAACGCCGCATCTCGCGAAATTACTTCGCCGGAGCGCGGCCTCGTGCTTGAATCGCCCGCCTTCAAGACAACAATCGAGGGAGGAACGCGTGCGTTCTAGCCATTTCGCTGCGGGCTGTCTGTCTGTCGCGCTGCTGGCGCTCACGACAGGCAGCGGAGCCGCGCAAGACATTGTCAAAGTCGGCATCGTCATGCCGTTGACCGGAAGTCTGGCCGCGGCCGGCCGAGAAATTGTCGATGCCTGCAAGCTCTACATGGCTCAGCACGGCGACACCGTGGCGGGCAAGAAAATCCAGCTCATTGTCAGAGACGACGGCAGCGTTCCCGACAATGCCAAGCGGCTCGCTCAGGAGCTGGTCGTCAACGATCACGTCGACTTCCTCGGCGCCGGCTCGACGCCAAGCGCCATGTCGATGGCGCCGATCTCCGTCCAGGGCAAGGTCCCGACTGTCATCATGATTTCGGGCACCTCGGTCGTCACCGAGCGCTCGCCCTATTACGTGCGAACGAGCTTCACGCTCGGCCAGCAAGCCGGGATCATCGCCGACTGGGCAATCAAGAACGGCAGCAAGAAAGCAGTCTCCGTCCTGTCCGACTACGCGCCCGGCGCCGAGGCGGGCAAGGTGTTCGCAGAGCATTTCATCAAAGGCGGCGGCCAAATCCTCGATACATTGAGGGTACCGCTCGCCAGTCCGGACTTTGCGCCGTTCCTGCAGCGCGCCGCCGATCTTCATCCCGACACGCTGTTCGCTTTCGTCCCGGCCGGTCAGGCCGGGCCGTTGGCAAGGCAGTTCGCCGAGCGAGGGCTCGACAAGTCGGGCATCAAGATGATCGGGCCCGGCGATATCGTGGATGATGATGACCTGCCGGGGACCGGCAGCGCGCTCTTAGGCGTCGTCACGGCTGGTTTCTATTCGGCGGCCCATCCGTCCGCACTCAACAAGCAATATGTCGCCGCTTACGGCAAGGCGACCGGTCACCGTGCCAATTTCATCTCGGTCGGCGGCTATGACGGAATGCACCTGATCTACGCCGCCCTGCAGAAGACCGGCGGTAAGACGAATGCCGATGAGGTCATCCCCGCGATGAAGGGGATGTCATGGGAAAGCCCGCGTGGGCCGATTTCGATCGACCCGCGCACCCGCGACATCGTGCAGAATATTTATATCCGCAAGGTGCAGCTGGTGAACGGTGCGCCTTGGGCGGTCGAGTTCGAGACGTTCCCGAACGTCAAAGATCCGCTCAAGGAAGCCGCGGCGAAATAAGGCGGAAACGCCACTACGCGGCCTGAGCAACACGGACTGCGCTGACATAAGGCGCAGTCCTGCAGGTTGAATCGCTCGCCGGACCTGTTACACAAGCGCCGCGCGCCGCCCAGGGCGGCGCGAACGGCCAGACGGCGATGAGCACCTACAAGTCGGACTTTCTCAATACCCTCGCCAGCCGAGGATTCATTCACCAAGTCTCGGAGCCCGAGGCCCTGGATGCGCTCGCGCGCACCCCCGGAGCCGTCTCCGCCTATATCGGGTTCGACTGCACCGCACCGTCCCTGCATGTCGGCTCGCTGTTGCCGATCATGATGCTCTATTGGCTGCAGCAGACCGGCCATCGGCCGATCGCGCTGATGGGCGGCGGCACCACGCGTGTCGGCGATCCGTCCGGCAAGGACGAGAGCCGGCGGCTTTTGACCGACGACCTCATCAACGAGAATCTCAAAGGCATTCGCGCCATTTTCGCCAAGTTCCTCAAATTCGAGGATGCCGGCGGCAATGCCATTATGGCCAACAATGCCGATTGGCTGAACACGCTCAACTACATCGATTTTTTGCGCGACGTCGGCCGCCATTTCTCGGTCAACCGGATGCTCGCATTCGATTCGGTTAAACTGCGCCTCGACCGCCAGCAGGAGCTGTCGTTTCTCGAATTCAACTACATGATCCTGCAGGCCTACGATTTCGTCGAATTGTATCGCCGCTACGGCTGCGTGCTGCAGATGGGCGGCTCGGATCAGTGGGGCAACATCGTCAATGGCATCGATCTCGGCCGCCGCCTGCATAACGCGCAGTTCTTCGCGCTGACGGCGCCGCTGATTACGACATCGTCGGGTGCCAAGATGGGCAAGACCGCGGCCGGTGCGGTCTGGCTGAACGCGGACTTGGTGAGCCCCTACGAATACTGGCAATACTGGCGCAACACCGAGGACGCCGACGTCGCGCGCTTCCTCAAGCTGTTCACGGTGCTGCCGCTCGACGAGATCGACCGCCTCGCCGCACTGAGGGGCGCGGAAATCAACGAGGCCAAGAAGGTGCTTGCCACCGAAGCGACCGCGCTGGTGCACGGCCGCGCCGCGGCCGATGAGGCGGCCACCACCGCGCGAACGACTTTCGAGGAGGGCGCGTTAGCAACGACGCTCCCAACGGTTACCGTTCCCGCCGGGACGCTACATAAAATTCGTGTAATCGACGCGGCTGTACTGGCCGGATTGGCTTCGTCGAACGGGGAAGCACGACGCTTGGTTGCCGGCGGCGGCCTTAAGGTGAACGACAAAACCGTAGACGACCCGATTCTGTTGCTTCACGGAGAAGACGTGAAAAACGGCGTGATCAAGCTCTCGCTCGGCCGCAAGCGGCACGTGCTGCTCAAGCCGGTGTGATTTTCGGCTAATG
>Ga0187784_10003972_pt1 | contig 11968 bp, 9 predicted proteins | sample 1015_SJ02_MP15_2_FD_132964 | JGI IMG/M metagenome (GOLD analysis project Ga0187784, IMG submission 132964) | Tropical peat soil microbial communities from peatlands in Department of Meta, Colombia - 1015_SJ02_MP15_20_MG | ecosystem: Environmental > Terrestrial > Soil > Wetlands > Peat | place... | reverse complement strand
TCGCGATCACCAACGACATCTACACCCGCGAGGACGCCGAGTTTCTGACGCGCAGCGGAGCCCTGCCGCCCGGGCGCATCCGCGGGGTCGAAACCGGTGGCTGCCCGCACACCGCGATCCGCGAGGACGCCTCGATCAACCTCGCCGCGGTCGATGAGCTGAACCGCCTTTTTCCCCGGCTCGATGTCATTCTGATCGAGTCCGGCGGCGACAACCTCGCGGCGACCTTTTCCCCCGAGCTCGCCGATCTGACGATCTACGTGATCGACGTTGCGGCCGGTGACAAAATCCCCAGGAAAGGCGGCCCGGGCATCACTCGCTCCGACCTGCTGGTCATAAACAAGATCGATCTTGCGCCGCTGGTTGGCGCGAGCCTCGAGGTGATGGACCGTGACGCGCGAAAAATGCGCGGCGAGCGGCCCTTCGTGTTCACCAATCTCAAGGCTGGCGACGGGGTGACCCGCATCATCGACTTCGTTGTCGAACAAGGCGGGCTCTGAAAAAAACGCCCCCGGTTTGCCGGGGGCGTTTCACGTTCGGCAGATGAGAGGTTACGCGGCCTTTTGCTCGGTCACTTGCGGCTGGCTGACGGCCTCGCCGATCTTGATCTGGCGTGGCTTCGCCTCTTCCGGCAGCTCGCGGACCAGGTCGACATGGAGCAGCCCGTTATCCATGCTCGCGCCGTTCACCTTGATGTGGTCGGCGAGGCTGAAGCGACGCTCGAAGGCGCGCCGGGCGATCCCGCGATGCAGGTAGCGGCCTTGCGTCTCCTCGTCTTCCTTCTGCGCCTTGGCGGCGATCACCAGCGAGTTCTTCTCGACGGTGATGTCGATCTCGTCGCGCGAGAACCCGGCCACCGCCATGGTCAGGCGATAGGAGTCCTCGCCCGTCGATTCGATGTTGTAAGGCGGGTAGGTGGGGACAGCCGTGTCGAAACGCGAGGCGCTGTCGACCAGACGGGCCAGGCGGTCAAAGCCGATCGTCGAACGGAACAGGGGAGAAAAGTCAAAGCGATCCATTTCCAAGTCCTCCATCGAGCAACAAGGGTTGTGGCGCCGACCAGATGGCCCAGCGCCGTTCAGCAACGCGCGAACCCGCAATGGGCGTTCGCACGGTCTTGATTTAGGTAGCCCAGAGGGGGTTTCAAGCACCCCGACAAGGGAACGAGCAGCCTTACGACTTCAGCCCGAAGCCCTGGAAGCGCTTGTTGAAGCGGGCGAGCTGGCCGCCGGTGTCGAGCAGGCGCTGCTGGCCGCCCGTCCAGGCCGGGTGCGATTTCGGGTCGATGTCGAGGCGCAGCGTGTCGCCTTCCTTGCCGTAGGTCGAGCGCGTCTTGTACGAGCTGCCGTCGGTCATAAGGACCGTGATCTCGTGGTAGTCCGGGTGGATGTTTTCTTTCATCGCGCGCGTCCTTTTCGGAAGGCGCGGGTTATACAAGCCGCACCGCGCCGACGCAACAATCGCCAATACGAAGCCGCCGCCCTTTTAAGCTCCGCTTGTCAGATACTCCATCGCTGCGGCCACACCGCCGCGGCCATGAGGCGCGCCGGTCAGATCGAGGGCCATTTCGACGGCGGCGAGCGAGCCCAGCACCATCGCCTCGTTCAGATCGCCCAGATGGCCGATCCGGAACAATTTGCCGCGCAGATGCCCCAGCCCCCCGCCGAGCGACACGTTGAACTTTTCGAGGCATTGCGCACGCACGGCCTCGGCGTCGTAGCCATCCGGCATCAGTACCGCGGTCACCGTGTCCGACTGGCCTTCGGGATCGATAGCGAAAATCTCGGGCCCGTCGTTTTGTCGCCAAGTACGCACGGCGCGTCGCGTCGCCTCGGCGAGCCGGTGATGACGCGCGAAGACATTCTCCAACCCTTCCTCTTCAAGCATCCGGAGCGCCTCGCGCAGCCCATAGAAGAAGTGGACGGGCACAGTGCCGTTCCAGTAGCCCTGGCGCGGATCGCCGCTCAGCAGGCGACGCCAGTCCCAATAGACGCGCGGCAGCTTCGCCACCGCCGTCGCGGCAATTGCCTTGGCGCTGACGCCGGTGAACGCCATGCCAGTTGGCAGCATCAGCCCCTTCTGCGAGCCGACCACCACGACATCGACGCCCCATTCGTCCATCCGGAAATCGAACGAGCCGAGCGAGGAAATCACATCGACGCAAAACAGCGCTGGGTGTTTTGCGGCATCGATCGCCTGGCGCATCGCCGCGACGGGATTGCACACGCCGGTCGAGGTTTCGTTGTGGACGGCGAGCACCGCCTTGATCTCGTGGTTCTTGTCCTCGCGCAGCCGTGCTTCGAGCTTCGCGGGGTCAACTGGGCGGCGCCAATCGTTCGCCAGCGTCTCGACCTCCAGCCCGAAGGATTCGGCGCGCAGCCCCCAGTTGAGCGAGAAATAGCCGCTTTCGGCGATCAGCACCTTGTCGCCCGGCGAGAACAGATTGACCAGCGCCGCTTCCCAGGCGCCGTGCCCGGTCGCGGCATAACCGAGGATCGGCTGCTTGGTCTTGAAGACGCGTTGCAGGCCGGCGAAGCACTCGTCCGAGATTTCCTTGAACGCGGCGCCGGTGAAGTCGAGCGTGCCGCGGTCCATCGCGCGCAGGATACGGTCGGGGATGTTGGTCGGCCCCGGGTTCATGAAGAAATGCCAGCCGTTGCTCCGTGCCATCGCTCGTCCTTTGCTCCCCGGCTACGTTACCGGAGGGTATGTTCCCGTGTTCGGTGAGGGGCGCGCAGCATAATCGCGAGTGCCCTTTAGACAATCGTCAATCCGGCAGTTGAGCCCTGCCGATTGTCGCACCCGCGAAAGCTTATGCATAAAAAATAGGCAGGACCGACGTCCTGCCTGCGGCTTTTCCGATTTCTCCGGCCGCGGATCACCGCCGTCGACCGGTCGTCAGAGCCTCCCTGAACTCGGGCCGGGCTAATTGCCCATGCTGAGTGCTGTTGCCGCCATCTTACGCAGCTTCCCGCTGCCGGTCACGCGCTTTCTTTCACCAACGCGGCATATTTGACGGTGAAAATTGTCGGGGGCGCCAGAAGCTGTTCCAGCATTCGATCAACCTGTAAAAGCGCGCAATGTCGCTGATCTTGTATCGGACGATCGGCCTCCTCGGTGCGGCCGTTTTTGTCGTCGCTTATTTCGCCAACCAGGCACGCTGGCTCAAGTCCGAGGACTGGCGCTTCCCGGTCGCCAATCTCGCGGGCGCGCTGCTGATCCTGATCTCACTGTTTGGCGAATGGAACCTGCCCTCGGTGGTGATCGAGGCGTTCTGGGCGGCGATCAGCGTTTACGGCCTCGTGAACCGCGCCTAGAGTGCGGCCCCTTCTTAAAGACAGAACCAGTCATGCGTCTTTCCCAATATTTTCTGCCGTTGCTGCGCGAAAACCCGGCCGAGGCGCAGATCGTCTCGCACCGGCTGATGCTGCGCGCCGGGATGATCCGCCAGTCATCGGCCGGCATCTATTCCTGGCTGCCGCTCGGACATCGCGTTCTGAAGCGGGTCGAACAGATCGTGCGCGAGGAGCAAGACCGCAGCGGCGCCCAGGAAATCCTGATGCCGACGATCCAGCCCGCCGAGCTGTGGCGCGAAAGCGGCCGCTACGACGATTACGGCGATGAGATGCTGCGCATCACCGATCGCCATAAGCGGCAGATGCTTTATGGCCCGACCAACGAGGAGATGATCACCGAGATCGTCCGCGCCGCGATCAAGAGCTATCGCGACCTGCCGAAAAACCTCTACCACATCCAATGGAAATTTCGCGACGAGGTGCGACCGCGCTTTGGCGTGATGCGCGGCCGCGAATTTCTGATGAAGGACGCCTACAGCTTCGATCTCGACGCCACGAGCGCCAAGCACGCCTACAACAAGATGTTCGTCGCCTATTTACGTACCTTCGCGCGGATGGGGTTGAAGGCGATCCCAATGCGCGCCGATACTGGCCCGATCGGCGGCGAGCTCTCCCATGAGTTCCAGATCCTCGCCGACACCGGCGAGAGCGAGGTTTATTGCGACAAGGCCTGGCTCGAAACCGACATCCTCGCCGAGGAGGTCGATTACGACGGCGACCTTGAGCCGTTCTTCAAGCAATGGACCGCGCGCTATGCCGCGACAGACGAGATGCACGACGCCGCGAAATGTCCGGTGCCGGCAAACGAGCTGGTCGCGGCGCGCGGCATCGAGGTCGGCCACATCTTCAATTTCGGTACCAAATATTCAAAGCCGATGGGCGCCGTCGTCAGCCTCGCCGACGGCAGTAGCGTACCGCTCGAAATGGGCTCCTACGGCATTGGCGTGTCGCGGCTGGTCGGTGCGCTAATCGAGGCCAACCACGACGATGGCGGCATCATCTGGCCCCGAAGCGTCGCGCCGTTCGATGTCGGGCTCGTCAATTTGCGCGGCGGCGACGCGAAATGTGTCGCCGCGGCAAACGAGCTCTACGGCAAGCTTCGAGAAGGCGGTGTCACCGTGCTCTATGACGACCGCGACGAGTCGCCGGGCGCCAAATTCGCGACGATGGATTTGATCGGCCTGCCCTGGCAGCTGATCGTCGGCCCCCGCGGGGTCGCCGCCGGCACGCTCGAAGTCAAGAACCGACGCACCGGCGAGCGTCAGGACCTACCTGTCGACGCGGCGCTCAACCGCATCGTTGCGCCGTAAATGATCTTCGGCGCGTTCGAACGCATGGTCGCGTTCCGCTATTTGCGGGCGCGGCGTCAGGAAGGGTTCGTCTCGGTCATCGCGATCTTCTCGCTGCTCGGCATCGCACTGGGCGTCGCGACGCTGATCATTGTGATGTCGGTGATGAACGGGTTTCGCGCCGATCTGGTCGGCCGCATCCTTGGCTTCAACGGCCATCTCGCAATTTATTCGGCGACCGGGCGGCTGACGGATTACGACGCGGTCGCCGCCAAGGTGCGCGCGGTGCCCGGAGTGGTCAGCGCGACGCCACTCGTCGAAGGTCAGGTTATGGCGACCAGCCCCTACGCGGCGTCGGGCGCGCTGGTGCGCGGCATCAGCCCGGAAAATCTCCGGCAGCTCAAGCTGATCTCTGATCACATCGCCGCCGGCTCGCTCGAAGATTTCGGCGACGACAGCATCGCGGTCGGCGACCGGCTGGCAATGCGGCTCGGGCTCCGGGTCGGCGACAAGATCACGCTGATTTCGCCCGAAGGCACCGACACCGCGTTTGGCACGATGCCGCGGCTCAAGACCTATACGATCGCCGCGCTGTTCGATGTCGGCTTCTACGAATACGACAATTCGTACATCTATGTGCCGCTATCGGCGGCCCAGGTTTTCTTCAAGATGCCCGGCCAGGTCACTGACCTCGAAGTCTTCGTGACCGATGCCGATCAGGCGTCGCGCGAGGCGCTGCTGATCACCGCCGCTTTGGGCGATCAGGTACGCGTGCTCGACTGGCTGCAGACCAACAGTAGCCTCGTCAACGTCGTGACCATCGAGCGCAACGTGATGTTCCTCATCCTCACGCTGATCATCGTCGTCGCCGCGTTCAACATCGTCTCCGGCATGATCATGATGGTGAAGGACAAAGGCCGCGACATCGCGATCCTGCGCACGATGGGCGCCTCGCGGGGCATGATCCTCAGAATTTTCATGCTGTCGGGGGCGAGCATCGGCATTGTCGGCACGCTGCTCGGCTATCTGCTCGGCCTCGTCATCACGATGAATTTGGAGGCGATCCGGGAATTCTTGCAGCGCGTTCTCCATGTCGAGCTATTCAACGCGGAATTCTATTTCTTCACCCGGATCCCGGCGCATATCGACCATGGCGAGGTGACCGCGGTTGTCGTCATGGCCTTGACGCTGTCGTTTATCGCCACGCTCTACCCGTCCTGGCGCGCGGCGCGGCTCGATCCAGTCGAAGGGCTACGCTACGAATGACCGAGTCGGAGCTGGTGCTGAGCGGAGTGCGCAAGGTATTTCATCAGGGCGGCGTCGAGCTTGTCGTGCTCAACGACGTCGACCTCGAATTGCGGCCGGGCGAGCTGGTGGCGTTGGTCGGCCCGTCGGGCGCGGGAAAGTCGACGCTCCTGCACGTTGCCGGGCTGCTCGAACGGCCGACCGCTGGCGACGTACGGATCAGCGGCGAGGCGTGCGGCGCGCTTTCCGACGAGCGGCGCACTCAGCTGCGCCGTGCGACGCTCGGCTTCGTCTATCAATTCCACCATCTGCTGCCCGAGTTCTCCGCGCTCGAAAACGTGATGATCCCGCAGATGATCGCCGGCGTCGCGCGTGGCGCGGCGCGTGACAAGGCCGCCGGGTTGCTGCGTCGGGTGGGGCTTGGCGAGCGCCTCGGCCATCGCCCGGCGCGCCTCTCGGGCGGCGAGCAGCAGCGCGTCGCGATCGTCCGCGCGCTCGCCAACGACCCCAAGGTGCTGCTTGCCGACGAGCCGACCGGCAATCTCGACCACGCGACGGCGGAAGGGGTGATGGACACGCTGATCGAGGTTACGCGTGCCACCGGCCTTGCGGTGCTGATCGCGACGCATAATCTCGATCTCGCGCGCCGCCTCGACCGCATCGTCACGCTCGAAGACGGGCGGCTGAAGGCTGTCACCTGATCGAGGGGCGCTCTTCCGAGTCGCTGCCGAAAACTCGCGGGGTCGGACATTTTCAGTGTTGTCGTTGGCGGATTTGTTGGAGCCGCGCGCCGTGGCTGATTTCACCGCGACGGCGTGCCATGCTGCGGATACGCCTCAAATAAAGGAAGCCGATGCCGCTCGCCGACTTTATCCATCTGCGCGTCCACACCGCCTACTCGCTGTCGGCCGGGGCGATCAAGATCAAGGAGTTGGTCGGGCTCTGCAAGGCCAACCGGATGCCGGCGGTGGCGATCACCGACAGTGGCAACCTGTTCGGCGCGCTCGAGTTCGCGACGGCCTGCGCGAGCGAGGGAATACAGCCGATCATCGGTTGCGAGATCGCACTCTTCGCGCATGAGATGGGAGACGCAACGCGAGCGCAGCGCGAGCCCGAGCGCGTCGTCGTGCTGGTGCAGAGCGAGGCCGGTTATCGCAACCTGCTGAACCTGGTGAGTCGCTCGTTCTTGGAGAGTGATGCGGGGGCAGAGCCGGCGATCACGCTCGCCGATCTCACCGCTAACAGCGCGGGCCTCTTGTGCCTCACGGGCGGCGCAAAGGGGCCACTCGGCCGGCTCATCGCCGACGGCCAGGATGTCGCCGCCGGCATCCTGCTCGATGCGCTCAAGGACGCCTTTCCGGGCCGGCTTTATATCGAGCTCACGCGCCATGGCATGCCCGAGGAGGCGCGCACCGAGAACGGCTTCGTCGACCTCGCCTATAAGCACGATCTGCCACTGGTCGCGACCAACGACGCTTACTTCCCCGGCCGCGACTATTACGAGGCGCACGATGCGCTCTTGTGTATCGCGCAAGGCAAGGTTGTCGACGACAACGACCGCTCCAGGCTGACCCCGGATCATTTCTTTCGTCCCGCCGCCGAGATGCGGACGCTGTTCGCCGACCTGCCCGAAGCCAGCGACAACACGCTGGTGATCGCGCGACGTTGCGCCTTTATGCCGACGTTGCAGGCGCCGATCCTGCCGGCCTTTCCGACGGCGCAGGGCGTAGACGAAACGGCCGCCTTGCGGCAAGCGGCGGCGGACGGGCTTGCCCAGCGGCTCGCGGCGCTTGGCCTCGACGACGAGGCGGCCCGGCCCTATCGCGAGCGGCTCGACTTCGAGCTCGGCACGATCATCCAGATGGGATTTGCCGGGTACTTCCTGATCGTCGCCGACTTTATCCAGTGGGCGAAGCGGCAGGGCATTCCGGTCGGACCGGGGCGCGGTTCCGGTGCCGGCTCGGTCGTCGCCTGGTCGCTAACGATCACTGATCTCGACCCGCTGCGCTTCAGCCTGCTGTTCGAGCGCTTCCTCAATCCCGAACGCGTGTCGATGCCCGATTTCGACATCGATTTTTGCCAGGACCGGCGCGACGAGGTCATCCGCTACGTCCAGGAAAAGTACGGCCGCGACCGGGTCGCCCAGATCATCACCTTCGGCAAGCTGCAGGCGCGCGCGGTGCTGCGCGATGTCGGCCGTGTGCTCGGCATGCCGTATGGTCAGGTCGACCGGCTCTGCAAGCTGGTGCCGAACAACCCGGCCAACCCGATCACCCTCGACAAGGCGATCGCCGCCGAGCCGGTACTGCAGCAACAGCGCGACAGCGACGAGCAGGTCGCGCGTCTGATGCGCATCGCGCTGAAGCTCGAAGGGCTTTACCGCCACGCCTCGACCCACGCCGCTGGGGTGGTGATTGGCGACCGGCCGCTCGCCGAGCTGGTGCCGCTCTACCGCGACCCGCGCTCCGACATGCCGGCGACCCAGTTCAACATGAAATGGGTCGAGCCGGCGGGTCTCGTCAAATTCGACTTCCTCGGCCTCAAGACGCTGACCGTGCTGGCGCGCTGCACCGAGCTTCTGGCGGCGCGCGGCGTGAGCCTCGATCTGCCGAACCTGCCGCTCGACGACCGCCCGACCTTCGACCTTTTGACCCGCGCCGACACGGTCGGGGTGTTCCAGGTTGAAAGCGCCGGCTGCCGCGACATGCTCAAGAAGCTCAAGCCCGACCGCTTCGAGGATATCATTGCCGCCAACGCGCTTTACCGTCCGGGGCCGATGGAGAACATCCCGCGCTACATCGCGGTCAAGCACGGCCAGGAAGAGCCCGACTATTTGCATCCCAAGATCGAGGGGATCCTCACGGAGACCCACGGGATCATGATCTATCAAGAGCAGGTCATGCAGATCGCCCAGGTGCTGGCCGGCTACACGCTCGGCGGTGCCGATCTGCTGCGCCGCGCGATGGGCAAGAAGATCAAGGCCGAGATGGACGCCCAGCAGGAGCTCTTTGTCAAAGGCGCGATGGAGCGCGGGGTCGACAAGCGCCGTGCCGAGCTGATCTTCGACCAGATGGCGAGGTTTGCCGGCTACGGCTTCAACAAGTCGCACGCCGCGGCCTATGCACTGGTCACGTACCAGACCGCGTATCTCAAGGCCAATTACCCGGTTGAGTTCCTCGCCGCGTCGATGACGCTCGACATGGGCAATACCGACAAGCTCAATCAGTTTCGCGCCGAGCTGGGCCGGCTCGGCATCGCCCTCTTGCCGCCCGACATCAACCGGTCGGAGGTCGAGTTCGCGGTTGAAACCGACCCCAAGACCGGCAACCCGGCGATCCGCTACGCCCTGGCGGCGGTAAAAGGGGTCGGCGCACAGGCGATGCGCGATCTCGTCGCCGAGCGCGCGGCGAACGGCGCTTTCAAGGATCTGTTCGATTTCGCCCGCCGGCTCGACGCCAGGAGCTTCAACCGGCGGCAATTCGAGAGCCTGGTCAAGGCGGGCGCCTTCGCCGCGTTGAACCCGAACCGCGCGCAATCACTGGCCGCGATCGATCTGTTGCTGCGTCAGGCGAGCCTTGCCGCCGAGGAACGCACGAGCAAACAAGAGAGCCTGTTCGGCGGCGCCGACTCAACCTTCGCCGAGCGTCCCAAGCTGCCGGTCGTCGAGGACTGGCCCGCCGTCGAAAAGCTCCAGCACGAGTTTGATGCGATCGGCTTCTACCTGTCGGCGCACCCGCTCGATCCCTACGGCAAGAGCCTGGAGCGCGCCGGGATTCTCAGCTTTGGCGATCTGCCGGCGGCGCTGGCGGCGCATAGTGCGACCCGCTTCCGCCTCGCCGGTATCGTCGTCGGCAAAAAGGAGCGCACCTCGGCGCGCGGCAACCGTTTCGCCTTTGTGCAGCTCTCCGACACCAGCGGCGTCTTCGAGATCACTGTGTTCTCCGACGTGCTCGGTCCATCGCGTGAGTTGCTCGACGGCGGGCAGCCGCTGATCGTCACCGTCGATGTGCGCAGCGAAGAGCAAAGTCTCCGCCTCACCGCGCAGCGCATCGAGCCGCTCGACAAGGTGGTGGCGCACGCCGCGGCCGGGATGAAGGTGTTTATCGGCGCCGAGGAGGCGTTGACGCGGCTGAAGGGCCTCTTCCAGCGCGAGGCCGTCGGTGGCCGCGGCCGGGTGACAGTGGTGCTCGACCTGCCGGATCGGGAGGTCGAGATCGCGCTGCCCGGCGGCTTCCGTGTCGACCCGCGTATCCGCGCTGCGGTCAAATCGCTCCCCGGCATCGTCGACGTCCACGATATCTGACGGCCGCTTGACATAACTGCGGCTTGCCAAATCGCGCGGCAGCCCTTACGTAAGCGCCCTTGAAACCTCACGCAGGATCGCGGCGCCGTCGGTGACGGCGTTCGCTCCGGTGCCAGTCGAGACTGGTTACTCCTGCGGCGGCAGAACCGGAAAAGGATTTGACGATGGCTCTTCCCGAGTACTCGATGCGCCAGCTGTTGGAGGCCGGCGTTCATTTCGGCCACCACACGCGGCGCTGGAACCCGAAGATGGCGCCGTACATCTTTGGCGTCCGCAACGGCATCCACATCATCGACCTCGAACAGACCGTCCCGCTCTTGCGTCAGGGACTGGAGGCGGTGCGCGATGTCGTGGCCGGCGGCGGCCGGGTGCTGCTCGTCGGCACCAAGCGCCAGGCGCAGGAGGCGATCGCGGAGGCTGCAAAGCGCTGCGGCCAGTACTACGTCAACCACCGCTGGCTCGGCGGGATGCTGACGAATTTCAAGACCATATCGCAATCCATCAAGAGATTGCGCGAGGTCGAGGAACGGGTCGCGCAAGAGAACACTGGGCTCACCAAGCGCGAGATTCTGGAGCTTACCCGCGACCACGACAAGCTCGATCGCGCGCTCGGCGGCATCAAGGATATGGGCGGGCTGCCCGACATCATCGTCATCATCGACACCAACAAGGAGGCGATCGCGGTCGCCGAGGCGAACACGCTGCGCATCCCGGTGGTTGCGGTTCTGGATTCCAACTCGTCGCCGGACGGGATCGCCTATCCGATCCCCGGTAACGATGATGCCATGCGGGCGATTCATCTTTACTGCGATCTGTTCGCGGGCGCGGTGTTGGATGGTCTTCAGGCCGAGCTTGCCGCTTCGGGCATCGACGTTGGCGCCCGCGCTCAGCTGGCCGAGGAGCCGGCGATGAATGGCGCCGATGAGGACGAGGAGCTGGCCCCGGTGACGATGGCCGACGCGGTCGCGTCAGAGGAAGTCGCGGGAGATGACGCCGCGGAGGGAGAAGCGGCCAGCGCCTGAGGCGCCTGACCTGAACGAGAGGATACTGCGATGGCGGAGATCACGGCCGGGCTGGTCAAGGAATTGCGCGACAAGACCGGCGCCGGGATGATGGATTGCAAGCGCGCGCTGGGCGATACCGGCGGCGATATCGAGGCTGCCGTCGATTGGCTGCGCAAAAAAGGGCTCGCCGCGGCGGCGAAGAAAGCCGGGCGGGTGGCCGCCGAAGGGCTTATCGGGGTCGCGACGGGCGATAAGGCCGGAGCGGTGGTCGAGGTCAATTCCGAAACTGATTTCGTCGCCCGCAACGAGCTGTTCCAGGATTTCGTGCGACGGGTCGCCCAGCTCGCGGTCACCGCCGACCGCGACAGCGACGCGCTGAAGGCGGCGTCTTTCGCCGGCAACGGCAAGACCGTGGAGGGCGAACTCACCGATCTCATCGGCCGCATTGGCGAGAACCTGGTGCTGCGCCGTGTGGCGCGTCTCGCAGTCGGCCGGGGCCATGTCGCGTCCTATGTGCACAACGTCGTCTCCCCCGGCCTCGGCAAGATCGGTGTGCTGGTGGCGCTCGAATCGGCGGCGGGCGAGAATGTGCTGGCGCCTTTGGGGCGACAGCTGGCGATGCATGTCGCCGCCGCGAACCCGCAATATCTCGACCAGAGCTCGGTGCCGGCGGTGGCCCTCGACCGCGAGCGCGCGGTGTTGCGCGACCAAGCGGGGTCGACTGGCAAGTCGGCCGATATCGTCAACAAGATGGTCGAAGGACGGCTGCGC
>Ga0187784_10003971_pt1 | contig 11968 bp, 13 predicted proteins | sample 1015_SJ02_MP15_2_FD_132964 | JGI IMG/M metagenome (GOLD analysis project Ga0187784, IMG submission 132964) | Tropical peat soil microbial communities from peatlands in Department of Meta, Colombia - 1015_SJ02_MP15_20_MG | ecosystem: Environmental > Terrestrial > Soil > Wetlands > Peat | place... | reverse complement strand
CTGAGTTTCGTCATCGACGACCTTGCCGACAGCAAGAAGGAACGTCTTTGCCCGTTCCAGCATACCTTGCGCGTTCGCCTGCGCCACCTTGAGCGCGTTCCACTCCAGCAGGAACGCGTCCCTCAGGCGTTCGACCTTCTGCTGGGCGAGCATGTACCTTACCCAGCCGCTCGTGAAGCCTCCGAGAACATCGAGGGAGACGAACACCGCGGCGACGGCGATCAGTGCCGTGCTCCAGACAGCTGGCCACGTAACACCGACAAGGTCTTTTGATAGGGGCACGAAGCCGCTTGCCGCAGTAGCTAACAGTGCGCCCACTCGAAGGGAGACTCCCCAATAGCGCTTTGTCGCCCTGCGGCTCTGATACCAGCTTATCGTGCTGTCGCTTAAGGAGACGACGTATTCATAAATTTTACTCAGTGAGTCATCAGGTGCTGAACCCCACTGGAGATTGAGATCCAGTTCTTTCCACTCGATGTCGGTCCTGGGACGAAACAGCCGATAGAGCACCCAACCTATTAGGAGAAACAAGATTACCCAAAAATACCAATATGCTGCAAGAGCGGATCTCATCTCTCCCTCGTTCGTCAAGTCCGTAAAGTCGTTGATCTAAATAACATGTCTCTTTGAACGAGACCTCCACCAGATCGGCCTGCAAAGTAACAGCGCGCCCCGTAGGCGTATCGCTTGGTCTGTTGGCTATCGGCTCTCAAGTACGCCCTTCAAAGTCAGAGTTGGCCGCTCAGTGCTGTCTGCGAGGGTCTGCTACCGCAAGGATAACCGGCAATAACAGTTGAAAGCTTAAATTCTCATCTTTGTTCAGCACGGGGATGCAGATCTTGCAGCCATCCTTTTGCCCAAAGAAATACCAGCATAGTACAAGCATATCGGGAGGTTGTCAATCAGGATGCACTCGCTTTGATGTATCCTTTTGTTGCCGAGCATGGGCTTCACGAACCCTCTCCGGAGCCCGAGAATCAAGTTGAGTGCGCCCTGCTTCGTTTCAACCTTTCTTGCCACATCCTTGAGTCCGAACTGCCCAACGGGCAATAGAACATATGAGCCGGGAACGTTGCGTTTCCCGAGCCATATGAAAAAAGTCCACTTGTGTGGCAGCGGCCTTAAGCATAGTTTGTCAATCGGCAATCGCCCACCATCCCCGTCTGCGGGAAAATTGCAAAAATTGGCAGAGGGGGGAGTGGCGGGGTGGTGGGGGGTGTTAATGTCCCTCGTGCCCCCCCGGGGGGACCTCAACAATCGGGAAAAGACATTAACAGCACCTCTTATATCAGACAAAGAAATGGTATTTCCTTCTGAATGTCAGGATTTACAGTAGATGCTCTCATCTTGTATCCTTATATCTTGAAGAAATTCAACTATTAGCATGATGTATTGGCATTCTAGGGAAACCTTCTGGCGGGCTTTCGACAACGAAGTACATTCTCGCGAATCACTCCGTCATGCACTTTTCCACACTTTTCTGCATTCCAGTCGAAAAGCGGGACAGAAGCGGGATAAAAACTTTTATTTTTGAGTTCAGACTGTGATGTTTTGCCAATAAACTGGTGCCTGGGGCGGGAATCGAACCCGCACGGGGACAAGCCCCAAGGGATTTTAAGTCCCTTGTGTCTACCGATTCCACCACCCAGGCATTATACGCAATATCCAGTATTTAGCGATTAAAATCTTCAATTATCACTTGTTGGGCTATGCTTCCTACCCCACGTATACCCCACTTTCTTCGGGGTTTGCGTGTAGAATTGCGTTTTTCAATTCCAAACGTATTAGTACCACACTCGAAACCATCAGTCAAAAATCCGCACATCCGGCTTTTCCCCTTCACCAGGTCATTCGATATCATCGTGATCGGTGATAATGATTCTTTATTGAAATCCTCCACTTCCGCCCGAAAATCAAAACCCGCAAAACCGCCTCTTTCTCCCCTACAAAAGTAAAAAAATCTATTCCCTGAACTACAACGGAATTCAACAGCCGATAAATACTGAATTTTAACATCCTGTGGACAACTATTGGGAAAAGAAAATTTCATTACTAAGCAATTTTCCATGTGACTTCAAAAAGTACTTATGATTCTTGGAATATATATCTAATTGGATTTCAACTATATCTTCCATTTTGATCTGCGATATTTTTCGTTCCTTTGTAGTCGAATATCCCTGATGGGAAAAGTAGTCTCCTACATAAGTTATTACCAGCTTGCCAATTTGGGGATCAACTCCAAATGACTTTCTTAGTCCATCGATAATCCGTTTCACTTCGGATTTTACATCTTCCAATTTAATTTCATCTGTGGCGTCGCTTATAAGTATATTAAGTGAAATTCGATTTTTATCATAATCATATCCTGAAATGCAAAAGGCAGACGTATCGTCACCGAAAAGAGCAGCGGATGAAAAGTCAAATTGCCTACAAAACCATTTCAGGTGATCGTCTGTCCTGACCATTCCTAAATCGAACAGACTGACAGGTTCATTCATTAAGTGGCGAATAGACGAAGTAGGTTCCGCGAAACATATTGTCGGAAATAATATAAGAACAAAAATCAGCTTTTTCATGCCATGCTCCATGTTGGTTATTTTCGACCATTTTAACGAGGACTTGCTGTGTGTTCCTTATTTATGCTTTCAATAATACGAGAAATATGGATATTGTCTTGTGTGATCCTTCGAAGTGTCTCAGGAGTCAAGTTGTGGCCCTCGATTTCTTCCATAAGTCTTAAGTAATAATGAAGATAAACCACTATTGGCTGAATAGATAAATGTTTTCCCGTACTTGCGTTCATATGCTGTTTATGATCTTCTAATGCCATTTGAGCAGCCATATTAAGTTTTTCACGCCTGGATTGAGCCCGTTGTTGTAGAATCATTACTATGACCGATGCTGAGGCACCGATTAAAGCGCCGAAGGCTCCTGATAGTAATGGAATAAATTCTTGCATACTTCCCTCCTACTGGCTCCATCGGTGGATTTTTTCCCACGACCGTCTTCGGGGCTTACTATAGCGCCCTCTTTTCTCTCGCACAATACGTTTTAAATGCTTTTCTCCATAGTTTTCATTGGCGTGATCGCAGGATTGTCTCCGAAATGCGGGTGCCATCAAAATTGAATTTTTTCCTGTTTCCTGCTATGAGGGAACTGGTCAGAAAGTAACCACAAACACTGTTTGACGCACAGGATCATGAAATTTGGCGAAAGTGTAATTTATAATTCGAAACACAAAATGTGGTCAGAATCATCGGAATACGCTGTCACATCATCATTCCTAGAGTGGAGGTGAGAGTTCAATGGGACTTGATGAAGATCACGCAGCACTCGTTCAGGAAGCCGTGTCACGAATCCAAGGCGGATCACAACGCCTGTCAGTTACTCCGATTGCTGATGGCATCAAAATCTTATTGGAACGACCCCACTTTGTCGAATGGGACGATCAGGATTACGGCAATTTCGGCGATTCCGATGCGACGTTATCACTTACCAGTCAATACCGCGAAGAGATCAATACCATTGAGACCCTGCTTGTTGAGATGGTTCAGGTCGGTCGATTTGAGATAATTCAGCGAGTCTTCCAAACGGCTGGAAACGACAAATTTGCCCGAAATCGTGCTATTGCTGGATATGCAAGAGAACTCTGGCGCGACCATGCGATACCGATAAGGTTTCACAACGGTAAGATTTGTGTGATCTGGCCTCCTGAAGATGTGTTGCACTTGCCGATAATACATGAATACGATCCATGCCAGTTTTTTACGGCTACTGGCAATACCGTTCTCGAAATGCGTAAAGCGTTTGAGGGTGAGAAGAAAAAACTTGGGATATGGAAAAACATTGCCATTTTTTCTCTTGTCCTTCTCTGTTTACTTGGTTTTATAGGATTTTCTTTTCTATTGCGATAAAGAATAAACTTTCAAAATCGAAATTATGGAGTTCATGATGACTATCAAGAATTGGGATGTGAATCCAAAGTGGAAGGAACTGCCAAAGCCTGAGATTGGTGATAAGGTAATGCTGTCGTTCAAGGATGAGTTCGAATATAGCGTCAAGGCCATCGTGACAGAAGTAAACAACGATGAGATCATCGGAAATGTGGTAGCCTTGTTTGAAGGGAATGCCGGGGTGACATCGGGACATCCTCTTGATAGTTTCAATGGAAAGACGATTTCATTCAAGCGAAGAAATATTCAAAAAATATTTAAAAAGCCCTTGGCCTGATGATCTAATAGAAGATACGGACAATTGAGCAGAGCGAATCGATTACAAACCAAAATAATTCAGGAATCAGAAAAACAAACCGCTTCGCTCTCCCCCTTGTCTCGGCTCTGTTTGGCTGGAAACTATTCACACAATGAGTGAAAAAAGTTTAGGTTTCCTCCGAATCCATATCATTGGCTATTTTACGGTTATCAGACACCACGAAATTGGCAACGATACTGGCATCATGATGTTATAAGTAATTGAACCGAGTTGAATCTTTATGTTTAAATATAGCGTCAAATTGAATGCAGACGGTATCGAAAACATGAATGATATCGGTGACTTCCAAGCCGATCAATTCCCTGTTTCAGTGTATTTCATGGTATGGAATTCAATAGATAGAAAAACGTATTCGATACCAGTGTTATTCATTATACCGTAATCCAGCCAACTCGATCCAGTGATCAATTATCTTTTCAGCATCGTCCATTGCCACCTCAAATGAATCATATCTCTCTGCCACATCATTTGCAATACCGGGAAGATAACTTATCAATGCATATGGCTTTTCGTGATATTTTGTGAAGTAATCATCCCAACCAATCTGGAATACGTAAAAATTGCCCAATTTTGCTCTTTTGCCATGATGGGATTGAAATTGGCAATCTTCCCATTCCAAATGATTTCTGCATTTCAATTTCAATTTGGGAAATTTCACGTTGCATCCTTTCAAATTAAATTGATTCACAAGCCGGTTCTTGGACGATCTTGATTCAGCTTCAAATTTTCATCAATTTCCATTTTTTCTTTAGCTTTTAAAAATACATTATACTATTTTTGGGGGGTGGCGTACCCAATTCCAATCGAACCGAGATATAGCGTATTGCCACATTAATTGTAGATGTTTTAATCCGCCGGGTTTAATGACGTAAGGGTATATGTTACTAACCCGCTGCTTCAACTCAATCAATCGCGATTGAAAAGTGACAGGTACGCCATTCTCGTCGAATTCATTGAAAAACGCACACTCGCCGGGAATTCCTAACGAAACCGACTTGCGAAACGTCCTGAATTGAAACTTCGAGCCTAGGATTGCATTCATGCAAGGCATCTTTATGAATTCATCGAGTTTCGTTATCCCATATCGTCTCAAATAATACTCGTTGGTGGCCTGAAATTCTATTCTGACTCTGTCGCAGTCCACAATGTCCCAAACCCGCCCTCGTTTTTTTTTATTAGGGCCACGCGAATAGAATTTTGCATTGTCGAAGTGAATAACAGTATTGGTGTTTTCTGGTTTCGGGGACTCGATCAGGTTTTCGCCAAGTATCTGAGATGTCCTTTTCCATCTGCAATGGACATATTTTGATAGCAGGTGAAGCAAACCTTGTACCGACTCAGAGTCGCGAGTGTAGATGTCAACTGCATACTCCACTGAGGACACATTCAAATCCGGTAATAGCGTGTTCAATCGGATTAGCCATTCTTGATTAGGTTCCGTCACTTCAAGGATACATATCGGCTGGTACGGTTGAGGTGGCCCAAGCAGAATGGAAATTAGTTTTTTGCGGTACGATCTGTTTGCAAAGTGCCTGTATGCGCTTCGCTTTTTAATAAAGTTCCCATTGTGATCTCTCACATCCAAATATTCGTCATTAAAGAACAGCTTACCAAAACTCTTTCTCAGGTGCTTTGAATCGTAAAATCCTGACAGAACTACCCGATCAATGAAGGGGCGCACGAATTTAATTTTTTGGTCGATGATGAGCGATTTTCTTCGTTCTAATTGAGCCTGTAACATTTTTCACCTCCAAGGCGGTTACTTCCGAGAAGAAGATAGGGTTCCTTGGCACCCTATCTTCAAATCCCTTGGCCAAGGGACTTCTCGGTTACTTAGAGGCTACACCACTTGAGGTTGAATACCAAATTCCCGCAAATCTCGGAATCAATAGCCATCCAAAATGGGATTCAAGATGGCAATTTTATTGTCGAATGCTCTTGGGCCAATCCTCATCCAAAACCCAAAATCAGTCTGAACGGTCGGCAAAAAACCGGATTTGCGAACTTTTCCCCAAGGCTGGAATCAACTGCTTTTTTCTCAGGTCAGAATCAGAGGGAATTGATCTGACGGGACTCAATTCAATTGAGACGAACCATTGAATTGCATGAAGTCGATTCGGGCTGGTGGACCCGGATTCAATCGGTCAATCTCGATTTGGCGGATTGAAGGCAATTGATCTGCCAAAATTGAATTCACTTGAATTGCCACATTGAATTGAATTGATCGGAACCCTTGAATTCGATTGAACCAGGATCAATTTGCGCCTACCCGATTTGGGGTATTGATTTGCCGGAATGGTTTTCAGATTACGAGTTCTCCCAATTTTGAATGGGCATGAAAATATAATCAATGTGATCGTAATGTAATTCCGGTTAGTTATATTGAACAATGTAGTTTTATTCTTCAGAATTATACAGAAAAGACTTGACAAGTAATCAAAACTGTGAGATAAAGTAATCAAGATAATTTTGAAGGAGAAAAGAAATCATGGATAATAAAAAAAAGGCTTTCGCGTATAGTCGATGCTCAAGCAAGGGGCAAATCAACGGCGATACATGGGATCGGCAGGAGAAAGCAATAAACGATTATGCCGAATCTCATGGGATTGAGGTTGAAAAGTTTTTCCGCGATGAAGGAATAACCGGGACCACTGAAAATCGCCCTGCGCTTGCCGAAATGATTGTTTCTATGCAGCAAAACGGGCATGGGATCAAAACGGTAATAATCGAGAAAATGGACCGTCTCGCGCGGGATTTAATGGTGCAAGAAATCATTATCGCCGATTTTAAGAAAGAAGGCTTTGAACTCATCAGCGCACATGAAGGTGAAGACCTGTTATCTGAAGACCCCACACGGAAATTAGTGAGGCAAGTATTGGGGGCGATAGCCGAATACGATAAAACCATGACCGTCTTAAAGCTTCGGGCAGCAAGGGAACGTAAAAGAATCAGAGAAGGCCATTGCGAAGGCAGGAAGGGATATCGCAAATTTGATAACGAGTATCAGGATAAACTCATTCAGGAAATCAAACGGCTTCGGCGAAAATCAAAGGGATCGTCAAAAAGAATGGGCTACAAGCAAGTCGCCGATGCATTGAACAGGTCAAGTTTCGTCACCGCTTCGGGCAAGGAATTCAATGAAATGATCGTGCAAAATCTTTTGCGGAAGTAATAGGAGGAGATCAAAAATGCACGGATCAATGTATGGAGGTAATTTCGGCGGTTTTGGTCTTGTATTGCCCCTTTTGATTCTTGTTGTTTGGGGAATGATAGACGGCAGAAAACGTCAATTTCACTTCAAAAGAGAGAGGATCGGATTTAAGATCGTTAAGTATTGCCCACGTTGTAAGGAATGGCGGACGTTTGTTAAGTGTGCTCACCCGATAGCGGCGTTTATTTTTTTGATTTTAATTATCAGCAATCCGGCGTTTATTCTGCTTTTGCCGTTGTTTCCGAAGTATTGTACCAAGTGTCATTGCAGGGCAAGCAAGGCATCGTTTCAAGCTCCACTAACTTTAAAACATTTAATCAAACAGATTCGAGAGTGAGCACACGGATTTTTATAATATATCATGGCGCGGGTTCCGATTGGTACTTAACCATTCTGTTTTGCAATTTGGCAAGTTCCGCTTTTTCATGTGACGGAGAAAGATGGGCTGTATCGCATCGTCCTGGTGATATGGGAATGGCGCATAAGCTTCTGAATGGTCAGAATCGGAACTCCTTCCAAAACGGGAACGCTAATTTGAGATTTCTTCGCTGGACTGCGATTGCATTTTAGCCCTTTCAATGCCACCCTGAAGCTTCCTGACCGCATTTTGTAGAATCCCGTCACCTAAATGACTGTATCTAGCAGCCATCGAGGGGGTCTTGTGACCTGCTAATTGCCCCACTGTATAGAGATCAACGCCTTCCTCCACCAACCAGGAACAAAATGTGTGGCGTAACGAGTGGAAAACAACCTTGTCCCGTTCATCTGAAATACCCGCATTCAGCTTAAGGGAATCGGTAGCTATTTTCAATTCGCGTGAAATGTTGTAATTTTTCAACCTCAGCCCATGATGGTCTGAGAAGATCAGGTCAGAATTTTCCCGTTTTCCTCTCCCTTGGAGCATCTTAATTACTTGATCGGTCATGGGAACAATTCGATTCACCTTGTTTTTGGTATCTTTTACAGCGATGAAGCCTTTTTCAAAAAAAATGTCATTCCAACGAAGAGAAATAATTTCGCTGAGCCTCAACCCACATTGCAAGCTAAACAGGGACATATCGTGTAGCTGAGGATTTTCTTTTTTCAGGTATTCAAGTAAATCATCGGCCTCTTTGTGAGTCAGAAACCTCATCCGCCGATTATCTTCCTTTGGAAATGTGATACCCTTAGTTGGTGGCAGTCCCGAAAAAAATCGATTTCGAATTGCAAAATTGAATACCTGTCGGACAAGGGCTAAAGCGTAAGAAATCGATCTTGGTTTTTGCCCTTCCTCCTTCATGAGCTTTTTAATTTTTTCAAGGTGGATTTCCGTTATGTCCTTCAAAGGCTTGGAGCCAATACTATCCTTTAGCCAGCATTTGAAAAGACTTTTCTCCCTTACGATGGTTCCGGCGGTTTTATTGAGTGTAGCGTTGGGCAGGTATTTTTGCTCAAAAATTTCGGAGAAGGTAACTTTTTCCTTCGCCTCCGTTGCGTCTTGGAGTTTTCTGATTTCTCTTGCTTGGGAGAAAGTTTTTGGGCCACTTCCTTGCCTTCGGGCTTCCTTTAGCTTCGATAACTCGATGGCTGCTTTCTCTGCAGTCCATTTTTTTTCTGGATCGCTTTCCCAGCCCAAACCTTCTTCAACAAGCTTGCCGTTTACGCGCAAGCGAATTGAATAGTACCTGTCAGGGTGCTTGTTTGGCCCTTTGCCGAAGGTTTCAGTAGGATGTTCGTAGTATCTAACACCTTTGAATTCGGTTTTGTATTTTCGCGGCATATTCACCCCGATGCAATGCAGCTTACCCCACACTTACCCCACAAAAAACAATTCATTTGAGATTCCGAAATGAATTCTATTCTAAAAAAGCTAGGAAAATCAATGGAAAAATTTGGATGAATTCGGGAAATGCAATTGAAAATCCGATTTTAAGTCCCTTGTGTCTACCGATTCCACCACCCAGGCGTAAATGCAATACCGGTAAGCTGCCTATACATTGCAAGCTCTCCGGCCTTAAAATCCCGTCAAAAAATCCTGCCCGCCGCCCTCCACAAACCCGGGGCGAACGCGCCAGATCACACGATCATCGCCGAGACATCTATCATAATTGACATCGGTAGTCAAAGTCGGTAGAGCTCGACGTACCTGCAACCCGAAATTCCACCCAATCCCGGGTTGCCGTCCCGTCGATTGACAAGCATACACCACAGAGGCGCAAAGAGCGCAGGAATAAATCCTTTCTACCGGGCTTCGAGGCAGAGAATGACAAACGATCGTTACTTTTGCCGGTTTTTATTTAGCTTCCCATGATTTGAAGACTTCGAGCATCCAAAAGGCATTTTCGGGTCGGACGCTACTCTGAGATACTCTTCGAGCTGTCTTGTCAAGTTCGCGCCCTTTGGATTTCTTGCGGGATTCAGTGAACGGTGCTTTGTTGGTCAACTGGAAGGGCTTGATCAATCAAAAGGATGTCCAGACAGAATGAATTTTATAAGTAAATGATATTTCAATATAAATTTAAATTATTCGATTATCTCCTCCTGCCATAGTTTCAGGATTTCACATTCTGACGGTTGACAGAAACTTAAACCGCTTTTAGGTTTTTTGTAACGAGTTATTGTACGGTTCTCAGATGGTTGTAACATTTGAAAGAATGACTATTTGATTTTTCAGGAGATATGAAATGAGCAAAAAACTGGTTCTTGCAATTGCGCTTTCGCTGGTTCTTGTCAGCGGCGCCTTTGTCAACGCACACGCAGACTGTGGTCTCAATCCCTGCGGCTGGCATTTTCCATCTCTCTGTAGCATAAACTGGAATCCCTGCAACTGGCATTGGCCTTCCTGCCTAAGCTGCGGCTCTAAGACCAGCGTGAAAGACGTGGACAAACCGCTTGCGAACAAGGTTGACACAAACAAGGCAATTAATTCTGAGGATTAATCTTTCGGGCGGGGGTTGCGCATCGATTCCGGCCTGAAAACGGCCGGCGGCGGCCCTGATTAAAACATTTCGAACGATCAGACAAACTGCAAACCTCGGCCCCTTAAATCCGGCCGGGGTTTCTTGTGCTTTTTCACCGTTGACCGGGCTGCTGACAGTTCGGGCAGAAGTAAGCAGTCCTTCCCCCCACTTTCCCCGTTTCCAGCGTGCTTGCGCAAACGGGGCATCGAGCGCCTTTGCGCCTGTCGCGCAGAAGATATTTTTGAGGCAAATCGCCGTAGTCGGCGTTTCGGTCCACGGCTGTCCGGAGCACTTCTTTAATATTGTCGAAAACCGATTTGAGTTCTTTTTCGCTAAGGTCGTCGGTCTTCCTCTTGGGATGAATGCGCGCCTGAAAGAGAATTTCATCCGAGTATATATTCCCTATCCCGGCTATGAGCCCCTGGTTCATCAAGGCGGATTTAATTTCGCCCTTCCGTCCGGAAAATATCTTCCGGAATTCCCGGTAACCGAACCCACGGTCCATGGCCGATTGCCCGAGACCCTTATGTGCGATCAATTCCTGCGGGTTCGCCGTCCAACCGACCCATCCCAGCATTCTTGGGTTCACGTAAGCAAGGAAACCGCTTCCCTCGAACCTGATAATCACACGGCCGTACTTCGGATCGTCTCCCGAGTTTTCGAAATATTGGAGATAGCCTGACATTCCGAAGTGCATGACGAGCCATCCTGCACCGTCAGTTTCGGCAAAGAGATATTTTCCGTGCTGGCGGGTGGAAATAAACTTTCGGCCTGCCAACCCCCTTTCAAGTTCGGCGGCCGGGAGTCCGCGGACTATCCTTGCGTCATTTACCCTGGCGGAGGCAATTTTTCGCCCGATCGCATACTTTTCCAAATATTTTCCAAAAGTCGCCACTTCCGGCAATTCGGGCATGGGCAAGTTCCTTAAAAAATTAATTGAAGAATTGGGACTTATACGAAGTTACCTTGAAATAATATTTTCATGCTTCGCAGGTGATGCGAGCATCATGAAAAATTGCGTTGCGTTCAAGACCGTACGAGAACCGGGCATACCGGCGTAACACAGCTCCTCGTTGGCGTTCAAGGTGTAGACGGGCACAAGGCCCTGCGCTACATCAACTTGAACGCAAGTTCGTATTAAGCCTGTGAATCCCTATCTCCCAAATGCCATAACCCCCAATCCCCAAAATTTTGAAATGCAGCGAAGAGCAGGGTTGTCAATCCTCTCCGAAGTTTAGTTTCGTTACTCACTGCTTCAAATACGCCTTAGCCTGACGGTAGATGGCGGGGCTTTCCAGGTCGGAGACCTTGCTTACGATCCTGTCGAGGGCTGCAATCACAAGGCGTTGAAGAGCGGGCTTCATCCTGCGCACGTGCTGAAAACTGTTCAACATCCGCCCGGCATTCGTATAGTTGATCGGCGCCAGCTCGATGACTCTGTCGGCGATCCAGTTCACTCCCCGTTCGTTCCAGATCATCTTGTTATTGTTGGCCATGGTCAGGAAAAGTGCGCGGCACCAGGTCGGCTGAGTAATCAGGAAGGAGG
>Ga0187784_10003969_pt1 | contig 11969 bp, 13 predicted proteins | sample 1015_SJ02_MP15_2_FD_132964 | JGI IMG/M metagenome (GOLD analysis project Ga0187784, IMG submission 132964) | Tropical peat soil microbial communities from peatlands in Department of Meta, Colombia - 1015_SJ02_MP15_20_MG | ecosystem: Environmental > Terrestrial > Soil > Wetlands > Peat | place... | reverse complement strand
TGCCCTGAAGTAGAAATCCTGCTGTGCGACTACTTCGACGGGACGCTCCCGCACCCACAGGGAATTGCGCTCGAAGAGCATTTGGCCGTATGCAGCGCCTGCGCGGAACTAGCTCGCGACGTGGAGGGAGCGACGGCGTTCCTGGATAGGGTTCCGGTGGCCGATCCTCCAGCAGAGCTGCTGACTCGCATTCTGCACCAGGCGCCGCGTGGGGCGCAGAAGTCAGAAGATCGCGCGCCGTGGTGGCGCAGACTTTTCGGCGGCTGGGTAGAGAACGTATGGCAGCCGCGCTATGCCATGGGCATGGCGATGACGGTGTTGTCGCTGGCTATGCTGGCGCGTTTCGCGCACATCGAGCCGCGGCCCTTGCGCGCTTCCGACCTGGATCCAGCGCGAGTGTGGCAGTCGATCGACGATCACTCGCATCGCGTTTGGGATCGCACGATGAAGTACTACGACAATCTGCGGCTGGTGATCGAGATCCAGTCGCGGCTCAAGGAATGGTCTGATCAGGAGACGCCCGCGGGCGTTACCGGGCCGGCCAGCCAGGAGAAAACCAGCGGCACTCAGCCCGCGCGGACGCCCAGGCAAGCGCCAGTACAAACGAATGACAAGAGGTAAACGAGAATGAATTGCACCACACATCCGGATGTACCGGCTATAGCTTATTGCCGGTCGTGCGGCAAGGCACTGTGCGAGGCGTGCCGGCACCTGGCCGAAGGCACGGTATATTGCGAAGAACATGCCCCGGCGCCCGCCGCCGCGGCCGCCTCCTCGCCTTACACCGCCCCGGCGCCTCCTCCCACGCCCATCCCGGATGCGGGCGCTTCTCCCGGACTCGCTTTTCTGCTGGGCCTGATTCCCGGTGTAGGCGCCATCTACAACGGGCAATATGTCAAAGGACTCATCCACGTGGTGGTGCTGGGAATCCTGATTGGCGTGGTGAGCAGCGACCAAACAGGCGAGAACTTGGAGCCATTGTTCGGCATGATGATCGCCGTGTGGGTGTTCTACATGGCGTTTGAAGCCTACCACACTGCTAAGAAGCGTCAACTAGGCCAGCCCGTGGATGAATTTTCAAGCATTGTTCCGCGGCATGGCGAGCCTTCCAAGTTCCCTTTGGCTCCGGTGGTTCTGATCGCCGCCGGGTTGCTGTTCCTGTTGAATAACCTCGACATTATCCGGTTCGGCCAACTACTGCGCTACTGGCCGATCGCCTTAATCGCGCTGGGCGTGTACCTGCTGTACGAACGATTAGCCGTCTCTGAGCGGCGCAATGGCCAGGGCCCTACAGGCGTGCGGGAGGCCACCAATGAACGGCACTAACAACAGCCTCATCCAGGCCATTCGCGGGCCCATCATGCTCATCACGCTCGGATCGCTGGTGGCGATGGATTATTTCGGCGTTTACGGATTCAGCCGGACCTGGCCGTTTTTGATCATCATGTTCGGCATTCTGAAGCTGCTCGAAAAAATCGCGGAGAACCCTCAACCGCACCAGCAGAGTTCCAGCAACCGGCCGCCGGGAGGCAATGTAATATGAAGCGCGGCTCGGTGATTGGGCCGCTGATTCTGATATTGATCGGGGCCCTGTTCCTAATGCGGAATTTGTGGCCCGACATTCCGCTGGCCGACATCATTTCGCGTTACTGGCCGTTTGTGCTGATTGCCTGGGGTTTGCTACGGCTGGTGGAGATCCTGATGTGGGCCATCATGTCCAAACCGTTCCCGCGCAACGGTATTTCGGGCGGCGAGTGGATGCTGGTGTTCCTGATCTGCGTCATTGGCGGAACGATGTACACGGCGCGGCATTACACCACCTGGTTTCCCGCGGGCAGCGTGTGGCGAGGCGTAGTGAGAGGCATGGGAGAACCGTACGACTACACTCTGGCGTCCTCGGAGCAACCCTGTGCGAAAAATTGCCGCGTGATGATCGAGAGTTTTCGAGGCAACGCCAGAATCACGGGAACGTCCGATACCGTGGTGAAAGCGAGCGGGCATGAGACCATCCGGTCCTTCCAGCAAACCGACGCCGACAATGCCAATAAGCAAACGCCGCTGGAGCTGATCCAGCAAGGCGACGAACTGATTGTGCGCACCAACCAGGATCGGGTGAGCGACCGGCTGCAGGTGTCCGACGATCTGGAGATTACGGTTCCGGCCGGAGCGTCCATTGAAGCGCACGGGCGTAATGGCGATTTCGACATTCAGAACGTAAACGGCTCCGTCGATATCACCAGCGACAACGCCGGAGTGCGCTTGGACAATATCGGTGGCAATGTGCGGATCGATCTGCGGCGCAGCGATATCATTCGGGCTAATGCCGTGAAGGGCACAGTGGACCTGAAAGGGAACGGGCAGGACGTGGAATTGCAGGACATCACCGGCCAGGTGACCGTCGCCGGCTCGTACACCGGTCAGATCCAGCTCCGCAATCTGGCGCAGCCGTTGCGGTATGAAGACCCGCGCATCACGGTGAACTGCGAAAAACTGCCCGGCCAGGTGCACATGTCGGCGGGTGAATTCACAGCCGACAACCTGGTGGGGCCGGTGCGATTGAATGCACGCTCACGTGACGTGCAGATGTCCAACTTCACGCAATCCCTGGAACTGACGCTGGACCGGGGCGACGTCTCGCTGCGTCCCGGCAAGACAGTTCCCAAGATCGAAGTTCACACGCGTTCCGGCGACATCGACCTGGCATTGCCCGCCGGGGCGAAGTTTGACTTGCGGGCATCCACTGATCGCGGGGAGGCGCACAACGATTACGGCGCGCCGCTGACGGTGGATGAAACCAATCGTGGCGCGGCGATTCAAGGCAACAATGCGGGGCCCGAAGTGCGCCTGGAGACAGGCCGCGGCTCGGTTACGGTGCGCAAGGCCAGCGAATCGGAAGACGTGACGTTTCCGGATATTCCCAGCGCGCCCACGCCTCCTGCCGCGCCCAAGCAGCCCCAGCCGCCCCTGCATGTAGAGCGCCAGTAGCCTCAACGCACCAGAATGACCTGCACGTCGGCGACGTTGGTCCCAGTGGGGCCGGTCTTCACCAGATCGCCCAGTGCCTCGAAGAAATGATACGAGTCGTTGTTCGCAAGATGCCCGGCGGCATCGAGCCGCTGGGCTGCCGCTCGTGCCAGCGTGGTTCCATCCGCGATGGCGCCGGCCGCGTCGGTAGGACCGTCGCTACCGTCCGTTCCAGCGCTTAGAATCACAACGTCCTCAAGGCCGGCAATGTCCATTGCAGCAGCCAGCACGAACTCCTGGTTTCTTCCTCCCAGACCCTGGCCGCGGATCGTTACTGTAGTTTCGCCGCCCGAGATGACGCACGCCGGACGTCGCAGCGGGCGCGCCGTGACTCGAATCTCGCGGGCCATGGCAGCGTAGACGCGCGCCACCTCGCGCGCTTCGCCTGCAACGAACGTGGACAGCACCATGGTCTGGAATCCCAGCTCCCGAGCCTGGCGCACGGCGGCGTCCACCGCCAGGCGGTTGCTTCCAATGATGACGTTCTGAACGCGGTCAAAGCTGCGGTCGCCTGGCTTGGGCGTTTCCGGTGCGCTTGAGCTGATCCGCTGCCGCACACCGGCCGGCGCTTTGTTCCAGATTCGGTATTTCTCGAAAATGGCTTTGGCTTCCGCAAAGGTCGACCGATCCGGGACAGTGGGTCCGGAGCCGATCACGTCCAGATCGTCGCCGATCACATCGGACAGGATCAACCCGAGCATCGTGGCCGGATATGCCAGCCGTGCGAGTTGGCCGCCCTGAATGGCCGAGATATGTTTGCGCACGCAATTGATCTCATGGATACTGGCGCCGCATTCGAGCAGCAACCTGGTGGCCGCCTGGGTGTCTTCCAGCGTGACCGGAGGGGTTGGAAGAGGGAGCAGCGCGGAGGCTCCGCCGGAGATAAGGCAAATGAGCAGGTCTTGGGCCTCAGCCTGGCGAGCGATTTCGGCGATACGCGCCGCGCCTTGTTCCCCCCGGGCGTCAGGCACAGGGTGCCCGCACTCATTTACCTCGATGCGCCGCAGGGCCGAGGCGCCGTGCCCATACTTGGTGTTGATGAGGCCGCCGCGAATGCGCTTACCGAGCAAGCGCTCGACAGCGCGCGCCATTTCCACGCTGGCTTTTCCGGCGCCGAGGACGTAGATGTTGCGAAATTTCGAAAGCGGATAGCGCTTGCGTCCGGAGGCTAATGCGTCCCCGCTGAGCCGGAGGTGATTGCGCACGGCTGGGCCTGGCGCGGCCGCTTTCAAAGCGGCGCCGAAGATGCGCAGAGCCTGCCGGCCGAGTGAGGAAGCCATGCCCGTCTAGAAGATCGGGAGCTTGAGGATGGCGGCGACAATCTCGTTTGGATCGTCGGAATCGATTTCGATGCGGTGGTCGGCTTTGGCGTAGGCAGCGCGCCGGTCCTCATAAAGCTGCTCAAATTTCTCAGGATTGCGAGCCAAGGGGCGGTCGGATAATCCATCCAGACGTTGGCGCACGCGCTCGAGCGCGCAATCCAACCAGATCGGAACACCGCGCTCGCTGAGCAGGTCCTGGTTGGCCTCCTGCGCGAAAGCGCCGCCTCCCAGGGCAATCACCATCGGCTTGCCGCGCTCGATCTCGCGCACGCGCCGGTTCAGCGCCGCATGTTCGATCTTACGGAACTCATCTTCACCGCGCGTGTCGAAAATCTCGGCGATGGTGGCGCCCTGCTCGGCTTCGATGTCCTGGTCTAAGTCGGAGAAAAACCAACCCAAATGATCGGCCAGCAGATGTCCGACGGTACTCTTGCCAGCCCCCATGAAACCAACCAGGTATATTCCGGGCGTGCGTTTTAGTTTGAGGAGCATGTTGTATACGCCGGCGGCATTTCAAAATAAATACAGCCGCCGGTTCTGTGCGGCTTCTTAAGAAGCCATAATAGTACACATGCAGGAAGAGCTGTTGCCGCTTTTCCCACTTCAGGTGGTTTTATTTCCGCGGACGGCGCTGCCGCTCCATATTTTCGAGGAGCGCTACAAGACCATGATCGGTGACGTGCTGAAAGGCAATTCGGAATTCGGCGTGGTGCAGGCAGGCGAGAAGGGCATCGTGAACACCGGTTGTACGGCGACCATTGAACGAGTGCTGAAAACTTATCCGGACGGACGCATGGACCTGCTCACCATCGGAAGGCGGCGTTTTGAAATCATCATGCTGAACGACGAAAAGCCGTACCTGCGGGGCGCCGTGGAATTTTTTGACGACGAACGAGCCGAACCCATCCCGCCCGAGGTCCGCAAACGCGTCATGGATGCCTACAACGACATTCGTTCACTGGAGCAGCCGGAAACACTGCGCGAGCCTGAGATGAGCGACCCGCAGCTCAGTTTTCAACTGGCGCAACTGGTTCCGGATCTGGACTTCCGGCAGATTCTGCTGGCCACTCGGTCGGAGGCTGACCGCATGCGCCGGCTGGCGGAGTTTTTCCCGAACTACGGCGCCAAGCGCCGCGAGATCCAGCATGTGCGCGAAGTGGCGCCGCGGAACGGGCACTCCAAACGGCCGGCCGGCATCTGAGCATGATGGAACGGCTTCAGCTCATCGTCGACGCCGACGACACGCTGTGGGAGAACAACATCTACTTCGAGCGGGCCTTCGACCAGTTTTGCGATTTTCTGGATCATTCCAGCCTGACGCCCGAGGAAGTGCGCGGGGTGCTGGATGAGATCGAGACCGTAAACAACCGAGTGCACGGCTACGGCACGGCCAACTTCGCGCGCAATCTGACGGAGTGCTATCACCGGCTGGTGGAGCGCGACGTTTACGACGAAGACCTGGCGAAGATCATGAGCTTCACCGAGCAGATACTGCACCATCCCATTGAGCTGATCCCCGGCGTGGAGGAAACGCTGGAATACCTGTCGTTGCGGCACGATCTCACGCTATTCACCAAGGGGAATCCGGAAGAGCAGAAGCTGAAGCTGGATCGCTCCGGACTGGCGATCTATTTCGGGCACACGGCGATCGTAAGGGAGAAAGATGCCGCCTCGTATTCGGCGTTGATCCTAGAGCGGCGGATGGACACGCGCCGCACCTGGATGATCGGCAACTCGCCTAAGTCCGACATCAATCCGGCGCTGGAAGTGGGGATCAACGCGGTGTTCGTGCCGCATAATCACACCTGGCGGCTGGAGCACGAGGAGGTACGGGAAGGCGGCGGCCGATTACTGCGGGTGGAGCGATTCCGCGATCTGCAGAAGCATTTCTGAACGTGCGTAAGAGACTTACGGAAGCGCGCAGCAGGCTTGGGTAGAGATCAGCGCCAGGGGCGTATTCGGCCGCACCTTGGCGAAATAGTTTTCCTGCGCCAGGTTCTTGTATACCGCTCCCGCGACGCCCGAAGCTACGGGGCCACTGACCGGCCGGCCGCCGGTGAGCAGGACTACGACCACCAGCTTGTTGTCGCCGGATTCGTTGTATGAGCCAAACCAACCCAGGTGCGTGGGCGACCGGCCATCGGTGCAGGTTCCGGTTTTACCAAAAATCGGTTCGCTGGGGTTGTAGCCGGCTCGTTTGGCCGTACCGTATTCGACAGCGCCCATCATGCCGGGTTTGATGTCGGGCAGCCACTGAGAGATTTCGAGTTGACGCTTTACGCGGGGGACAAACTGCGCGACCTCTTGGGGCGAATGCGGATGCTGCAAGTAATACAGCATGCCGCCATTGGCGATGGCCGATACGATGCCAGCCAGTTCCAGCGGCGTCATATAGACTCCCTCGCCGAAACTGGTCATCATGCCGATGCCGTCCGCGGGAGGTTGAGTCGCCAGGGTTCCGGGTTGCTCGCCATCCAGATTCAAACCGGCCTTTTCGCCCAAGCCGAACAGCTCGTCGTATTTGATAATACGGTCGTATCCGAGTTTATATCCGACGGCGGAAAAGAACCCGTTGTTGGAGTGTGCTAGCGCTTCGGTGAGATCCATGGAGCGGCGCGGCACGATGCGGAAATGATTCTGCGGGCTCAGAATGCCTTCATTGAGGCCGGCCAGCGCCGCTACGATCTTTATGGTGGAACAGGGCTGGAATCCGCTTTGGTAGGCGAGCTTCTGGTTCACAATGGTCAGGATGCGGCCAGTCCTTGGATCCACGACGACGATGCTTCCGTTGTAAGGACCCAGAGCCTCCACCGCGGCGCGGCGGACCATCAGATCCTCGCCATCCACCGAATCGCCTTCCGTGGAATCGGCGAACGTGGGCACGTTCCAGGGACTAAAAACGATGTGCTTTTTCGGCAGCCGGGAAAGGTGGCGGGCTGGAGGGACAACGTAGGAAGCTTTGACGACGGCCGGCGTTTGACCGGCGGCTAAGTGGCGCTTGGTCTTTTTCTTGGTCTTAGTGGGGGTAATCGCAAACGCGGTACCACTAAAAAGCATGAATGCAATCAGTGCAAGTGCTAAGTGTTTTATGGATGAAGGCATGAGCAAACGCTTCGCTTTACAAATGTAACTGCAAGCCGTTCCCACATTATGGGTTATCGGCAAGTTAAGCGTCAACCTGCAATCCTCTGGTAATCTGACGCTTCACTTCGCGCTGTCCAATCAGTTCACTTTTGATTGTAGCCTATCGGACAGCCGGAGTTCGAGATTCACCCCAGGGCGGGACAGGGAGGCCCCGACGGAGTGCGCTGGGCTACGGCGTTCGTTACCGCTCGCGGGACGGGGCGGAGCGCAGCCCCGACCAAACTTCGCAGATCAAAATGGAGTTGGCTGGATTTTGCGGTGCGTACTTGAGTGATGCGGCACGGCCGATGAGGCGTTCCACATCGGCCGGCATCTGATCGCGCAGCGCGGCGACATCCTGCGAGGCCGTGTAGGAGACGCCTGCGACTGAGTAAGAATAGAACAACGTGTCGCCCTGCATGTCGGTGATGGTGGCATCGCCGATACGGCCGAGCTGGTTCACCGTTAGACGGCGGCGCTTTTCTTTATCCTTTGGCCGGCGCCGCCAGCGCACGAAGAGATACACGCCAACCGCGAGTACAGCGAGCGCGGCAGCAAGAATCAGGATGAGCTCAAGGTTCTGCGACGACGGCATTTTCGAGAACACCGATGCCCGCAATTTCGACTGTGACTTTCGATCCGGGTACGATTGGTCCGACGCCCGGCGGAGTCCCGGTGGCGATCAGGTCACCTGGTTCCAGCGTCATGACAGCGTTGATATAGGCGATGATAGCATCCACGCTGAACAGCATTTCCGTGACGGAACCGTCTTGTTTGACGTTGCCATTCACGAGCGTGCGAATGCGGAAGCTCGCAAAATCGGCTTCTTCGGTGGGAACGACGCACGGGCCCACCGCGCAAAACGTATCGAAGCCCTTGCCGCGCGTGAATTGGCCGTCCTTGCGTTGCAGATCGCGCGCGGTTACGTCGTTCACGATGGTGTAACCAAGGATGTAGTCGCGCGCCTGGGCGGGCTGCAGATGCCGCGCGCGCCGGCCCATCACCACTCCCAGCTCGCCTTCGAAGTCGACGCGCTGGGACAGTTTCGGATAGACGATCGCGTCACCGGAGGCGATGAGCGAGGACGGCGGTTTCAGAAAGAGCAACGGCTCAGGTGGAACTTCGTTACCCAGCTCCTTGGCGTGCTCGGCGTAGTTGCGGCCGACGCAGACGATCTTGCTCGGAGCGCAAGGGGGCAGCAGACGCGCGCCTCCGGGTAAGGCTTCCAGATTGCCGTGCCGCACTTCCGGGTCGGAATCGGTCGCGGTGGGCGGCGTGTTGGGGTTCAAGCTGTAGCGGATGATTTTCATGGCACGGTAACTTCGACTGGGCTGGACGGTTCGCTGATGTTGCCGTTCTGATCCACCGCTGAGACGCGATAGCGATAGCGTTTGCCAGACTCGACGGCGTGGTCCGAGTAGCTGGGTGCATCGAGACCCGCGGCGATCTGGTTGAAAGCACCATCTCCTTCGGCGCGGAAAACACGATACTCCTTGAAATCCGGCTCTGTGTTCCGTTCCCAGGCAAGCTCTACCGCGCCGACTCCAGCCGAAGCCGTCAAGCCGGTTGGAACCGCGGGCGGGAAGATGTCCCGAGGCGTGATGCTCACTGGTCCGGCAACTTCGGTTACTGTTTTGTCGTGAGCGCCCTCGACGTAATACTCATAGGTCTTTCCGAATTCCGCGGTGGTGTCGAGGTAGGTAGGCTGATCGGAGGAAGCCAATAGTGCCGGCGTTTTCTGGTCTTCGGTTTTTCGGTATATGTTGAACTTCGTGGAACCCGGAGCGATCCAGCTCAGTTGCACCCCTTGCGGCGCGGGTTGGGCCTTGAAGTCCGATGGCGTCGCCAGCGGCTGCTCGACGCTAACCGTCACCACATTCGACCAGTCCGAAAATCGGCCTTTTTCGTTGGCGACGCGAACCGCGGCCACTTCATCTTGACCGATGAAGGGCTGCACGGGAATCATCTTTCGGACGAATCCCGGCGCCGCGGGCGGAGGGACATCCACCGGTTGGGCAGTGGTGGCCCAGCGATTCACGTCGAATGCCGCGCCCTCGGTATTGGGTCCGATGCGCAGCTCGATCTTGCCGATCGTTTTCAGCGCCAGTCCCTCGGTGGTCTGGGCCGGGATGGTGAAGTTTACGTCGATTTGGTCGCCGCGCTCGATGGCGCTCAAATCCGAGACGCGGGTGGGAATCTTGAGCGCCGGGTAGAGCGGCTCGCCGACCGAACCGCAACCCACTACAATCGCGTACCCCAGTACGCACCAGAGCATGGCCGCGATGCGCATCTAGAGAATGTACCGGCTCAGATCCTGGTCCTTGACGATGTCGGCCAATTGCCTGCGCACATAGGCCGCGTCGATACGCACGTTCTTCTTCTTGAGATCCGGCCCGGCGAAAGAAATATCTTCGAGCAGCTTCTCCATAATGGTGTGCAGGCGGCGGGCGCCGATGTTTTCCGAAGACTGATTCACTTGCGCCGCGAAGCGCGAGATTTCTTCCACGGCATCGTCGGTAAAAGTGAGCTTGATGCCCTCGGTATCGAGCAAGGCCGTGTACTGTTTGACCAGAGCGTTCTTGGGCTCGCGCAAGATGCGGATGAAATCGGCTTCGGACAGAGATTTCAGCTCCACGCGGATGGGGAAGCGGCCTTGCAGTTCGGGAATCAGGTCGCTCGGTTTGGAGACGTGAAACGCGCCGGCGGCGATGAACAGGATATGGTCGGTGCGAACAAAGCCGTGGCGCGTGTTTACCGTGGTTCCTTCGACGATCGGCAGAATATCGCGCTGCACGCCCTCGCGGCTGACATCCGGACCATGCCCGGACTCGCGGCCCGCGATTTTGTCGATTTCGTCCAGAAAGATGATGCCGCTGCGTTCGACGCGCTCGAGCGCGATGCGCGTTACCTGATCCATGTCGATCAGCTTCTGTTCTTCTTCCTGAACCAGATATTCGGCCGCTTCAGCGACGCGCATCTTGCGCTTGCGGGTACGCTGGCCGAACAAGCCGGGCAGAACGTCCTTCAGATTGACGTCCATCTCTTCCAGGCCGGCGTTGGTACTGATTTCGAACGTGGGCCCGCGCTCGCGGACGTCGAGCTCGACGATGCGGTCATCCAGCTTGCCAGCGCGCAGCTTCTCGCGCAGCTTTTCGCGCGTGCGCTCGGCGCTTTCCGACGCTTCCGGCTGCGGCGGCATGAGCAGATCGAGCAGGCGCTCCTCGGCGTTGCGCTCGGCGCGGTCGGCAACTTCTTCGAGACGCTCCTCGCGCACCATGTCGATGGAGATGTCCACCAAATCGCGAATCATGGCCTCCACGTCGCGGCCCACGTAGCCGACCTCGGTGAATTTGCTGGCTTCGACTTTTAGAAACGGCGAGTTGGCGAGCTTGGCCAGGCGGCGCGCGATTTCGGTCTTGCCCACGCCGGTGGGGCCCATCATGAGAATGTTTTTCGGCATGACCTCGTCGGCCATGTCGGCTTCCAGCTTCTGGCGGCGGATGCGATTGCGCAGGGCGATGGCCACTGCTCGCTTGGCATCAGCCTGTCCGATTACGTACTTATCGAGCTCTTCGACGATCTCGCGCGGGGTAAGCTCGTCTAGCAGCGGCGCTTCGTCAACAGCTTGACCGGGCAGGTAGATCACCATCTAGCCCAGCTCCTCGTAGGTGACCGTTTGGTTCGTGTAAATGCAGATTGCACCAGCGATCTTCATGGCCTTCTCGGCGATTTCTTTCGCTCCCAGTTTAGTATTTTCGATCAGCGCCGTGGCCGCGGCTTTGGCGAATGGCCCGCCGGAGCCGATGGCGGCGACATCTTCATCGGGCTCGATCACGTCGCCATTGCCGCTGACCAGATAGGTGTTGTGGATATCGGCCACCAGCAGCAGCGCTTCCAGATGCCGCAACACGCGGTCCGTGCGCCATTCCTTGGCCAGCTCGACCACGGCGCGAGGCAGGTTGCCGTTGTGCTGCTCCAGTTTCGATTCGAAGCGCGCGAAAAGCGCGAAGGCGTCGGCAGTGGACCCGGCGAATCCGGCGATAATCTTATCGTTATAGAGCCGCCGCAATTTCTTGGCGGAAGATTTCAGCACTTCCTGGCCGAGCGTGACCTGCCCGTCGCCCGCCAGGATCACTTTCCCGTTCCGGCGCACGCAAAGGATAGTGGTGGAACGCACTCTCTGTTTCATCGAAGCTTTTGTTCTCGGCTTTCGGTTTCGATTCGGCGCGGTGTGCGCCGAGGTACGGTGGATATTTCATTTTACCGTGCTGACCAGCCCGGCATCAGCCGCCTGGCGTCCTAGGGTCAGAATGGCAGCTCTGCCAGATCGAAGTCTGGGGCTAAGTCTCAGCCAGATTGAATCTCAGCAGATCAACTTCGTCCATTGATAATGGATTCGCCCCGGAGTGGGCCGCCTAGAGCGGCGGAGGCGACGTGCGGCGGATCATGTCATCAACGGTGGCAATCAGAGCGTTTAGCCGCTCGTCGGTATGCTGCTGG
>Ga0187784_10003968_pt1 | contig 11972 bp, 14 predicted proteins | sample 1015_SJ02_MP15_2_FD_132964 | JGI IMG/M metagenome (GOLD analysis project Ga0187784, IMG submission 132964) | Tropical peat soil microbial communities from peatlands in Department of Meta, Colombia - 1015_SJ02_MP15_20_MG | ecosystem: Environmental > Terrestrial > Soil > Wetlands > Peat | place... | reverse complement strand
GCTGGTCAGTGGCTGGTCGGTCAGCGGCACGGCCTACTGGAATGACGGCACACCGCTGGCGCTTCATCCCGAGTTCAACAACACGGGAAGCGTGCTTCCCACTCTCAACGTCAACGTAGTCCCCGGCGTGGACCCCCACGTGGCCAATCCGGGGCCGTCTCTGTGGTACAACCCGGCCGCCTTCGATCAGCCGGCGGACTTCTCTATGGGAAACGGGCCGCGTACCGAGCCGGATCTGTTGGGCCCAGGTTATAATTCAATGGACCTCAGCTTGAACAAGCGCTTCCCCGTCGGCAGCGACCGCGCGCTCGAGTTCAGCGCTACCGCGATTGACATGCTCAATCACGCGAATTGGAACTATCCCGATCCCAACATCGGTCCGGCCAGCGCACCCAACGTGGACGCCGGGAAAATCATCGGCTCCCACGGCGGGCGCGTAATTCAGCTTGGGCTGAAGTTCAGCTTCTAATGCTGCGAATTCACTGTGAAGCACCAGTTCGTGCGATCTTATCGTGCCGCGAAGGATTTTTCTTCTCGGTGTTCTCTGCGGCCAGGAAAAGACGAAACACAGAGGGCGCTAAGGCCCTCCGTGCTCTCTGTACTACTGGTTGCAGCCTTCTTCGCGCGTCGCGAAGATTTTGCGTATCACGTAGGGGCGAGCGGCGCTCGCCCCCGGGCCGAACGCCGTTCGGCCCTACGTGTTTGGTTGCGGCTCCGCCGCGTTCTACTACTAACGTTGAAATTCGTCGCGGCGCGCGGAGGGTTTTTCCTGCTCGTCACTCGTCCCGCCGCGGGCGCGTCACTCGTCACTCGCGGCCGTTTTGGTTGCGGACGGCAACCCGCATTGCAGTATCGACCGTCCTTTTCGCCATTTGCACGGTCGCCAGCCTTCATGCGCAGACGGCTAGCGTCTCGATTCCGGCCTGGATTGAGACCAATAACTGCGCCCTCCCTCCCAAGTTCGAGGCGGCGCTCAACGGCAAGACGGTTCCCGTCACCGCGCAGTTGGGTCCAAGCAGCGACCAGATCATCCTGGTCGTGTTGGACCTGACTGGGGATCTGTCACTCATTGATGCCGCCAAGCAGGCGCTGACGGCCGAAATCTCCAAGCTACCCCAAAACGCCTGGGTTGGCCTTCTGCGCACCCAGGATGGCCTGCATGTCCTGGCCGACCCGGGCGCAGATCGCCAACCGCTGCTCGAGGCCATCGGCTCCCTGTCCAACAGCAGCGAACCCGGCTTGCTCGACACTGTCAATTCGGCTCTTTCATTGGCAGATGCCCTCATGCGCAAGTCCCCGGTGCGCGTCTCCGTCCTATATATCACCGATGGCAGCATCTACAGTTACCGCGAGGACTACACGAACCCCGTCATTAACGGGAGCGATCCACACGATCTCAGCCGGCGCTTCCCCGAAGCCCTGATTACGGACAAGATCTCCAAACTGGTGGAGGATAGCAGCTCGCTCCAGGCCCCCCTGTTTGTGGTTCAGCTCAATTACCGGCGGGACCGGCTTAACGTAGCATATCAGAATGGCCTGGGGACTCTTGCCGATGCCACGGGCGGCAGGAGCGATATTTGCCGCTCGGTGGCAGAGATCCCGGAAGCGATCTCTGCTGTGTTTGCGCGGATTTCGAGCGCCTGGAGGCTTACCCTGGCGGTCCCCAGCAAGATTCATAGCAACGTCCAGATTCACTTGAGTGCTCCGTGTGGCGATGGAGACCTGCGCATCTCGTGGCGCACTCGCTTCCACCCTAAGGAGGGATGAGATGACGCGGCTAGGACGTCTACAATTGGCTCTGGTGCTCGCTCTTGGTGTTGCCCTGCTTGCCGCGGGGGGGATGATCCTTCGCCAGTCCCGCCGACTCGCTGCCCTCGAGCGGCAGCAAGCCGCAGACGCGCAATCTCTGCGCGAGCTACGGGAAGCTCTCCGCCAGCGCGAGCTTCAGAAGCCCCCTGCCGAAGCCGAGAGTCCCGCTCCGCTGGGTGCTTATCAAGCCACACTTACCAAGCGCAATGTGACCATCGAGGGGCTTAACCATGAGCTGGACGAAGCGCAGGCCAACATCAAGCAACTCCAAGCGCAACTATCGAATTCCAGCGACGAACGCGACAAGGCACTCGCCACCGCCAACGACCTGCATCAAAAAGAGCGAGAGGATTGGCAGAGCCAGCTCGATGCCTTGAAGCAACAACTCGACTCCGCCCAGGCCGATTCACAAGCTTCCCGCCAACGCCTCGCCGCTTTGGAAGCGGATAATGCCAAGTTGAAAAGCGCGAGTAGCGCCGGCTCAGCACGCTTGGCCGAATCCGCGCGGGTGATCGCTGACTTGCAAGACCTGGATCGCCGCCGCGATGCTTATCTGACTTCCATCATGCGCCGCTACCGGGACATCACCAGCCAATTCCGGGCCATGAGCGGCATGCTGGATACGAGCCGCGACCCAAAGTCCAGCGCCTTCAGCGACGCGGCACTCACGCGCATCCAAAACGCCGTTTCCCTCGCCGACGAGGACCTCCGGCAATTGACCGAGCTGAACGCTCAGGCCCGACAACTGGAAACGAAGCTGGCGAAAAAGTAGCTGCCCCTGCTCATCTTCGTTCACTGGTGAGGAGGCAGGACGTACGCCTGGGCCTGTCGGGGGAGATAAAGGGAGGTTTGCTCCCGCCTTGCGGGACCTTGATCATTCGTCCTTTGTCCCGTACGGGTCGTCCTCGTGGAAAGGCGGAAGCCACCGTTCAAGCGGCCCGGGGCGTGCAATTATCGGTACGTTTTCTCGCTTCGGATGAGAATAGCGGCAATCTCGACGATGTTTTGCGCTATGTCGATGGAGAAGATAATGCGAAGCGGCCGTTGCGTCTTCGCAACGCTCCCTTGAACCTCCCGCTCTTGATCGGCAAGACATCGCCGGCGAGCGGATCACTCCGCATTTGCGCGATGGTGTCGCTAATCTGTTGCTGACGGTCTCGCGGGAGGCGGGCGAAGTCCTTGGCGGCGGCCTTGGAAAGCCTACAATCCCAGCTCATTTTTCAGCGCTTCCCAATCCACGTACTCACCGCGTTTGAGCTGTCTGAATCCCCGCTCGACGGCCTTCTCTTCATCCGGAGTGAGCGTGTCTTCGGGGTCAACCAGCTTCTTGAGCCTGATAACCACTTGGTCCTTTCGTCTCGTCACTTCCACGAAGTCGCCCTGGCGAATTCCGAGTTCGTTGCAGATGCTCTTGGGAATAACCACTTGACGGCGCTGCCCAAGCCGGCTGACCGCGCGGACTTCCCGGCGCCGATTTGTTGTCCTGGCTCTTACTGTCATATAATCAGACTACCAGAAACGCGGATGACGTCAAATACATAACTGAGAGCCGCTGGAGAGTCGAGAGAAGTCAACCCGCAACAGCAGATCGGCCTCCGGGCATCGCATTTCAAGGTACATCGCATCTGCGCTCATGCGCCGGAAGATCTGCGTGCAGTGGATGTCGTGCCATTCGAGAGCAAGGGTGTGAGCATCTTGGAGCTTACCCGTGGCTTGGTGGAAGCTGCCCGAGCTCTCAAACCAATAATAGCGATACTGCCCGAGTTTCTTGTCCCAAGCGAAGATGGCATGCGCCTCGGCGATCATCTCCCCCGTATCCTTCTGTAGCGCCCGATAGTCGAAGGTGATGTAGGTGGCGTTGAACAGATAGCGCAACGATCCAATCCCCCGGATCGTCTTCGTCGTCTGGCCGTGTTGAGTCATGGTGTAGTCCAACGCCCACTCACCGATCATGAAGCTCAAGGCGCGCATGGGCGCCGCTGTTTCGATTGTCACGATTGCCCCCCTTCCCACGGCGCGTCGGGCTCGAAGGCGCGGCGGAGGATGAAGCACACTTCTCGCATTCGTCTTGATGATAGGGCGCGGGGTGCGCGCTCCCGCAGGCGGGCTTTGGGCAATGTGGTGATGAAGTGGCCCTTGAGCCAGGAGGCCACAGGCAGGCCGGTCTCCCCCGGTGGAAGCAGAAGGGTCGTCGGCCCTTCCGCCCCGCGGCTGCCAAAGGGAACGATGAGGACCGTATCCACGTTCTCACTTTGATTACGGCTGTCGAGCGAAACGATCAGAACCCAGTGTGTTGTGGGAGGACTTCCGAGGTCCGCCGACCATATTTCGCCACGGCGTGGCGACGGCAACATCACAGCAGCCTCAATCGTCGATGCTAACCTCGTCCGCCGATTGCCCGAGAGCCAGCCCCAGCTTTTTTTCCTCTTGGGCCGCCGCAGGCGAGAGGCGGGCAAAGTAGGCAGCGGTTGCCTGTTCCAGGCGTGACCGATTCTCGCTTCGCCGCGCGCGGCGCACGACTTGGTCCACGGCCTCCGCTAAGCTGCCCGCCCTACCGGACTCCACCAAGCGCCGCAGGAACTCGTAGGCCTCGATGGAAATGGTTGTCGAGACTTTCCGGCGATGGTTTGAACGTCGCACCTTGTCTTGGCCTCCGCGGTTCAGGCTCCCCAGGCGATATGATGCCGCATATTTGTCTCCTGGTCAAGGGGATAAATTGGAGGATGAACTAGGGGGCGAACTGCCGAATTGCGCGTCGCGCCATCAAAGCGCCCGTTTTCTTCATTGTGACCCGGAAGAGCCGCCTTGGCATTCCTCCTTCTTCAAACTCCTCAATCTCGAGAATCTCGTATCCTTCAGCCAGACGCTCAACTTTGGCGCGATCGAAGAAATGGACGATGAATCCCCCAACCTCGTACATATCCTCGCTGCGATGGATTCCTATCCTGTAATGAGCATCCCCGGTGTGCCTGACCGTATAGATGCAAAGCCCACCCGGGCTCAAAACGCGCCTGACTTCTCGGGCGAGGCGCTCTAGGTCGGCCGTGGTGAGAGCCATGCAAAAGAGCATGTGCGAATAGCAGGCATCGAAATGGCTGTCAGGAAAGGGAAGCGGGTTTCGAATGTCATGGCAAACGGTGGAGACGGATTCGGACAGGCCCAAGGTTGCGGCTTTGTTTCTAATCGCGGCCAGCCCTCTTTGCGAGTAGTCGAGCGCGCACACCTGAAAACTGTTTTGGGCGAAGTAGAGAGTGTCTCGTCCCTGCCCAGCTCCGAGTTCGAGGATGCTGAGCTTGTTTGCTTCACGAAATACCTCGGCGGCTTTACGGCCGGCCTCGCTCGGGCCCTCGCCAAACATCTCCTGGCGGCGGGAGAATGTTGTCTCCCAGTAGGCCCGTTGCCCGTTTAGGGCATCCTTCCCTGCCGATAGCCCGTTCTTCGCCACCCCTAGCCCCTAGTCGAACTTTATTTCCTTGATGTTGGCGAGGGGGAGGGAGAAATCGAAGACATCTTTGCTGGCCGGATTGTACTGGTCGGTGATGCCCAGAAATCGGACCTCGGCGGCCTTATTTGTAGGCATAAGGAACTTGCCCTCTTCGACCTGGCTATTGCGCAGGATCATCCTCAAGTGGTCGCCCTGGATCTCGATGCGGTCGAGCTTGGAGATTTCGATCTCATCGGGGGTGCCGTTATCCATGAGCACGGGGAAGCTGGTGGTGGGAGGAACAGACTCCAACAACGAGCCGCGCCCGCCGGGAGGGTAGAAATCCAGGTAGACGTCGAAGACGCGGGTGACTTTCCCTGCCAAGTCCGTCACCGTGGCCTTAAAGCCGAAGCGCTTCCAAACCTCCACGATCTGCCGCCGGGAGTCAGGGCTGGCGGTTTGCACGCTGTAGGGCAGGCTGCCCTTGTTGAGGCGAACAATTTCCACCCGGCGGTCTTTCAAATCGAAGTGTTTGTAAACCAGGAAGGAGGAATCCTCACTTACAACAATGGCGTCACGCTGCACCACCACCTGCTTCCCCTGCGCATTCGTCTGGGAGATGGTATCCGCCTCTGAGATCGAGGTCAGGCTCACAAGCAAAGAGAGCAAGAGCAGGGTGATCCTCATTTAGGCATTCCTGCACAAACAGGCCCCGCCGCGATAGGAGAATGATCGCTTGGCGAGGCCCAGGCATGTCGTATCGAGACTAGCCCTTCTTCTTTTTCTGAGCCTTAAACTCCGTTGGCACTGCGGTTTTGAGTGTGTCGATACTGGCCTGCGCAGACTGCGCCCACTGGCCATTAGGTTGCAGCTTCAAATAATTCTGGAACGCTTCAAGGGTACCGGGCACCGGAACAATCGTGCCATCGGGCTTGTACTGCGCCTTGCCGAGCAAAGCCATGCCGTACCAGTAGAAGGCGTTGGCGTTGTTAGGGTCGAGGTCCGTGGACTTCTTGAGGGCCACAGCGGCATCGTCCATTTTGCCCTGATTGACCATGACGACGCCCAGATTGTAGTAATAACCGGACGCTCCGGCGGGGTTGATATCAGCCGCCTTCTGGAACTCTGCCTTGGCCTCTTCCACCTTGCCCATTTCCGCGTAAACGCTGCCCAGGTTGTTGTGAAACCCGGCATTATTGGGGTCTAGCTGTATAGCCTTTTGAAAATTGTCGATGGCCTTTTGTTCATCCTGCGCTCTTACGTCTCTGTTCTGCTCCTGCTTTGCAGCGTTCCCGTAGGACTGTCCCAATTGGGACAGCACAACGGGGATGTTCCTTTCCTTGGCCAAGGGCAGGGCCTGCTCATACATTGCCGCGGCCTCGGTGAAACGCTGCTGGTTGTAAAGGGCCGTGGCTTGATCGAAGGTGGCCTTGAGCCCGGTATACTGTTTCTGGGTCTTCTCTGCCTCTTCGATTCTCTTAGCGGTTTCAGGGTTGGCCAGCTGTTGTTTCCTGGATTGGGCCATTTCCTTCGCCATGTCAAAGTTGACTTCCGAGGGTTCTCCGATTCCGATATGTTGGCTGATGTCAAATACACGCGCGCCGGATGGATCGAGAAGTGTGAGTTTGTAGTTCCCAGGCGCAAGGCCGATGTAGGTGTACTCACCTTTCTTATTGGTTTTTACATGTGAACTCCACTTCATTTCCTGCCGGTCGACCTGGATTGTATAGCCTGCCAGTGGTTTTCCATCCTCACCTGTGCACTTGCCGGTCACCCCGCCGGTTTGCGCAAATGCGGAAACCGCGAAGGCAAAAGCTGCCAAGAGAATCATCCCTCCGGTCAGTCTCCGCGTCCATGAACTCGCCATAAGTCCCTCCTTCATTCATATTTAAGCACCACATTCTAACGCCAATTGGGAATCCGCTCAACCCCATGCGGAAAAATTCGTGGCGGGGGCCTCAGGGCATGGAAACGCTTGGGCGGCCGTAGTGTGGGCGCTGGGCATAGGGTATGGGATCTTCAATTCCTGCTTCTTCGAAAGCCCTCAGGCGCAATGCACAACTGTCGCATACGCCGCAGGCCACATCTTCCGCTTGGTAACACGACCAAGTGTGCGCGAAGGGCGCGCCTAGCTCCATCCCGCGCCGGACGATTTCGTTCTTGCGCATCCGGATGACCGGCGCCACGATTTCAAGGTGTGTTTCCGGCTTCGTGCCGGCAGCAATCACGCGGTTGAAAGCCTCGTAGTACTGTGGTCGGCAATCGGGATAGCCGGAGCTATCTTCCTCCACCGCCCCCACAAAGATTTTACGGGCGCCCAGGACCTCGCCCCAGGAAACGGCAATGGAGAGAAAGTGCGCGTTGCGAAAAGGCACGTAGCTGGAAGGAATCTCCTGGCGGTCGAGATTGGCCGGCTCGACTGCCAGGGCGGGGTCTGTCAAGCTCGAACCACCAATTTGCCTAAGGTGGGTCAGACGACACACCAGGCGATGTTCCGCATGGTAAAAATCTGCCAGGGCGTGGAAGGATCGCAGCTCACGCGTTTCCGTGCGCTGGCCGTAAGCGACATGCAACATCGCCAAGCGGTAATCAAGGTTGGCAATGGCCGTGGTGACGCAGCTATCCATGCCGCCGCTGGCAAGAACGACGGCTAGAGGTTGGTCCATGGTGAGTCGTCCGTTGTCAGTTGTCAGTTGTCCGTGGTCCGTTGTCCGTCGTCCGTCGTCAGTTTTCATTCGCTTGTCTTCGCTTTTTCAGGGTCAGGCGGTTCGGGCGGACCTGTCCAACTTCTTTCCACTGGCGGACTTGATGTACCGCTTGGCCCTGAGGGTCCCTCCGGGCCGACGCCTGGAAACCACGGCTTACGCTCCGCAGGCAGGTGGCTGAGAAAGCACTTCATCACAGGCTGGAGCTGGGCCCGAATCTCCGCGCACCTCCATCCCCGGTCGTCCGTGAGGAGTCTGCCAAAGGAAAGGTGTTCGACCCTCTTATTCGCTCTGTCCTTTTCGCCCCTTAAGAACGGAGTGAGCTGCCCTCGGTCGTTGGCCCACCGGGCCGCATCACTCACGTAATGCTCTGCGAGTATGTCATCTTCCCGCCCCTGCCGCTTGTAGAAGAAATCAATGAGGTTTCGAAGATGGAGCGCAAAGCTCTCTACGTAGGCGTTCCATGTGACCGGATCCGCTGCACCAGCAGACCTCGCGAGGAACGAGGTTGTGCCCCGAAGCATGCCAATCTCGTATTTTACATGCTCAGAGGCATCCTTAAGGTCCTGTTCTGTCCTTCCCATGCGCCACCTCTCAATCAATACCCACGCACCTGCGTACTGCCGACCGCCGACTGCCTACCGCCGACTGCCTACTGCCGACTGCCTACCGCCGACCGCCTACTGCCTACCGCCGACTGCCTACCGCCGACCGCTCTTCACACTCCCCGGGCGTCTGGATCCCAAATGAACTTGTGAAGCTGCAGTCCCATCCGCACCTCCAGGCCGTCGCGGAGTATCCAGGCGGCGAGGTTGCGCGGCGCCAACTGAGCGAAGACGGGCGAAAAGATTACTTCGTCGACATGCCGATGCAGGTCGTGTTCGGTGAGGAAAGCGCGGGCGTACCGGTAGTCATCCTCATTCAGAATAACGAACTTGATCTGGTCCTTCCGTTCCAGCCATGCCAGGTTATCAAAACAGAACTTGCCTTCCTCGCCGCTTCCGGGGCATTTCACGTCTACTACTTTAACAACCTCGCGCGGCAATTGCGCGAGGTTGCGCTCCCCGCTAGTTTCGACCAACACGCGGTAGCCCTCGGCCAGTAGGTGGTCGATCAAGGGATAAACTTCCGGCTGCAAAAGGGGCTCGCCTCCCGTCACCTCCACCAATTTACCGCCCAACTCGCGGAGCCTGGCAAGTACCTCCGCAACCGACATCCTCTGCCCCCCGTTGAAGGCATAAGCGGTGTCGCACCAGTGGCAGCGCAAATTGCAGCCCGTTAGCCGCACGAAAAGGCAAGGCAGGCCGGCAAAGGTGGACTCGCCCTGGATCGATTTGAAGATTTCGGTGATGACCATCCTCTCCCCACCGCTGCCTTTGCAAAGACCTTCTTTAATCTAGTCCATTTTACCTCACGATGACATGGCCGGGGTGTGCGCTAAGTCTGAAGGAGCCCAAATTCCGAGTTCGGATTGAGTCCTCTGGAACAAACCGGATGATAATCCGGGAAAAACGTGGCATAATCAGTTGGGGAGTCAGGCGCCCTCTAATCAATTGATAGAGCTTCGTTTGAGTCTGCGGAATCATTTTTATCGGATAAGTGTACGTCTTGGCATGAAGCTTGCATCTAAATCCACAGGCGGACGAGGAGCGGGTTATGATGACCCACGACGAGCTGGGAAAAATCCGCGAAGAAAACGAAGCTGAAGACATTTGGCGGAAATATTCGCGCCATGTTGTTGCGGATATGTTGGAGGCTTGCGCGATTTGCGGCACCATCCGCGAAAAGGAGCGCTTAGCCCGCTGCCGCTGGTGTGAAGATGTCTACTTTTGCAAGCAGGGCGTCTGCTCCCAGCAGCACCAAGCGGAGATGCACCCCGCGCTCGCCTTCTGGACGTGGTGAAACCAAGGAGTCGGAAGTCAGGAGTCAGAAGCCAGAATAAACCCGTCCCGCTCTGCTGGCTCCTGCTCGTCGCGCATGAGGGGAATAAGCAAGCAAGAATTTGAGCCTTCTCTCGTCCTAATCCTCGTCGGCCGCCGTCGGGTTTTGCGTATTCTGACTCCTGACTTCTGACTCCTGACTCCCGCTCGTGACTTGTCACTCGTCACTCGTCACTGTTCTTTGGTCGGTAAGTGGCGGAAGTCGTATCAGTTTCCCAAACCGTGACACCGTACACCTGTAATCCCTGATTCCGCGCCTGAGGCGCAATTCCCTCGCAAATATACTTGGCCAGATTCTCCGCCGAAGGGTTCAATTGGTCGAAGGGTGGAATGTCGTTCAGGAAGCGGTGGTCGAGTTTTTCGACCAGCCCCTTGATTTGGGCCCGCAATTCTACAAAATCCATCAGCAACCCCGCAGAGTTGAGCTTGTCCCCGGCAAGCGTCACCCGGACCTTGTAGTTGTGTCCGTGCACATTCTCGCACTTGCCTTTGTACTCGCGCAGGGCGTGGCCCGCGGCGAAGCTATACTCAACTGATATTTCGAACATGATGAGCTTCCTTCGTCCCTGTTCCCTGTTCCCTATTCCCTGTTCCCTACTCCCTAGCTCACGATTCTCTCATGAAAGCCTTCACATCCTCCAGCCGATTCGTCATGCGGTAACGCGGCAAGCTGTCCAGGAAAGTCTTGCCGTAATGTTTGCGCATCATGCGGTGGTCCAAAATGGCGAGGACCCCTCGATCTGCCTGGCTGCGGATCAACCTTCCAAACCCTTGCTTCAATGCGAGGACGGCCTGGGGAACCTGGTAATCCATGAAAGCATTACCCCCCTCTTCATTGATCTGCCGGATTCTGGCGGCAATGACTGGGTCCGAGGGGACAGCGAAAGGGAGCCGGTCGATCACCACGGCACTCAATTGCTCGCCTTGCACGTCCACGCCCTGCCAGAAGGAACTCGTGCCAAAAAGGACGGCGTGGGGCGTCTTACGGAAGCGCTCGAGCATCTCCGTCCGCGGCATGGAGCCTTGAATCAGCAAGGGAAAGCGCACCTGGGGGCGCACGCGCTCGAAAACCTCGCGCATCTGTTGGTAGGACGTAAAAAGAACGAACGCCCGCCCCTGGGTGGCCTTCAAGAGTTGCACCACCTCTTCGGCCGCCGAGCGTGCGAAGGTCGGCTCGCGCGGGTCGGGCAAATGCAAGGGGGTATAAAGCATAGCCTGGCGCGGGAAATCGAAATGCGAATCGAGGATACGCTCCTTGGCATTGTCAATCCCCAAGCGCCGCTTCAGGAAATCGAAGTTGCCGCCCACGGCCAGGGTGGCGGAGGTTAGGATCACTGTGTCTACGCTCGCGAATAAGCGCTCGCGCAGGATGGGCGCAACATCGATGGGGGTTGCCTCGAGGAAAACGCCGCGTCCCCGCCGCTCCCACCAGTAGACCATGTTCAGTTCTTTGCCTTCCATCACGGCCTGAAACGCTTGCCGAAGCTCGCCCGCGCGCTTCACCAGATTGTTAATCTCCTCCGGCCGGTCTTTCAAACGGCCGATCTCGGAATCCAGGCGCACTACCGCGTTGATCAGGCTGTCATAGGCGGCCCCATGCGTTTTCAGAAAGGCTTCCCGGTGATCGAAATTGGCGCGGGTTTCCGCTTTCGGAAACAGTTCGAAGAACAGGTCCGCACGGCGTCGCAACTCGGCCACGGCATGCAACACCTCAGCGCTCTTCAGTCCCTTCAGCTTCAGGGTCGCTTCTGTGTCGCGCGCCAGCTCTTCTACGCGATAGTTGCTCACCTGCAACCCGAAATACTGCGTGGCCACGTCTTCGATGTCGTGTGCTTCGTCGAACACCAGGGCTTCGTAATCGGGAAGCAGGCTGGCGACTTCCGTTCCCCGCAGGGCCAGGTCGGCAAAGAAGAGGTGGTGGTTCACAATAATCACGTCGGAGGCGGCGGCGCGTTGGTGCATCAAGGTGATGAAGCAGCGGTCGAATTGGGGGCACTTCTGCCCCGTGCAGGTCTCGCGCCGGGCGTCCACCTTCGTCCATAGTTCGCTCGAATCCGGCAGCCAGGGGAGTTCGGCGCGGTCTCCCACTTCCGT
>Ga0187784_10003967_pt1 | contig 11972 bp, 7 predicted proteins | sample 1015_SJ02_MP15_2_FD_132964 | JGI IMG/M metagenome (GOLD analysis project Ga0187784, IMG submission 132964) | Tropical peat soil microbial communities from peatlands in Department of Meta, Colombia - 1015_SJ02_MP15_20_MG | ecosystem: Environmental > Terrestrial > Soil > Wetlands > Peat | place... | reverse complement strand
CTTTGACTGGCGCGATCGTTGTTTATGGACACTACTGCGCCCCGGCTTGCAGATCAATCAGCTTGCAGCGAACTATCGATTCTATAGAAGGCAGAAGCATTGGCGCAAACGACGGGCATCACGGGCGATTGTGATGTCTGTTACTCTTCAAATCGAACAGTTTTGCGGCGCACGACAATTCTGGCCGCGACGAATTCGCCTATGATCCTCGACGCATTGCATCGCATAGCCAACCACGGCCAGTCGCTCTCGCGCGAGGAAGCGCGCGCGGTGATGGCGGAAATCCTGACCGGGCAGTGCACGGACGCGCAGATTGGGGCGCTGCTGGTGGCGCTGCACATGAAAGGGGAAACGGTCGAGGAGATTGTGGGGTTTGCGGAGGCGATTCGCGGGGAAGCGGCACAGATGCAGTTGCACGCAAACCAGGTGCTCGACGCGAGCGGGACGGGACGCGACGCGCTGGTAGATACTTGCGGGACCGGCGGCGATACCAGCGGGACATTCAACATCTCTACCGCGACGGCTTTTGTGGCGGCGGGCGCGGGTGTGCGGGTGGCCAAGCACGGCAATCGCAGCGTGACGTCGAAATGCGGCTCGGCGGACGTGATGGAAGCGTTGGGCGTGAAGATTGATTTGCCGGCGGCGCGGATTGCCGCGTGCCTGGAGGAGGCGGGCATCGCATTCTTATTTGCTCCGGCGCTGCATTCGGCGATGAAGTACGTGCAACCGGCGCGGCGGGAGTTGCGTCTGCGGACGGTTTTCAATCTGCTTGGGCCGCTGACGAATCCGGCACACGCGACGTGCCAGGTGGTGGGAGTGTACGCGGCGGACCTGGTGGAAAAGCTGGCGGAAGCGCTGAGCATGCTGGGACTGCGGCGGGCGCTGGTGGTGCACGGCAGCGACGGGCTGGACGAGATCACGATCAGCGGGCCGACGAGGATCGGGGAAGTGCGCGAGGGACGCGTGTATAGCTATGAAGTCACGCCGGAGGAGTTCGGATTGAAGCGGGCTGGCCTGGACGATATTGCAGGCGGAGATGCGGCGATGAACGCGAGATTGATTCGTGCAGTGTTGGAGGGCGAGAAGTCGCCGCGGCGGGACGTGGTGCTGCTCAATGCTGTGGCGGCGCTGGTAGCGGCAGGGAAAGCCGATCATTTACGGGACGCGATGCCGTTGGCGGTGCGGGCGATTGATTCGGGCGAAGCGGCGGGGAAGCTCGAGGCGCTGGTGCGGTTTACGAACGCGGCTGCGTGAGATTGGTGGCAGTTCGCGGGCTGGAACAGCGCTTGCCTTTTCTTATTCCATTATCAAGTCAGTTTTATGTTCCGGTGCAGTCAGTCCGGACGCCACAATTGTTGGTCGAGGTCGGCGGCGGCTTGATTGAGATCGTCGAGGCGGCCGAGATCGCGCCAGTAAGACCCGTCGGCGCGGAAGGCGAGAATCTTCTCTCCTTGACCGGCCAAGCGCAGATACGAGGTGATGATGGAAAAAGCACCCTGCTCGGTGAGGTTGGCGAGGAGGCGCGGGGAGACGATGTGGATCCCGGAAAAGGCGAACGGCTGGACCTGGTGGGCGGGACGGACGAGCTCGTAAGGACCGGCGCTGCCGATGCGCCGGCCGCAGAGCTGAAGATTTTCGTCGAAGAGAAGATAGCGCGAGGTTTCGCGCTCTTGAACGGCAAGCGTGGCGAGGGCGTGGGTGGCGGCGTGGGCTTCAGCCATGCGCGCGAGATCGATGGCGCTGATGACGTCGACGTTGTGGATGAGGATGAGTTCTTCGGGGCGGGCGTTGTCGAGAAAGAAAGGGGCGGCTTTTTTCAAACCGCCGCCGGTATCGAGGAGATCGTCTTCGCGTGAAACTTGAATGTTCATGCCGAAGTTATGGTTGGCTTCGAGATAGGCGATCAACTTGTCGGCGAAGTGGTGAGCGTTGATGACGGCGTGGCGAATGCCGAAGGAGCGCAGGCGGGCGAGGGTGATTTCGAGCAGTGTGCGGCCATGGATTTCGACGAGCGCCTTGGGGCGGTCATCGGTGAGCGGACGGAGGCGAGTGCCGAGGCCGGCGGCGAAGATCATCGCTCTGGACGTCATTGCTTTGGAGAGCGTGGCTTTGGAGATCGTCACTTTGGAAACCATGGTTTCATGAAGGCTGCTTCTCCAGTTCGCGATGATGGACGAGGACTTCGACGCCACTCGAGGCGCGCAGGTGGCTGGCGAGGCGTTCGGCGAGATAGACGGAGCGATGCTGTCCGCCGGTGCAACCGAACGAGACCATGAGGTTCTTGAAGCCACGACTCTGGTAGTTAACGATGCTTGATTCGACAAGGGCGGTGGTGTTGGCGAGGAACTGACGGACGCTTTCCTCGCGTTCGAGGTATTCGATGACGGCCGGATCTTTGCCGGTGAGGGATTTGAAGCGGTCTTCGCGGCCGGGGTTGGGAAGGCTGCGGGCGTCAAAGATGAAGCCGCCGCCGTGGCCGGTGGGGTCGGCGGGCAAACCGCGGTGGAAGGAAAAGCTGGAGATGCGGACGGTGAGTTGGCCGACTTTTTCGACGCCACCGTGCAACTTTTCGTGCGCGACCATGGCTTGGAATGCTGCAGTGAGGGTGGGAAGGGAGATGGGCAATTCGACGTTGGAGAGCAGCCAGCGGATGTTGCGGAGGGCGTAGGGAACGCTTTGCAGGAAATGGGTCTTTCGCTCGTAAAAGCCGCGAAAACCATAGGCGCCGAGGGCCTGCATGATACGCACGTAAACGTAACCGTAGTAATAGTGCATGAACGCGGCGCGGATGCGGGAGCGGGCGGCGGAGGCGCGCAGGTTGGGGAGAACATCGGCCAGACGATCGAGGTAGAGGTCGAGCAGTTGCTGGCGGAGATGGGGCGGGAGGTCGGCTTTGGAATCGTAAAGAAGCGAAGCGATGTCATACTGCAGAGCGCCTTTGCGACCGCCCTGGCAGTCGATGAAGAATGGCTCGCCACGGTACAACATGATGTTGCGGGACTGGAAATCGCGGTAAAGGAAATAGTTGCGATCGGCTTTTAAAAGGAAGCGGGTCAGGCGGCGGAAATCATCCTCGAGGGCTTGTTCGTTGAAGGGGATGCCGGCGGGGCGGAGGAAGTAGTACTTGAAGTAGTTCAGATCCCAGGCGATGGATTGGCGGTCGAAACTGGAGCGCGGATAGCAGACTTTGTAATTGAGATCGCGTCCGGCTACGACCTGAAAACGCGGCAGCAAGACGACGGCTTTGCGATAAGCCTCGATGACAGGAGCTTCGATGGATGGACCGGAGCGATGCTGGGAGAGAAATTCAAAGAGCGTGGTGTCGCCGAGATCCTGCTCGAGATAGGCGCCGTGGCTTAAGTCCTCAGCGTAGATTTCGGGGACGGGCAAGCTGTGGCGGCGAAAGTGGCGGGAAAATTCGAGGAAGGCGACGTTCTCTTCGCGGACATCGTAAAGAACGCCAAGGGCGGTCACGGTCTGGTTGGCTTGGCGGCTGCGCCGGCCGGCGGCGCTGCCGGCAGGCATCTGGGCAGACAAGCGCATGATTTTGCGGCCCGAGGCGCCGAGCGAACCGTGGAGTGGGTGAACGGATTCGACCGGAATGCCGAAATGCTTGCGGAAAAGTTTCTGGAGAACGTCCATGAGAAATGAATGCGTCAGCCGCTTCCAACGAATTGCGGGGACAGCATATCCGATTGCCCGCGAATTGTGCCGTGCGCAAGTTGAGCGATGGCCGCAGTTGGGACGCAACCGTTAAAGATAGCATCTGGCGATCGCTGGAATAAGAACCGGGGGATCAAAGCAAGCGCTGACCGATTCAGGAGAAGAAAACAACACTGAGCCTTAAGACTGGTTCGCATCGGATCGCTCACCCTAAATCGCAACCACTGAGCGACAGAATTCTTGTCGAGCAGTTTACGCCACTTTGCCGGATCGAGGGTTGCGGACAGCCTGCAGAACCGTGGTTGGGAGGTGCACTACTCTGACTTTTGGATCGCGACGGCTTTTGGCGTGCACCGCAAAACCGTTAGCCTCTGGAAATGGATCGGATACAACCTCAAATTCTTCGCCGTAGAGGCGAATCCTGCCGGAAGTTCTATAGCCAAGATGTTTAATTCGTGCGCAAATTTCTAAAACCGATGGAGGCTCAGAATTGCTCATGATGGATACATTATACGCCCGCGGGAGTGACATTAGGATCCGTCAGATATTGCTGATTAGATTGAAGATAATCGGCTAAAACTGGAAAATTTGCACAGTCTGCGGTGCTTAGTGGGGCGCGTCTTTTGGACTAAGGCGCAGGGACAGGGAAAAAGCCCAAGTTGACTTCCAAGGCAGTCAAGGACGAGATGTCGTCGGTTGAAGACGGCTGCGATGCGAGGGAAGGTTGATTGAAGATTGACAAGGGTGGTGCGGGCTGGCCGAGTTCAGATTCAGTTATCACGTTGTGCGGGGCCGCATCGGCCTTTGCATCCTGCTGAAGCAACGTTTGCTGGAGCAGGTTCCAGTCACTGGCGATGGTGCTGGGAGAAATGCCATTCCTGGGCGCGCGGCGCAATTCGGACAGCAGATGCGCCTCCAGCATCTCCTGCACCAACAGCGGCGGCGCGTTGACGCTGAAGACATTTTCGGGAGAAGCGCCGAGGCGAACCATCTCTTCACCGATCTTCATTTGCAGCACGGGCGCATCCTGCGCGTCGAAATCGGTGCGGGCCTTGGACTGCAGCTTTTCCCAAGCCTGGTCGATGGACTCGCCGGCGGGGAGGGGAAAGGATCTGGCTAATAATTGCTTCAACTGCCGCTGGTAGGCTTTGCGGTCCTGACGCGCAATGGGAGGTTCGGGATCGCCGCTCGGATTGAAGACCATGGCATCGCGATCGGGATGGAAGCGGCCGGCACCGGTGCCGACGTAGACCGCGACCACGCAGCCCGCGAAGATAGGACTGACGACCGCGCTGGGAACAATGTATTTGGTCGATTTAAGGAACGATTCGACCACGCCGTGGGGAGATGAGCTGCGGGGCATGCTGCCCGGGACCTGAGAGATTACGAGACGCGACGAGGGGATTTCGGGATGGCGAGCGTCGAATTTGACCAGCAATTTTGCGATCTGCTTGGGGGTGGTGATCCCGACGTCAGCGATGACGCTGCGGTGAAGGGTCCTGGGGTAATAAAAATTGATGATGTCCTTGGCGAAATCGGCGCAGTTATTGGTGAGCAGGTGAAAGTGGGAGCGATTGGGAGAGGAATTCAGCTTGTAAATCAGCGCCAAGTCCTGCTCAGGAGTGGTCTCGATCTCGAAGCCAAAGATGGTGCGATCGTAGGAAGAACCGAGGAGCTCATACCAAATGCCTCCAGGAGCAGAGCCATTGGGAGCGTCGGGGACGATGTCTTCGAGATGCTTGCGGCGGTAGCGATCGCGGAGAAAAGCGACCATTCTGGCATCGGCGAAGAGCGGGATGTCTTCGGGGCGATCGACGGCGTAGAGATATGGAATCAGAGGAATGGCGAGCCAGTCATAGCCGTCGATGCCATCGTAGCGGCTGATGACGACGCCGGTTTCTCCGGGCGCGCAGGGGCGGAGAATCAAGGGCGTTTCGGCGCAGACGCCGGAGAGATAGACGGCGGCGTGGCCGGTGGCGGTGAAGAATCCGAGGTGGCCATAGGGCTCTTCGAGCAGAAGAGTGGCCGAAGCGCCGGCGAGCGACACGCAGGCGAGCACGAAGATACAAATGGCGCTCAGGGGGCGCCAAAATGATTGTGGATGAAACGAGAACATCCCAGTGTTACTAGCTTATCGTAAGAACCCCGTCTTGGGAGATTAGTTGCCTTGAGTCACGCGATAGAAGCGAATAGAAAGAGAATCATTCGGGCGCACTCTGCTGCGCGGAATGTTGGATAAGCCATTCCTGGCTATTGAGTTCGCGGCGATAAGCATGGCGCGCATCGCGCGAGTATATCCCATCGGGATGCATGTGCCGAACTTTGACCACTTCGGCGAGATAGGTAGCGAGGACTTCATCACGCAGATAGCGAACCAGGCGAGCGTCTTGAACGGGGAAATCCAGTTCCACGCGGCGATTCAGATTGCGCGGCATTAAATCGGCGCTGCCAAGGTAGACCTCTTCGTTGCCGCCGTTGCGGAAATAGAAGATGCGGCTGTGCTCAAGAAAACGGCCGACGATGCTGGTCACGCGGATGTTCTCGCTGACATGAGGAACGCCGGGACGCAAGCAGCAAATGCCGCGGACAAGCAGATCGACCCGCACGCCAGCCTGCGAAGCTTCATAGAGCAAACGGATCATGCGCCGATCGACGAGGGCGTTCATCTTGAGAATGAGGTGACCTTGGCCGTCCTTTTCATGGTGCGCGATTTCGCGGCGGATGAGTTCCTCCAGGTGATCGCGCAAGTTGACGGGAGCGACCAGCAGCTTTTTGTATTCGACTTTGGCGGAGTAACCGGTCAGGTAATTGAACAGGTCGGTGCAGTCCTGGCCGATGGCTTCATCGCAGGTGAGCAGGCCGATATCGGTATAAAGCTGGGAGGTGATGCTGTTGTAGTTGCCGGTGGAGAGATGCACATAACGGCGGATACGGTCCTTGTCCTGGCGGACGACCAGGGCGGCCTTGCAATGAACTTTGAGGTTCATCAGACCGTAGACGACATGCACGCCTTCGCGTTCCAGGCGGCGGGCCCACTCGATATTGCTCTCTTCATCGAAACGCGCTTTGAGTTCGACCAGCACAGCGACCTGCTTGCCGTTGTCGATGGCTTCGAGCAAGGCCTCGACGACGGGCGCGTTGTGGCCGACGCGATAGAGAGTGATTTTGATGGCGAGCACGGCGGGATCGCGTGCCGCCTGCTGGAGGAAGGCCACGATGGGCTGGAAAGAGTCGAAGGGGTGGTGCAGGAGGATGTCCTGACGGCGGATGGCCGAGAAAATGTCTTCCCCTTCCTCCTGCGGCTGAAGGGCGGGAACGACGGCGGGTACGAAGGGTTTGTCTTTGAGGTCGGGACGGTCGACGGGGAGCAAGTGCTTGAGCCGGCTCAACGCGAGCGGACCATTCATCTTGTAGATGTCTTCGCGGTCGAGTTCGAGATTCTTGAGGAGGATATCGAGCACTTCGGCGGGCATGGCGTCGTTGATCTCAAGCCGAACGACATCGGCGAAACGGCGCTGCCAGACGCCTTCTTCGACCGACTCGAGCAGATCGCCGGCCTCGAGCTGCTGAATGGCAGTTTCGGCGTCGCGGGTGACGTGGAAGGGATGAGCCTCGAGGACTTCCATGCCGGGGAAGAGCGATTGCAGGTTGCGAATGATGATCTGTTCGAGCCAGACAAAATGAAGCGGCCTGGGCGATTTCGATTTTGTCTTGGACTCTCTCCCCGCAGATTCTTTGGCCGGGCTGTGCAAAGGCACGAGCTGGGGCAGGCTGTCGGGAACCTTGACGCGAGCGAAATGCTCGGTGCCCTGAGTATCGCGAATGAGAACGGCAAGATTCAGACTGAGGTTGGAAATGTGCGGAAAGGGGCGGCCGGGATCAAAAGCGAGCGGCGTGAGAGTAGGAAATACGGTTTCGGAAAAATAGCGGTTGGCGGCGGCAGCCTGGGCCGGAGTGAGTTGCGAGTAATCGAGCACGTGAACGCCCTGCTTCTTGAGTTGGGGCAGAAGCTGGTGGCGCAAACAATCCTGGCCAGCCTTGTAGAGGCGGGCGACTTTTTCGCGAATGGCTGCAAGTTCTTCGCTGGGGGCCATGCCGTCGGGGCCGGACTCAAGCGCGCCGCTTTCCAATTGGCGTTTTAAACCGGCGACGCGAACCATAAAAAACTCGTCCAGATTGGAGCCAACGATAGAAAGAAACTTGACGCGTTCGAGGAGTGGATTCTGTTCATCCTGCGCTTCTTCGAGAACGCGCTCCTGGAAAGCCAGCAGGCTCAGTTCGCGATTCAAATACAAGGAGGGGTCGTCGAGGGCGATGCTGGGTGGGCCGGAATGGTCGGAGCCAAGGTCTTTTTTGCGTTTGCGGCGGGGAGATGCGACCGTGCCATTGCGGGCGGAGGGTCCATTTTTAGTGGAGGCGCCATTCCTGGCGGAGATGGTCTGACCAGTGGCCACAGAACAGTTTACTAAACCACGATCGAATTCCGCGCTTTGCACCGGAGGAAGAATGACCAAGGTTTCGGGCTGGCGATTCCTGAGACCGCGATACTTATTGCCAGCGGGCACGGTGGCGTTGCAACCACCAGCATGGCGTATTCCACTGCGCGGCGGCATATTGGGGAAACAGCGTACGGGAGCAGGTCTGGTTGACGGTTCCGAGGTAATCATATTCCGCCTTGTTGCCTTTGAGGGGGGTGGCGAGGAACTGATCGACGGCTATCGTTCCCAGGCCCGAACTCCAGATCACCTGGCGGGTTTCAAAGACAGTCCAGTCGAGGGCATAGGCGATGGCCAGACAAATGAGCAGATACTTTGAGGCTTCTCCCAGAATTCGCACAGTGATGGGCGCGGCAAAAGGCGCACGGATATCGTAAAGCATTCCGCGGGGAATAGAAGCGCCGATTCACGCGAGCAGGGAAGTGGGCGGAGAATGGTCTCCGCCCTTTGAAAATTACTTCTGTTCGGAATCGGGAGGCGGGGGTGGCGGGTTATGGTTATTTCCGTTATGCCCCGGCCATTGGCCGCGGTCGGATTGCATCTGATCCCACTTCTTCTGCTGGTCGGGATCCAGAAGGGCGCGGATCTGGTCGTCGGAGGACTTGCGAATCTCCATCATCTTGGTATGGCGATCCGCGTTGGAGAGAGAGGAATCGGAGCGCAGAGTTTCCATCTGCGACTGCTGCGATTTGAGAATGTCCTGGACCTTGGCCTGCTGGTCCGAAGTCAGATTCAGTTTCTTGGCCAGCATGGCAGCGCGTTTTGCGGGTTCCCAAGCGCCAGGTCCGGGGCCATGCCCGGGACCTTGCATGGCGGGCGGTTGATCGGAGTTTGCAGGGCTTTGCGCGAAGGCAGGCGAGACCGCGCAGACCAGTCCGGCCAGCATCAGCGCCAGAACAAAATGTTTAAGCATGTTAGTTTCTCCTGTTGAAAAAATCGAAATTGGGCACACAGAGTTTGAACGTGATTATTAGCGGAGAGTTGCGGACCAAGGTGCAATTTTACGAATCTTTACCTGGCCTTCCTGTTACCTGGTGTTGATGTTGTGCCGGGCGATCGGGAATGGCAACAGACAAAATTTTACGTTGGTCTCGGGATGAGCGGAATATGATCCGATCATAGGCGCAGGGAAGCGCGTGGATCGTGGGGTGGGACACTTTTTGCAAGAGAGATCCGCACCCGCTCAGAGGCTGCCGACGGCGGGAATGAATGGTTGATGGAGCGATGGATAACAGAGTTTGCCGGTACATGCTGGCGAGTTTGTGCGGAGCGATGGCCCTTAGTGTGGCGGCAGGGCAGACGCAGACGGAAGGCGGAACCATTCGCGGCATAGTGAAGTCCGGCAACATGCCGATTCCGGGGGCGACAGTTTCCGTCTCGCTTGTGCCGGCAGTGCCGGTCCCGACCGCGGCGGGAAAAGAAGGGTCTGCAGCGCAATCCGCAAAGGAAAAACTCTCGGCGTGGACCGACGTCGATGGCAGCTATGCAGTAGCTGTACCGGCGTTTGGGAGCTATGCGGTGCGGGTGGAGATGGTGGCGTTTGCCGGCAGCGGGCGGCAGGTGGTGGTGGACGCGGCCCATTCGGTGGTGGAAGCGAATTTTGATCTCATTCTGCAGTCGCGCGCGAAGGAGTCGGGGCCGCAGCCGCATAGAGCAGCAGCGACTGGCGCGCAACGCGGGTTCCAAAGCCTGTCAGCGCTGGAAAACACCAGCAATCAGGAATCGGGCGGCAATGCGCTCACCGACGTTGTGCCTGCGGGGATGCCGGTTCCGGGGATCGCGCCGGACAGCGCGACGGAGTCGATTGCGGTTTCAGGCAGCGCATCGAATGCATTTACATCGATGGGCGGCGACCAGCTTGACCAGCGCATCAGTGACGCTCGCGCGCAGGGCGCGGGATTTGGAGGACCGGGCGGCGGATTCGGCGGACCTGGCGGCGGAGGGGGTTTTGGCGGAGGTGGAGGGCCCGGCGGTGGATTCGGCGGTGGAGGACCGGGTGGCGGGATGGTGCTGCGGGGGCGGCGCGGATTCGACATCAATCGCCCGCATGGGTCGATTTATTACGGAATCGGGGATTCCGCGCTCAATGCCGCACCTTATGCGCTGGCCGGGGAGCCGGCATTGAATCCGGCCTATGTGCGGCACAGCTTTGGAGGATCGGTGGGCGGGCCGCTGAACATTCCGCACATTTATCACGGGGGCGCGAAGACGTTTTTCTTTGTCAATTACAACGGCAAGCGAGGAGAAAACCCGTTTGATCAATTTTCTACCGTGCCGACGCTACTGGAGCGCGCGGGGAACTTTTCCCAGACTGTCTACACGACGGGCACAGCGGCGGGGCAACCGGTGGAAATCTACGAGCCGGGGACGAGCACTCCATTTCCGAATAACACGCTGCCCGCGATCAATCCGGTGGCGGCAGGATTGTTGCCGTATATCCCGATGCCCAATCTGCCGGGCGATTTTCAAAATTTTCACTATGTGACTTCCGCCACCAGCGACAGCGACGATTTGAATGTGCGAATCAACCACACGCTCGGCGCAGCATCGGGAGGCGGAAGACGGGGCGGACGAGGAGCGCCGCGCAACAGTCTGACCTTAGGCTTTCACTATCACGGCACGTCGAGCACGATTACGAATCCTTTTCCGAGCGTAGGGGGCGAAACCACGGTGCGCAGCTTTGACGTTCCGGTGGGGTACGTGCGCACGTTTGGCAGGCTGACGAACAGTTTACGTTTCGATTTCAACCGCATGCGAACGCGGACGCAAAATCTGTACGCTTTCAGCGACGACATTACAGGCACACTGGGCATCACCGGCGTATCGAAGAACCCATTTGACTGGGGTTTGCCGAATCTTAATTTCACCGATTTTGGGAGTTTGCAGGATGTGAACCCGCAGCTCTTAAGGAACCAGACCTACACGTTCTCCGACTATCTGGTATGGTACCACGGCAAGCACACATGGCGATGGGGAGGAGATTTTCGATTTGTGCAGCTCAACACGGAGGCGAGCAGCAACGCGCGCGGCTCGTTTACGTTTACCGGCGTCAATACTGCGCTACCGGGGCAGCAGCCGTTGACGGGCTCGGGATACGACTTGGCCGATTTTCTGCTGGGGCTGCCGCAGCTTACGTCGGTGCAGTTTGGACAGGACAATTACTATTTTCGCGGCCACTATTGGGACCTGTATGCGCAGGACGAATGGAAGATGCGCGCCAATTTCACGCTGAATGCGGGGGTGCGGTACGAGTACGTGTCGCCGTTCACAGAGCTGAACAATCAGATTGCGAACCTTGACCTGTCGCCGGGAGTGCTGAATCCGGCGCAGGGAACACCGGCGGTGGCGGTCGTGTTGCCCGGACAGACCGGACCCTACAGCGGCAGTCTGCCGGAAAGCCTGGTTCGGCCGGATCGCAGAGACATTGCGCCGCGCATCGGCTTTGCGTGGAAGCCGCTGCCAGACACAGTGGTGCGCGGCGGATACGGCATCAACTACAACACGGGGCAGTATCAGACGATTGCGCAGAACCTGGCGTTTCAACCCCCATTCTCGACGGCGGCGACGAATATCCAGACGGCTCCGGGGCAACTGACGCTGGAAAATGGATTTCCGGCTCCGGCTCCGGGATCGATCACGAACAGTTACGCGGTGAATCCGAGTTACCGACTGGGGTATGTGCAGATCCGCAACCTGGACATTCAACAACAAATCCGGCCGACTTTGCTGCTGAACCTGGACTATACAGGAACGAAGGGAACGCGCCTGGACATTCTGGAAGCGCCGAACCGCACAGTGTCCGGGATTCGAATT
>Ga0187784_10003966_pt1 | contig 11972 bp, 16 predicted proteins | sample 1015_SJ02_MP15_2_FD_132964 | JGI IMG/M metagenome (GOLD analysis project Ga0187784, IMG submission 132964) | Tropical peat soil microbial communities from peatlands in Department of Meta, Colombia - 1015_SJ02_MP15_20_MG | ecosystem: Environmental > Terrestrial > Soil > Wetlands > Peat | place... | reverse complement strand
GTGGCGTATTGGCTTATTTTAAAGAAACTCAAATAAAACAGCTCTTTTCGATGCTAGCAGATAATTTTCCAAACGGCCAGGTTGTATTTGATGTTCCAACTACGTAGACAGAGGGGTCTTTGAGTGTTGCACTTGTATTATTATTTATAAAAGCCGCAGCGCGATTATAATCCTGCTTGGTGCAGTCGCCGTTCCGTACTTGCTCGGCATCGTAGCCGCCATCGTGTATTGGAACCGAAAAAGGTAACGAGACTGGTTCCTGGCTAATCGCCGTAGTATTTAACTTCAAATGTAGCCTGAGAGAGACACTGCCCAAAAGAGACACTTTTAATTAGGAGGATTTTCATAGCACGTGCTGACCATAAATAGGCAAACATGAATCAGGACAGCATAGGGAGAATTGGGCACATGGTAGAGCGAGTGGTAATTATAGGGGGAGGCGCTGCGGGAATTAACGTTTTAGAGCTTTTGCTCAGAGGATGCAAAGACCCTGGGAAGATGGAGATAACATTGCTCAAAAAGGAGGACGAAGGCTTCTTTTCCATGTGCGGTTTGCCTTATGCATTGCAGGGTATGTATAGCACAAGCTTGCTCAACTTATTTGAACCAGATTTTTATAAAGATAAGGGAATCGACTTTAGGACTTCGGTTGAAGTCACTGGCATCGATCTTAAAGAAAATCATGTGCTTCTTAGCTCTGGCGCGCGGATATCTTATGATTTTTTGGTGATAGCCACGGGAAGTTTGCCCTTCATCCCGCCAATTAAGGGGGCAAATATAGAAGGCGTCTATACAATTGGCAGTAGCGCGGATGGCAAACTCCTAGAGAAGGCGATAAATGAAGAAGAATTGGAAAACGCCCTAATCATCGGTGGTGGCTGGATCGGGCTGCAAACTGCTGTTGCTTTTTCGAAAAAGGGGATCACCACTAGAGTTGTAGAGAAGCTACCCCACCTTCTTCCCTCCCTTCTTGACGGAGACATGGCCTCGATTATTAAAAAATATCTGGATAATGACTTAATATTTCTCCTGGGAACGACTGTCGATGCTATAAAAGGGTGGCAGCATGTAGAGTCGGTGAAGGCAGGCGTAGATGAATTTCCTGCAGATATTGTTCTTATATCTGCCGGGATGCTTCCCAACGTTGATATATCCAGGAAAGCAGGTATAGAAATAGGAGAGAGCGGCGGCATTGTTACCGATCTGTCGCTCAGAGTCAAAAAAGGAAGCTCCCATTTGGAAAATGTATATGCGCTTGGCGATTGTACTGAAGTGATAGATGCAGTGACGTATCGCCCCCGCCTCAGCTTGCTGGCATCAACAGCGCTGATCCAGGCCAGAGTGGTAGCCTATAACATACTGGGTGAACCTTCATACTACGAACCCTGTTTGAGTCCATCGGTGGCCAATATATTGGGCCTGCAGGTGGGATCGGTAGGAGCGACAAGTGAGATAGCGGGTAAATACGGGATATCAATCAAGGTTGGCAAGTCTGTAAAACAAACGAAGGCTAGGTTCTTTCCGGGTGGAAAGGCCATTACGGCTAAACTAATCTTCGAAGCATCTAGTGACAAGCTAATAGGGGCGCAGATAATCTCTCAGCAATCCGTGGCAGAACGCATAAATGAGCTTTCCCTTGGAATTAAGGCTGGGGTTACTGCTAAAGACATTTGGATGAGAGAGCGATGCTTTGATCCATCGCTTACTATGGTGGAAGATGTCATAGTTGATGCTGCGATTAATGCTGTACAAAGCTGATTTCATTTTAGACAATGGTTTTTGGTATAGAGATACCATGCCGCGCCGGGGTAGGTTCGGCTAAAAAGCTCCGTTGGTCAAAAGGAAACAAAAATAATAATAGCATTTGTCTTCTCATAGAGATTCACCACCATATTGATGTCCCTCGTTGTATCGAAGCACACAAAGTGTCAGTTTTATAAAACACGTAAATGTACTCGCGAGATATTAAAACTAGCCCTATTTATTAGGTCAAGCAAGCAAGTTTGGAATCATATGTTGCATCAAAGATGATGCACAGCGCTCTCATCTCACGTAAGACCAATCAAAATCACACAAAGCTTTACTATTGAGAAGAACTTCTAACCTTGACAATTGCATGCCTGTTGCGACAACTGCAAGTACAAGTACAAATATGAGTACGAGACGGCGAAAGACAGAGGCTAAGACGAGTGCGAACGATGTGATGAAGAGATTGTAATGGAGGACATAAGAAGAGTCATCTTCGAAGATGGAATAATCGATTACTTCTGTCGAACTTGCCTAAATCGGTTCTTTATTTAAAAAGGAGCTAAAATCTTCAATAAAAGGCTGCCAATAATGGTGATCTAATGCTCTACAAAGATCCAGAAGTCCAGAGAGATTTTAATAGGGATCTGTCGTGCCGATCGTAGCATTCTCGCGTACTAGATTAATAGCGTCTTCTAAGATATGGAGCAGATCTTTAGCTTTTTCGATACGGTAAGGAGGCAATAAGATGGTTTGGCAGGATATACTGTGGGATAGTGTAGTTAATCCAGCTCTCCTCAGCTTTCGGTATTTTTAAGCTTATTTGTCGATATTTCACAGTGACTAGTTTCATACTTTGACGGTCAGCTACACGCATTTAGCGTTAATCCCTATTTATTTTTTTATTATGACTAAACCTTCATTTTAATCTCATTTTTATTCTATCTATTCAATTCTTCGTTCTTATTTTTTATAAGACAGCAGCAACATTTATATATGAGCAGATCAGCTTGATATCTTTGCCGCACATGCGCGTCACAGTAGCTTATACAGGCGTCCTTGTAATTTGGTGACTCAGATAATGCGCTTACATCTGCAAGGGAATGATTGCTATACTTATGATTAGATACGCGGTTTCAAAGCACGTTTTGTCTTACGAACTTGCTGCGTTGGTTACAGTTAACGTTACTGTGTTGCTAACAGCAGGAACATATTGACTATCGCCATCGAAAGTTACCCGGTACTTGTAGACTCCGGCAGCCGACGGGGGTAGAGTCATCGTAAATAATCTCCCATCTGCGATTTGGGTCGCGACGGTGCTCCACGTTTCCCCGTCAGCATTCATGCTTTGAAGATTAATCGTCGCGTTTGGGAACACCGTAACCATCAAGCCATTCAATGAGCAAATTCTGGAGCGCGCCATTTTCGACTCCAAGATAAATGTTATATTTCTGCCCTTCCGCCTATCGCAGCGGTATTGCCGGTGAAGTGCGAGTAGCCCAGCGTGCACGCGTCAAATGACATGTGTTTGTGTATACTCCGTGCATCATCAATGAGACGTGGAGATATCTAACCACGGCTCAGTTGCCCTTCTGCAGACCACATTGCTCGTGCAACGCGGCTACCCTCTTCTCAGTAATCAGCGGCAGTCCACCGTAGCCCAATGGAATTAATGCCAATTTCTTTTTATGAAAGATTGAACACAGCAATCAATGGTGCAATTAAAGGAAAAGCCAGTCATAGATCTCCGCGGCGGCCAATGGCGCAACAGCTAACGGCACAACAACTAACGGTGCGGCAGCTAACGGTGCGGCAGCCAACGGTGCAACAGCTAACGGCGCAACAGATAACGGTGCAACAGCTAACGGCGCAACAGCTAACGGCGCGGCAAGGATGCAAGGTAAGGCAGCATAAGGCAACACAACTGGACATACGAGTCCAAGTGCCGAGACGGCCACAGCTCCTAATAATGCCATTATCAACATTTCGTTTCACCTCCTTTTAAAAGCAATTTTTAGATGCAAGAATTATACGTCCATTAGCAATAAAGGTTGCGCGGTTTTCTATTATTATTGTTATCGTTAAAATCGGTGGTCTATTGAGATCTGACTCATTTCATTTATGACGGTTCTGCACTACATAAAAAACAACCAATCTACATGTTTTTATGTAGTTTTTAGAATATCTTCAAATCAACTTTATTTTTAAATCTGAACATCTTTTCTGCCACTTTGAGAGAACAAAAACTACAATTGGAATTTATTCAAAATTCAACTCCGTTGTATATCGCTCGCAGATCTTCATTTCACGCAATCTCTGTACGCATGCAATAAGCCTTCAAAGTTCAAAACCATCACACGCATATGCTATTATTCGACTACCACGAGAATTCAGCAGCCTAGCGGGAGCAAAGAGCACAGTTCTTCAGACCACCTATAAAAGCGCATTCTTCTAGAGTAAAGATTATACAACTATGTGTCAGGCTAAAAGGAATTGATGTATAGAAGGAAATGAAAACATGCAATATATAGGCACATCCAAAATCAGTAGGCTCTCAGCCAAAAAGGACAAAATCTACGCGCAAATTAGATTGTCTCCACAACTTATCAATACTATAGGTGGAGTGGCAGATATTTTTGAAACCGAACATAACGGCAAAAGAGCTTTTTTCTCCTTTTTACCAATCAAAGTATGTTAGATGATGACACGGTTTTACAACTTTCTCGTCATGTTGTAAAACCACATCACAAAAATGGCGTTGAATTTCGCCTGAAAGCTCTCGAATCTTCGATAGCAGACGTAAAAAATCTTCTTTTTCAGAATAAACACATTTTAAAAGCCCAATATCCAAAAGAACCTAAAAATAAAGCGCCCGAGTCTGGATTTGAACCCGAGTTGGAGCCTCGACAGTTTAGAATTTAAAGCCCAAACTAGCTTTATTTCATCCAATGCTTTTTTCCGCTATAATAAAAATGATACAAATAGACAGGTTATCGAGCAAGCACGTTTTTACAATAACACCCGAACTGAAAATATTCTCTCTACCCTGCAGCTGCCTTACCAGAAAGCTGAGCTTATAAGTTATTTAGAATGGCGAAAGACTGGGTTATCCAACAAATCCTCTAACTGGATGGCTAAAGCTGCTAACATATTCTGGACGAATACTAAAGGTGTTATCAGCAAGAAAACTACTGATGCGGTGCGAGCGTATGTCTTTGAAAAATATCAATGCGACTATGCAAAGGGCAAAGTGCTCAATTTTGCGAAGAGGTTCTTGAAGTATCTCACCAAGACCACCTTTGATACTCGCTATGTTGCATTTGAACTCTTTTTAGAGAAGCCAAAAAGACTGAAAGAACGGAAATTGATAACAAACAAAATTGTTACCAAAGAAGATATTGAGAACGTTCCCACAGTAATCAGGCAGGCAGAGCACAATAATGAAATAGATCATAACCAATCGCTCCAGTTCACCGCTCTCGTATTATTTGGTGCATATACCGGTCAGCGATCATACAGTACGATCAAGCAACTCATTGTGGGACAATTTAAGGCGGCATTATATAACGAGAAGCCTGTTTTACATATTCAATCGCATCAAGATGAAATACGGATGGCGCATTACTGTCCCCTCCATCCACAAGTTGTCGAAGCCATCTTGCCATTAGTAAATGATCGTACAGATAATGAGCTTATGTTCATGCATCTTGTATGTCAAATAACGATTGCTATTTTGAGACCGGTGTCACAAGGCCTATTTAGACAACTTAATAGTCCAGTTTTATTTGAATGGTTATCACATGCCCATTCTAATCTACGAGTTTAACATCCTTCCAATATCGCATATACACATCATACACATACTCAGGCAGTGGATGTCGATAGTGCGCCCACTCAACTCCAGATACCCCGCGGATAAAATATGTGCGCGGTTTGAATGATCCCATTTAAACTCACCATAATTTGACTCCTTATGTTATCACGTGCTCTACTCCTTATGTTATCACGTGCTCTGCCCCTTCTTGTTGTGGTTATTCCTGACTGAAGTTGTAAACCTACGGACTCCCATGTCTCACCCACGATAAAATTATCTAATTCGGTTCATTAATCTAGGACCTAGTGGCTGTTCTGTCGGCAAAACTAGAGGGGGAACAAGTGTCCATACTATCAAAATTGCTATTGCAAACGTCTCGTCGTAGATACTCAAAAATGAAAACGGTTTTCCAAGAGCCGCAACCCATACCGCGAAAGAGATCGTGGCAATAATTATTTGCTGTATAGCAGGGCCATAATTAGGCTTACTGGAGGTTTTCCAAGTGTATACAAATGCTCCTATCCACAAGAGGCCAAAGAAAATCCAATAGTATAATTGCGGACTATTCGCACCATTGAATATCGCAATAATAGTGAGATAAGCTCCCACTACCGGTGCTGGAATGTATTCTTGGATCTTTTGTATATATGAATCAGTTGTTTCTGACTCAACTAGTTTCTCTTTAATCGCTCTAACTTCATCACTGGCATCGAAATTCATCCCGGTGTCAGTCTCTAACTTTTGTACGAAAGTGTTGGCATCAGCTTTAGTTACAATTCTCATTCTAATTCCTTCGTTTGTTTTACATTTTAAGGTTCTTTTTAAAACTTATTTTTTATCATTAAGTTTTTTTACAAGAGCTTTGAATAGATTAAAAATCGACTTACGATAATAGATGCACAAGGGTTATGCCCTCCCAATACTGCATATACAAGGCATATATATTGAGGCGGCTGATGCCGATAGTGCGCCCATTCAATTTTAACGGCTATTCTTAAAATATATGCGGGCCTTACACATCGCTGGTAAGTCTCGGTATTTAAAATAAGTCGAATAATCAATTCAATAGTATTACTTATATAATCGAGAGATTCTTTAACTAGTTATTAAGCCGGTATTGGCGCAAGGGGTTCTCAATGCTTATTTGGAAGATAAATGAACAACAACCAATTCCCATACCTAAAACAACATTAGTGAATCAGAAACTATTGGAACAAAATCTCGAGAATTGGATTGAATCAGACCCCGCAATCTTAGGCGAGCCGCTACTGATCATTGGGAGACAAGTTATCATTCATGAGGTGGGGACAAACTTGATTTGTTAGCTTTGGACCTACTAGGAAATGCTGTGATTATTGAATTAAAAAAAGGTAAACCGAAAGATCCTGTTGATATGCAAGGTCTTAGATATGCAAGTTATATATCTAAGTGGAAGTTTGATGACTTTGAAAGTCGAGCGCCTTATATTTTAACACTGAAGGTGAAGGCGAATTTAATTTTAATGAGATATATGAAGACTTCTTTTCGAAAGCTGGAATTGATGAAATTCCCGATATAAACTCAGATCAAAAACTCATTCTTGTGGGATCTGAAATCAAAGATAAACTTGGAAGTGTGGCACTGTGGCTATATGACCATAAAGTGAATATCAAAGTAATCGAGATCGAGCTTTTCCGCGATGGAGAGAACACGTTTCTTCAGCCGCAAGTGATTATACCTTTACCAGTCAGCCGATTTACTGAAACAGGGCGCAATCTCCAGCCAACAAGTGCACTGTGGATGGCTGATGGCAAAGCATGGCACTTAGATAAGCGCTGCAGCCCCAAAACTCGAGAGTTACTTCTTAAACTTGACGAGCTGATTAAAGAGAAATTAGAAGTTGACGGTCCGCATTGGGGTCAGAAATATTACGTTTCATACAAAATTGGTAACTACCTTTGGCTTCGGGTAAATACACGAGCAAGTGTGCTTCAGCTCAACTTCGTGGTCAAATCGAAAACGTTTGCTGAGCAAGATCTCGCCCAAAGACTAGGCTTTGCTCAATACAGCAATGTGCAATCTCAAGCTGAAAAAATGAACTTAGGCAATTCTGTTTTTGTTGAAGAATCAGATGAGTCGAGAGATTATATTAGATTGCGGATTAAAGACAAGTTCGACATGCAGTCCAAACCATTCCTCGAATTCTTAGAACAAGCATACAAGGCATTTCCAAAATAGAAATAAAAATTGTCTCTACAAAGCATAATAAGAGGTCCTTTTTATTGCAATAGACAAAACTAAATGAAAGCACTGTTGCACGAACTTGTTGTCACACACGTTTATAAGCTTGTTATCTGAGTTACAGGTTATGACAAGAAGTGCTCAAAAGTGGGATCTTTTTGACGTGATTAAAGACGAGCTACATCTAAAAAGGGACTACCGTCTGTGGTTCGAAACTCCTATCGTCGCAGGCAAGCCCATTGTCATCTTGGTGCATGGAGCAGTAGTTCCTTTACCCGGTGCATTTCACGACCCAACTACCATAAATAGCTACAGATACTGTTTCTACGACTTGGACTCTTTGTTGTACAAAGACTCCATTATAACATTTTCACGTTTGAATATGCAGACAAATGCATAGAAGACCCTATTACACACTTGTGTGTTCCTAATCCCAAAACACATAAATACAGTTTCTTCAATTACTGCGATTTAAGCAAGTATGGCGGTGAGCTAAAAGAAGCAATAGGATTCGCAAAAACATACAGCGAGAAGCAAGACCCGGTCACTATCATCGCCCATTCCTTAGGAGGGTTGATAGCCAGATATGCTGCCACACTAGCAGAAGGAGAAATCAAAACTATAATTACATTGGATACTGGACATAGGGGATTTGCGCTGGCTAACTTCGTAGTCAATTTATTGAAAGCGGCTCACATAACTCTGCCGCCGGACGTAAAAGTCACTCAAGAACGGAAGTGGGCAGCGGTTTCATAAATGCACTGAATAAGAATGTCGATCCTGACCACTCTAAGCTAGTATCGCTTGCCGCTACGAAGGCGATACCAGCTGGATTTTTTGTGCCGCAGCCGCCGCCAGGAATACTACCAACCGATGTTAAAGTGGTTGATTCTGATTCATCAAATATGGGAGAAGTCCATTCATTGGACTACCATCATGCGAGCATTTCGCAAATTAGAGGCCGTAACCACGGTGCATATCAAATAATTATAGGGGCCATCTAATAACATTTCTCTGCAAATGCTAACAACGTAGATATGTAAGGATTTTCGATTATAAGCGGTCTTACTATTGCAGAACAAAGCAGACATCGTTCCAGTACTTCATGTAGATATCATACACATATTCGGGCAACGGATGTCGATAGTTCGACCACTCAACTCCTGATACCCCGTGGGTAAGAATATATGCTCGATTAGATTGATTCCACTGGATGATATCACCGTGTTGCTCGGCAAATTTGCGAAGGTCTCCCAATACAAAGTGGCCTGAAATACGTGAAAGAGGGATTTTTTGACGTTTTACCCACATACACAAGCTGTTATATTCGAACATTAGCTCGTCATTGCTTCTGCCATTTAATAAATGTTGAAGGGCTTCGACTACAAGCGGGTGCAAGGGCACGTAATGCTCCATCCGTATCTTATCTTGTGAGGCTTCCACATGAACAACAGACTTCTCTAGTTGCACTGCTTCTCTGAACTGCTCTACAGTTAGCTTTGGGATTGTAGCATTGCTCCTTTGTCCTGTATACGCTCCAAAGAGGATAAAAGCAGTATATTGTTGTGTACGATATGTGTTTAAATATCCTCCAGATGCTGCCGTTTTGATGTATGCAAGTAAGTATTTAATATCCTGCTTTGTAATGATGCGGTTCGTTACTCTCTTCCGATGCTTTAACATCTTCGGCCTCTCAAGGAAAATAGAAAAAGCATAATACCGATTGTCAAGCTTCGTCTTTGTTAGATATTTGAGGAAGGCCACAGCAAACGAAAGTATTTTGCTCTCGGAATCTTGGCACTTGTATCTGTTTAAGGTATTGGTACGTAAAATATCCAAATTATGCTTATTAACAATACCATTTGTGCTGCGCCAGAAAGCCCTAGCCCCTCGTTCTATCCAGTCTTGCGACTTTCTTGTTAATCCAGCCTTCCTATATTCTACGTAGTCGTTTAATTCCCTCAAGGTGAATGATAAATTAAGTTCTATAAGGCCATTATGCTGTCCATTATGCAAAAAGCTCCCTTGCTCGTGAGATAAAAAGCAGCGAGGCGATGAAGCTAAGGCTTCAGAGTCGAGCGTACAAGGAGCCTTTACACGGCGAAGGTCACACGTTCAAAATAATTATTTATGAAAGTTTTTCCATTATTCAATAGTTATATTAATATTCAGCTTGTATCTATCTCAATCGCCTTATCCTTTAATTAGATTGCCACAGCAATGCAGCGATTTCGTTTGGAAAACGGCGTACATATTCCAGACAGAATACCTGGAATATCTGTAAATACTCCATACAAGAAAATTGGGTGTCTTCGGCCAACGATCCCGAGATTCGTGCGGCGTTGGATAAGTGGGCGAAAGAACGCGCGTCGTGATTATATTATGTTATGTTGTATCTGTAGGTAGACTGTTTTTGCTAGTAATTTGATTTTGTCAATTTGTACTCAAAAGAGTAAGATTAATTTATTGCAACATTTTTATAGGAATAGCTACGCGGTACACTCCTGCGTTACCTCGGGAAAGGGTTCTTATGGTCTTCATAACCCTTACCTTTCATACCGCGCAGCTATTCTACCTTAGTTAAGTGGTGGCTAAAATGAGTTACGCGGCATGGTGAGGTCGGACAAGCGTTCTCTCCTGGACACCTTGACCAGGATGACACACCGCGCAACTTACACATGAAAGCGTTGCTATTAAACATAAACGTTGTCCTTTGATAATGATTTTGTATATTAAGCTCATTATTGAGTATTATTCTAGGAATAACTTTATTTTTTAGTTGTAACCTCTATAGTAAAATTTAGTTAATTGACCGAAAGGAGGTGAAAGAAAATGTTGCTTATTCCTCTACCATTTGTATTTCCTTTGCCGTTTCCGTTTCCCTTGCCGTTAAGCACGTTTATTAACTCGATTATACAACCCATATCTGGAATGCTTAACCAGTTGTCTCCGGTATCCCCGTCGGGATTACTTTAGTTCTATGTTGAAAAACTGACTGCACTGCAGAAAGCATCAACTTAAGGTAGTAGTAAGAAGAATATGTTCCTTTATATCACGGATTAAACTGCGCATAGACCGTCGATTTTTATATCACTATTTAGTCGTTAATAATACAATTAAGTAAGTAATGTAACGTTATGCTTGAGATGATTGGCGGATACGCACAGAATATATACTCATCCAGACATTTTTATAAAATAGCTACGCGGTATCCACCTCCTTGACGGGAAGGGGTTCTTATGTATGGTCTTCGTTCCCCTTATCCTTATACCGCGCAACTATTCTACTTAGTTTAGTGGGTGGCCGTAGCTAGCGGCCGCAGCTAGTTACGCGGGTGATGTTGGACGAAAGTTCTGCTCTGTTCATACACACCTCAATCAAAAAGGCACACCGCGTAACTTGGTATTAAAGAGCCGTCATTTTACATAAATTTTTTGCTCATTAATGTAAATTTTGTATATTAAGATCAATATTGTATATTATTATCACAGGAAATTAACCGACCCGACCCCCCAATCACTTCAACAGTGCCGGGCGGTCAAGCTCATAGATGGGCGAACGAACGACGTCTCCACAATTGTGGGGTTAATATTATACTATTTCTCACACACATCGACTAACCGGCCAGCGACTTAGTTGTGGTGAGTGATAATGATAACTCACGGGGCGTCTCCAACATGAATGCCTTAAATTGCTTTAATTCTCTTTCTCTATTTGTGCAAAAGAAATACAGTGGCGTGATCGAACTTGTATCTTGCTGCGTTTTTCTTTTTTCACGGCCGCTCACGAACTCGATCTGAGTTGGCAAGAAACTGTTGACTGCTAGTACGCGACGAAACAGAAAGCAGCTTAGACATCTACTATTTCGTGGATAAAGGGCAACATTCACTCGCGTGAATTTCTTGCTGAAGAACTTGTTGATGACGATACGAAAAACTTGGAAGCCTCATTTGAAGGAAAATCTCGCTTAGGGAAAATCCAGCTGATGAGGACCTATTCTTCATTTTAAGGGATTTAAATTAAAAAATAAGCTAACAAATAATTATCTAGCTTTTTTATAAAAATAATCAACAGGAATTTTTAAATAGTTCTTCGTCGCGGTGTGTTTAGGTAAGCTGAACGACCAGACCGAGGTGTTGAGTTGAAATATGCGAAAAGAGGGGCCCTTAGAGGTAGAGTGCTTCTTTTGTTG
>Ga0187784_10003965_pt1 | contig 11972 bp, 9 predicted proteins | sample 1015_SJ02_MP15_2_FD_132964 | JGI IMG/M metagenome (GOLD analysis project Ga0187784, IMG submission 132964) | Tropical peat soil microbial communities from peatlands in Department of Meta, Colombia - 1015_SJ02_MP15_20_MG | ecosystem: Environmental > Terrestrial > Soil > Wetlands > Peat | place... | reverse complement strand
GTGCGACGCTCTGGACGGCCAGCTGGCGCTTACCTCGCCTGCCATCCCGGCCCGCGTAGCATCGACGTCGTGACCGTCACTCCCGCGGGTCGGAAGCTGCTGCGTCTGGAGGTACGCAACGCGCAAACACCGATCGAGCGCAAGCCGCCGTGGATCAGGACCCGGCTGCGGATGGGGCCGGAGTACACCGAGCTGAAGAGCCTGGTCCGGCGTGAAGGTCTACACACGGTCTGCGAAGAGGCCGGCTGCCCCAACATCTACGAATGCTGGGAAGACCGGGAAGCCACCTTCCTGATCGGCGGTGAGGTGTGCACCCGGCGTTGCGACTTCTGCCAGATCGACACCGGCAAGCCCGTCCCGTTCGACCGCGACGAACCACGACGGGTGGCCGAAAGCGTACAGGCGATGAGCCTGCGGTATTCCACCGTCACCGGGGTGGCCCGCGACGACCTGCCCGACGGCGGCGCATGGCTCTACGCCGAAACCGTGCGAGCCATCAAGAGGCTCAACCCGTCCATCGGCGTCGAGCTATTGATCCCCGACTTCAACGGCGATCCCGACCGACTGCAGCAGGTCTTCGAGTCTCAACCGGAAGTGTTGGCGCACAACGTCGAAACCGTGCCGCGCATCTTCAAGCGAATTCGCCCGGCCTTCTCCTATCAGCGAAGCCTCGGCGTGCTCACCGCGGCGCGGGATTTCGGACTGGTCACCAAGAGCAACCTCATTCTCGGGCTGGGCGAGACGCCTAACGAGGTTCGCACGGCGTTGGCCGATCTGCATGAAGCCGGGTGCCACATCGTCACCATCACCCAGTATCTGCGCCCGTCGGCCCGGCACCATCCGGTCGAGCGCTGGGTCTCCCCCGATGAGTTCGTCGAGTATTCGGACTACGCCGAGCGACTGGGATTCGCCGGGGTGCTGGCCGGACCGCTGGTGCGTTCGTCATACCGGGCCAGGCGGCTCTACCAGCAGGCCAGCATGCGGCGGCCGGAAACGCGCACCGCGCCGTCGCACTGAGCCGCGCTTTCCGTATTCTTGGCGATTATGGCGAAACCCCGTGATGCCAAGGCGACCAAGGCCGCCAGAGCCGAGGCGAAAGCGGCCCGCAAGGCGGCCGCCAAAGAGCGCCGCAGTCAGCTCTGGCAGGCGTTCACCATCCAGCGCCAGGAGGACAAGCGGCTGTTGCCCTACATGATCGGCGCGTTCGTGCTGATCGTTGGGATATCGGTCGGGGTCGGGGTGTGGACCGGCGGGTTCACCATGATCACGATGATCCCGCTGGGCGTGGTGCTGGGCGTTTTGGTGGCGTTCATCATTTTCGGTCGGCGTGCGCAGCGGTCGGTGTACAGCAAGGCCGAGGGTCAAACCGGCGCCGCTGCCTGGGCGCTGGACAACTTGCGCGGCAAATGGCGCGTCACCCCCGGTGTCGCGGCTACCGGCCACTTCGACGCGGTGCACCGGGTGATCGGCCGACCAGGGGTCATCCTGGTAGCCGAGGGGTCGGCGGCGCGGCTCAAACCGCTGCTTGCCCAAGAAAAGAAACGCACCGCCCGGCTGGTCGGCGAAATCCCGATCTACGACATCATCGTCGGCAACGACGAGGGAGAGGTTCCGCTGGCCAAGCTCGAGCGCCACCTGGCCCGGCTGCCGGCCAACATCACCGTCAAACAGATGGATTCGTTGGAGTCGCGGCTGAGCGCGCTGGGTTCCCGGGCCGGGACGGCCGCGATGCCCAAGGGCCCGCTGCCCGGCGCCGCCAAGATGCGCGGCGTTCAGCGCACCGTACGCCGCCGGTAGCTCGTCAACTCAGCGCCGCACGACGGCGGTGCCGGTCAGGCGGTCCTGCAGCCCCCGGCCGTCGACGTCGACGAACAGTGCGGGGATAACGAGCGCAATCATCGCCCCGCGCACCACGGCGCGGCCTAAACCGACGTGGCGCCGTTCATCGACGGACGCCACCCGAAGTCCCAGCGCGAACTGGCCCGGGGTGAACTCGAACAACCGGACGGCGACCACTCCCAGTGCCAGCCAGATCAGCAAAACCGCCGTCGATAGCATCCTCGGCGAGATCAGCCCGAGCGTCATACCGAGGGCAGCCAGCCCGTAGGCGAGCAACCAGTCAACGAGCAGCGCTGCGAGCCGGCGACCCAGGCGGGCCAACGAACCAGGGCCACGCTCGGGCAATCCGAGCTTCTCACCCGGATACCCCTGCGGCGGACCCGATTCGAGCGGCCCGGGACCGGAAAGCCAAGATCGGTTGCTGCGGGCCATGACCCCACAATAAGGTTAGGTCTGCCCTGACTCGACGGCGAACCGCGACGTCGCGTAACGTCGGCGCAACGCAGGGTTGACTCCCAGGCAACACCGCGTCCATAGCGTCTGGTCGGGCGAACCGTCACGGCCAGGTAAAGGAGAGCGCTTCAATGACCGCAGTAGATTCTTCGAGGCCCACAGTAAAGGAGAGCGCTTCGGTGTCCGCAAAGACGGCCGATGACATCATCAAAATCATCAAGGATCAGAAGGTCGAGTACGTCGACGTCCGGTTCTGCGATCTGCCCGGCGTCATGCAACACTTCACGATCCCGGCGTCGGGGTTCGACCGGGGCGTGTTCAAGGATGGGATCGCCTTCGACGGCTCATCGATTCGCGGCTTCCAGGCGATCCACGAGTCGGACATGCTCTTGATTCCTGACCCCGACACCGTCCAGCTCGACCCGTTCCGCGAGGCCAAGACGCTGAACCTCAACTTCTTCGTGCACGACCCGTTCACCCTTGAGGCCTACTCACGCGATCCGCGCAACGTCGCCCGCAAGGCGGAGAACTACCTGAATAGCACCGGCATCGCCGACACCGCCTACTTCGGCGCCGAGGCCGAGTTCTACATCTTCGACTCGGTGAGCTTCGACTCGCGCGCCAACGGCGCGTTCTACGAGGTGGACGCGATCTCGGGGTGGTGGAACACCGGCAACGCGACCGAGGCTGACGGCAGCGCCAACCGCGGCTACAAGGTCCGCCACAAGGGCGGATACTTCCCGGTGGCCCCGAACGACCAGTACGTCGACCTGCGCGACAAGATGCTGACCAACCTGATCAACGCCGGCTTCACGCTGGAAAAAGGCCACCACGAGGTGGGCAGTGGCGGGCAGGCTGAGATCAACTATCAGTTCAACTCGCTGCTGCACGCCGCGGACGATGCGCAGTTGTACAAGTACATCATCAAGAACACCGCGTGGCAGAACGGCAAGACCGTTACGTTCATGCCCAAGCCGTTGTTCGGCGACAACGGCTCCGGTATGCACTGCCACCAGTCGCTCTGGAAGGACGGCAGCCCGCTGATGTACGACGAGACGGGCTATGCCGGTCTGTCGGATCTCGCCCGCCACTACATCGGCGGCCTGTTGCACCACGCGCCGTCGCTGCTGGCGTTCACCAACCCGACGGTCAACTCCTACAAGCGGCTGGTGCCGGGCTATGAAGCCCCGATCAATCTGGTGTACAGCCAGCGCAACCGGTCGGCGTGCGTGCGCATCCCCGTCACCGGCAACAACCCGAAGGCCAAGCGGCTGGAGTTCCGGAGCCCCGACGCGTCGGGCAACCCCTATCTGGCGTTCTCGGCGATGATGATGGCGGGCCTGGACGGCATCAAGAAGAAGATCGAGCCGCAGGCGCCGGTCGACAAGGATCTCTACGAGCTGCCGCCAGAAGAGGCCGCGAGCATCCCGCAGACGCCGACCCAGCTGTCCGATGTGATCGACCGTCTCGAAGCGGACCACGAATACCTCACCGAGGGAGGCGTTTTCACGCCCGACCTGATCGAGACATGGATCAGCTTCAAGCGCGAGAACGAGATCGACCCGGTCAACATCCGGCCGCATCCGTACGAATTCGCGCTGTACTTCGACGTGTAACGCGGGCCAACCTGCTGACCTGCGGCGGGCGAATTTAGGCCACGGCCGTTGGGGCGACGGTACCATCCGCCCATGTCAGTGCCGGCTGGGACGATCATCGCGGGGTACACAATCCTGCGACTGCTGGGTTCTGGCGGGATGGCCGAGGTCTACCTTGCTCAGCATCCAAGGTTGCCGCGCCGCGATGCTCTGAAAGTCCTTTCCGAGGCAATAACAGCCGACGGCAACTTCCGGGAAAGGTTTCAGCGCGAAGCCGACCTGGCCGCCGCGCTGTGGCACCCGAACATTGTCGCGGTCCATGATCGCGGCGAGTTCGATGGTCACCTCTGGATCGCGATGGACTACGTCGACGGCACCGACGCCGCGCAGCTAGTCAAAAACCGCTATCCGGCCGGGATGCCGGTAGAGGACGTGTGCGACATCGTCGCCGCCGTCGCCGCCGCACTCGACTACGCACACAGCCAGGGCCTGCTGCACCGCGATGTCAAGCCCGCGAACATCTTGCTCACCGATCCTGACGACGGCAAGCGCCGGATATTGTTGGCCGACTTCGGTATTGCACGACCACTTGCTGACATCAGCGGACTTACCGCAACCAATTTCACCGTGGGCACACTCGCCTACGCCGCGCCTGAACAGTTGATGGGTGTAGACATCGATGGGCGAGCCGATCAATATGCGCTGGCGGCCACCGCGTTTCACCTTCTCACTGGTGGGCCGCCGTATCCGCATTCCAACCCGGTGGCCGTCATCAGCCGACATCTCACCGCACCACTACCAAAGCTGAGCGATCATCGTCCGGAGTTGGCGAACCTCGATGAGGTGTTTTCGCGGGCGCTCGCGAAGGACCTTGCCGACCGGTTCGAACAATGCCGCGACTTCGCCGCGGCCCTCACCCAGCGGGCCGACATCGAGGCCGGGGCCGTTACTACGGTCGCTGCGCCGATCATGAGGTCCGAGACGCCGAAGCCGCAGCGCCGCAAGCGATCTCGGATCACGCTCGGAGCGTCGATTGCGGCGGTGTTGGTCACCGCCATCGGCGCCGTCGGCTATCTGATGCAGCCGACGAGGAACACCGCCTCCGCCCCGGCAGCCAGCATGCCGGCTCCACCCGCCGCAGTTCTCGACGGTACCTACCGCTTCAAGTACGACTATGAGAAGCAAACAATCAACGGCGCCCCATACGCCGTACATACCGCCGACAACGCCGCTTGGTGGGCCTTTCACTCATCGTGCAGATCTACGGGATGCGTTGCCAGCGCGACCCGACTGGATAACAACAACCGCCAAGTGGCGCACACCCCAGCCCAGTCAGCCGATTACCGTTTCGTTGACGGCCAATGGCAATCCGCGCCCGTTAAGCGCCGAATCGCCCAGAAGCGCTGCCTTGGCGCAGACGATCAAGTCGTCGAAGGCGCTAATACCGTCATGCTGACGTGGTCGTTGGGGCCACAGCCCGGCGGCACACTTCGAGGCGTGATGACTGGCATCGCACTCACCAACGAGTGCGGCCTTCAAGGACAGGTGGCCGTGGCTCCCGTCGTCGCGACCCGCGTCGGCGATGTGCCGAGCGGCGTGGCGGTCGCCGATCCGGCGACAGTCACCATCGCGCCGTCGACCAGCACCGCACCCCCACACGTCGCGGGTCCCGTCCTCGACGGCACTTACCGCGTGGACTTCGATCTGCAGAATCAAACGATCAACGGGACGAAGACCGGCCTCGGCGCCGCCGTCACCCAGTGGTGGGCTTATCGCTCCGCATGTACGCCGACCGGATGCGCTGCCGCAGGGTCTGAGTTGGCCGATTCCAACCAGCAAGAGGGCACTGGCACGACAAACGTTCTCCATTTCGCCGACGGCCGTTGGCAAGGCACGCCTGACCTTCAGGCACCAATGCAGTGTGACGGAACAACAAAACCGGTCACCGACGACGAGACGCGCCTTTGGTCGCTGGAGCCACAGCCCGATGGGACGCTTCGAGGCACTGAGATAGGCACCATTCTCACCAACGAATGCGGCAACCAAGGAACGGTCTACCGGACGCCGTTTGTTGCGACACGCACGGGCGATGTAGCGCCGAGCGTCATCGTGGCCGATCCAGCGTTGTTCGAGGCTCCGCCTGCACCGGCGTCGCCACCGGCCCGTGCAGGTAGATGATCGGCTGAGGTTATCCGCTGCGCACCTAGACTTTCGGTTATGGATAGCGGTAGCGGGCTGCTACAAATCGAAGAATGCCTGGACCCGCAGGGCGGCGTCGCATTGCCCCCGGGTGCCACGCTCATATCCCTCATCGACCGCAACATCGCGAATATCGGTGAAGCGACGGCGTATCGCTACCTGGATCACGCTCGCGCGGCCGGCGTGCAGACCGAGGAAGTGAGCTGGACCCAGTTCGGGACCAGGCTGCAAGCCATCGGCGCGCGCGTGCAACAAGTCGCAGGTCGCGGTGAGCGGGTTGCGATCCTCGCGCCGCAGGGCATCGACTACGTTGCGGGTTTCTACGCGGCGGTCAAGGCAGGGGCCATCGCGGTGCCGTTGTTCGCCCCCGAATTGCCCGGCCACGCCGAACGTCTCGATACGGCGCTTCGTGATTCAGAGCCCACGCTGGTGCTCACGACAACGGCGGCAAAAGAGTCGGTCGACAGCTTCTTGGCCAACCTCCCCGAGCGCCGCCGGCCGCACGTCGTCGTCATCGATCAGATCCCCGCCGCTGCAGGAGAACTGTTCGTCCCCACCGAACTCGGCCTAGACGACGTTTCTCACCTGCAGTACACCTCGGGCTCAACGCGGTCGCCGGTCGGTGTGGAAGTCACCCATCGCGCGGTCGGAACCAACCTGGTGCAGATGATTCTGTCGATCAACCTGCTGGACCGAAACACCCACGGCGTCAGTTGGTTACCGCTCTACCACGACATGGGTTTGTCGATGATCGGTTTCCCGGCGGTGTACGGAGGACATTCCACGCTGATGTCGCCGACGGCGTTCGTCCGAAGGCCACAGCGGTGGATCCATGCCTTGTCCGCCGGCTCGCGGGAAGGCCGCGTGGTCACCGCCGCGCCGAACTTCGCCTACGAGTGGACCGCGCAACGCGGCCTGCCCGCGCAAGGTGACGACATCGATCTGCGCAACGTGGTGATGATCATCGGTTCCGAACCGGTCAGCATCGATGCGATCAGAACATTCACTAAGGCGTTTGCGCCCTACGGGTTACCGCGCACAGCGTTCAAACCCTCGTACGGCATAGCCGAGGGAACTCTGTTCGTTGCGACGATTGCGCCCGAGGCCGAGGCAACGGTGGTCTATTTCGGCCGTGAGCAACTGGGCGCCGGACACGCGGTACGCGTCCCGGCGGATGCCCCGAACGCCGTCGCGCAGGTGTCCTGCGGCCAGGTGGCTCGCAGCCAGTGGGCCGTGATCGTCGACCCCGATACCGGGTCCGAATTGCCCGACGGTGCGGTCGGCGAAATCTGGTTGCAGGGCAACAACATTGGTCGGGGCTATTGGGGAATGCCCGACGAGACCCGGGCGACCTTCGGCGCCAAACTGAGATCGTGGCTCGGGGAAGGCAGCCACGCGGACGGCTCGACCGTCGAAGGCAGCTGGCTGCGCACCGGGGACCTCGGTGTCTATCTCGACGGCGAGCTCTACGTCACCGGCCGCATCGCCGATCTGATGACGATCGAAGGCCGTAGCCACTATCCACAGGATATCGAGGCCACCGCCGCGGAGGCCTCGCCGGTCGTACGTCGTGGCTACGCGACGGCGTTCTCCGTGCCGGCCGACAATGGCGGCCAACGGCTGGTGATCGTCGCCGAGCGGGCCGCGGGCACCAGCCGGGTCGATCCCCAACCGGCGCTTGAGGCGATCAGGCAGGCCGTGTCGCACCGGCATCATCTCAGCGTGAGCGATGTGCTATTGCTGCCGGCGGGCGCTATCCCTCGCACCACCAGCGGCAAGCTGGCCCGCCGCGCCTGCTGTGCCCAGTACCTCAAGGGCACGCTGGGCGCGCGCTAGTCACCGATCTTGACCGCGCAGCGCCGACGATGCTAAGCAGGTGCTCAGCACCAAGCTACGAAAGGGATCAGATGACGCTGCAGACGGTACTGGACGACCTCCGCAAGCGCCCCGGCGCCGGTGACGTCATTCAAGTCATCGATCCCGCAACCGAGGAGCCGATCACCGAGTTCACCGACTGCGGGACGGAAGCGGTCAACGATGCGGTCGCGCGCGCGAAAGTGGCTTTCGAGTCGGGCGCCTGGTCCCAGCTGCCGGGTCGCGAGCGGGCCAAGATCATGTGGCGCATCGCGGACTTGATCGACGAACACGCCAAAGAGTTCGCCCAGCTCGACTCGCTGAACACCGGCATGCCACTGATGCAGGCGCAGTTGCAGATGTCCACCTGCTCGGAGTTCTTCCGCTACTACGCCGGTTGGTGTTCGAAACTCAACGGCGTCGCATACGACGTGAAGACTGACGGCATCGCAACGGACACCTTCGTCAACATGCACGCCTACACCCTCAAGGAACCCTTCGGAGTGGTCGGGCTGATCTTCCCGTGGAACGGCCCGATCTTCAATGCGAGCGCAAAACTCGCGCCGGCCCTCGCCGCGGGCTGCAGCATGCTCGTGAAACCCGCTGAGGAAACACCCCTTTCGGCGCTGCTGCTCGACAGGCTGGTACACGAGGCCGGCGTACCCGAGGGTGTCGTCAACCTGCTGACGGGCTACGGCCACACGGCGGGTGCCGCGATCACCGCCCATCCCGACGTCGAGAAGGTCGCCTTCACCGGATCGACCGAGGTCGGCAAGGAGATCGTGCGGGCGTCCGCAGGCAACCTGAAGAAGGTCATGCTGGAACTTGGCGGGAAGTCGCCGGTGCTGATCTTCGACGACGCCGACATGGACAAGGCCATCCTGATGGCGTCGCTGGGCATCTTCGTGCACTCCGGCCAGGGCTGTGTATGCGGGTCGCGGATCTTCGTGCAGCGCGGCGTGTACGACCGGGTCGTGGAAGGCATTGCGCTGATGGCGAATACGTTCAAGCTGGGCGCGCCCAGCGAGGAGGGCTGCGTCAGCGGCCCGCTGATCAGCCAAAAGCAGCTGACCCGCGTCATGGGCTTCATCGAAGAGGGCCGCAGCGACGGCGTTGAAGTGGTCACCGGCGGCTACCGTTTGGACCGCAGGGGCTACTTCGTGCACCCGACAGTGCTGACCAACGTCGACCCCGGCATGCGGCTGTACCAGCAGGAGATCTTCGGACCGGTGGTCAGCATCCTGCCGTTCGACGACGAAGACGAGGCCGTGGCCATGGCCAACGACACCACCTACGGCCTGGCGGCCACCGCCTGGACGGAAAACGTTGGCCGCGCCCACAGGATCGTCAAGCGACTGCAGGCGGGCAGCGTTCAGGTGAACTGCCAGTTGGTCTTTGACCACGACGTGCCGTTCGGCGGTTACAAGCAGTCCGGCTGGGGCCACGAGTTCGGCCGGGAGGGCATCGAGGCCTACATGAAGACCAAGTCGGTCTGGGCTCAGCTGTAAGCACGTATCGTCGGCGCATGACGCGCAATCTCGAGGCACGGCTCAATTCGTGTTACCCGATTGCCCTCGCGGTTTTCCGGGTGGTGTTCGGTCTGCTGTTTCTTTGCGAAGGCCTATCGACACTGATTGGCTGGCCGGCTCATCACCAAGCTCCGGTGGGCCAATGGCCGACCTATTACGCGGGTTGGATCGAAGTAATCACCAGCGCGCTGATCATCCCGGGCCTATTCACCCGGGCCGCCGCCTTTGTGGCCTGCGGCCAAATGGCGGTCGCCTACTTCACCGTGCACCTGCCGCAGGGGTTCTTCCCGATCAACAACCATGGTGAAGCCGCCGTGATGTACTGCTTTGTCTTCTTCCTGTTGATCTTCGCCGGCGGCGGCGCCTACGCGCTGGATGACCGCCGCGGCGGCGGGCAGAGAAATCGCTTCCGGCGCCTGCGGCGCTGACTGAAGTACTTACCGGACCGTCGCGAAGAAGGCGCGGACGTCGCCGACAAACAGATCCGGCTGCTCGAATGCCGCGAAGTGCCCGCCGCGCGGCATCGTCGACCAGTGCCTGACGTTGTAGGCGGCCTCGCACCAGCGTCGCGGAGTACGCAGGATTTCCTTGGGAAACACTGCGACGCCGGTGGGCAGTTCGACGCGGCCGTCCGTGACCAAGTTGTTGAAACTCTCCCAGTACAGGCGCGCTGACGATGCGCCACTCGCGGTGGCCCAATACAGCATCACGTTGTCGAGCAGTTCATCGCGGCTGAGCGCATTTTCCGGATGCCCGTCGCAGTCCGTCCACGCCCAGAACTTCTCGACGATCCAGGCCAGTTGCCCTACCGGCGAGTCGACTAGTCCATAACCGAGCGTCTGCGGCCGGGTGGATTGCTGCTTGGAATAGCCGGTTCCCCATTGGCGGTGCTCTGCGTATGCCGCCAGCCCTTGTTGCTCGTCTTCGGTGAGATCGCCGCCGGACCCCGCCGCGGGCCGGGCGATCGGCATGTTCAGATGGATCGCGCTGCAGTGGCCGCCGTTGCGGCCGATTTGCGTCGTGACCGCCGCTCCCCAGTCCCCGCCTTGCGCGCCGTAGCGCTCATAGCCAAGGCGCAGCATGAGCGTCTCCCACGCCTGCGCGATCTTGCCGACGCCCCATCCGGTCTCGGCGGGCTTGCCCGAAAACCCATATCCGGGCAGTGACGGGCACACTACGTGGAATGCATCCTCGGGGCGTCCCGACGCCGGATTGACCAGCGGCTCGATCACCTTCTGAAACTCCGCGATCGATCCGGGCCAGCCGTGGGTGATCACCAGCGGCAGAGCGTCCGCGTGCGGCGATCGCTGGTGAATGAAATGGATATCGAGGCCGTCGATTTCGGTGATGAACTGATCGAATCGGTTCAACGCGACTTCGCGAGCGCGCCAGTCGTAACCGTCGGCCCAGTAAGCCGCCAGTTCGCGGGTGTAGGCCAACGGAATGCCCTGACTCCAGTCGTCGACACACTCGACTTCCGGCCAACGGGTCTGCGCCAGGCGGGCCCGCAGATCGTCGAGAACTTCGGTTGGGACATCGATGCGAAACTGCTTGAGTTCGGACATACCGTTCATAGTGCAGGCAGAGGTGAGCGCCAGGTGCCGCCGAGCGGGCAGATCGTCGCGCCGACGCGACGTTTTCTCCCAGGCCCCCGAATCAGCCGGACGCCGTGGCGTCAGAGAATGCGCCGAGGCGACCGGCCCATGTAGTAGCCGACCGGGAAGGACATCTCGATCACTCGAAGCTGGTCGTTGGCTTTCGACTCAAGTTCGAGGACCACGCAGCTCTCGTCGAAAGCCTTCGACTCGAGGACTGTGTAATGCTGGCCGCCACCGTGGACGTCGGTTATCGGGTCACCTGAGCGCAATGCCTCTACCGGCACTAATTCGGGGTTTCCGTGTAACTCCACCCCAGACACGTTATGCCAAACCATCCGGCGATGGAACGCTTTGACCACCACAGGCCGGTCATCCATCGAGCGCGAGATCCTTGCGGAACTTCTTCATGCCGTCCACCTTCTCGGCCAGCGTGGCATCCGGCCCGGTGTAGAACATCCACGGCACGGTCAGGATGCCGGTGATGCCGGCATCCTCAGCGCGCTGGTAGTCGGCGATCGCGATGGCGTCGGTCAACGGAGTGAGGATGGTGAAATCGTTGACAGGCAAATCGTTTTCGATCCGAAGCTCACGCAACCGGGCTGCCGCAGCGATCGCGCGGTCGGTCTTGATCAAGTCGCCGATCCAGCCGTCGTAGCGGGCTGCGCGGCGCAGCGCGGTCTCGCTGAGCCCACCGACATAGATGGGTATTCGCGGCGGCGTCGGTTCCATCTCCAACCTCGGCGTCTGATAGAACTCGCCGTCGAACTCGGTCCAGTCCGGTGACCACAGCGCTCGCATCAGATCGAGCATCTCGTCGGTGCGTTTGCCCCGGTCGGAGAATGGCTGCTGCATCAAGGCGAACTCGTCGGCACACCAGCCGACACCGACACCGAGCTCCACCCTCC
>Ga0187784_10003964_pt1 | contig 11977 bp, 11 predicted proteins | sample 1015_SJ02_MP15_2_FD_132964 | JGI IMG/M metagenome (GOLD analysis project Ga0187784, IMG submission 132964) | Tropical peat soil microbial communities from peatlands in Department of Meta, Colombia - 1015_SJ02_MP15_20_MG | ecosystem: Environmental > Terrestrial > Soil > Wetlands > Peat | place... | reverse complement strand
CAGCATGGTCATCCAATCGATGATGCCATAGGCTTCCACGCCGGCTGCCCAAATGTCCGGAGTCTTTCCAATAGCCATCAGGGTCATGAATCCACCATAGGAGCCGCCGGTGATTCCGATCTTCTTGGGATTGACGTAGCCGGTGGCTTCCAGGAACTTGGCTGCGTAAACTTCGTCCTGCAAATCGCCGCCGCCCAAGTCCTGAAAATTGGCCCGCTGGAAATCCATGCCGTAGCCGGTCGATCCACGAACGTTCGGTGCAATACAGATGTAGCCTCGCGATACCAGCGCAGCGATGCGCGGGCTCCAATAGTCCACAACCTGTCCGGTTGGACCTCCATGAGGCAGGACTAGGGCTGGATTCGAGTGATCACGCTTCAAATTGAACGGCATCCACATGAGTGCGCTGATGGTCTTTCCATCAAATGTGTTGTAGTGCACGATCTGTGATTCAGGCATTGCCACTGCACTCAAGCTGGCGATTGCGCTATAGGTAAGGCGGCTGGCTTTGCCCGTGGCGATGTCGTAGACCCAGTAATCCGCCGGCTGCACCGAGCTCTCGTGCGACAGCAGCAGCCGGTCGCCCGCCGGCGAGTAGGAAGTGGGATAACCTGGGAATCCGTTCAAGCCGGCTTCCAGGGGAATCTTCATCGCCCGCAGCGTTTCCGCATCCACCAGGTATGCGTCGATGAGGCCGTCCGCATTGAGCGTGTAGGTGAATGATTTTCCGTTCGGCGAAAAGTCCCCAGCGCTGGCTTCCCACTTGGTGTCCGTGACCCAAGTCAGTTTCTTCGCGCCTACATCGAGCAAGGCGACGTTTTGGTACCCGCCCTTCTGATTGGAAGTAATCAGCAACGTCTTTCCGTCGGGCGATCGCGAAGAAGCCAAGTTTAGAACCTTGCCCTCATGAGGCGTCAGATTCGTCGTCTTGCCGCTCGCCACATCGACCGCATAAATATCAGCATCGGTGAAGCTCACTTCAATCCGGTTCGCATACAAGGTCTTCCCATCCGGACTCCAGGCAACGGAATTCCACGAATGGTTGGTCGTTTCCTCGTGGGTCAGCAGGCTCACCTTACGAGTTGCCCAGTCCATGAGCTCCAGGTTGTAGACCAGCCCATCCTTCGGTTTGTGATTTAGCGCGATAGTTTTGCCATCCGGCGACCACAGCGGGGATTCTTCGCGGATCTCGGGAGTATTCGTGAGGTTGATCACCTCGCCACCCTCGCGGGGCACGGCGAAAATGTCCCACAGCTCGTTACCGGCAGAATCCTGCTGGTAGACGAGCCACTTGCCGTCAGGCGACCAGGTTTCGGTGTATTGCCGTTCGTCGGATTGGACAAGTTGAATAGGCCAGCCGCCCGCCGCATTCACTTTCCACAAGTTCGGCCGTCCCGACATGTTCATGGTCAGTGCAATTTCCTTTCCGTCCGGCGACCAGGAAGCTCCGCTAAGGGAGCGGGTGAAGTACAAGTCGTCAATCGGAAGCGGCCGCGCATTGACATTGGCAGCCGAACTGATTGATAGGGGATCGGTAATCCGGCGGTCGTCGGGCCCGCCTGATTGAGCTAGTAACCATGCCGATACCAGTAAAACGAAAACCAACAGAGCGAAACGGCGAAGAGCTTTCATTGGGACCTCGCAATTTGTGAACTGTAACTAAGTTCCTGCAGACCAGGGCTGAGGTGAATTCTATACCCAATCTTGTCCCCAGCTCGCTAAAGGCGGAAGGACAACAACCGTCGTCTGCGGGCGACGTGCGCCTCTATGCTAAGGTGGGGGAGCGGGGGATTCGTGGAACAGTGGACAGTCGGATGTCTCTGTGTGCTGTTGCTTTTGCTCGGCAGCGCGTGGATGCCGGCGGCAGACTGTCTGGCGCAGGAAAGTGGCAGCCAGGTCAGCGGACAGGCCAATTCGCAAGCTCAGAATCCGCCACCGCCAGCCACGCCCCCGTCGCTCCCGGAAGCTGGACAAGAATCAGGCTCCCGACCGAAGGCCTCACAAACCAGTGGACAACAGGAAAACCCCATCGCCAAGGTGGAAACTTCAATCCACAACCAGGTCAACAAGGCAATGAACCTGCCGGCGGAGTGGTTTCTCGGGGCTTACGTTCCCAGCAGTCGCCATCTGCAAACGCTCACCGTTGAAGAGCGTGGGGATGTCTATGTGCGGCAAACTTACCTGACCGGCGCTAGCTATTTGAAGCGCCTGTTTGCGGCAGGCATTGACCAGGTGCGCGGCGTGCCCTACGAGTGGGGCGGCGGGTGGTCGGGCTACGGCAAGCGCTTCGGTTCGTGGTATGGCCAGTTCATCATTCAGAACACGCTCACCTCCGTCGGAGATGCGGCCTTGCACTACGAACCCCGTTACGACCTGTGCCGCTGCACGGGGTTTTGGCCCCGCACGCGACACGCCATGCTGCGTAACTTCATCACGTACGACAAGACAGAAGCGCGGACCCGTCCGCAAATTCCGCTGTATGTCGCTGCCTTCAGCGCGGGCGCGTTGGCTACCACCTGGAAACCGGACAACCAGAGTCCCTGGCGCAACGGCGCGTACGCCACACTCGGACAAGCCGGCTATGGCGCGATTTCGACCTGGCTGCAGGAGTTCGCCCTTGACATCGGGCACAAGCTTTCGCGAAAAAAGGCGCAGCGGTGAGCGTCCTGTCATTGGCAGTGTCAGGAATTGCGCCCGGTCTGTTTTGTCAGGGATGCTCCCGGTCTGTACCCCCTTGGTATACCCCCTACCCCCCCTATTTGGGCTAAATCTTTGAGTCTAAAGGGTCGGGCCAAGAGCGCATTCCAAAATCTTTGGTCTGAAAGGACTTAGAGGTAAAATCCGTCAAACAAAGGACTTAGGAGGGAGCCGTGGCCGCTGGCGGGTTGCGCATGCTTGGATTATCAAGGAGCTAATGTGCTGAAAGAATGATTATCTAATAACCGGGAATGGGAAGTCAAGCTTTTTTGTTGGCAACCTGTTAATGGAGAGCACTCGATGTCCTCCCACGTTTCGAAAACCGCGAAACCCTTCGGCAAGCTCAGGGCAGGCTGTGGGGCACCCGGCTAATCGATGTCCCGATTGAGCGGCGTACCAGTCAGCCTGTTCCACAATGTCGGCGATGGCCGCATCGCTGAAGACGAGCCGGCGCTTGCTCATCGGCGACGGGTGCGCTCGCGCAGAGCGGAAAGCAAGCCCTTACGGCGAATTTCGGCGAGTGGGACCTCGATTCTTGGTCCCTTGGCCGCGGCGATGAGTTCCTGCTCAAGATTGCTCAGCCGGCGTTCCTTATCCCGACGGATTAGTTCGCGGACGTACTCGCTGGGCGTTCCCCAGTCTCCGGTAGCGACCTGCCCTTCTACGTATTGTTTCAATGCCTCGGGCAGTGAGATGTTCAATGAAGTCATTGCCATGGCTTCATAATATGACAGTTTGTGAAGGTAGGCAAGGAACTACGCGTAGACGGCGCAGACCGTGGGCTGAAAGTCGACATGCTTGCCGTTGCCGCAAACGCGGCACAAGGGCGAGGCAACCGTCACCCTAAAAGTGATGGCGAAAGGCTGGGCCAGCCCCCTTTGATATCTTCCGAAACAACAAAATCCCCGCCCCGTTCCTCCCAAAGGCGCAGGGATGAGGGGGCGCCCCGCTCCGAAACTTTCACACGTGCCACCGAACCGGGTGGGGCGGCAAGCCGCCCCACCCGCGGTGCTTCAGTCCCCAATCTCGCCCAGGACCTGGGAGATCAACTCGTAGGTCCTTTTGAGGGTACGCTGTTCTATAGCGTTGAGATTGTGGGCGTCCACATCTGTCAGAATGACGTTCAACTTCTTGCAGAGCTCAACCAACCCCAGTTCCGAGCCGTCTGAGGTGCCCCTTGACTTGTCTTTCTTGTGGCCCTCGGCGGCCTCCTCCAACTCGCCCACCGGCAGCCCGCCCTTCAGGAACCGACCCACCAGCGCGTCGTCATTTTCGATCTGCTTGATGACCCGCCGCGCCGCGCGAATCCCTTCCTGCGAACGGTAACCGTCTCGGAAGGCATTATTGAAGTAAAGCTGCAATACCTGCTGCTTCAGTTTAGCCCCGGAGTACAGCCCCGCTGTGGCAGGGTGGTGCTTTGTCACAGCATTCACAAGGCTGTCAAGTTCCTTGATTTTGTCGAAACCCACCACGCCCTTTTCTTCGTTGTCGTCGATGCCGATCTTGTCCGCCACTTCCGACGGCCACTTCGCCAGGACGCGCAGCTTATCCTCATGCTTTCGGATATTCACCGGCAGATCTGCCAAAAGCGCCCGCAGATCGAGGTCGTTGCGAATATCCAGGCCACGCTCTCTTGCAAGCACGTGGAGGTCGCGCAGAACCAAGGGAGTGTCGAACGGCTCCTGCGCTGCGTTTAAGACTTGTCGCAGAATGATCCGCTGCTCTAAGGTCAGCGGCGGGAACACGATAGAGTTGATCTGTCTCTGATTGCGTCGCACGGCCTCGTCGCGCCTGCCGTGCCCGTCGACAATCCAGAACCGTCCGGACCCGTCATCCTTGGTTGAAATCACCAATGGATAGATTATCGCGCCCAGAATGTCGTAGCTGTCGCTGATGGGCTTCTCCCGGCGTTTGTACCTCTTCGAATAGGGATCCGAGCCGGGATTTGTCGGGTCCGTGTCCAGCAACGAGAGCTCGACGGGATACTCGCCTACCGGCTTAACGCCGTGAATCGGGCTCCCGGTGAGCATCTGAATGTGGTCGATGGCTTCCTTAATATTCGTTGGCATTGTTTTCTCCTAGTTTTGGTCCGCGAGACGGACCAGTATTTGAGCCACGATGGGATGCGAACGAGGAGGAAGAGGATGGATCCGTGGTCGCATTAGGTTCTCGCAAGAACCTCTTGCTGCGGCAGTTACCCCCTGCCCTCTTCGGGTCCTCGCTCGGACCCCAAGGCAGTTCATTAACATAATCCATCCGGGAGGCGTTGCTGTCAAGAATAAAGTTTCAAAAATTTGCGGTGCCCCGTCCCTGTCTCCTCCTGTGCGACAGAGTGCGCACTCGACAGTTTCCGAAACAACAAAACTCCGCCCTGTCCCTCCAAAAAGCACAGGGACGAGGACGGGGCACCCGGGCTTTGGTTATTGCACCATTCTGGTGTATAATGGTGCTATGCCAATATCCAAGCCAGTTCGCCGCAGCGTGACTCTTCCGGCGCAGGTTGCCAAACAGGTTGACAGCATGGCCAGGCGCCGCCGCCTCAGCGACAACCGGGTTCTCCTCGAACTGATCGAAGAAGGAATCGAGGCTCGCAGAGAGAAAGAAAAAGCTTTCTTCGAACTCGCAGAGCGGTTTCGTGCATCCGAGGACCCGGACGAGATAAGGCGATTAGGCGACCAGATGGGGCGCTTCGTGTTTGGAGAATAATGCCTCAGATCGAAACTTGGTCTCGGTTCCCCGCCGTCGTTCGTGACCACCTAGTCGAGCGCATGCGTGATCGGGATATCAGCCTCGACGACCTCAATCAACTGCGACTCTGGATCGAATCCCAGCCGGACGTGCCGGAAGGGCCGTGGTACAAGGATTTCGGTTCATTCAAGCTCTGCGGCGACGGCAAGTATCCCAAAACCTTTCTGCGCCCCGGCCAGGCCGCCGCCGGCCGAAAGCTCTAGGCGCGCCGAGGGATACTTGACGAGCGAGGAGTTCGACCAGTTGGCCGGGCCGGATGACCCTCCAAAAACTTGCGGGGTGGATCGCTCCACCCCGCATCATGTTGCAATGACGGCGGACACGAGTGTCCGCCCCACAGAATCACATCAACTACACCAACCCCTGGTCCAGCATGGCATTGGCGACCTTGAGGAAGCCGCCGATGTTGGCGCCGTTCACCAGATTGCCCGGGGTGCCGTAGGTCTCGGCAGTCTCGTAGCAGGTGGTGTGGATGGCGATCATGATCTTGTGCAGCTTGTCATCCACTTCCTCGCGCGTCCAGCTCAGCCGTTGGCTGTTCTGGGACATTTCGAGGCCAGAAGTTGCCACGCCGCCAGCGTTCGCGGCCTTGGCAGGTCCGTACAAGATCTTGTTCTGCAGGAACAAGTTGGTCGCTTCCAGCGTGCTCGGCATGTTGGCGCCTTCTGCCACCAGCTTGCAGCCGTTCTTGATCAGGTTCTCGGCGTCTCTCTTTTTGATTTCGTTCTGCGTGGCGCTCGGGAACGCGCAATCCGCTTTGATGTTCCACAACGGGTTATGATCCAGCTTCACGTCGGTGGGCATGAAGACAGCCTTTTTGAAGTGGTCGGTGTACTCGCGAATCCGGCCGCGCTTCACGTTCTTTTGCTCCAGGATCCAGGCCAGCTTCTCGCGGTTGATGCCATCGGGATCGAAGATCACGCCGTCGGAGTCGGAGCAGGTGATGGGCTTGGCGCCGAAGTCGAGCAGCTTTTCGATGGTGTATTGCGAAACGTTGCCGCTGCCGGAAATCAGGCAGAGCTTGCCTTCCAGCTTGTCTTTCTTGGTCTTCAGCATTTCGTTGGCGAAGTAGACGCAGCCATAGCCGGTCGCCTCGGGACGAATCAGCGAGCCGCCCCAGGCCAGGCCCTTGCCGGTCAGCACGCCGGTGAATTCGTTGCGCAGCCGCTTGTACTGGCCGAACAGGAAGCCGATCTCGCGTCCGCCTACGCCGATGTCGCCTGCCGGAACGTCGGTATCCGGCCCAATGTGGCGAGACAGCTCGGTCATGAAGCTCTGGCAGAAGCGCATGACTTCGTTGTCGCTCTTGCCTTTGGGATCGAAGTCCGATCCGCCTTTGCCGCCGCCCATGGGCAGGGTGGTCAGCGAGTTCTTAAACACTTGTTCAAAGGCCAAGAACTTCAGAATGCCGAGGTTCACCGACGGATGGAAGCGCAGTCCGCCCTTGTAAGGGCCGATGGCGCTGTTCATCTCAATGCGGAACCCGCGGTTGACCTGGATTTCGCCTTGATCGTCAAACCACGGCACACGGAACATCAAGACGCGCTCGGGTTCGGTGATGCGCTCCAGAATCTTGGCCGAACGATATTCCGGATGCTTCTGCAGCACCAAACGCAGCGAATCCAGCACTTCCTGGACAGCCTGGTGGAACTCGGGCTCGGCTGGGTTCTTGGCTTTGACTAAAGTTAAAACTTCTTCAATGTAATCGCCCTTGGTTCTGGGCGGTGTCATAACACTCATGGTAGTACCCTCCTATAGGTATGAGAATGGTTCCGTTCTGGTGAGTTTCGAGAATGGGACTCTTGGGCAAGCCGCACTCTGCTATTTAACACCTTATTAAAGGCCGGTGGCTGGGGTCTCGCCGTGACTCCAATCACCCCGGCCCGTGACAATGGTACATCGGGGATGTGCAAATAACCAAACACCTTCACCCGAGTCAGAGAATGGCGAATCTGCTTGCGCTGCGAATTCGATGCGTGCTTGCAAGTACATGAACCGAAGCAACTTGGCGCACAGCCGGCTGTTAGACAAAGCAGTTTTGGCAGCCGCCGGGAACAATTTGCTCGTCGTCGGCGCACTTCTGAAGCCGGGAAGATAACACAGAAGAAGCGTAGCGCAGCGATTCACAGGACGGCGATGTCGGCGACTCGCACAGCGTCGCGACAGGCCCGCACTTCGTGAGTGCGGATAATTTGCGCGCCCTTTAGAACCAGGGCCGCTTCGGCCGCCACTGTGCCCAACAAGCGTCCGGAAACCGGCGCGTCTTTACCGTTGCGCGCCAGGGCGCGCCCGAGAAATGACTTCCGCGAAACTCCAGCCAGCAGGGGATAGCGCAGCTCATGAAACTCCTGAAAACGCTGCAACAAAGGATAATTCTGCTCAAAGTTCTTGCCGAAACCGAAGCCGGGGTCGAGCACAATGCGCTCCCGCTTGATGCCGGCCATAGTGGCGGCATCGGCCCATTCGCGCAGCTCGCGTTTCACCAGCATGAGCATGTCGGTGACCGGGGGCAGGCTTCGCCATTCTTCGGGGCGGCCGCGCATGTGCATCAGCACCGCGCCGCACTTCAGCGCGGCAATAGTCCTTCGCATCTGCGGGTCCCAGCGGAAGCCGCTTATATCGTTGACGATCTCCGCACCGGCTTCGACCGCGTCGCGGGCGACATTGGACCTGTAGGTGTCCACAGAAATCATGCACTCCGGCCGTTTTTGTTTGAGGGCGCGGATCACCGGAAGTACTCTCTGCAGTTCTTCGCTCTCGCTGACGGGAGTCTTCGCAGCGGCGTGTTCCGGTCGGTCGTTACCGCCGGGAGCGGCTGTGCCCAGCACGGTCGCGCCCGGCCGCGTGGATTCTCCGCCCACATCAATGATGTCAGCGCCCTCCTGCAACATGTGCAGGGCGAAATCCACCGCCACGTCTTGCTCGAAATGGAGGCCACCATCTGAGAAGGAATCAGGCGTAACGTTCAAGACGCCCATGATGAGCGTGCGCTTGCCCAGCAACAGCGAACGCGCGCCGAGGTTCCACTCGAAGACTGGACGCATGGAGGGATTTTATACTCTTTGGCCGATCCGGTTCCGGCCGCCAACGGTGGACCATCTGGCGGAATTCCGGCATGCATTGCAGCCTCTTCCGGTGGAAAAACAAGCGCGATCGGGAGGGCAGCTTTCTGTGTGCGACTATCCGAACAGCGCCGCAAAGAAACTTCTGATCCGGCCAAAGAACTTCCGGTGCGGCGGCTGGATCTGTTCTGCCGACAGGCTGGCTGTCTGCGGAAGGAGCGGACGTGAGCGGGCCGGCAGGAGGGCCGCTTCCTGGATCGGCGCGGGCGGCGGATCATCGGCCCGGAACACGAAGGGCGCTTCCACTTGCACATGAATGTCGTTAGGTTTGGACGGAGGCAGCGCAGCCGTCTCCGAAGCCATTGCCAACCTGGCCGCAGAGGGCTCGGCCGTGAACGAAGCCGGCTTTACTGGCGGGTCATTGGCGGACAAGTTCAGCGACGCGGACGTCCCGCTCTCGGAAGCGGGCGGCGTGGCCGCAGCCCGCATCACGGGAATGGCGGGCGGCGGGCAGCCACAACCGGCAGGCACTACGGCATCCGCGCTGCTCAATCGCCCGGAGTGAAATACAACTTGCTCATTGGGTTTGACTTGGTAAGTTCCATCCCCTAGCAGTTCTGAGACGACAACCGACGCCGTGTTACCGGGTAAGGCGCGCACGCAGGTGTTGCCTCGCGAGTCGGCGCTGATAGCGTAGTGAAATTCTCCCGGACCAGGCAACTGGATGCGGAAATCCGGAGTCAGAACGGAGTCCGCTGAAGCCTCGAGAGAGTAGTGGGCTTCCATGGCGCCTGTACTCATGCCCAGCATCAAGGCGCGCCCGTTTTGCGAGGAGGTCACCGACACGGTGGTTCCGGGGCAGACCCGCACTTCACCGCCGCGTCCCAGCCGTAGAATAGCTGTGTCGGAACCGGCGGTGACGGAAGAGCCGGGCATCACCTTGCTTCCCGCCAGCAGTACTGCGCCGTTGGCACCGTTGCTCAACGGAACTGCGGCAGGCTGCACGCCTTGCGTAAACGCCGGGGCTGAAGGAAATCCGGCAGAAGCCGGTTGGGCGCGCAAGCGCACCATCAGGCGATTGCCCGCGGCGTCCCACGTGAAATTCACCGCCGTGGCCAAATCGAGAACGATGCGGGCAACGGGCGGGGCACTCTGGTACTGGCTGACGCGCACTCCGTTGACCTGATCGCTGCGGAAATCAATTGGCTTCTGCGCTCCGGAGAAGCGCGCGTTAGGTAAGTCAATGACCAAGCGAAGCGGATTCTGCAGCTTGTTGAGAGAGGGCACCAGCGGCTGGGTAGCTAGGATTTCGACGGCTGGGCCATCGCGATCCGGCACCATTCTCACCGAGCGCACCGTGGCGATCTCAGTGCTGGCCAGTAATTGCGGGGCCGTTTGTGCTCCGGCACGAGCCAGAACCAAGCCCCAGAGCAGCAGAGCTGCCGGAACGCGGGTCGCTAAGACAAACATCGTTCTCGGATCTTCCTTAAGGCAACCATATCACTGGCTGCCAACCGGGAGAAGTAGTCGCCAGAGTACGGAAGTAAGGGGGCGAATTGGCAAACCCGGCAACCGGGCTGCTGGCTATGGCTCAGACAGAAATTCGTATTCGTCGATTACGGCAGCGACGGCGACCTTTCCATCCGGAGTCCCCTGATCGACTCGCACCACCTTGCCTTTGCAATGCACCCGAATGCTCTCGGTGAGCGTAACTTCCGGCGGGAGGGTCAACGTGAATTCAATGGCGGCGCCCGCCTGGATGGTGGAATCCAGGTAAAAACATATGCCGCGCGCGCTGACGTCGCGGGTTTGCGCGTTCTTCTCCTGGCTGCCATTCTCCGTGTAGGTGACGGTGACCGGCAGCCGCAAGGCAAAACGTCGGGTGGTACGCTTCTCCTGCTGCGTTTCGGCCATGGGGCTCCTCCGCTGACCTTGTAGCATGGCTTGTAGGGGCAATCGTGTCAAGGGGAGGGTTTGGGTGGCGTGACAAAAGTCCGTTGCTTACAGGTCTTCTGGTTTCAAGCCTGTATACTTGCCGATTTTCTTAAGTGCTACGGGTCCAATTTCGTCTGACTCGTGCCATGCCCAGGTATAGTCTCCGAATCCGGGACGCTCAAGTTGAATATGAGAGCTGGCCTTCCTCACCTGCCTTCGGCCTCCAGCCGATGCGCAAGAGGCCAGTATAAACGCGTTTTGCCTTACTGCTAGGCCATTTCGTCACAGGAAGCGTATTGACTTAGGAGGTTTCTTTACTTGCTCGGTTCGATCTGCCAAAACCCGTAATGCAAGAGCTACAACAGCAACTTCGGCGTCGCGCTTTGTTTTTCCGTATGCCATAACGCCGGGAAGCTCTGCAATATCCGCCAACCAACGGCCGTCTTCTTCTTGCTCAAAATCGATAGTGAAGGACTCAGAATCTGGGAACCGAGGCACAGTGGCCATGGGCGCAACTCCGGCTGGGTCACGGTGGAGGTCAGTAACCCGCCGCAGAGAATTTAGTTGCCCAGAGCATATCAAGTCAATCCCTTTCTTCGCGCTGCACAAGTCCTTAACTGTGTCCGGCCTACCGGTCCTACCAACATGACAATTCTTCGATTTTCCAGTGACTTGCTAGGCCCACTGCCATCGCAGGCGTGCAGTTGATCGTCTGGTGAGAGCGGCAGCATTGCACGAGCACAAGCGTCCCACTATCGGGTTTTGCGCTAACCTGTTAGCTGGGTTTGCCCATGGTCTTCGTGCTGGACAACTACGATTCCTTTACCTACAACCTGGTCCAGTACATCGGCGAGACCGGGGTTGAGGTAGTCGTCCGGCGCAATGATCAGGTGACGGTGGAAGAAGTAAAGGCAATGCGACCGGAGCGGATCGTGATCTCGCCCGGACCGTGCACACCGCGGGAAGCGGGCATCAGCATTGCATTAATTCGCGAAATCGCTGGCGAGGTGCCGCTTCTGGGCGTCTGCCTCGGACACCAGGCGATTGGCGAAGCCTTTGGTGGCGCGGTGGTTCGAGCATCTCACTTGATGCACGGCAAAACCAGCGAGGTACGGCACGACGGCAACACGATTTTTGCGGGTCTGACTTCGCCGATGACAGCCACGCGCTATCACTCACTGATTGTGCGGGAACGAGACTTGCCTGTCGATCTGGAAGTCAGCGCCTGGACAACCGAGCCGGACGGCTCACGCACCATCATGGGCCTGCGCCACAAGATGTGGCCGGTCGAGGGAGTGCAGTTCCATCCGGAGAGCGTGCTGACGAACCAGGGCAAGAGGCTGATCGCGAACTTTCTGGCGATGAAGAGGCGGTAGGGGCGTGATTGACTTAGTCCACAGACTTAGTCTATCCTACGTTTATGGTTGTGAACACCCATGAGGCGAAAACGCACCTCTCCCGGCTTCTGCAGCGTGTTCGGGAGGGAGAGCAGGTCACTATCGCGCACGCTGGAGTCCCGGTGGCACGGCTGGTTG
>Ga0187784_10003963_pt1 | contig 11978 bp, 10 predicted proteins | sample 1015_SJ02_MP15_2_FD_132964 | JGI IMG/M metagenome (GOLD analysis project Ga0187784, IMG submission 132964) | Tropical peat soil microbial communities from peatlands in Department of Meta, Colombia - 1015_SJ02_MP15_20_MG | ecosystem: Environmental > Terrestrial > Soil > Wetlands > Peat | place... | reverse complement strand
TTACGATCAAATCTACTCTCCTTTGTTTTGCAAAATCGGTAATCTCTGCGGCCACTTGCATACCAATCTTTACTTCCGTCGCAACCATGAGGCCACTCTTTTTCAATTCCTCGGCAAGGTGGGTGAGATATTTCTCGGCCGCTTCCTTTTGTTTCTCATCAACGACAAAAGGCACCACTAACTCAGGTGCCCCATAGATGGGCATAAAGGGAACGACTTGCAATAGGCAATAGAATGACTTCAGCATCAAAGGCCTCGGCCAGCTTCTCGGCATGATCCAGCGCCTTTTCTGCCAATTCCGAACCGTCCAACGGAACCAAAATCTTTTTATACATACTCCCCCTTCCTCACGACCTTTTCAAATAATTTGTAACAATTTGGCATGACTATGGCAACAGCAAGGAGGGTTGAAAAAGCTGTCATAAAAATCGGTGTGACTCAGTAATGATATCTTGGCGACCAAGACGCCAAATAAGCCCGGTTGAACCTGTCATATTAATGAGAACCGTCCTGACGGAGACTGCAGAAGGAGAGTCAAAAAAAACGATTCAGCGTCGTTCCCACAGTGCCCGGCTTTACTTTTCACCGAAAACAACCGCCTCGTACACGTATAGATCCGCGTTCTTCCATCCCTCCCACCCTATTCCCGCCTTGTCCTGTGCACAATGGCCGAGAAACTCTTCCTTCGTCCATCCCGTCTCCTGTGCGACCTGCGGAAGGAATGTCCCCGAACGGTCCCCCTTTCGGATATAGATGCCATGTTTGCCAAGCTGAAATTCATCGATCGAACTGATCTTTCTCATTGGCGTCAGGACCGAAATCTCGATCTTCAAATCCTTCACCTCGCCTTCCTCGACAGGCTTGAAACGATAATCCTGCGTTGCCGAGGCAACTGCCATCTCCTGAACGACCCTGTACAGGGGCTCACTGGCATCGAACCTGCCAATGCAGCCTCGCAAAACGCCGTGTTTATTCAGAGTGATAAAGGCCCCGCACGGCACCTTGAGTGCGCTGTTCAGCGTCGCCGGATCGACTTCCGGAACCGAGCGTGTGCGGATGTACCGTTCTACCGTGCGCCGCGCAATCGCCAACAACGCTGTTTTTTCCTTTGTATCGAGCTCAAACGAGGCCTTGTCCGGCTTCGCCTTCTTCGTGATTGCAATGGCATAGTAGCCGACCACGTGCTCCTTGTCGCCGACCGGAACATCACCCGAATTCTTATACTGGATCGAATGGTAGGAAACATTTGGACCTGGTGAGGTCATGTACAGGAGCGTCAGCACCCCTGATACGCCGCAGAGGCAGGTTGCTAGGTTGGGCATGTCGGAATGTTCATACCTTCGCAAGCTTTTTATTAAATTGTCCGGCACATTGGACATAATCGCTTCGGCAGTCGCCTTGTCCACAGTCACCGCGTCGCCGTACTTAGGATAGTGCGAGAAATCTGTGCTAATTACGAAGAGATTCTTCTCGCTCAGAAAGGGCCGAAGTGCCTCGCCAATCTCTCGGCAGGTCTCCGGCCTATTGACACCAAGAACAATTGGCACAATCCGAAAGTGTTTCTTCAGTCGATACTGGAGAAACGGTATCTCCACTTCGATGCTGTGCTCATAGGCGTGAGTATCGTTTCGCTGCATAAACATTGGACACTTTTTTATCAGTTCTTCTCCCAGCCCGCGGTTCACCTCGACCGTGCCGAGCGGCGTTACGAAATTTCCGGAGCAATAGACAGCAGCCCCTTCGAACCCCACATGGTGGCTCGGTCCAAGGATGAAGACATTGTCGTACATCCTATCGGGATCGATCTGGTTGAAGCCTGAAGCCGCAACCTCCCCCGAATAGACATACCCTGCGTGAGGGACAATAATCGCTACGACATTGGGCAGGTCCTTGGTCGCTACGGCCTTGGAGAACAGGTTATCGAGCATCCGGCTCAGCTCGTCCGGTCTGCCCGGGTAGAACTGACCTGCGACCGCAGGCTGACGGTCCTCGGAGCGATTCTGCGAAATACAGACGGAGACAGAAAGAAGTAACAGAAGCAGAAGAAGCATACGTTTCCAGGTAATCATGGTTACACCTCCAAGGGGCAGAAGGGACAAGGAAGACAGCCAATTAAATCTTCCTTCATGCCAGCACCACAAGAGATTCTTCCGCTAATTGAAGTGTATTAGATTAGGTTTAAGGTGTCAATGAGAAATAGTGTCTTTGTCCCGTTCCTATTCAATATGGGCCTTATAAAACCTTGGATAGGGTTTCCCAAGTGGTGGCCAAAAGCTGGAGGGTAGCCAAGTATCGAAAATTGACAGCCAAAAGAATTCGGGAATATAATTTGCTCATGGGGAGCAATTTCGAAAAATATGCGGTGAGGATGGAACGGAATGGAGTCCATTCTCACATCCGCTAGGTTTGTGAAACGATGTTAAAAGATAAATAAGATAAATAATATGAGATGGATTGACGACGACCAAGCCCTTTCCCCGGACGGAATCATCCGAGCACTGAAAGCCTTGCCGGTTGACCTTCTGAAGGTTTACCCGAGATCTTTTTGTCATAAAAATAGATTAGGCTATGCATTGATTCGAACCCCGGATGGCAAAAAATTGGCAGTCATGGGAGAAAGAAGTCGTGTCCTTAAAAATCCTTTCCGGGGGAATTGCCATCACCAACTGTTATCCCTCAAGCTCTGTGATCTCTCGGATGGAAATACAGAGAGCCTGATGGAACTCTTCCCTTACACAAAACCAGTCTCTCTTCAAAAATATCCGACGACCTTTGGCACAGGAGATCGTCTGGGTGTGGCCACTCCCGGACATCTTCGGGCCATCAGAAGATTCTACGTTCATCCAATCCTGGCCCAGCAGTCCATCATGGAAAATAGTCAGACAGGTAGGGAATTTACTAAAGTGATTTGAGATGCAGCCTGGGCAGTTTTCCAGGAGAATTACCAGGAAGGCTACGGAGCAGACGGCGACCATCTGCAATCCCTTCAAGAAGTCAAATGTGCTGTGAATGCTGGAGTTGCCATGGTCACACTCGATCTATCCAAAAAAGTAAATCCTGAGGCCCTCCGGGAGCCGAAGAATTGGATCGACCGGAAGTTTGATGAGCAGATTGACGAGGGGGATGCCAAGGTCATGTTTCATCTATTTTTGGACAAAGAATTCGTATTCAGAGGCACTGACGGAGAGTTTACTATTCGATTCGATGAGGAAAGCGTCAAACGGAATGCGCTTCTTTTCCGTAAAGCCCTTGAGTTCACCGAAGAAGTTTACCAGTGGATTCGTTTTCAAAGAAAAAACGAAGGTTCGATCGATGTCGAAATATCCATGGCTGAGGCGCCTTTTATGACCTTACCGGAAAACCATTTTTTCTTTGCTCTCGAATTAAGTCGTCGAGGAGTTCGGATTCAATCCCTGGCACCCCGATTCATTGGCGAGTCCCAGAGGCGCACCGATTATTCCGGGGGTACAGCAGCTTTCCGGAGACAATTCTATCTGCACACTCTAATCGCCCAAGATTACGGGAACTATAAGATATCCATCCATTCCGGAAGTGATAAATTTTCTCTCTTTTCCAACCCGGGAGAGTCGTCAAAAAGATTTCTTCATTTAAAAATCCATGAGACGAGTTGGCGCGAGGCGATGCGGTTCATTGCCATGGCAAATCCCACTCTTTTTAGAGAGATGTCCTCATTCGTACGATCCAGAATTGAAGAGGCATCTAAACTTTGCAATGTGACAACCGATCCCGGCCGGATTCCAAGCTTTGAAAAACGAAGTGATGAGGAACTCCCCGGCCTCCTGGAGCGAACGGAATCCAGAAAGTTCTTCGGCACTACCTATGGGTATCTGCTCGATAATGAGGATGAAGCTGGAAAGAACCTCTTCAGAGACCGGATCTACGATACACTGATGCAATATGAAGAGGATTATTGGTCCATGCTGGAGACCCATATTGAAAGACATTTGAAGCTTTTTGGGGTCGGGAAAAGGCAAAATTAACGTACCCATCACCAAATAGAGAAAGGGAAGGGAGATCAAAGAAAAATGGGAAAGAGGAATCCGATTAGGATTTCGATTTGCAATGAGCTTTTTGAGGGATGGCCGATCGATAGAGTCTTTGAGTATGCCGCCCAGTTGGGTTACGACGGGGTTGAGATCGCTGCCGGCACCCTGGCAGATTCAGTCACTGAAATCTCCCAGAAGGGGCGAAAAGCCATTCGGCATGCTGCAGAAAATAATGGAATCGAGATTGTTGGCCTCCATTGGCTGCTGGCGATGCCAGAAGGACTGTACATTAACCATCCTGATGAGATCATCCGCATCAAAACCCAGGAGTATATCGAGGCACTCATCCACTTCTGTGCTGACATAGGAGGAAAAATTCTGGTTCACGGTTCTCCACATCAGAGGACCGTTCGAGACGGATGGGACTTTGAGGAATCGTGGAATTTTGCCAAGGAAACCTTCAAGGTATGTCTCAAGGCAGCGCGGGAAAGAAATGTGCTCTACTGTATCGAACCCCTTTCTCACACATGGACCAACTTCATCAATACCGTGGCAGAAGCCATCCGGCTGGTGAAAGAGGTGAGACACCCCAATTTCAAAATGGTCTTCGACTCTCGAAGTGCATCGGCCCAGGAGAAGTCGGTCACGGAAGCCCTTCTCCGCGCCTTGGATTCCGGATACCTCCGTCATATTCATGTCAATGATTCCAACGGTAAAGGGCCCGGCTTTGGAGAGATCGAATTCATCCCTATTCTGTGGAATTTAGTCAAGCATAATTATAAGGGTTATATTTCTGTTGAGGTCTTCGATTTTAGTCCTGACCCTCAGACTGTGGCCAGCCGAAGTATTGGCTATCTCCGCGGAATTCTTGAGACCCTGACTGAAAAGGGTTGAAGACGTCTGACCAATTTGACCCTGAAAGACCTTGGAGATGCATCCTTTTAAATAGCCCCATATCAAGTAAATACAACCCATCAGATATTCCATCCTGTTAAAAAGAGAAATACACTGCCGAAAAATTGTCAATAATTGTTATTCAATCCACACGTTATTTCTATAAAATGCTGAATATTTAAATAGTTACAGTAGATCAAACCGAACGGCATACTACTTGCGTTACTATCCTCCATCTTTCAATAAAAGGAGGTTTTTTATGAGGTCAAAAAGCTTACTGATGTTTATCGTCGCAGCTTTTTTTCTCCTTAGCTGCGCCACCGTCGGTCCGAAATCTGCTCTTCAAAGAAATAATCCTCAGACTGTGGTAGAGGAAAAATGGGTTTCTGGAATACAATACTACTTGGAAGATATCTATGACTACGATGCGGATTCCAAAATCCTCCCTGATTACTTTGCAGTATTGTCAAAATTTAAAGAGAATCCATTCTCCACTACTGAAACTGTCGCAAGGCAAACTCTGGTTTCCGCAATCCAATATTACTTGGAAGATATCGATAATTCATTCTTTATCACTAAGACTACAGGCAGGAGGTAACTCATCATCGAAGGAAGACGCTGCAGAAAAATTATGGCCATTCACTAAAAGGAATGAAAAAGGATTGACGGGAGAAGAGGAACCTCAAAATAAGAGAAAGGAATTTTTGAAAAACCTATAGATCTCTTCATCGGCCATGTGTTTCAGTCACCTCTGTCAGTAACTTTCTCAATTTCCGGAGGTCCCCTTGCTGAAACGATTCAAATCTCAATCCATACCTATACTCCCCCCCTATTTCCTTCGGGGCCAAATCAGACCAAACTACTTTTGCAGTCGCCCCGATAGAATTCAATTCCGATCCTTTTGCAAAAAGAAGCTCAATTTTCAATAAACTCCCGACGAAGATAGGTTCGGGCAAATAGACAAGGAGCCCGCTTTTACTGGCGTTGGCCGCAACGCCTCCGCGGCGCTCCGTACTCTCGATCAAATAATCCAATGGAAGCTCAACGCTAAGTCTTGGATGCTTTCTTCTCTCGACTATAAAAATGCCTTCTTTGGATCGTGATTTTCCCTTTTCTCTCTTTCTTCCCAAAATTGTAAGATACCTTTGGGGACTCATTGGAGCATCCGTCTCACTAAAATGTATTAAACTTCTTAAACAAAAGTCAATGAGAATTTTTCCCCGTCAACTTTCAATAGTTTCGTAGAGGAGGGACAATTCGTGGCACAGTAACTAATCTTCCGCTCTGGAAATAATCATAAAAACGTCTTATTTCTCGATGGGCTACGGGTTTTTCGATAGTCTGGCATCATCATTGCCCCCTAACAGGATGCTGGAAAAGCGATCTAAGCCAGCCTGCTCAAAAATGCCAGATGGAAGGTCCCCGAAATTCTGAGAGTGGTGTCGCGACGAATAAAGAGCGACATCTTGCCACGCCGATGAGTTGGTGAGTCGGCCAGAAGCGTACTTGAGTGTACGCCGCAATGACGAAGGATAAGGGAAACGCACAAGATGGGCGTTTTCCAGCGGCCTCCTAGAGAACAATGAGAAGCAGCTCAATAGAAGATCAAGAGAAGAAGGTCACGCGTCGAATCAAATTAGAGGGGAGTCAGAATGAACGGATCGACCAACGCACAATGGATGGACTCGACACATGACGCAGAATCAACAAGAGAAAAAAGAAAACATCCACGTTTCTATTTGAATTTGCCCATTGAATTTAGGATGATGGATGCTTCTTATGTCCGCGGAGCAACGGTCGTCAATGCGAGTGAAACAGGCCTTCTCATTCGATCCCTTAACAACATACCTATCGGCACAAGATTAAAGATTGCGGTCTTATTCTCTAAAGGATTTGAGTTGGCAAACTTTGAGGTATTAGCCGAGGTTGTTTGGAACAAAATCCATTTGGTTGATGGCCGGCAGGGGTACCAATTGGGATTGAAATTCATCGAGATGTTGGAGGAAGACCGTCAGAAACTGAAGCATGTTCTCGGTGACGGCGAATAAGGGTTAAGGCCCGTAATATTTCAGAGGACAATCTTTCTTGTCAAAATCGTTTTGCGAGGCGGTCTGGAGTTTGCCCTGTAAGCCAACGCCGAAGAGCTCTGCCCTCTCTCCTTGTGCAGCCTTGTAGTACACGTATTATCTGAAATCTTGTACCATGGTCGAAATCTGCCCGTAAAAGAAAAAGGAAGAGTTAAAAAGCGGGTTACTTCTTTCATCTCCTAAGCTTCAACACTGAGATAAATTGGAGTGTTTTTTCAGCCAGCGGCTTCAAGACCCTGAACCGCCCAACCGTGAAAGGCAACAAAGATGAGGATAATGCAACAAAGGCCCACAACGCCCGCTGCCAAAATGCCGACGGTTGACCTGTACCGTTTTGCACCGTATTCTCTTAGACCGAGAAAGGTCATAACGAGAAGTACACACCCGACGCCAATGATAGCCCAGACAGGGCCGGGATCTGCCGGATCAATGCCCGGGAGTCTAACCCCTAACACTGGTACCACCGCTAGCACGAACCACGAGGTCACCACCAGTGTGATGCCGCCAAGGAAATAGATCATCGCAAAGAGCGAACACCTGCCGGGATGTCTCCTCGTCCGTAACCGAGCCCGAATGAACGGTGCGACCGCCAGCAATACAACCGAAGGGCCGAAGATTGAGAAGAATGTCCTGAAATTACCCACATTCGGCAGGAAGAGATAGATAAAGAAAAGGATCCCAAGCGCCGCGGCAAGCCAGCTTCTTCGGAGCAACCGACGAACTTGAGGCTTGAGCAAGAATTTCATCGAGAGCACAATCGCCCCAGCAACTATTCCGATCGCAACCCCTGCGAGTATGTCGCTGGGGAAGTGGAACCCGTTGCTAACTCGGACTGCACCCACAGCTACCACACCGGCGAATGCAATTGGTCTTATGGCTGGGATAGTTGAGGCAATTGGCACCACGAATGCTGTTAATGAAGCAATGTCACCGCTCGGAAATGACATCTTATTGCTTCCGTCCGGCCGGGGACGTGCGATAATAAGTTTCATTGGGGTTACGATCAGACCTGCGAGGAGGACGGCGATGCATGCGAAAACCGCTACTTGTTTTCGTCGATGAATCGCCAGCAGAAATCCGAGTACAAAAAGGATTTCTGCCTTCCCGAAAACCCTGACTCCCTTCAATACCTCCCACCAGAGAGGTGCAGCCACATGACCGACTCTCGAGATGCAGAGCATATCGCTCAGCGTCTCATCGAATGGCCATACCAAGACTGCCCCAAAGGCCATGGCAACCGCAAGGCCAAGCAGTCGATAGCGAATGGGATGATGTGGCGGAGAGACACCGCCACCAGACTCAGCCTCTGTTAAGTTGCCAGCGTTGTTGCTCATGCGCTCTACCACCTATTCGCCCTATTAAGATAAAATGTCACCTTTGTCAATCAAATGATTGGATGGTTCCAAGGCAAAAACACGTTCAGTTAAGCTATTGAAACTTCCTCATTTGCTGTTTGAAATTTGTGCAAAGAAGGCAGAGCCACTTCTGACCCCACTCTTTGGGGTGTTTCGCAACTTACTCATTCCGTATCATTGCGGTGTCATGGACAAGGCGTGCGAGCGAGTTCACCGAATTTGAGGTGAAACGGCCATCTGTGTGGCCTGCGGGATGCCCGGAGGCTATATTAGTGCCGGCTTCGCGGCGGCCTCCATGGCCTGCCGACGTCGGGTGTGCTCCCTGTAGTTCCTCGCCACGGACCAGGCGATCCTCGGAAGCCGTGGCAGCACCTGGGGAAGAAAGCTGATGGCCCCATGCCGGATCCCTTTCCTGGCGATCCGGAATAGTTGGCCGGGCGTGTAGAACTCGCTGTAGATCCGGTGGTGCAGATCCCTGAGTTCCTTGACCGAGCAATGGTCTGAGTAGATTTTTCCGTTGTGGGCGATGTGGTAACCCGGACTGTCCGCCACCAACTCATCCAGTCCCGAGTAGGGACTCGATCTGAGGATTGAGATAGCAATCGAGTCCAGGCCCAGTTCCCGTGAAAAAGGGACAATTTGGAGCATTTCTTCTACGCTCTCTCCAATGTTTCCAAGAATGAAATACCCGTTGAGGATCATGCTCGATTGGCCAAGCACCTTGAAGCACTCCCGGATCCGAGCGGTGTCAAAGCCCTTCCTCATCGAGCGAAGCGTTTTGTCCTGGGTAGACTCGATCCCCAGCATCAGCATCAAGAATCCTGCCTTCTCCATCTTTCGCAACACCTCCGGGCGCTGGGCGATTTCCAGCCTGGCGTTAATGATGTACTTCTTCCGAATGCCGCTGGCCAGGATCAGGTCGCAGATTCGATCCACCCTGTCCATATCGAAAGTGAAGAGATCGTCAGTGAAGGCGACAACCGGCGCCTCGATCCGGGTAAGCTCATCAGCCACGGACTCCGGCGAGCGGGCCGACCACGGTCGCTTATTGCCCCACGGATTTCGGCTAAAGGAGCAGAAATTACAGTTAAAAGGGCAGCCCCGGGAAGAAGACACCATATCGATCAGGATTCCCGCTTCCACTCCCTCGAGGCCGAGCTGGTAGGGTTCCACTCTCAAGTGGCGGGCAGGAAGGATATCTCCCCGGAGGCAACCGGGCTTCCGGTTGGAATTGTGGACAATCCGGCCGTTTTTCCGGAAGCTGAGGCCCATGATTCCCTCAAGCGGGTTATTTCTGCATAGTTCCTCCACCGCCTCCTCACCGTCCCCACGGACGATGGCATCTATGTTGGGACAGGCGGCGAACCAGTCCTCGGGATCCTCCGTCACGTGCCTGCCACCCAGAAGGACGAAGGTTCCTGCTGGCACGGACCGGATCTCCCCTCGGATGAATTCAACATCCCGTTTCCAGTTGATAGAGAAGCAAACCAGGTCGGTCTTTGGACGGCAGAAATCGATGGTGCGGCCGGGCCTCTTGCGGAGATCTACAATCTCCACCGACCGACAGCTCGGCTCCAGAACGGACGCGATCAGCTCAAGCCCCAAGGGCGGGAGGAACCCCGCGTGGAACCCGTCACTTCGATAGGGGTAGACGCAGAGGGCATGGTCGTACATCGGTGGGTTCCGCCTCCTCAGTTGTTCTCTTCAAATCTCCTGCTGCGTTGCCAATATTCTTGGCTAACTCTGGGAGGTTTTGGAAAGAAGAAAACAAGCGTTTCGTTTAGGGAGTTTATATCTTATATCAAGTTCCACAATAAATGAAACCACTTTCTCTGCCTTTGGTAATCTGAAAGGAACATAACTTAATAAAGATTAAACGGCTATTAAATTTTGATGAAGACTTCTTAATCTTGGAAAATGCGATTTCACGTTATTAATAAGAGCCGTGGCTCGATCAATGTTGAATTCTAACCCAACTCTCCACAAACCTCAATTCTTCTGTACATATGGGATTCAATTTTTCTTATCGATTGCTGTTTCAAATACAGCACTTAAACAAAAATTCAATCCTCGCGATCTCAGAAAGGAGGGTCAAATAGAAGACCAGTTTCTAAAATGGGGTTGATTTTTGGTCAAAAGAGAGCTTTAATTTTGTTTTAGAGAGCAGTCAAAGAGGGGAGAGAAAATGATGAGCATGGCATCGCAGATAGGGGATTTACAAAAACAGGAAAGAGACAAAATGAATGCCACGGTGCATAACCAGACCAGCAAAAACCACGTCGAATTTAAATCGATCGCACTCAAGGGCCTTTTTATCATCGCCCTTTTTTACACCATCTATTTCGCTCGCGCTTTGATCCTACCGTTCACATTAGCCTTACTCCTTAATTTTCTACTGAGGCCGGCCGTCCGAGCTCTAAAAAAGATCAAAATTCCGGAATTAGCAGGAGCCGCTTTAGTGTTAATCGCATTGCTCGGGAGCGCGGGGTACGGAATGATCAGACTTTCCAGACCTGCTGCCGAATGGATCAGCAAAGCTCCAGAGAGTCTCCACCAAATCGAGTTAAAAGTGGGATTTTTGCGCAAACCCTTAGAAGGGGTGAATAATGCAGTTGAAGAGTTGAAAAGAATCACGAGGATGGGTGTGGAAAAGAAACCTGAAGTTGAGATATACCCCCCTGGTATCGCCGATGCTGTTTTGACCGGGACGAGGGAAGTGATCGTCAAAAGTTCGGTGATGTTCATCCTTCTCTACTTTCTTCTCGCCTCAGGGGACCTATTTTTACGGAAGTTGATTAAGCTCTTCCCCAAGCTCGACAAGAAAAAAAAGATTGTGAAAATCACTCGAGAAGTCGAGCACCATACCTCTCGCTACCTTTATACCGTGACAATGATTAATATCTTTATGGGAGTTTCCGTTGGGATTGGCATGTACCTAATCGGCCTGCCCAACCCCGTGCTCTGGGGAGTGATGGCTGGATTTCTCGTTTTCCTTCCTTATATCGGACCTCTAATTGGCATCTCTATCGTTACCATCGTAGCCTTCTTAACTTTTAACAGCATCGGTCGGGTACTGCTGGCCCCTGGCATCTACATTGCACTGGAGACAATTCAAGGCCAAATTGTCACTCCCTTGGTACTCGGGTTGCGTTTCACGCTTAACCCTGTAGTCATCTTCATATGGCTGATTTTTTGGGGGTGGATGTGGGGCATCGTCGGCGCCATGCTGGCATTTCCGATGTTAGCTATTTTCAAAATACTTTGCGATCATATCGAACCACTCGCATCGATCGGTGAGTTCATCGGAAGATAACCTCTGTTAGGAGTTCGGCCCGTCTACCCAGTCTACCCGTACCTTCGGCTTCGCGGCCAGCACCTCCCGCGGAGACGAGTAAGAGGTATTTTTTCCCAAGGCGAAAACTTGCTTCGATCTGGAGATCTCTTCCTACAGATTGCGCGGCCTTATCTAACTCAGGCGGAACCGCATCTTTGTCGATCCAGCAAATTAACGCCACAGTCTGGTTGGGATTATCGGCAAGCCGCTCGATTAGCGCTACCGGTGTTCTCATTTCCTGCGCTGTCCGGTTCCGATAGAAACTGGCCGCTCCACGGAGTCCGTCCGTTGGTTTGTAAAG
>Ga0187784_10003962_pt1 | contig 11979 bp, 11 predicted proteins | sample 1015_SJ02_MP15_2_FD_132964 | JGI IMG/M metagenome (GOLD analysis project Ga0187784, IMG submission 132964) | Tropical peat soil microbial communities from peatlands in Department of Meta, Colombia - 1015_SJ02_MP15_20_MG | ecosystem: Environmental > Terrestrial > Soil > Wetlands > Peat | place... | reverse complement strand
CAAGCGACTGGGGGTACAGATGATTGACCTAAAATTTGAGGGCATAGACACAACGCCCGAATTCCGCGACCTACTCTTTTGGCTTAAGTCGGGAGGGGTTTCGCCGGATGAGGTTATCCGAATGGAGACAGTAAAAGACGCGGCGGCGTCGCTCAGTAAGTCTACCGGAGGAGGAGCCGCATTTGGTGCCGGCATGGTCCTAGTCCCACCACTCTTCCAAACAACACCGTCCGGGGCAGGCATGTCGGTGGCACTGATCGTGTGCCCAAACTGCCAAGCCCACATTCCATCAACATCGAAATTCTGCCCCAACTGCGGACAGAATCTGACCCTAAGCGCATCCCCGCCCTCTAACGCGCCGGTAAGGAACTGCCCGAAATGCGGAACTATCATCCCAACCGGTGCAAAGTTTTGTCAAAACTGCGGCGCCAAAACGGACTAAAACATGAATAAAGGACCCAGTACGTTGCAAGTAGCTATGTGAATGCGATTGTTATCTGTTCGCCGGCAGCAACTACGTGATTTTGGAATTCAAAATTAGGAACCCCATTTACTGTCATCGCAATCACGTGATTCGAGTCCGCGTGAAGTGTGAAGATCTGATCTTTACTGAACACCTGACCCCAAACAGCAAAAAAATCCCCCAATGTGTAAGGGTAGTATATTGGAGACTCAACGTAGACATCCCCCGAATCATCGACTGTGTGCAGAGGCCTAATGCAATTCGCCTCGTCTCCGATCTTGGCCGGGATTATGATTTGTGTGCCATTCAGGATTATTCGAATGTTGAATTTGAAGTTGAGCAATACGTTACTTCCGGAAACACAGGTGGTTAGAGTTGGATCTCCCGCTGACAAGCCGTATGCAGTGGTCGTCTGAGGCTGCTGGCCGGTGGGAATTAACAACCAGACGCTGCCTACGCCGATAATCACTATCACTAGAAATAGAATGAGGCCTGCGATTTTACCTCGATTGTTATCCTTTTTTTCATCTTTTTTTCGTCGCTTTGATTTCAAAGCGTCTCCCTTCTAGCTCGTTATCTTATGGGCCAGGTTACCGTCGGATCACAAACAAGAGGACGAAGAAGATGGCGATCGCCACAAGAAAAGGCAACAGAATGGTCTGTAATGCGGCAACGGTGAGTGCGATATAATCTCTCCACTCCAACTGATTCTCCTTGTTGCCATTTAGATCATCGTTGTCTGTCGAAAGTCATCACCTATGTGAACTCTCGGGGATCGGAATCGGCGAGGAGAGCTTCAAGTCGAAATGGCAAGACACGTCGTGACCAGGCTGACGCTCCTCCAGTAGTGGTTCCTTCTGGGCGCAGATTTCCTTGACGTGTGGGCAGCGTGTTCTGAACCGGCATCCAGATGGAATGTTGGCCGGACTCGGAATATCGCCTGCTAGAACTACTCTTTGCTGCGATAGCGCTGGGTTTGGTATAGGAAGAGCTGATATCAGAGCGTGGGTGTACGGATGTTCAGGCCTGCGATACACTACGTCCTTAGGCGCTGCTTCCATGATTTTTCCAAGGTACATGACTCCCACTCGGTCGCTCATATGTTCAATGACGCTGAGATTGTGTGAGATGAACAGGTACGTTAGGTCCAGCTCCTCTTGGAGATCCGAGAGAAGGTTGAGGATCTGAGCTTGAACAGAGACATCGAGAAAAGATGTCGGTTCGTCTAGTATGATGATTTCAGGGTCTGTTGTTAGTGCGCGTGCTACTGCTATGCGCTGGCGTTGACCTCCGCTGAATTCGTGAGGAAAACGGTACAGATGATCCTCATTCAAGCCTACTCGCCGCATTAGGTCTTTGGCTCTATTGATTGCCTCTTGCTGGTTTTGAACGAGATGATGGTACCTCATTGGTTCTATCAATGCGCTCTTCACTATCTGCCGAGGGTCAAGTGAGGCGTATGGATCTTGAAATACTATCCCGAACTTCCTCCGAATCTTCTGGAAATCTTCACCCTTTAGTTTAGTTATGTCTTGGTCTCGGTAGATTATCTCCCCAGAAGTGGGTTCGATAAGACGGAGGATGCATCTTCCCAACGTTGTTTTGCCTGATCCAGATTCACCGACGAGCCCGAAAGTTTCGCCTTTCTCGATAACCAGATCAACCCCGTCCACTGCCTTAACGTAGCCTTCCGTCCGCCCAAGCAGCCCTGCAGTTATTGGGAACCATTTCTTTAGGTTCTTGATTTCGAGAACGCCCTGCATCATGCATTTCCTTCGTCGTACAGGTGACATGCAACAGTATGACCCTTGGCCACTTGCAGAAGTTCAGGTTTTACCGACTTGCATTTGTCAAGCGCAAGTGGACAGCGCGGATGAAAGCGGCACCCTGAGGGTGGATTTATGAGATCGGGGACCGTGCCATGAATCGTCTCAAGTCTATCCATTCTCCTGTCTAGCATCGGGATTGCTCTCATCAACCCTTTCGTGTATGGGTGAAGTGGATTCGCGAACAACTCTCCTGAATCAGCAATTTCCACAATATTACCTGCATACATCACTGCTACTCGATCGCACAGCTCGGCCACAATTCCAAGATCATGAGTTATGAGCAGCGTTGATCCGCGAAAGTCTCGTTTTAGGTCTCTAAGCAGCTCAAGTATCTGAGCTTGGATGGTCACGTCAAGCGCGGTCGTTATTTCGTCGGCTATGAATAAATCGGGGCTTCGAGCCAAAGCCATGGCGATCATGCACCGTTGACGCATCCCTCCGGACAATTCATGCGGATACTGTTTCAGAACCCGATTCGGGTCACCAAGTCTAACCTGCTTCAAAACCTGGATACTGAGGTCCTTAGCAATCTTCTTTTGCTGTGACCTGGAAAGAGTCGATTTTGTATTATTTTTCGACCCGCCTCTCTCGGATGCAACGGCGGCTAGATGCTCGGGATTTAGAAGAAATACCTCTTCAAGTTGTTCTCCGATGGTGAGCACTGGATTCAAGAAGGTAGTTGGGTCTTGAAAGACCATTGCAATCTGTCTTGCCCGTATCTTTCGCATCTCCTCTTTCCTGAGCGTCAGCAGGTTCTTCCCTGCAAACAATATTTCTCCGCTCGTGACTGAGGCGTTTTCGGGCAGTAAACCCGCTATGCTCAACGCGGTCACGGATTTTCCGCAACCCGACTCACCCACTAATCCTAATGCTTCGCCTTTTCCAACATTGAACGTGATACCATCCAGGGCCTTAACTTCGCCAACGTAGGTGTGGAAATCGAGCTTCACGCGATTGACTTGGAGAAGTGTCTCATCCGCCATTCGCCCTTATCTCCTCAGCCTCGGATCCAGAACGTCACGAATGCCATCACCCATCAGGTTGAAAGCAAGTGAGATTATGAGGATGGCTAGGCCGGGAAATGCTGTTAGCCACGGAGCTTGGAAGATGTAAATTTGACCAGCTGTAATTAATCTTCCCAAGTCGGGAGTTAGTGGGCTCCCGCCGAATCCTAGGAAGCTCAGGCTTGCAAAAGTCAAGATAACACCGCCCAAGTCTAGAGTGCATTGAACTATTACTGGGTAGATGGTGTTTGGAATAATATGCCTGAGGATTATCCCCACTTTCCCAATACCCAGAGCGCGCAACGCGTCCACGTACAACCGTTGTTTTTCAGCTAGAACCTGTCCTCGAAGTATCCGAGTGTATCCAGGCCATTGCACGACGATTATTGCGAGTATGAGATTATTCAGTCCAGGCCCGAGTGCTGCTGCAACAGCCAAGGCCAGTATCAGGCCTGGAATCGAGAAGAATATGTCGGTAATCCTCATCAGCGCCTCGTCCAACTTGCCGCCGAGAAAACCTGAGAAGGCGCCTAATGTCACGCCTATGGCCACTCCGGCTCCCACTATCTCAAGCATTGCGATCACGTCTAGTCTCGTCGAGAGTATTATCATGTCGAAAAGATCACGGCCGTAGTCATCCGTACCGAGCAAGTGCGTGAGAGTGGGAGGCTGCAATCGGTTAGGTAGATCTATTGAGACAATAACGGCGGGGGACACGACTAATGTACCGAATGCTGCAGTCATCAACACTCCGATTGCGATGATAGTCCCCACCAGTACGAGTTTGTTTTGAACCATTAGATGACCGGCGAATTTTAGTTCGGAGATTGCCGGCGATCGGTCCAATCTCTTCATTTTTCACTGGAGCCTCAGTACTTTATGCGTGGGTCCAGATAGCCGTAGAGAATGTCCACGACCAGGTTCGCGAGAACTAGCATCAGGGCGGTTATGAGCGTGAAACCCATGATAAGGGGAGCATCGTTTCTTCCAATTGCGTCCACCGCCAGCCGGCCCATACCGGGCCAGCCGAATACTGTCTCAGTTAGCGGTGCACCGCCAAGTAATCCTGCAATTGCTAATCCTGCCACTGTAACCGTAGGAATCATCGCGTTCTTGAGTGCGTGTCTGTAGATTACCACGCGTTCAGACAATCCTTTCGAACGAGCTAGGATAATGTAGTCCTGCCGGAGAACTTCGAGCATGCTCGATCGCGTTATTCTCATTATTATTCCCAATGATACGAAAGCCAAGGCAAACGAGGGCAAGACGAGATGTGCGAGCGAGTCTTCAAACATAATCCAGTTTCCTGTGAGTAGAGTATCCAAGACAGGAATCCCTGTAATGGTTGCGACGGGGTATTCGAGCGCTAACGTAGTATCGTAGATTCCGCTCGATGGCAGATGGGGTAATCCAAGTTGTGAAAAGTAGTAGAAGAATACGAGTTGTAAGAGCAAGCCTAACCAGAAGACGGGAGTAGAGACACCAGTTAACGCGACTAGCCGCGAAATGTGGTCTGGAGCTTTATTGTTCTTCAGTGCCGAGATGATTCCGGCAGGTATGCCAACTAGCAGAATCCAGAGAATAGATGCTATGGTCAACTCGATTGTCGCCGGAAATCGCTGAGATAGCGCTTGCAGGACGGGTTCGGATTCGGATTGGGAGAAACCCCAATCTCCCTTGATTAGGTTCGAAACGTAGACGGCGTACCTGATAGGCCATGGATCGTTGAGGTGGTAATGTGCAATCAATGCGGGAATCGCTGCTTGAGATGTTTTGTCCGTAAGATAGAGCGCAAGGGGATTCATCAAGACCTGAGATAGAAAGAAAATGATTATTGTGACTCCGATAAGCACGAAAACTAGAAGGAACATCCGGCGAAGGATGTATTCCCAAAGCTTCGTAACTTACACCTTTAGTTCGATTGCTTTTTTGCGGCTCTTAACTTAATCTACTGCGTTTGAGAACTGGAAAGCTATGAATCGATCTCAACTGTCACTTTCCGCAAGTGCGCAAAATAAACTCGTTGCCATGAATGTCTTTGACCATTCTTCAGGCCCGAAAAGAAATGAGGCATAAGATGAACGGATTTCGTAGTCGAAAGAATGTGCTTCCAATATTGAAGAAATCAGCAGTGCTTACTTGCGCTATTGTGTTTGCTGACGTGGTGGGAGTTACGGCAACATCGGTTTCATTGTGGCGGAATCTCGCTCACTATTTTACGCTTCTAACTTTGCTTGAAGCAGCTTTGTTGTTTCTGATTGCGGGAGCTAGGGACTTGGCTGGATCCCTCGCGTTTATCAAGGTGACAAATGGCACAAGTCGGGCCAAGAGAACTTGGACATTCGATGGACATAGACAGGCGCAAGAAAGGGCGGCACCGTATGTGCTTGCTGGAATCTTCCTACTCGTGCTTAGCTTCATCCTAGCCTACCCGCTGGGCTAAAACCAATAAGGCCTATGCCCGAATACTCTGTGAGCGTCTCACGTACGATATTCTGGCAAGATCGAAGCGACAGCGATCAACGTATGAAATGTGGTAACGTGCCCTTCTTGACCACCTGAACAACGTTCTTTGGAGAAAGAGATTCAATCTCATCCAATGGGTTCAATATCAGATTCGACAGGATCCTCTACGTGAGAGTAAGAACCGACAAAAGAAAGTAGGAGGTTCTAGGTTGTCCTAGAACCACTTTTTTGGGATTAAGGCAATTGCAATCAGCCCAATGATGCCTAAAGTGGCGAGTCGACTTACGTCTAGTAACGGTGCGGCGGTTGCATTGGATGTAGGTTGTGCTGGATCTCCTTTCTGGATTTCATAGAAATAGTATCCGTCGATTACCTGATTGTAGTGATCGATTCCCGAAGCTAATGATGCGTTAGCTCGCTCGTGAACCCAAGACCTTGAAAGCGAGTACGCGGCTCCGTAGCTCATCCAGACGTACGCATAGTCGTTGTTAACCATATTCTGAATTTGGTTAATCACCTGTAGTCTCTGCGCTGGGTTTGTAATACTAGACTGTTCCAAGACAAGCTGGCTCGCGTTTGGATCGTTGTACGCCATCGTTGGTGGGAAATAGCCTCCAGAATAGCCGTAGGGCTCTAGAAAGTCGTCTGGATCAGGGTAGTCTACGTACCATGCGAGGAAGAACGCCTGTAGACGGTGTTGATGGCGAAGGGCGTGTAGTTGCGGGCCTGCGATTCCGACTACAGTAGCGGATAGACCAGTGTCAGAGGACATGCTATTGATCGTCGTTGCTAGTAACGTTGCTGCTTCTTCATCAGCGGTGTAACCTATGATGTACTCGAATTCCACGGATTTCGGATTCTGCGGGCTGAACGTGTTGTTGGGATTCAGCGGGTGTGTTCCTGCGTCTATGAGTAGTGATTCGGCGGTTGCGAGATCGTAGGGTGTTTGTTGTATACTTGGATTGTAGCCGAACATTCCGGGCGGAACGATCTGGGTGGCCGGTACACCGAAGTCGTCAAGTACATCATGAATGTATGCTGTTCTGTTGAATGCCAAGGTGAAAGCCTTTCGCACTCTGATATCGGAGAAGGGTTGGAATGCTACTGGAGTTCCGTCTGCTCCGAGAATCTTCTGATTGAATGCAAGTATCTCAGAACTGAATTGTGGCCATACTCCGCTTTGTGGGAATAGCTGATAGTCAGGGCTCACTGAAACTAGTCTGTGTTGGCTATACCATATGCTCTCGTTGGCAAACTGGAATACTAGCCCGCCCGGCAAATAACTTGTAATGCTTGTTGGGATGCCGATAATGTCCGCAGTCCCAGCCTTGAAGTCCAAGATACTTGTGTTGGGGTCGTCAACGCCTTTTATGATGACATTCTTTATTGGAGCTATGCCCCTGTTGAAGGGCCCTCCCCAGTAGTTCGTGTTTTGAACGAGAACAACTGTCTGCGTTTCTTTGTCCCATGATTGAAGTATGTATGGGCCCGAGCCGACCGCGTTCGATTCTGCCCAAGGATTCAATTGATCGCTGTAGTCACCTGCAGTGGCACCTTGAATGTAACCTGTTCCGCCGGTCGGGGCTGTCCAATGCGCCGTATAGGCTGTCGGACTGTAGATTGCTGTTCCAATAAAGGCGATTACGAACGGCCATCCTGCGTATGGCCGCTGAAGATTAAGTGCTACGGTCTGGTTGTCTATGACCTGAATCGGTTTCGCGTTGAGAAAGTCATTTACCTCAGCCTGGGTGTACGTGGGGCCATATCCGTTGGGAGCGCTAGGTCCTGCGTTGTTGTACTGCTTGCTATAATTCATCCCTCCGCGCATGACTTGCAGCATAGCCCATGACGGTCCGTTCGGGTCGTCGATAATCATGGTGCGCATCAGACTGTAGTAGACGGCGTAGGCGTTGACAGGCGTCCCGTCGCTGAAAGTTATGCCAGTTCTAAGATGAAATGTGTATGTCAACCCATCTGACGAGACATTATATGACTGGGCCAACCAGGGAACGACTTGGCTCGCATTATCCCCTACGAAGCCCAATAATTCCTCGAACACATTCTGAGTAACCGGAGTGTCGCGAATGGTGTAGGCGGTAGCTGGATCTACGCTATCCGGCTGTCCAAGCGTCTCGACAACGAGGGTATCCGGATTCGGAACGGAAACAGCTGCGCTCGTTGACATCGTGCTTGCAACCGGGGAACTGCTTGGGCGGATAGCTAGGTAAGCTCCGGCTGCAACAGCCACCACCATAATAATGATGACAATAGACATCTTGACTTGAGAGATTGCTAGTTTATTCATTTTCAAAATACCTCAACCAGTCGTCGATCATTAGGTACAAAGAACTTTTGCAAGTACCACAAGCCTGCTGTATGTATGGTATTTACGTCGCGAGTTGGACGCGCCGCAGTTGGCATCGATCGGACTTTTATCGAACAGCAGTCGTCAAGACCACTGCGAGGATGACCAGAGACATGGTCATGATTGAATCGAAAAAATTTGATGAAGTCAAATCTGATGTACTAGTCATCAATATTTTCGAGGATGAAACTGTTCTTCCCCCAGACCTCAGGACGATCGATGAAGCTATGGGGGGAGTAGTTAGCAATGCAATCGCAAGCCGAAACATAACCGGACCTCTCCTTCAGTCGACAATCTTCCTTCGACCCGGCTCGCTCCAAGTCACCAGGCTCTTAATCATCAATTCGGGCATTAGAGATCACTTCAGCTTTCAAATCGCGAGTCAAGTCGCCGGGACAGCCGCCCGAGCGATAAGAGGAGCGAACACGCTTGCGATTTCATTTCTTCTGCGTGGCGAGTTGTCCGCGGAGCAGAAGGGTCAAGCATGCGTAGAGGGAGCACTAGTTGGTCTATTCGAATTTGGAAAATACAAGACTGTGAACCACCCTAGCTCAACTCTCTCCTCGATCGTACTCCTATCAAACCAACGGGACGAGGAAGATGCTTTGAAGAAGGGTGGCGAGCGTGGCCGCATCTTTGCTGAAGCCACGAATTACGCGAGGAACCTTGTGAACGAACCGTCGAACATTCTCACCCCAAAACGCCTAGCCGAAGAAGCCATCTTGCTTTCAAAACAGCACGGTTTCCAGATTGAAATTATCGGTCCCGACCAAATGAAGGAACTCGGCATGAACGCAATACTAAACGTTGGAAAGGGCAGTGTTGAGCCCCCACAACTGTGCGTTTTGAAGTACAGGTGGGATGATTCGAATGTGCCAAGAATAGCGTTGGTTGGAAAGGGTTTGACGTTTGATGCAGGAGGGATCTCTCTGAAGAAGCCTGAGGGGATGCAATACATGAAGTACGATATGGCTGGCGGAGCGGCGGTGCTAGGCGCTATGAGAATACTTGGGGAACTTAAGCCTCGAGTTAGTGTTCTTGGAATGGTGGCGGCCAGTGAGAATCTGCCGGGAGGGAGAGCACAGAAACCAGGAGACGTCGTCAAGGCACTAAATGGAAAGACAATTGAGATCGTCAACACCGATGCCGAAGGAAGACTCGTGCTAGCCGATGCGCTATCCTACGCTGGTCAGCTTGGAGCCACCCACATCGTTGACCTCGCCACCCTTACCGGAGCTTGCGTAATTGCGCTTGGCGATACGACCACAGGCGTTATGACCAATGACGAAGACTGGGCTGCTCAGGTCCTTAGCAGCGCGGCATCTTCCGGCGAGAGAGCGTGGCTACTGCCGACGTTTCCGGAGTACAGAGAGTTGATCGAGAGCGAAATTGCTGATATCGCAAACATGGCCAATAGGAGCGTCACTCACAGCGGAGTTAATCCAGCAGGAGCCATAGTTGGCGCCATGTTTCTGAAAGAATTCGTCGGAGATGCCAGCTGGGTGCACATGGACATTGCCGGTACGGCTTGGAATTCGAGAAAACTTCCTTACATTGCAACTGGCCCGACAGGAGTCGGAGTACGAACTTTGGCCTCACTAATACTTTCAAAAGCCTTTGAGAAGGAGCAATAGATTAAAGACAAAACTCGGCAGTGTCATGCAAAAGTAAACAGTAGTCTCAGACTACCGTTTGAGCGGATACGACCAATGCCAACAGTGTTCGTGTACCTCTGGTTTGATATCGAGGACTACGTCACGAAAGAAGCCGACGACCCCGCGCTAATCTTCATTGAGATTGCGAAAAGAAATCATGTGCCCGTTACATGTAAGTTGGTTGCAGAGGAAGTCAGGGCCCTATCGGAACGCGGCCGTAAAGATGTCATAGCCGCTATTTCATCGTGTGATGTTGGATATCATTCGGATACTCACAGCCAACACCCAACGGTTTGGGAGTACTTGCGAGAGCTTGACATGGTCTCGGGTGCAAGAGAGTTCAGAACCCGGGAAGACAAGGGGCTGCAGCTGATGCGTCAGGTCTTCAATAGGGTCCCGTCATGCTACGGCCATCCAGGCGTGATGTGGGCCCCTCAGACCTATCCCGCCTTACGCGACATGGGGATTCTCACGTATCTAGATGAGACTCGGATCATGACCCTCCATGACCAACCATACTGGTACTGCGGTGTGCTCAACCTGAACGGTGCGGGCAAGAATTGTTTGTACTTTGACTACTCGTTCGAGAAACCCGATGGCATCCTAGACGTTGAGTCGAAGTTCAAAAGGATCTATGAAAGGCTCAGCAAAGCAAATGGTGGAGCGGTCAGTATCTGTCTTCATCCTCATACGGCAGTAAACAAGATTGTCTGGGACGTAGTAAATTTCGCTAACGGCATGAACCGAGTCAAAGATGAATACGAACGTCCCCCAGTCCAGACACGGGCCGTAACTAAACGAGCCTACGAACAGTTCGAACAATTCGTGCAGTACATTTCACGTTTCAAGAATGTTCGTTGGATTACAGCTACGGATGCCGCTAGAATTTACGAACAGTCCAACCGAGCCCTTAATGTTCATACTGAACTCACGCTGATCGCGAAGCATTTTCTCGCTTCATCAAGCTACATGCAAATCGGAGGTAACTTCTTCTCCCCTGCGGAGGCATTCTTCACGGTCACAGCCGCACTCTCCAGATATGCGAGTGACGGGCTCTTACCTGATCGTATTGAAGTAAAGGAACCATATGGCCCAATAGACTCCTTTAGAAGTAAAGGCAAGAAGAGGTTTGAGACAAAGGAATTACTCACGGCGGCCAATGCCACCTCGACTCGTCTTAAAGATCAGAGTTACATTCCTTCAAGCATTCGGATCGGAGATTCAGCTGACCTCAGCCCTCACGACTTCCTATCGACAGAATGCAGACTACTTACGTCGATTCTGAAGGGCAGGGTTCCGAGGCGGATAGCGCTTAAACGAGGCATTCCCCCGCAAGTAGACCGGCTAAGCAAGGTCGAATTCATTAAGAATTGTCAATGGACAGTATTACCCCATGGTTTCAGGGCCCCAAAAATTTTCGAGCAAGCCTGTCTCCAAGCTTGGACATTGAAGCCTGCCGTTCCAAACATGAAGAAATGAATTTGGAAGAAGTGCCGAGGCGTTACATGGTAAGTTTCTAGACGTTCTTGATCATTCCGGGTGGCGAACCTCGACCGAAACTGCGATGCCAGAACCGGCCAGAGCTACTTCAACCGCGTGTATGCTAGGAATATGAGACCAAAGAAGACCAACAAGAACGCTAGCAAATACTCCGCCACCTGAGGCTCAAGATAGACCGAGAACCACAAAACACCAATGACCAATGCGGTTACACCGTACGCCAATGTCGTTCTCGCAGACATCTCATATTTCGGACCGGGCGCTTTACGTTTCAAAACTGCCATCACGCAGAATATTACACCCGCCCCCGCGAGGAAGAGCGCCGGTATCTGTCTCAGAGAACTAAAGCCGGATATGTAGCCCAGCAAGATTACGCCTAATAAGACAAGAACTGACCCCGCCAAGTAAGTTTCGAAACGCCTTGCCACCAATCGTGTTCCAGTGACACTCGACACTTACTCGCATAAGTATACTGTGGCGACTCGTGCGCCCGAATCTTCACCTTTCCTTATGCCGCAGCGTAGATGAGGATAATACTTGGCCCTATTTTCCTTGCGATGAGCTTAATTCGTCATTTGATTCGTTTAGGGCACACGTGCGGGGATACCAGAGCCAGGTCAAATGGGCGGGTCGCGTGCCCTATCACGCCTACGCTTGGCCACGCGCGCTACACTCAAGATTCGCAGGCGCACGGCTT
>Ga0187784_10003961_pt1 | contig 11979 bp, 8 predicted proteins | sample 1015_SJ02_MP15_2_FD_132964 | JGI IMG/M metagenome (GOLD analysis project Ga0187784, IMG submission 132964) | Tropical peat soil microbial communities from peatlands in Department of Meta, Colombia - 1015_SJ02_MP15_20_MG | ecosystem: Environmental > Terrestrial > Soil > Wetlands > Peat | place... | reverse complement strand
TTGTCGGATGTCTCAGCGCCCCTCATCCGACCCTCGCTTCGCGAGGCGTAGCGGGGTCGGATGAGGGCTTGCTCCGCCCCAATCCGGCTCCAGCCGCAACGCGCTCGCGCGTTTCGCTTCCACGATGTCGCCGCCGCGGTCGCGATGTGATATGGGCCGAAGCGCAGTTGGATGTCGCGGCGCCCCTCATCCGGCGCTTCGCGCCGCCTTCTCTCGCAAGGGAAGAAGGAACGCGCGAGCCATTCCAGAAAAACCCTGAATTACCGTAATTTAGGGCGCTCACGAGGCAGGGGCCGGATATGTCGGACGGCGAGACGCGGGTCCATGAGTTCAGGCAGCACTGGGTCACGCTGCTTGGCCCCTTCCTGCTCCTGCTCGCCGGCCTCGCAATCTTCAAATATGGGCGCGACTTCTTCCTCTCGCGCGAGGGCCGGCTCCTGCTTTCCGGCCTCTTCGGGACCTTCGAGCCCATGCTCGGGCCGCAGGGCGTCAAGACGCTCGAAGAAATCGCCGAGCCCGTTGTGATCATCTTTCTGATCCTCGTCTTCGCCCTGCCCTTCGTTTCGGCCTATGTCGTGCGCGCGACGACGCGGCTCGGCGTCGACAGCCACCAGATCATCTGGCGTCGCGGCGTCTTCGCCCGCGACATCACGCAGATCGAAATCGGCGAGATCGTCGGCGTCAACGTCTCGCAGACGCTGCTCGGGCGGCTCCTCAATTTTGGCGACGTCGATGTCGAGACGCGCGGCGAGGACCGGCTGGTCATGCGGGTCATGGACGACGCGCGCGCCTTCGCCGGCCTCGTGCTCGACTATAAGCACAGCATCGCGGGCGCGCGATGACGCATCCCTTCTATTCGCTGCACACGCATGGCTTCGTCCGTGTCGCCGTCGCGGCGCCAAGGGTCGCGGTCGCTGACCCGGCCTTCAACGCCGCGCGCACGATCGAGATGGCGCGCCGCGCCGCGGAGGAAGGCGCCTCGCTCGCGCTCTTCCCCGAGCTCGGGATCAGCTCTTATGCGATCGACGATCTCCTCGGCCAGGAGACGCTGCTTGAGGGCGTCGAGGCGGCGATCGGCGACATTCTCGACGCGACAAGAAACCTGAACCTCGTCCTCGCCATCGGCGCGCCGCTGCGCTGGCGGGCGCGGCTCTTCAACTGCGCGGCGCTCGCCCTGCGCGGCGAGATCCTCGTCGTCACGCCAAAGACCTATCTGCCGAACTATCGCGAGTTCTACGAGCGCCGTCAGTTCTCCTCCGGCGCGCACATCGCCGGCGAGGAAATCTCCGTCGCCGGCAAGCGCGCGCCCTTCGGCTCCGACGTCATCCTCGTCGCGCGCGACGTCGACAACTTCGCCCTGCATGCGGAAGTTTGCGAGGACGTGTGGGTTCCGGTTCCGCCCTCGGCGCGCGCGGCGCTCGCCGGCGCCACTGTGCTGCTCAATCTCTCGGCCAGCAACGCCATCGTCGGCAAGTCCGACCTGCGCGAGCTGCTCTGCGCCTCGCATTCGGCGCGCTGCCTGAGCGCCTATCTCTATTCCGCGGCGGGACAGGGAGAGTCCACGACCGACCTCGCCTGGGACGGCGAGGCGACGATCTATGAGCTCGGCTCTGTCCTCGCCAAGGCCGAGCGCTTCTCGAACGAGCCGCAGCTCGTCACAGCCGACGTCGACCTCTCGCGCATTGCCGCCGAACGGGCGCGTCAGACCAGCTTCGGCGACTGCGCCGATCTCGAGCGCGCGCCCTTCCGGCGCGTCGAATTCGATCTCAAGCCCGCGCGCAAGAACATCGGACTGAGGCGCAAGGTCGCGCGCTTTCCCTTCGTGCCCGACGACGAGACGCGGCTCGCCGAGCTCTGCTACGAGGCCTTCAACATCCAGGCGCAGGGCCTGCAGCAGCGGCTGCGCGCATCGAGAATAGAAAAGATCGTCATCGGCGTTTCCGGCGGCCTCGATTCAACGCATGCGCTGCTCGTCGCCGCGACCGCCATGGACGCGCTGGGCCTCTCGCGCGCGAACATCCTCGCCTATACGCTGCCCGCCTTCGCGACGACCGAGCGCACCAAGGCCAATGCGCATGCGCTCATGCGCGCGCTGCGCGTTTCGCCGCATGAGATCGACGTGGCGCCCGCCTGCCGACAGATGCTTGCCGACATCGGTCATCCGGCGGCGAAGGGCCAGGCCGTCTATGACGCGACCTTCGAGAATGTGCAGGCCGGGGCGCGCACGTCGCTGCTGTTCCGGCTCGCCAATCTGCACAATGCGCTCGTGCTCGGAACCGGCGACCTCTCCGAGCTCGCGCTCGGCTGGTGCACCTATGGCGTCGGCGATCAGATGTCGCATTACAGCGTCAACGCCTCCGTGCCGAAGACGCTGATCCAGCATCTCATCCGCTGGTGCGCGCGCGACGCGCGCTTCGGGCCTGAGACGGTCGCGGTGCTCAAGGACATCCTGGCCACAGAGATCTCGCCCGAGCTCGTGCCTGGCGAAGGCGAGACGACGCAGCGCACTGAGGATTTCGTCGGTCCCTATGCGCTGCAGGATTTCAATCTCTATTATGCGACGCGGTACGGCTTCACCCCGCGGAAGATCGCCTTCCTCGCACTGCACGCCTGGGGCGACGCAACGCAAGGGGAGTGGCCTGCGGGACTGCCGCCGGAGAAGCGCGCCGCCTATGACCTGCCGACGATCAAGCGGTGGCTCGCCGTATTCGTGCGCCGCTTCTTCGAGACGAGCCAGTTCAAGCGCAGCGCGCTGCCGAACGGCCCGAAGGTGAGCAGCGGCGGGTCGCTGTCGCCCCGCGGCGACTGGCGCGCCCCAAGCGACGCGTCCGCCGCCGCCTGGCTGCGCGACCTCGACGCGATCCCTTGAAGGCCCACAGCCGCGGAGCCTCACCGCAGTCGCGCCATCAACGCTGTGGGCCGCTCAGCTTCTCTTGCCCCGCGGCGCGGCGTTTGAAAACGGCGGCGGCGGCGTCACCGGCATGTACTGCAGGTTGAGGTTGCCCAGACCCGCCGAAAGATTGACTCCCGTCCCGACGGAGACCGAGATCGGCTGCAAGGAGATCGTGTCATTCGAGCCGCCCACGAGCACGGCGCCGCCCGGCCCCGCGCCAACCGCCACAGATCCTTGCGCGCCGACATAATCGCCCGCCAGGGCGCCAGGCCCAACCTCCTTGGTCGCGGCGACGACGGCCCAGATCAGCTGCCCGGGGCCGCTGATCCCGATGTTCGCGCCCACATTGGTGAGCCGCCCGATGTAGTGAGACGGCGCGCCGCCGACGTCGTTCTTGAACACGCAGTCGAGCGCCTGGTTTTCAGCGAGGATCATGCCCACGCCGCCCGACAGATGGCATTGCAGCGCGCCAACCCTCGAAGATTGCGCCGACGCCCCGGCTGGCGCCAGAATGGCGAATGAGGAGACTGCGCACAGCGCCAGCTTGAAGCGACCCATCGTTCTTTTCCCCTTGCTCAACGCCTCGCATCCACGCGAACCTGCGTCCGCGTCCGCGAAGCCTACAAGAAATGTTGCGATCGATATCATGTTTAGCTATGCGACGTGACGCCGCAATTTATCGCTTCTTGGGCGGAGAAGTCGCGGATCTCGCCCTGCAAGGGCGCACGCTCGCCACGCCGTTGGCGCGGAGCTCACGTCAATCTCAGCATCACGGTCACGAAGGCGACGGCGCCGATCAGCGCCATGCAGATGGCGATGGCGAGCGCTGGCCGATTGAGCGGCAGATTCGCCGAAGCCGCAAGCGGACGAAACTGTTCGGACTGAAGATAGGCGACGAAGGAGACATACTGGCGGATCGCAATCAGGAGCCCGAGGACGCCCGAAAAGATCAACGCCAATCCGAGATAATGCGGCATCATCGGATAGCGCGCGGGCCTGACGTTGCTCATGGCCTCAAACCGGTCGAAGAATTGCACGATCGTGAATCCGAAGCCGATCAGCGTCGTCGCAAGCCGCATCCAGCCCATCAGCGTCGAATCGGCGGCGAGCCGCGTCCTTATCCACGCGAAGTGACTGTCGGACGTCGGCTTGACGATGAGGTCGGCGCCGAAAGCCGCCGTCGCGCCGGCGTCATTTTGATCTGGTTGCTCCAATGTCGCTTTCCTCCTTGCTCCGTGAGCAGGCAGAGCCGGCGGAGCTCTCGCTTCGCTTCAAGAGTCATTTCGGCGGATCCTTTTTCAGGAGGTCCTGCAAAAACTGTATCGCCCTGTCGAGCTGCGCATCCCCGCCCTTGAACGTGGCGTTGGGCAAATTCTCGACGTCGATGTCGGGCTCCACGCCGACGCCTTCGACGAGCTGCTTTCCGTCCGCCAAACTGAATTGAGCGGTTTCGGCGACACGGGCCATGCCGAGATCGACCAGCGGATTATCGTCGTCGAGCCATACGCCGGCGCCGGCGGTGCGGCGACCGATGAGAGGAGCAATGTGAAGCGCCTTCACAGCCGCGGCAAACTCTTCTCCGTCCGAATAGGTTCGCTCGTCGATCAGGACGGCGAGATGACCGCGGAAGGTTTGCTGCATATTGAAAGCGGCTTGCTTCTTTCCGCGCGGGCGCCAAACCGCCCAGGCGCGGCGCAACAGCTTCTCGACGATCCAGCTGTCGATGTTGCCGCCATTGTTGCGACGCACGTCGATGATGAGCGCGTCACGGTCATACTGCGCATAGAATTCGCGTGCGAACACGCCCATGTCGGACGCCGTCATGGCGCGAAGATGCAAATAGCCGATGCGGCCTGCGCCTGCGGCCTCGACGCGCGAACGTCGATCCTCCTCCCAGTCGCCATAGCGGAGCGCGTCGTTCCGGCGGCCGTCGATCGCCGAGGCCACCGTCCTTAGCTCCTTGCCGTCGCGTCGCAGACTGAGAAGAACTTGCTTGCCCGCCTGGTTGGCGAGAAGCTCGGCGACATCGGCGACGTCATCCGCCTGCCGCCCGTTGATGGCCACGATCACATCGCCCTCACGCGCGTCGACGCCGGGTTTCGAGAGAGGCGCTCGTTCGCTCGGCAGCTCGGGGTCGGTGCGGTAAATATGAGCGATGCGGTAGCCGTCCGTTTGGCGTTCGAGTTGCGCTCCGAGAAAGCCGGGCAGCGCGCCATCATTTGCCGAACGCAGATCGCCGGGGCGTATTCTCGAATGCAAAGCCGGCAATTCGGCGCTCATCTGCGCCAGCACGTCGTTGAGCTCGTCGCGATCCGTGACCCGATCGGCGAGAGGCGCGAACTTCGAGCGCACCGCCGACCAGTCGACGCCCCGCATGGCGTCGTCATAGAAAAAATAGCGATGCATCAGCCATGAATCGGCGAACATCTGCCGCCATTGTTGCTTCGCATCGATGTCGAGCGCCCAGTCGCGGATAGGAAGCCTGAATTTGTCGAGCTTCTCGGGCGGCTTCTTGTCGGTGTCGACGATGAACAGGTCGCCGACCCTTCGCCTATCGCCCGGAGCGCTTTGGTTGGCCCACTTGCGCAGGTACAGCTTTTTCCCGTCCGCGGAGAGCTTGAAATCGCCGACCTCTTCCAGATATGTCGCAAGCTCCGGCTCGTTGTCCAATGCATTTTCCTCGATGGCAAGCGACGCCAGGGCCGGGCGTCTGTCCCTGTCCGCTTCGACGAGAAGATAGAGGCGCTTGCCGTCGGTCGCGAGGCGCCGGTAGTTCCCGGCCTTCAGTGGAACCTCGAATAGGCGATCGGCGAGCCCGCGCCATTCCACAGCCGGACCGGCTTTCGGTTCAGTCCCCGCGCCCTTCGCTTTCTCCTCTTCTTTATTTCCTTTGTCCCTACGTCCTTCGTTCGCTTCGAGCTCGTTTTGCGGTTGAAATGGAAATCTCGATTCGCCCTGCAACGCGACGGCGTAAATTTTGGAGCGGCGATCGAAGTAGGGGCCGAGATTCCTGTCGCCCCAGGGCGCGCCGTTCCGGCTCTCGAATGTCCGTTCCGACAGGAAATAAAGCCATTTTCCATCCGGCGTAAAAGCCGGACTGGACGAGTCGTAACGATCCGAGGTCAGGCGCGCGCGCATTCCCGTCTCAGGCTCGTATAAAAAGAGCTGCGAGCGTTCCCATCCCGCCTCCGCGCGCAAATAGGCGATATGCCGGGAATCGGACGACCAGACGAGCGTGTCGATGTCGCCCGAGGTTGCGGTGTCGACGAGTTGCGTCGAGCCCGTATCAGGGTCAAGCAGGAACAATCCGCCGTCGCGCGTCGCAAAGGCCAGCGCTTTTCCATCGGGCGAGGGCCAAAGATGGGTGACGAAGGCGGCCGTGTCGCGTGTCAGCTGTTTGCGTTCGAGGCCGCCGTCTGCGGCGAAGCGCCAGATTTCCGTCGCGTCGCCTGTCGCCAATACGGCAAACACCCAGCGGCCGTCGGGGCTCGCTACGGCGTCGCGCAGGCGCTTTTCAGAACGGATCGCGATGTCGATGCGCCGGAGCGGCGGCAGGGCCACGGTGGCGACGTGACCGAGCGCCGTGATCACGACACGATCGCCTTTGGGCGCGAAAGAAGCGCTTTCGAAGAATTCCAGCGGGTTCTTGACGACGCGCCTGCGTTCCTGGACGAAATCCGACGTCAATTCGATCGGGATCAGCCGATCGGCGCCAGTCGCAACATCAAGGAGGTGCAGGTCGGCTCCCAGCTGATAGACGATTCTTCCGCGGTCGAGACTCGCGGAACGCACGGAGAAATCCTTGTGATGCGTCACCTGCCGGCGGTCGCCGCCATCCAATCTCATCGACCACAGATTGTCGCGCCCGTCGCGGTCCGAGATGAAATATAGCCGCTCGCCCCAGAACATGGGCTGCCGCTCGTTCGCGGGCTCATCGGGAGGCGGCAGGAGCTCGGCTTCGCGAGAGCCCGAAAGATCGAAGCGCCATAAGCGGGACAGCATGCCGCCTCGGTAGGCGCGAACATTGTCGCTCGTTGTCGCCAGACCGAAACGCGTAAAATACAGCGTGCGCCCGTTGGGAGCGATGGCGGCGTCCGTTACGTCTGCGAGCGGCAGCACGCGCCGCTTCAATGTCGTCGGGTCGACCGCCGCCACGACTCGCTGTGGGGTGGGGCCATCGTCGCTCGCAGTCGAGTAGAGAACCTCTCCGGTTGGCGCCCATCCCAAAGGGATGTCGCCGCCGCCATCGAACGTCACGCGCTTAGGCGATCCGCCGACCAGGGGAATGACATAGACCTCGAGCGGCCCGTCATAGGAAGCGTTGAAGGCCGCCCACTTTCCGTCGGGCGACGCCACGGCGTGGGTTTCCTGCGCCGCATGCGTCGTCAACCTTAGGGCCCTGCCGCCGCCCGTCGGCGCAGTCCAGAGATCGCCCTCCGCCGTGAAAACGACGCTCTCTCCGGCGAGCGCTGGAAACCGGAAATATCCTTCGGTCGCGTCCGCGTTCCCGACGAAGGAGAACACGGCTAAACCGAGGAGAATGAAACGAATGATGTTCGAGGCGCTCAGCAGCATTTTGCTCGATTGACGGTCCATCCCCCGCAGAATCGAAACAAGGTGGCGCATTCGGGCTCTCCAATAAACATGCCGAGCACGGCGGCCGGCGCGGCTCCAGGCGTTATGACTGAGTTCGGCCGACCGCGACACACGGATTTGTTTTTGGATGCGATCTCGTCTCGGTCGCCGGATGTTACACTCCCGCCGAGCTCATGCAACCATTTTGCCCCCGTCGCCGAGGCCAGGCCGCCTCCGCGAATTGGACGAAAATGCGACTTTCTCACAGCGCGTCAATATTGCTGGCGCGCGACGTTGACTCGAAATTTCCAAAGACTTAACCGTTGCGCATGGGGAGCATGTGCACATGGCGCAAGTCCGAGGCGCTTTTCTGCGCTGTCGTTTGTGCTTGGCTCTTGCTCTTGCAAATCCTTCCAGCGCAAGCAGCTTTCGCGCCCGTGGCGCAGGAAAGCCTCTGCGCCCGGACACGGCCGGAACAAAACGCCCCGCCTGTCGCAGGACATCGTCACTGTCCGTTTTGCGCTCCGAGCGGGTATTTCGGAGCGGCGCTCCATTGCGCGGCGCCGTCAATTGGGGCCGCGCCTAGGACGGGCGTTTTTCGTTTGGACGCGCGCAAATTTGCGCGAGCCGCCGCCGCTGTTTCTGGCTCCTCGGCGAGCTGGTCGCCGCGCGCGCCTCCCTCGCGCATCTCTGCGTAAGCTGGTCGTCGTCCTATGTCCGCAGAGCTCTTGCGGGCGGACAGGTGTCTTCCGTTGGTGGGGCGTAACTCCCATGTATCTCAGAACTCTCGCACTTGTCCTCGCATTGGTCGCCGCGCATTTCCTCTTGCGCGGTCAAAGCGTCGGCGCGACGCGTCCGGCGGCGCACGACGTCGCTCTCTCGAGAATGGTTGGATTGCGAGGGGCCACGCGGACCGCTGTCGGCGAGCAGCCAAAGACGGAGGCTCCCCGCTCAACGGCGTTGCTGACGCCTGATCTCGCGCGCCAGGCCGCGTTGAACGAGCCCGCTGCGCGCACGAAACGCTGAAATCTGACGCGCCGCTCCGAGCGGTCGCGCAGCAGGAATTCGCGTGGACTGATCCCGGCGAAGGGGATCGAGCAGGCGCTTCCTGCTCAGGCGACTGGCGTTCGGCGCGTTTATATTCGGACGGCGCTCAGCGTTTATTGCTGCCTGACGCAGAGGCGGCGAGAGCGCTCGCCGCCGCTGGCGTCGCGGCTCGCTCGGCGGCGACGACCGAGACTCCGCCCTGGCCGCCCGCCGCCGCGATCGCCTCGGGCGTGGTCGCGAGGAAATCCGCGACCTCTTCCGCGCCATGCTCCGCCAGCAGGCTCAAGGACTTTTCGTCCAGCCCCGCCCAAGGGTCCGAGGCGGCCTTGACGCCCGCCTCATAAGAGAGTCGCTGGACGCGGCGTCCCTGACGATCGTACACGTCAAGCACATAGGCGACCCGCGTCGCGCCCTGCGTGGGCGAGGCCGTCAGGAAACCACGCAACCGATAGCTCGCCGTCTCGAGATTGGCGAGGGCCACTTCGCGGTTCTGAGCCGCGTCGGTGAACCGACTCTGAAACAGCGCTTCGATCTCGGGCGGCGGCCCCTCCACGCGGATGATGGCGAGGCTTGCGCCGCGCGGACTGATCTGGGGCGAGGCCATCCGGCGATTCGCGGCGGCCTGGGGTCCGCCCATCTCCACCGCCGTGTCGAGACAGCCGCATAAACAGAGGACGGAAGACAGAGAACAGATGACAGAGGGGCGAAAACGGCTTAATCCGCGGTCGCGCGCGCGACTTCTGGTCTCGAGTGCTTTCGTCACGGCGCCGCCTCCCCAAGCAAAGTGACGAATTATTAGCCGTCCCTTCGCCCAAGGTCTAGAGAGCCGACATCGGAAGACCGGCAACAGATGACGCCATTCGTCGTCGGTCCTCTGATTTGCCCTCTGCGGCCTTGCGCCTGAGCGCGTCGCACACAATCTGAACCAGGGAGAGAGGCCAGAGGGGTCGCCACAGGCGGGACCCAGGAAGCGGGATCGTGGGATCCGTTCTCCGCCCTCCGTCCTCCTGCAACTGAAAAGGACCGCAGACAATGGCAAAAATTATCGGCATCGACCTCGGCACGACGAACTCCTGCGTCGCCGTCATGGAGGGGTCGACTCCCAAGGTCATCGAGAACAGCGAGGGCGCGCGCACCACCCCGTCGATCGTGGCCTTTTCCGACGACGGCGAGCGTCTCGTCGGCCAGCCGGCCAAGCGGCAGGCGGTCACCAATCCGGAAAAGACATTTTTCGCGATCAAGCGCCTCATTGGACGCACCTTCGAGGACCCCATGACCAAGAAGGACATGGGTCTCGTCCCTTATCAGATCGTGCGCGCCGGCAATGGCGACGCCTGGGTCGCCGCAGCGGGCAAGCAATATTCGCCGTCGCAAATCTCGGCCTTCATCCTGCAGAAGATGAAGGAAACCGCTGAAGCCTATCTCGGCGGCCCGGTCACGCAAGCGGTCATTACGGTTCCGGCCTACTTCAACGACGCCCAGCGCCAGGCCACCAAGGACGCCGGCAAGATCGCGGGCCTCGAGGTTCTGCGCATCATCAACGAGCCGACCGCGGCGGCGCTCGCCTACGGCCTCGACAAGAAGCACAGCGGCGCGATCGCCGTCTACGACCTCGGCGGCGGCACCTTCGACATCTCGATTCTGGAGATCGGCGACGGCGTCTTCGAGGTGAAGTCGACGAACGGCGACACCTTCCTCGGCGGCGAGGACTTCGACAACCGCGTCGTCGAATATCTTTCGGGCGAGTTCAAGAAGGAGCAGGGCATTGATCTCACCAGGGACAAGCTCGCTCTCCAGCGCCTGAAGGAAGCGGCTGAGAAGGCAAAGATCGAACTCTCTGCGTCGACGCAGACCGAGATCAACCTGCCTTACATCACCGCTGACGCGGCCGGTCCGAAGCACCTCACGCTGAAGCTCACGCGCGCAAAATTCGAGTCGCTCGTCGACGATCTGATCCAGCGCACCGTCGAGCCTTGCCGCAAGGCCTTGAAGGACGCCGGCATGACGGCGGGCGAGATCGGCGAGGTCGTGCTTGTCGGCGGCATGACGCGCATGCCCAAGGTGCAGGAGGTCGTCAAGCAGTTCTTCGGCAAGGAGCCGCACAAGGGCGTCAACCCCGATGAGGTCGTGGCCGTCGGCGCGGCGGTGCAGGCCGGCGTGCTGCAGGGCGACGTGAAGGACGTGCTGCTGCTCGACGTCACCCCGCTCTCGCTCGGCATCGAGACGCTAGGGGGCGTGTTCACGCGGCTCATCGACCGCAACACAACGATCCCGACGAAGAAGAGCCAGATCTTCTCGACCGCCGAGGACAATCAGACCGCGGTCACGATCAACGTGTTCCAGGGCGAGCGCGAGATGGCGGCGGACAACAAGAGCTTGGGTCGCTTCGACCTCGCCGGCATCCCCCCGGCGCCGCGCGGCGTGCCCCAGATCGAGGTGACCTTCGACATCGACGCCAACGGCATCGTCAGCGTGACGGCGAAGGACAAGGCGACCGGCAAGGAGCAGCAGGTGCGGCTCCAAGCCTCGGGCGGCCTCTCCGACGCCGACGTCGAGCGCATGGTCAAGGACGCGGAGGCGCACGCCGCCGAGGACAAGGCGCGGCGCGAGCTCGTCGACGCCAAGAACCACGGCGAGGCCGCAGCGCATTCGGCGCAAAAGTCGCTGACCGAGTTCGGCGACAAGGTCTCCGCCGCCGACAAGAGCGCGATCGAGGCGGCGATCGCCTCGCTGAAGAGCGCGCTCGAGGGCACGGACGTCGAGGCGATCAAGGCGCGCACGAATGAGCTCACACAAGCCTCGATGAAGCTCGGCGAGGCGATGTACAAGGCGCAGCAGGCCGAAGGCGCGGCGCCCGGCGGCCCGGCGCAGGGCGGCGCGAAGGACGACGTGATCGACGCGGATTTCCGCGAGGTCGGCGGCGACGAGCATAAGAAGTAACGAAACGTTTCGACGGAGGAAGAATCGATTCTTCCTCCGCCTGCAGCTTCGTACAAATCTCTGATACAGAAGCGTGTGATAGGAAATGACGTGCAGCGCCAGTCAGTTTGCGTCGTTGTGCGAGGTACGGGGACAACAATGTAATTATCCCCCGGCAGAGCCAGGGGCTTTAGAGTGTGAACCGCTCAAAGCGGCTGATTGTGAGGCGCTAAAGCGCCGACTCGGCTCCCATGGAAGCACTCTCCAGGGTGGATAGTCCCCGAGATTTCGTGGGGAATTATGAGATACCGAGTTCGCTCCTTTAGAATCGCGCACGCGACAAAACCTTCGCCCACGACTCAGCGCCTTCTCATCTAATTCCCGCGTAGAACAAGGCTTCATCGCGTTGGCTGTAAACTACTTCCGGAAATGTCAAACTGCGGCGGTCCCCCGGCAGAGGTAACTGCTCACCCTTTGCTGAAGCTTAACCATAATCTGAGCTGTTGACAGGAGAATCGCAGCTTGATTCAAGCTGCCAATGGACC
>Ga0187784_10003960_pt1 | contig 11979 bp, 17 predicted proteins | sample 1015_SJ02_MP15_2_FD_132964 | JGI IMG/M metagenome (GOLD analysis project Ga0187784, IMG submission 132964) | Tropical peat soil microbial communities from peatlands in Department of Meta, Colombia - 1015_SJ02_MP15_20_MG | ecosystem: Environmental > Terrestrial > Soil > Wetlands > Peat | place... | reverse complement strand
GCCTCGGCGTCGCTCAGCAGGCCCTGGCTGGTGGAGACCACCGCCACGCCCATGCCCCCGAGGACGCGGGGCATCCCATCGGCTCGGGCGTAGATGCGAAGCCCCGGCTTCGAGACACGCTTGATCCCGGCGATGGTGCGCGTGCGGTCGGCGGAGTACTTGAGGGTGATCTCCAGCGTGGTCCCCGGCTTGCCCTCGTTGGGCTCCACGCTGTAGCCGGCGATGAAGCCTTCGCTCTCGAGGATGGATGCCAGCGACTCCTTGAGCTTCGAACCGGGCATCCGCACCGACTCGAACATGGCCGAGTTGGCGTTGCGGATCCGGGTGAGCATGTCCGCGATGGGGTCGGTCATCGTCATGGCGGCCTACCAGCTCGCCTTCGTGACGCCCGGCACCTCGCCCGCGTGCACCATGACGCGCAAGCAGATTCGGCACAGCCCGAACTTGCGGAAGACGGCCTTGGGCCGTCCGCACCGCTGGCACCGGGTGTACGCGCGGACCTTGAACTTCGGAGTCCGCTGCTGCTTCTCGATCAATGCCTTCTTGGCCATGTGCTACCGGGTCTCCTGTCGGAATGGGAAGCCGAACGCTGCCAGGAACGCCCGTCCCTCCTCGTTGGTGCGTGCGGTCGTGACGATGGTGATGTCCATGCCGCGGGTCGTGTCGATCTTGTCGTAGTCGATCTCGGGGAAGATGAGCTGCTCGGTCACCCCGAACGTGTAGTTGCCGTGGCCGTCGAAGGCCCGGGGCGACAGGCCCCGGAAGTCCCGGATGCGCGGGATGGCCAGGCTGAGCAGACGGTCGAAGAACTCCCAGGCGCGGTCGCCGCGCAAGGTGGCCTTGACCCCGATCGACTGCCCCTCACGAAGCTTGAAGCCGGCGATGGACTTCTTGGCCCGGGTCACCACCGGCTTCTGGCCGGTGATCACCTCGAGATCGCGCTGGGCGCCCTCGATGAGCGAGGCCTGCTGGGTGGCACGGCCCACGCCCATGTTGACCACGATCTTCTCCAGCCGGGGCACCTCCATGATGTTGCCCAGCCCGAGCTCCGTCTTGAGCTGGTCGCGCACCTCCGACAGGTAGCGCTCCTTCAGCCGGGGACGCGCCGGCACGCTCGTCGTGCTCACAGGTCGCTCCCGCACTTCTTGCAGATCCGCACCTTCTCACCGTCGTCCTCGAAGCGGTAGCCGGCCCTCGTGGGCTTGTCGCAGCTCTTGCAGACCAGGGCCACGGTGGAGACGTGCACCGGCATGAACTTGTCGATGATGCCGCCCTGCTGGGTGGCGCGCGTCGGCTTCTGGTGGCGCTTGGCCACGTTCACGCCCTCGAGGATGACGCGCTGACTGTCTGGGACAGCGCGCACGACTGAGGCCTTCTTGCCCTTGTCCTTGCCGGACAGGACGACGACGGTGTCTCCCTTGCGGATCCGCATCACAGCACCTCTGGGGCCAGGGACACGATCCGCATGAACCGCTTGTCGCGCAACTCGCGGCCAACAGGCCCAAAGATGCGGGTCCCACGCGGCTGTTGCTGCTCGTTGATCAGCACGGCTGCGTTCTCGTCGAATCGGATGTAGCTACCGTCCGGCCGCCGCTTCTCCTTCTTGGTGCGCACGACCACGCACTTGACCACGTCGCCCTTCTTGACGGCGGCGCCGGGGATGGCGTCCTTGACGGTGGCCACGAAGACGTCGCCGATGCTGGCGTAGCGCCGGCGCGACCCACCGAGCACGCGGATGCACAGCACCTCGCGTGCGCCGGAGTTGTCGGCCACCCTGAGTCGGGATTCCTGCTGGATCATCGGGCCCGCTCCACCACCTCGGTGAGGCGCCAGCGCTTCAGCTTGGAGAGCGGCCGGGTCTCTTGGACCCGGACCCGGTCTCCCACCTTGGCGCTGTCCTCGGCATCGTGCACGTAGAGCTTCTTGGTGCGCTGCACGGTCTTGCCGTACTTGGGGTGGCGCACCCGCTCGACCACGGCGACCACCACCGTGGAGGACATGGCGTCGGACACCACGATCCCCTCGCGCACCTTGCGGCGGTTGGGGCGGCCCCCCGCCTCCTCGGCCGCGGCCGCGGGCGCGGGCGCGCTCGCGGCAGCGGCAGCAGGCCGCGCGCCGGGCACCGGCACGGCGGCCTCGACGTCCTCGGCGGGCAGCTCCCTCGCCGCCTCGGCCTCCACGGCCTCGAGGGCCTTCTCGGCGTCGGCCGCCGCCGCCTTGGCCTGCTCGAGGGCGGCGTCGTCCGCGGGCGTGGTCTCGTTCTCTGGGGTCTCGTCGGCCATCAGGCCTCATCCTCTTCTTCGTCGTCGACTTCTTCGTCTTCTTCGTCGTCCACGTAGTCGACGACGACGTCGTGGTCCTGGTCCTGGTCGAGTTCCGCCTCGAGGGCCTCAGCCGCCGCCGCTTTGGCGGCCGCCTTCTCCTCGCGCTCGGCGTCCTCCGCAGCGAGCTTGGCGCGGGCCGCCTCGTGCTCGGCTGCCGTCGGAGCCACATAGGTCCCCTCAGCCTCCTGGATCTCCCGGGCCCGCAGCACCGTCAGCATGCGTGCCACCTCGTGGCGGACCTGCCCGATGCGAGCCGGGTTGTCCAGTTGGCCCGTCGCGAGCTGGAAACGCAGGTTGAACAGCTCGCGACGAGACTCGCCCAGGCGGGCGGCCAGCTCGTCGCCGTCGAGCATCGCGAGGTCGTGTGCGGTGGGCATCAGATCGCCACCTCGGCGTGCCCGTGGGTGCCGGGGCGCACCACGAAGCGAGCCTTGAAGGGCAGCTTCTGAATGGCCCGCTCCATGGCTGCGCGAGCGAGCGCCTCGTCGACGCCGGCGAGCTCGAAGAGCACCCGGCCGGGATGCACGACGGCCACCCAGTACTCGGGATTCCCCTTGCCCGAGCCCATGCGGGTCTCGGCGGGCTTCTGCGTGATCGGCTTGTCCGGGAAGACGCGGATCCAGACCTTCCCACCACGCCTCACGTGGCGGGTCATGGCGATACGGGCGGCCTCGATCTGGCGCGCCGTGAGCCACCCCGGCTCAGTGGCCTGGATCCCGAAGTCGCCGAACGTCACCGAGGTGCCGCCCTTGGCCGCACCGGTGAGGCGGCCCCGCTGGGTCTTGCGGTGCTTGACCTTCTTCGGCATCAACATGTCAATCGGACTCCTTGCGGAAGTGGGGCGCCTCGTGGTGCTGATGCCGGTTCTGGCGTTCCATCTCCTCGTCCTGGTTCAGCTGCCGCTCGAGCTCGTCGGGCTCCGTCGGCTGCGGGAGCAGGTCGGTCACGAGAACCGGCTCCTCCTCGGTCTCCTCGCTGGCTTCGGCGCCTTCGGCCACCCCGCCGGGGCGCGCACCGCCTTCGGGGGTACCGGCCTCCGCGGAGAAGCCCTCCGCCCGGCGGCGGCCACCGCCGGCCGTGATGAGACGGCGCGGGCCTGCGGCCTGGCCTGACGTCTCGCCCACGGCCATGGCGGCTTCCTTGGTGATCTTGTCCTCGATCGAGACCTTGTAGGGGAGGATGTCACCCTTGTAGATCCAGACCTTCACGCCGACCCGGCCCGATGTCGTCCGCGCCTCGCGGAAGCCGTAGTCGATGTCCGCACGCAGCGTGTGCAGCGGGACCCGGCCCTCGCGGTACTGCTCCTTGCGCGACATCTCCGAGCCGCCGAGCCGGCCCGAGCACTGCACCTTGATCCCCTGGGCGCCGGCCTTCTGCACGGTCTGGATCGCTCGCTTCATGGCCCGCCGGAACGCCACACGCCGCACGAGCTGGTCGCAGATGCCCTGGGCGATGAGGGCAGCGTCGAGCTCGGGCTGCTTGATCTCCTGGATGTTGAGCTGGATCCGGTTCTGGAGCCCCGTGATCTCCTCGAGGTGCTTCTTCAGGCGGTCCGCCTCGGCGCCGCGGCGCCCGATCACGATGCCGGGGCGCGCCGTGTGGATGTCCACGCGCAGGCGGTCACGCGTGCGCTCGACCTCGATCCGGCTGACCGCCGCCGCCTCGAGCTGCTTCATCAGGTAGTCGCGGATCTTCCAGTCCTCAACCACGAAGTCGCGGTAGTGGCGCTCCTCGAACCACCGGGACTTCCAGTCCGTGGTGATCCCGAGTCGAAAGCCGTAGGGGTTTACCTTCTGGCCCATCTCGTCAGTCCTCGCCCTTCTCGTCCGCGTCGGTCGCGTCCGTCTCGTCCTCGCCGACCGACGCCTCGACCTCCTCCGCCGTCTCCGCGCTGTCCGAGGCCTCCGTCTCAACGGTCTCCGTCTCAGCGACCTCGTTCACGCCCTCGACCTCGGGTGCCTCGACCTCGAATGCCTCGGCCTCCTCCGCCGCAGCCTGTTCCGCCGCGGCCTGCTCCGCCGCGGCCGCGGCCGCCGCCCGGCGGCGCGACAGCCGCCCCGAGAGGTCGGCCCGGCGGCGCGAGCCCTCCACCCGGCGCGAACGGTGGGCGCTCACCGCCTCCATGCGGCGCCGGCGCTGCTCGAGCCGGTCGGCCGGGAGTCGGCTCACCACGATCGTGATGTGACAGGTGCGCTTGCGGATCCTCGTGGCTCGGCCCCGGGCGCGGGGCCGCCAGCGCTTCATGGTGGCGCCCTCGTCGGCGTAGCAGGCCGAGACGTAGAGCTCCTCGGGGTTCTGCGAGTCGTTGTGCGCGGCGTTGGCCACGGCCGAGGTGAGGACCTTGCCGACGATCTCAGCCGCTTCGCGCTCGGTGCTGTTGAGGATCTCCGCCGCGCGCTGGACGTCCTCACCCCGGATCAGGTCGAGGACCTGGCGCGCCTTGGAGGCCGACATGCCGCAATAGCGGTGCACGGCGCGGGTGCCGGGGCGCTCGTTGGTCTTGGGGCCGGTCATCGCCTCGCTCCCCGCTCCTGGCCGGCGTGATAGCGGAAGGTTCGGGTCGGCGCGAACTCACCGAGCTTGTGGCCCACCATCGACTCGGTCACGTACACGGGGACGTGGCGGCGGCCGTCGTGCACCGCGATGGTGTGGCCGACCATGTCCGGGATGATGGTGGAGCGGCGGGACCAGGTCTTGATGACCTTCTTCTCCCCGCTGGCGTTGAGGACGTCGACCTTCTTGAGCAGGTGGTCGTCGACGAAGGGTCCCTTCTTCAGGCTACGCGGCATGGCTCCTCACCCTCGCCTAGCGCCGCGCGCCGCGGGTGCGGCGCCGGCGCACGATCATCGAGTTGGACTTCTTGTTTCGGGCCCGGGTGCGGCCCTCGGGCTTGCCCCATGGGGAGACCGGATGGCGGCCGCCCGACGACTTGCCCTCGCCGCCGCCGAGCGGGTGGTCGACCGGGTTCATGGCGACGCCGCGGGTCTGGGGGCGCTTGCCCTTCCAGCGGTTGCGGCCCGCCTTGCCGATCTTGACCAGCTCGGCCTCGGGATTCCCGACCACGCCCAGGGTGCCCCGGCAGTCGATCGAGACGCGCCGCATCTCGGTGGAGGGCAGCCGCAGGGTGGCGAACGCGCCCTCCTTGGCCACCAGCTGCACGCTCATGCCGGCGCCGCGCGCCATCTTGCCGCCGCCACCAGGGCGTAGCTCGACGTTGTGGATGGTCGAGCCGACCGGGATGTAGCGCAGGGGCAGGGCGTTGCCGGGCCGGATGTCGGCACCCTGGCCGCTCTGGAGGGTGTCACCCACCTTCACCCCGGCCGGGGCCAGGATGTAGCGCTTCTCGCCGTCGACGTAGTGCAGGAGGGCGATGCGCGCGTTGCGGTTCGGGTCGTACTCGATGCTGGCAACCTTGGCCGGGATGCCGTCCTTGTCCCGGCGGAAGTCGACCATCCGGTACTGCTGCTTGTGGCCGCCACCACGGTGGCGCGACGTCTTGCGTCCGTAGCTGTTGCGCCCGCCGCTCTTGGGCTTGGGCGCCAGGAGCGACTTCTCCGGGCGCGAGCGCGTGATCTCGGAGAAGTCCGAGACGGTCTGGAAACGCCGGCCGGGGCTGGTGGGCTTGCGGGAGCGAAGTGGCATCGATGTTCCTGATCAGCGCTCGAAGAGGTCGATGGAGTCGTCGGGGTGCAGCGTCACGATGGCGCGCTTGGAGTCGGGACGCCTGCCCCGCACGTTGGTGCGCCGGTTGCGCGTCGCCTTCCCCTTGCGGTTCAGGGTGTTGACCTTGATCACCCGCACGCCGAAGGCCTGCTCGACGGCGTGGCGCACGTCGATCTTGGTGGCGCGGGGGTCCACGATGAAGACGTAGACGCTCTGGTCCATCAAGGCGTAGCTCTTCTCGGACACCACGGGGCGGATGAGCACGGACATGGCGTCACGCATCGGCCTCGACCTCCTCTGCCCCCTCGTCCCCGGCGACGACCTCGACCTGCACCTCGACCTCGCCGGCCGGGTGGGTCCCCGAGAAGTCCGATGCCGTCGTGGGCAGCGTGCGATCGGAGAACACGAGCCAGTCCGCCTTGACCACGTCGTGGGCCGAGAGCTCGCCCAGCGTGGTGAAGTGCACCCCGGGCAGGTTGCGCAAGGACAGGGCCACCTCCACCTCGTCGGGGGCGAGCACCACCACCGACGAGCCGTCGATCTTGAGCTTGCGCAGGACCGTGGCGGCGTCCTTGGTCTTGGGCTGGGTGATCTGCCAGTCGTCGAGCACCAGCAGGCGCCCGATCTCGGCTCGGTCGCTCAAGGCCGAGAGCAGGGCCAGACGCACCATCTTCTTGGGCGTGCGCTGGGCGTAGCTGCGGGGCTTGGGCCCCAACGCGATGCCGCCTCCGGGCATGGAGGGCGAGCGGTTCGAACCTTGGCGGGCCCGGCCCGTCCCCTTCTGGCGGAACGGCTTGGCCCCGCCACCGCGCACCTCGGCCCGGGTCTTCGTCGACTGGGTCCCGGCACGGATGCCGGCCAGCTGAGCGGTCACCACCTGGTGCAGGACGGCTCGGTTCGGCTCGAGGCCGAACACGTCGGGAGCCAGGTCGACCGTGCCCAGGTCGTGCCCCATGGCGTTACGCCGGGGAGCGGTGCGCGCCACCGGCGCCGGACGCTCCTTCTTGGCCGTGTGGCGCAGCACCGTGCCGGTGCGTGCTGCCGCCGTCTCCGTCGTCATCGCGACCTCCCGGCCTTGGTCGGGGTCTTCACCGAGTCGCGCAACACCACCACGCTGCCCCGGCCGCCGGGCACGGCGCCCTTGACCAGCACCAGCTCGCGCTCGGGATCGGCCTGCACCACCTCGAGGTTCAGCGCCGTCACCTGCCCACCGCCCAGCTGCCCGGCCATCCGCGTGCCCTTGAACACCCGGGCCGGCGTGGCGCAGGCCCCGATGGAGCCCGGCGTGCGGTGGTTGCCGTGGTTGCCGTGCGCCGCGCCCTGGCCGGCGAAGTTGTGCCGCTTCATGCCGCCGGCGAAGCCCTTACCCTTGGAGACCGAGATGGCGTCGACACGCTCGCCCGCCTCCCAGATGTCGGCGGCCAGCTCCTGGCCCACGCTGTAGTCGGCCACGTCGTCGAGCCGTAGCTCGACGAGCGTGCGGCCCGGGTTGACGCCCGCCTTGGCGTAGTGCCCGGCCTCGGGCTTGGTGAGGGTCGAGTTGCGCCGGAAACCCCAGGTGACCTGCAGCGCCGAGTACCCGTCGGTCTCAGGCGTCTTGACCTGGACCACGCGAACGGGCGCGACCTTGAGCACCGTCACGGGGACGGCGCGGTTCTGGTCGTCCCAGACCTGGGTCATGCCGACCTTCTCGCCGACGATGGCCTTGCGTGCCACGTGTCCTCTTCCTGTGGTCCTGTCCTGCGTTCCGATGTCGTTCTCTGTCGCCGGCGGGCGCCAGTGCAACTCCCCTGCGCACGCCAACGCTCCGCCCGGGAATCCCGAGCGGAGCGCTCGAATGGCTCGGCGTGATGTCCCGGCCGGGGCCGGCGATCACGCACGTCTGCTGTGTGTGCAGCACCTGGGTGCCGCTGCTGCCGCACCGAAGTGCCGTGTTCTGCGAAGTGCCGCGTTCTGCGCCTCGACGCAGCCCGATCGGGCGGCCCACGAGGTTACACCATGGACCACCCGGCTCGCCAGGCGGAACCGAGGTGGCGCTCCGGCCGGGATCCGCGCGAGGAGGCGGGCCCCCGTTGGGGGGTACCCCGGGCGCGGGCTCAGGCCGTCTGGATCTTGATCTCGATGTCCACGCCGGCCGGCAGGTCGAGCCGCTGGAGCGAGTCGACCGTCTTGGGCGTGTGCTCGACGATGTCGACCAGGCGCTTGTGGACCCGCATCTCGAAGTGCTCCCGCGAGTCCTTGTACTTGTGGGGGGAGCGGATCACCGTGTAGCGGTGCTTGTCGGTCGGCAGGGGCACCGGCCCGAGCACCTTGGCCTGGGTCCGGAGGACCGTCTGGACGATCTTCTCGGTGGACTGGTCGAGGATCTCGTGGTCGTAGGCCTTGAGCCTGATGCGGATCTTCTGCTTCGGGCCGTCGGCCATGGTCGTGCTGCCTGCTCTCGCTCGTACCGGGTGCCGACTACTTGATGATCTCGTCGACCACGCCTGAGGCCACGGTCCGGCCACCCTCACGGATGGCGAAGCGGAGGCCCTTGTCCATGGCGATGGGCTTGCCCAGCTCGACCGTCATCTTGGTGTTGTCACCAGGCATCACCATCTCGGTGCCCTCGGGCAGCGTGATGGTGCCCGTCACGTCCGTGGTGCGGAAGTAGAACTGCGGCCGGTAGTTGGTGAAGAACGGCTTGTGGCGGCCACCTTCGTCCTTGTTCAGCACGTACACCTCGGCGGTGAACTGCGTGTGCGGCGTGATGGAGCCGGGCTTGCACAGCACCTGGCCGCGCTCGACCTCCTCCTTCTTGGTGCCGCGGAGCAGGGCGCCGATGTTGTCGCCCGCCCGGCCCTCGTCGAGCAGCTTGCGGAACATCTCCACGCCGGTCACCGTGGTCTTCTGGGTGTCGCGCAAGCCGACGATCTCGACTTCCTCGCCGACCTTGATCACGCCCTGCTCCACCTTGCCGGTCACCACGGTGCCGCGGCCGGTGATGGACATGACGTCCTCCACGGGCATGAGGAAGGGCTTGTCGACGTCGCGCTCGGGCTCGGGGATGTAGTCGTCGACCGCGTCCATCAGCTCGACGATCTTCTCGCTCCACTCGGGGTCGCCCTCCAGGGCCTTGAGCGCGCTGACCCGGACCACAGGCACGTCGTCGCCGGGGAACTCGTAGGAGCTGAGCAGCTCGCGCACCTCCATCTCGACCAGCTCGAGCAGCTCCTCGTCGTCGACCATGTCGGCCTTGTTGAGGGCGACGACGATGTAGGGCACACCCACCTGGCGGGCCAGCAGCACGTGCTCGCGGGTCTGGGGCATGGGGCCGTCGGCCGCGGAGACCACCAAGATGGCGCCGTCGATCTGGGCGGCGCCGGTGATCATGTTCTTGATGTAGTCGGCGTGTCCGGGCATGTCGACGTGCGCGTAGTGGCGCTTGTCGGTCTCGTACTCGACGTGGGCGATGGTGATGGTGATGCCGCGCTGCTTCTCCTCCGGTGCCTTGTCGATGTCCTCGAACTTGGTAAAGGAGGTGTTCGGGTTGCGCTCCGAGAGCACCTTGGTGATGGCGGCCGTGAGCGTGGTCTTGCCATGGTCGATGTGACCCATGGTCCCGACGTTCACGTGGGGCTTGGTGCGCTCGAACTTCTGCTTGGCCATCGCCTCGCTACTCCCTGCTCCTGAACGGGACCCCTTCGGTCCCGGTGTCTGTTTTTCTCTGCCGAGAACTCTGCTGCGTGCTGCTGATCGGTGCTGCTGTTGTGGTGCCCGGGCCTCCGGGGGCCTCCCGGGCCGGGCTACTCGCCGGTGGCCCGGGCGATGATCTCTTTGGAGATCGACTCGGGCACCTCGTTGTACGACTCGAACTGCATCGTGTACGTGGCGCGACCCTGAGTGCGCGAACGCAGGTCAGTAGCGTAGCCGAACATCTCGGCCAGGGGGACGTGCGCGTTGATCACCTGGCTCGAGCCCTGCTGCTCCATCTGGCCCACCCGGCCCCGCCGGGAGGACAGGTCGCCCATGACGTCGCCCACGTAGTCCTCGGGGGTGGTCACGGTGACCGCCATGACCGGCTCGAGCAGCACCGGGCTGGCCGCCCGCAGGGCCTTCTTGATGGCCATGGAGCCGGCGATCTTGAAGGCCATCTCCGAGGAGTCCACGTCGTGGTACGACCCGTAGGTAAGGGTGACCCGGACGTCGACGGTGGGGTACCCGGCCAGCACGCCGGAGGTGAGGGCCTCCTGGATCCCGGCGTCGACCGAGGGGATGTACTCCTTGGGAATGACGCCGCCGGTGATCTTGTCGATGAACTCGTAGCCGCCCCCAGGCCCGGTGGGCTCGGCGTCGATGACCACGTGGCCGTACTGGCCCCGGCCACCGGTCTGGCGGACGTACTTCTCCTCGATCTTCTCGACCGGCTTGCGGATGGTCTCCCGGTAGGCCACCTGGGGCTTGCCCACGTTGGCGTCCACCGAGAACTCACGCAGCATCCGGTCGACCAGGACCTCGAGGTGGAGCTCGCCCATGCCCGAGATCACGGTCTGGCCGGTCTCCTCGTCCGAGCGCACCCGGAAGGTCGGGTCCTCCTCGCTCAGCGCGTAGAGGGCCCGGGACAGCTTGTCCTGGTCGGCCTTGGTCTTGGGCTCGACCGCCACGTGGATCACCGGCTCGGGGAACTCGAGGGCCTCGAGCACGATCGGGTGGCTCGGGTCGCACAGGGTGTCGCCCGTCGTGGTGGTCTTGAGCCCGACGACCGCCACGATGTCGCCGGCGAACACGGCGTCCTTGTCCTCGCGGTGGTTGGCGTGCATCTGCAGGATGCGGCCCACCCGCTCCTTCTTGTCCTTGGTCGAGTTGGTGATCGAGGCGCCCTTCTGCAACGTGCCCGAGTAGACCCGGATGTAGGTCAGCTTGCCCACATAGGGGTCGGTCATGATCTTGAAGGCCAGGGCGGCGAAGGGCTCGCCGTCGTCAGCCTTGCGCTCCTCGATCTCCTCGGGCCTGTTCGGCCGGTGGCCCTCGGTGGGGGGCAGGTCGAGGGGGCTGGGCAGGTAGTCGACCACGGCGTCGAGCATGGGCTGGACGCCCTTGTTCTTGAAGGCCGAGCCGCAGAGCACGGGCACCACGGCGGCAGCCAGCGTGGCCGTGCGCAGGGCGCGGCGCAGGTCGTCGGCCGTGATGGGATCCTCGGCCAGGTACTTCTCCATGATGGTGTCGTCGAAGTTGGAGACGACGTCGATGAGCTGGTGGCGGGCGTCCTCGGCCTCGACCGCCAGGTCCTCGGGGATGTCCAGGGTCTCCCACTCCTCGCCCATGTCCGAGGACCACACCAGGGCCTTCTCGGCCAGCAGGTCGATCACGCCCTTGAACTCCGACTCGGCGCCGATCGGCAGCTGGATCACCGCCGGCAGGGCGTCGAGGCGGTCCCGGATCATCTGCACCGTCCGCTCGAAGTCGGCGCCGATGCGGTCCATCTTGTTGACGAAGCAGATCCGCGGGACGTTGTACTTGTTGGCCTGGCGCCACACCGTCTCGGTCTGGGGCTCCACGCCGGCCACCGCGTCGAACACGGCCACCGCCCCGTCGAGGACGCGCAGCGAGCGCTCGACCTCGACCGTGAAGTCGACGTGACCGGGGGTGTCGATGATGTTGATCCAGTTGTCCCGCCACGAGCAGGTGGTTGCAGCCGAGGTAATGGTGATGCCGCGCTCTTGCTCCTGGACCATCCAGTCCATGGTGGCCGCGCCCTCGTGCACCTCGCCGATCTTGTAGTTGCGGCCGGTGTAGTAGAGGATCCGCTCGGTCGTGGTCGTCTTGCCCGCGTCGATGTGGGCCATGATCCCGATGTTGCGGGTCCGGGCCAGGGGGAAGTCGCGTGTCGTGGAGTCAGCCATGTCTCAGGTGGGGGTCGGGTGCGGGGTTTGGGGACGAAGAACGGGGGACGAGGTTCGACTACCAGCGGTAGTGGGCGAAGGCGCGGTTGGACTCCGCCATCTTGTGCATG